>Ga0126306_10002562_pt1 | contig 10274 bp, 8 predicted proteins | sample Plot27_FD_92592 | JGI IMG/M metagenome (GOLD analysis project Ga0126306, IMG submission 92592) | Serpentine soil microbial communities from UC McLaughlin Reserve, CA, USA - Plot27 | ecosystem: Environmental > Terrestrial > Soil > Grasslands | place: USA: UC McLaughlin Reserve, Lake County... | reverse complement strand
GCGCCGACGTCGTGCTGTGCTTCGTGACCGCGCGGCGCGAGCTGGAGCGGCGGGCCGCGCGGCTGCGCGACGCGATCGCGCCCGACGGGATGGTGTGGGTCTGCTGGCCGAAGCGGGCGTCGAAGGTGCCGACCGACATGACCGAGGACGTCGTGCGTGAGGTGCTGCTGCCGATCGGGTTGGTCGACGTCAAGGTCGCCGCGGTCGACGAGACGTGGTCGGGCCTGAAGCTCGTCGTGCGACGGGAGCTGCGCTGAGCGACCCTGTCTTCCGCCGCGAGGGCGACGCGTTCGTCCCGACCGGGCATGCCCGCGGGCCGTGGGATCCCGGGCAGCTGCACGGCGGCGCGCCCGCCGCGCTCATCGCCGAGGCCGTGCAGGAGGACGGCTACCTCGTCGCGCGGCTGACGATGGACTTCCTGGCCCCGGTGCCGATGGCCCCGCTGACCGTGACCGCGCAGACGGTCAAGCCCGGGCGCAACGTGCAGCTGGCCGAGGCGGAGCTCCGGGCGGAGGGCCGCACGGTCGTGCGCGCGCGGGCGACGCGCCTGCGGCGCGGCAACGTGGAGCTGCCGCCGCAGGCGGGCGAAGCGGCCGCGGGTGGGGTGGGCGCAGCGAGCCGCGTGGGCGAAACGAGTGGGGTGGGCGAAGCGGGTGGGGTCGGCGGGCCGGAGACCGGCCTCGCCGACCCCTTCCCTGCCGAGGACGGACCAGCAGAGGGCTTTCATCGCACTGCCATGGAGATCCGCTTCGTGGGCGGCACCGACTTCGGGCTGGGCCCGGCGCTCGCCTGGTTCCGCCTTCAGCGTCCGCTCGTGGACGACGAGCCCGCTACCGCGCTCGCCCGGGCGGTGGCGGCGGCCGACTTCGGCAACGGCGTCTCCCGCATCGTGGACTTCGACAGCCACGTGTTCGTCAACACCGACCTGACGGTCCACCTGCACCGCGAGCCCGCGGGCGAGTGGGTCCTGCTCGACGCGCGCACACGTCTCGAGCCGCATGGGGCAGGACTGGCGCACTCGATCCTCAGCGACGAGCGCGGCCAGCTGGGGCTCGCCGCGCAATCGCTCTTCGTCGCCTCCCGTTAAGCGCCTCCCGCGCTCCTACCACACGTGGTCGGCCACGGCCCCGAGGCGGAGAGACCAGTTGGCCACAACGGGGACCGCGTCTGAGTCACATTGCGCTCGCCGGGGCCTTGCCGGGCTGCCGGACCGGCTCCGCGCTCACGCCGGCCTCGCCCGCCGCCTCCGCGCCCAGGCCGGTCTCCGAGCGCACCCAGAGCTCGTCGAAGTTGTACTCGGACTTGGCCTCCTCCCGGCTCAGCACGGTCCCGAGCCAGCAGCCGAGGAACCCGAGCGGGATCGAGATGATGCCCGGGTTGGCGAGGTCGTAGAAGCTGAACGCCCCACCCTCGGCATCTGCGCCCGGCCACACGGTCGGGCTGATGATCACGAGCACGATCGAGCTGATCGTGCCGAGCAGCACGCCGGTCACCGCGCCAGTCGTGTTGAAGCGTCGCCAGGTGAGCGCGAGCAGCAGGGCCGGGAAGTTCGCGCTCGCGGCGACCGCGAACGCGAGCCCGACCATGAACGAGACGTTCAGGCCCGCTCCACCCAGGATCGCGATGCCGATAGAGATCGCGCCGATCGAGAGGGCCGCGATGCGCGCGACGTAGACCTCCTCGCGCGAGGAGCTCTCGCCGCGACGGACGATGTTCGTCCACACGTCGTGGGACATCGCCGCGGACGCTGAGAGCACGAGGCCCGCGACCACGGCGAGGATCGTGGCGAACGCCACGGCCGCGACCACTGCCAGGAACAGATCGCCGCCGAATGTGCCCGCGCCGCCGCCGAGCTCCTCGGCGAGCAGTGGAGCCGCCAGGTTGCCGCCCTTGCCCGCCGCCTCCTCGCCACCGACGCCGAGCAGCGCCCGCGCCCCGAACCCGAGGAACGTGGTCATGATGTAGAAGGCGCCGATCAGCCCGACCGCCCAGACCACGGACGAGCGCGCCGCCTTTGCGTCGGGCACCGTGAAGAAGCGCATCAGGATGTGCGGCAGCCCGGCCGTCCCGAGCACCAGAGCGAGGCCGAGCGACAGCGTGTCGATGGGGCTCTTCAGGAACAGCCCGGGCGCGAGGTATGCCTCGCCCTCCGGAGACTCCGCCTCGGCCCTGTTGAACAGCTCGATCGGGTTGAAGCCAACCTTCTCGAGCACCAGGATCGACATCAGGATCGTCGCGCTCATGAGCAGCACGGCCTTGATGATCTGCACCCAGGTCGTCGCGAGCATGCCACCGAACACGACGTAGGTGAGCATGAACGTGCCGGTCAGGATCACCGACACCTCGAACTTGATCCCGACGAGCGCCTGGATCAGCACGCCCGCGCCCACCATCTGGGCGATCAGGTAAAAGCCGGCTACTGAGAGCGTGCCAAGCGCCGCGGCAGCCCGGGCGGGCCTCTGGTTCAGGCGGAAGGTCAGGACGTCGGCCATCGTGTACTTACCGGCGTTGCGCATCCGCTCGGACAGCAGGAACAGCACGGTCAGGAACGCGACCAGGAAGCCGACCGAGTACAGGAAGCCGTCGAAGCCGAACAGGAAGATGAGCCCGGCGATCCCGAGGAACGAGGCGGCCGACATGTAGTCGCCGGCGATCGCGAAACCGTTCTGGGGCCCAGTGATCCCGCGTCCGGCCGCGTAGAACTGCAGCGCCCCGGTCATCCGCTTCGAGGCCCAGTACGTGATCCCCAGGGTGAGAGCGACGACGACGCCGAAGATCGCCAGTGCGGTCTCGTTGACGTCGGCCGCGAGCACGAAGCCGTTCATCGCTGCTCCTCCTCCAGGTCGCCGATCTCCCCGCCGGGCGCGCGACGCCCAACGTCGACGGCGCGGGCCGCGGCCTTGCGCGCGAGCGGGTCGAACTCACGGTTGGCCTTCCTCAGGTACACCCCTGCGAGCACCCAGACCATGATGAATTGGCTGAGCGCAAGGACGTAACCGACGGTGAGTCCCTCGTAGATCGACTCGCCCATGAAGTCCTCGGCATACCCCGCCAGCAGGATGAACCCCAAATACCAGCTCAGGAAGAAGATCGTCGCCGGCAACACGAAGCGCTTGCGCTTGGCGATCAACTCCTTGAACTCGGGTGACCGCTCCGCAGCCTCCCAGTCGATTTCCGAGTGGCGATCAGACCCCGGTTCGGACATGAGCTCTCCCCTCACGTCGGTGCCGACCCGGTACTGCCCAGCGCGCAGCCCGCGAAAACATTCCTCAGGCCCGCGAGTACAGCGAGTCGCTGCGCCGCGCGACGTAGGTGCTGCGCGCGGCCTCGCGAGCCTCTCCGAGCGTCATGACGCCCTGTGCGGCCAGCAGCCGGAGCTGCTTGAGGAAGATCTCCCCGGTCAGGATCGCGTCGCCGAGCGCGGTGTGGCGGCCGACCACGCTGACGCCGAGGCGCGCCGCCATCGCCTCGAGCGAGTGGTCCTGCTCCTCGGGCGCCGCTACGGCGTCGAGCAGCAGCGTGTCGAGCACGGGCTGCGTGAGGCGCACCCCGGTCTGCGCCTCCTTCAGCTCGAGGAACCGCATGTCAAAGCCCACGTTGTGTCCCACAAGGACGGTGCCGTCGCAGAAGCGCGCGAACAGGCGCAGGGCCTCGTTGATCGTGGGCTGTCCCTCGACCAGCCCCTGCGTGATGCCGTGGATGCTCACCGACCGCGGCGAGATCGGCCGCCCCGGGTCCACGAGCTGGTCGAAGATCTCCTCGCGCAGCAGCCGCCCGTTGACGATCCGCACCGCCCCGATCGAGAGGATCTCGTCGCCGTCGGAGGGGTTCAGGCCCGTTGTCTCCGTGTCGAACAGCGTGTAGGCAAGCTCGTCGAGCCTCCGCTCGTCCCAATCCTCCGCCCGCTCCGCGGCGCGGAAGAGGTCGAAGTCATAGAACTCCGGGCGCACCTCGGGCCGGCGCGCCGGCGCGGGCCGTGGGGGGGGCGCCGACTCGACCAGCGGCAGAAGCAGCCGCACGCGGGCGCCGCCGCCGTCGGTGTCCGCCTCGCACCAGACCTCGCCGCCGTGCACCTCCATCACGTCCCGCACGCTCGAGGGCATGCCGCCGCCGTCGGCCCCGAGTGGCTCCTCGGTCCAGGCGCGCAGGGTCTCGGCATCGAGCGGCTGGCCGCTCCAGGCGAGGTCGAGCCGCGCGTAGCGGTCGGCCGCGTCCAACTCGACCGTCAGGCGCTCCACGCCGGCGCTGGATCGGAGGCGGGCCACGAGGTGCGTCGCGGCCTGCACGACGGCGTAGCTGTCCACCCGCAGCCACAGCTCGCCGCGCTCTTCCCTCTCCTCCGCGCCCGCGGGGGCTGGCACGCGGTCGCTCTCGAGCCTCTGCTGGAGGGCGGCTACGAGGTCGCGGCCGAGCATCTCCGCCAGTCGATCGTCCGAGCGCGGGTAGGCGGCGGACTCGCGCAACGCCGCCTCCACGCGAGCGCCGAGGGCCACGGCCTCCTCGCGGATGATTGCCATGAAGCGCTGCTGCTCGACGGCTTCCATGTCGGGGTAGTCGACCATGCTCTCGATCGCCGCGCGGATCGCGCCCACCGAGGCGCGGGTGCCCTCCGTGAGCGACTGGAGCAGGGCGTCGCGGCGGAAGCCGGCCTCGGCTCTGCGCGTCACGTCCTCGAGCGTCAGCACGAAGCCCGCGATCTCGCCGCCCGTGCCGCGCACCGGCGCGACCGCGACGCCCAGGAGTCGGCCGCCCGGCGCAGTGGCGGTCAGGCGCACGCGCGGCCCGTGACGGCCCTCCTCCTCCGCGCGGCGGACGAGCTCGATCCCGTGGGCGAAGAGGCTGCGGTCGAGGATCCCGAAGATCGACCGCCCCAGGCCCACCACTCCCGCCTCCCGGCCCACGCCGAAGAGCTCGCGCGCGGCGGCGTTGTAGAGCAGGATCTGTCCCTGGACGTTGCAGACGAGTACGGCGAGCGTGAGTTCGGACATCAGCGCCGCCAGCCGGTTTCGCTCCTGCTCGAGCTCGGTCCCCGCGGCGGCGATCTGTCCCGCGACGTCCTCTTGCGCGGCCTGCGAGCGCTCGGCGAGCTCGTTGACGGCCACCGCGAGCCCGCGTAGCGGCGGTAGGCGCCACGTGTCGGTGCGGTATCCCGGGTTGGCGCTCGCGATCAGGCTCGCCTCGCGAGCCAGGCGCCTGAGCGCCAACACGTAGACCCTTACGAGCACCGCTGCCGTGATGGCGACGGCGGCCACTACCAGCCCGATCGCCAAACCGAGGCTCACCCGCCGGCCTCGAGCATGCCCGCCACCCGCTCCACCAGCTCGCCGGTGGAGAAGGGCTTGGTCACGTAGGCATCGGCGCCGAGCGCCAGCCCCTTCTCGATCTCGATGTCGCGCCCCTTGGCGGTGAGCATCACGATCCTGAGATCCGCCCAGCCGTCCGCGCGCAGCTTCTGGCAGACCTCGAAACCGTTCCTACGCGGCAGCATCACGTCCAGCAGCACGAGATCGGGCCGGAAGCTCTCGACCTCCGCCAGCGCCTCGTCGCCGTCGCGCGCCACACGCGTCTCGTAGCCCTGCTGCTTCATCAGGAACTCGAGCGAGATCACGATGTTCGGCTCGTCATCGGCGATAAGCACCCTGCTGGCCATCAGCCCTCTCCTCTCAACGCGACGGTCGGCGCCCGTGCAACAGGCAGCTTGAACGAGAACGTGGAACCGCGCCCCGGAGCGCTCTCCACCCAGAGCACGCCGCCGAGGTAGGTGACGATCTCGCGGGAGATCGGCAGACCGAGCCCGGTGCCCGGGGGGCGGTCGGTCATGTCCTCGCCGCCCTGGCGGAACTTCTCGAAGATCAGCTCCTGGTCCTCGAGCCGAATGCCGGGGCCGTTGTCGCGCACGTCCACGCGCAGGGCGTCCCCGTCCGCGCTGAGCTCGACCACCACCCGGCCGCGGCCGGGCTCGCAGAACTTCGCGGCGTTCGAGAGGAGGTTGAGCATCACCTGCTTGACGCGGTCGCGGTCCGTGGCGACGGCCGGCACGGCTTCCGGCAGACGCAGGTCGACCTGGGTCTCGCGCTCGCGGAAGAGCTGCGCGGTGGCCGCCACGGAATCCCTGACGAGCTTTCTGAGGTCCACTTCCTCGATCTCCCACTCGGCCCTGCCCGACTCGAGCTTCGAGAGGTCGAGCACCTGGTTGATCAGCCGCGTCAGCCGTCCGATCTCCTCCAACAGGATGCGCAGGAATCGCTCGCGCTCGTCCGCCGGCTGCTCCGGGTTGTCGAGGAGGATCTCCGAGAAGGCTCGCATCGAAGTCAGCGGCGTCCGCAGCTCGTGCGTGACGGTGGAGATGAAGTCGTCCTTCAGCCGGTCGAGCTCCTGCAGCCGCTCGTTGGCCGCCTGGAGCTCCGCGGTCGCCGCCTCGAGCTCCCGCGACTTGCGCTCGAGCTGGTGGCTGTAGGCAATGACCTGCGAGGTCTCGTCGAGAATCGACATCACCTCGTCGATCCCGAGCGGCTCCTCGTCCACGACCGTTGCGAGCATCACGCGCGCCGAGACCGCGCCGATCGAGCCGGCCAGCACGGTCTCCACGTGGTTCACAAGCCCAGGTTCGGCCACGGCCCCGTCGTACCCTCCGCCGCCGCCCGCCGGCGCGTACTCGGCCATCGCCGCTCGCGCCCGCTGGGCTCCGCGAAAACGGGCCAGCAGCGCCTCGAGCTCCGCCACTGTGGCGGTGCCGCGCCAAAAGCGCGGGCCCTCGGGCGTCTGCCGGAACACGTCGACGAAGCGCGCGGCCTGGCCGAGCTCAACGGCGTCCTGGCGCGAGAACAGCGAGACACCGACGTAGAAGCCCACGTTCACGAGCATGCTCCAGAACATGCCGTGGGAAATCGAATCGAGCCCGGAGAGCCCGAACAGCTCCTCGGGCCGCAGCAGCGCGATGCCGAAGGGGCCGTCGTCGAGGAAGCTCCCGGGCAGCCAGTCCGAGCGCGCGAACGAGGGCAAGAGCAGCGTGTAGAGCCAGACGAGGAAGCCCGCCGCGAGCCCGGCCAGCGCGCCGTTCCGGCTGCCGCCCTTCCAGAAGATCCCACCCAGCACCGCTGGGGCGAACTGCGCCACCGCGGCGAACGAGAGCAAGCCGATCGCGACGAGCGCGGTGGCCTCGCCGGCCGCGCGGAAGTAGGCGTAGCCGAGCAGCAGCACCGCGACGATCGTGCCCCGTCGGATGCGGAGAATCAGGCGCCGCGGGTCGCGCCCCTCGGTCAGGCGCGCCGCCCGGCGCCGCAGCAGAACGGGCACGATCAGGTTGTTCGAGACCATCGTGCTGAGCGCGATCGTCTCGACGATGACCATCCCGGTGGCCGCCGACAGCCCACCCAGGTAGGCGAACAGCGTGAGCGCCCCCTGACCCTCGGCCATCGGCAGCGCCAGCACGAAGTAGTCCGCTTGCGCGCCCGTGCCCTGGAGCTGCACGAGGCCGCCGAGGGCGATCGGCAGCACGAAGAGGTTGATCGCCAGCAGGTAGAGCGGGAACAGCCAGACCGCCCTGGACAGGTGACGCTCATCGACGTTCTCCACCACCGCGATCTGGAACTGGCGCGGCAACAGCAGGATCGCGAGCATCGACAGCACAGTCAGCCACAGCAGCTCGCCGTAGCCCGTGCCCTCCTCGCCCGCCACGAACAGGTGGCCGCTCCCCGGCAGCGCCGCCGCCCGCTCGAACAGGTCGCCGAAGCCGCCGAAGATCCCGAAGGTCACGAACAGGCCGACACAGAGGAACGCCACGAGCTTCACGATCGACTCGAAGGCGATCGCGGCCACCAGACCCTCGTGGCGCTCGCTGACGTCGAGCATGCGCGTGCCGAACGCGATCGTGAACGCCGCAAGGAGCAGCGCGACGTAGAACGCCTTGTCGGCGAACAGCGACGCCGACTCGAGGTCGGCCGGCGAGATGAGGTCGGGGTGATGCTGGACGATGCTGAAGGTGTCCGAGATCGCCTTCAGCTGAAGCGAGATGTAGGGCACGATCCCGATCACCGCGATCACCGTGACGAGCCCCCCGAGCAGCGCGCTCTTGCCGTACCGCGAGGCGACGAAGTCCGCGATCGAGGTGATGCGGTTCGCCTTGCTGATGCGGATGATCTTGCGCAGTACCAGCAGCCCGAGCGCGAACATCAGCGTCGGGCCGAGGTAGATGGGCAGGAAGCCGATGCCGGTGTGGGCCGCGCGGCCGACGCTCCCGTAGAAGGTCCAGGACGTGGCGTAGACCGCGAGCGAGAGCGCGTACACGTAGGGGCTCGCGATCACGCTGCGGCCCGCGGCCGCGCGCCTGTCGCCGTAGTGGGCGATCGCGAACAGCAACCCGAGGTAGGCGAACGAGACGATCAGGATGACCGGCGTCGCGAGCATCCTCAGGCGCCCGGGCTCATCCTGACCTGCGCATCGCTAGGGCCATCAGCGCGATCAGGAGCGCCCAGCTGGAGAACAGGTAGGCGTAGAGCACCGGGATGCCGAGCACCTTGCCCTCGGTGCTGAAGAGCGAAAGCAGGGGGTAGTTGAAAAGCAGGAAACCCAGGAACGCCAAGGCGCTGAGGCGCTCGCTCTTTCGACCGTGGTTCACCCGGGCCCTTCCCTCGAGACCTGTTCTGGCGCCCATGGTAGGGAAGGACGGGGCACCGCTTCTACACTCCCCTCGAGGGCCATGGAGCGAATCAGCGAGAGCGAGCCGGCTCTCGGGAGGGTGTCGTCACTTGAGGGCTCGGGCGCCGGCCAGGAGCTCACGACCCCGGTCGGGGCGCTCGTCACGCGGGCGCCGCTCGTGGTGAGCGGGGAGGCGAGCGTGGCGGAGGCCGCCCGGGCCATGCACGAGGCCGGCACGAGCGCCGCGCTCGTGGACACCGAGCCGCCCGGCATCCTCACCGACCGCGACCTGCGCAGCCGCGTGCTCGCCGAGGGGTTGAGCCCGAACACGCCCGTGCGCGCCGTGATGAGCCGCCCGCTCGTGGCACTGCCCGCCGAGACGCCGCTGTTCGAGGCCCTGCGCCGGATGCTCGACCACCAGATCCACCATCTGCCGGTCACCCGCGGCGGCGAGATCGTCGCCGTGCTCGGAGACTCCGACCTGCTCCGCCACCAGGCCCGTAGCCCGCTCGCGCTCCTGAACCGGATCGAGCACCTCCAGCACGACGGGGACGTGACCGGCTACTCGGCGGAAGTCACGGGAGTCGCCGCGACCCTGTTCGCGGGCGGCCTCGGCGTGGTCCAGATCTCCGGCGCGATCGCGAGCCTCGGCGACGTGCTCGCCAGGCGGCTGCTGACGCTCGCCGAGCTCGAGCTGGGCGCGCCGCCCTGTCCTTACGCCTGGATGGTGCTCGGCTCCGAGGGAAGGATGGAGCAGGTGCTGCTGACCGACCAGGACAACGCGATCGCCTACCTGGAGGACTCCGAAGAAGCCCGCGCCTACTTCGCGGAGCTCGCCGCCAAGGTCGTCGCCGGGCTGGTCCGCGCCGGCTTCCCGCCCTGCCCGGGCGGCTACATGGCGACGAACTGGTGCCGGCCGCTCGCCGATTGGAAGACGCTCTTCCGGGGCTGGATCGATGTCCCCGAGCCGCATGCGCTGCTCCAGGCGCAGATCTTCTTCGACTTCCGCAGCGTCCACGGCGGCCTGTCGCTCGAGCCGCTGGAGGGACTCCTGCTCTCCGCGGGGCGGCGCGAGCTGTTCCTCGCCCACCTCGCGCGCGCGGCGCTCAGGGGCCGGCCGCCGCGGCGCTTCCGCGGCCGGCTGCGGACCGACGATGGAAGGATCGACCTCAAGGCGGGCGGGGTCGCGGCGACCGTGATGCTGGCGCGGACGTACGCGCTCGCGGCGGGGTCCGGCGCGCGGCCGACGCTCGAGCGGCTCTCGGACGCCGCCGAGGCGGGCACGCTCAGCCGCAGCGGCGCCGAGATTCTCGGCGAATCGTTCCGCTTCCTCATGCGCCTGCGGCTCCAGGAGCAGCTGCGGAGCGCACGCTCAGGCGAGGAGCCGAGCAACCTCGTGCGCGTCGAGGCGCTCACCGAGCTCGAGCGCCGCCGTCTGGCCGAGGCGTTCGAGGCCGTCCGCAAGCTTCAGGACGCCACGGCCGTGCGCTTCAACGCCGGAGGGATCGCCTAGGGGCGGCCCTGGCCGTCGAACGAAAGAACGGCGTACGTTGATTGGCGGAACACGGCCCCGGACGCCGGCGGTTGCGCTCTTGCGGCGGATGAACGCTGGAAGGGCGGCCCTGCGGTGACCAGCG
>Ga0126306_10002561_pt1 | contig 10274 bp, 16 predicted proteins | sample Plot27_FD_92592 | JGI IMG/M metagenome (GOLD analysis project Ga0126306, IMG submission 92592) | Serpentine soil microbial communities from UC McLaughlin Reserve, CA, USA - Plot27 | ecosystem: Environmental > Terrestrial > Soil > Grasslands | place: USA: UC McLaughlin Reserve, Lake County... | reverse complement strand
TGGAACGTGTAGTTCATGAACGTCGACATCTCGCCGAACTTCCCGCCCATCAGCTCCTGCACTGCGGCGGCGCCGTTCGGGTCCGGTTCGGAGGGCGGCGGCAACTCCACGCCGAGCCGGTCGATGCGCTGGATCATCGGGGGCCTCTCTTTCAGTCGAGGGGTGTGGCCTCTCCCGCGCGCTACCCGGAACCGGCGGGCGCCCCAACGGGCGCCGTCCAAACGGTTACAACGGCTCGACCCTGTCGCCGACGCGGACCGTGCCCGGTCGGAGCACCTCGCACCAGATGCCGAACGTGACGCCGCGCTTGCCGCGCAGCTCGGCGAGCGCGGCGAGCACCGGGACGTCGGTGCGGCCGTCGTCGGGGTCGCGCGTCGTGACGACGCAGCGCGGCACCGGATCGAGCCCGCGCAGCAGCGCCTCGCCGGCCGCGACCTGGCGCCCGGGCCAGCCGTGCTCCTCCCACGCGCCGACGCCGTCGATCGCGATCGTCATGCGAAAGCGGCGCGCGTCCGGGACCGCGCCGCCGAGCGCGGGAGCGAGCGCCGCCAGCGACGCCCGCGACATCAGCGTGACCGGCGCGTCGTCGGCGAGCCGCTCGCCCGCGTCGCGCGCGAACAGCTGCACGGGCCGGCCGAGGTGCGCGGAGACGGCCTCCGCGTGCGCACCGCCGACGAGCCGCCCGTGGATCGGACGGCCGCCGTAGTTCGCGGTGGTCGCACTCGCACCAAGCTCCGGCGGCCCGGCGACCTCGCTCCCGTCCGGGAAGCGCAGCGTGAGCGTGTCGCCGTCCCAGCGCGGCTCGACTTGCAGCAGGCCGGGCGTGCGCGTCGTGAGCAGCAGCCTGCTCTCGCGGTCGACGACGCAGAACGCGCGGTCGCCGCGCGCGCCGGTCGCGTCGAGCTCGAGCGCCTCGGCGGCGACGAGCCGCATGCCCTTCACGGGCGCGATCGAGAGCTGTGTGACGCCGGCGCTCATGCGTGTGCGGCCAGCCGCGCCTGCAGCCGCGCCTTCACGGCGGGCCACTCCTCCGGCACGATCGAGTACATCACCGTATCGCGCAGGCTGCCGTCGCGGCGGACGTACTGGTGGCGCAGCACGCCCTCGCGCACGGCGCCGAGCCGGGCGATCGCGGCCTGCGAGCGCTCGTTGCGGATGTCGGTCTTGAGCGCCACGCGGTTCGCGCCGAGCGCCTCGAACGCGTGGCCGATGAACAGCAGCTTGGCTTCGGTGTTGATCGCGCTGCGCCACCACGGGCGCCCGATCCACGTGCCGCCGATCTCGAGCGTGCGGTGCTGCTCGTCGACATCGCGGTAGGTCGTCACGCCGACCGCGCGGCCGCTCGCGGCGTCGACTTGGGCGAACGGGAACGCGACCGCACGCTCGCCCGCGAGCATCGCGGCGACGTCGGCCTCCGACTGCGGACGGGGCCAGGGCAGCCAGGCCCAGACGAGGTCGTCCTGCCCGGCTGCGAGGAGGTCGGAGTGATGGCGTGCAGCGACCGGCTCGAGCACGACGTGCTTGCCCGTCAGCCTGACCGGCTCGATCCAGCCCACTCAGCGCCGGTCCCAGCGCTCGCGCATCGAGCGGCCCAGCCGCTTGGCGCGCCGGACCGTTCCCGCGTTGCGCATCCGGTCCGCGACCGGCGAGCCCTGCTCCGGCAGCGCACGCGCCTCGTCCGCGGTGATCGTGAGCACGACGGCGCGCTCGAAGATGCGCGCGACCTCAGGTGCGTCGACGAAGCGGCGCCCGTCGGGCGTGTCGATGACGATCCCGTCGAAGATGTGCTCGCGCGCGTTGTCCTGGACGCGGCGGACGGTCCCGACCTGCACGCCGTCCGAGCTGCGCACCGGCGTCCCGCGCGGGAGCACCTTGTAACCGATCGCGTCGCCGTACTCGTCCACGCCCGGAAGGTTGGCAGGTGGCGCGGGCCGGCCGGCCCGCGCCACCCGGGTCAGACGGTCGGCTTGGAGGCGTTGTCGACGCTCGCGGGCGTCGCCGGCGTGGCGCCCGAGTCCTTGCGGCGCAGCTGGTTGAGCTTGTTCCGGTTCTTGAACGCCATGCCGGCCGCGGCGGCCGCGAACGCGAGCCCGCCTGCCTTGCCCTTCTTGGAGCTGGGCGCGGCCTTCTTGGCCGTCGCCGTGGGGACCAGCGCGCTCATGGCCTTCTTGAGCCCGCTCTGCTCCGGCTGCCGGCGCCGGCGCAGCCCGTGCGAGGGGCTGGTCCGGCGTGGCATCGACGTGGACCGCGCGAAGCGGCCCTGGCTCGCGCTGGACGCGCGGCCGATCCTCGTCTCGGTCGGCATCAGTGCGTCGTGTAGGTCGACGTGGCCGGGGAGGACGTGCGGTCCTGCGCGTCCTGCTTGACCTCCTGCGCCGACTGCTGCGCGCTCTCCTTCACCTGCTGCGCGTGCTCCTGCCCGCTCTCCTTGACGGTCTCCTGCGCGCTCTGGGCGGCCTCCTGCGCGACCTGCTTGCCGTGCTCGAGCGCCTCCTGGCCGGTCTCCTTGACCTTGTCGATCATGCTGTCGGAGACGTCGCCGAGCTGCTCGTCCTCCACGCGCGTGGCGGGGATCAGCATGCCGGCGATGAACCCGACGGCGACGGAGCCGAAGGCGAGGCCGATCGGGTTCTCCTGCGCCACGCTCTTGGCCTGGCGCGCCTTGTACTTGACCTCGCCGGAGCTCGGCGTCTTGTCGCTCACCGTGCTGGTGACGGAGTCACCCGCACCGACGATCCTGTCCTTCATCCCCACGATGCTCTCCTTGGCCGATTCCTTCTTTTCCTGAAGGTTCTCCTTCGTGCGGGTCTTGACGTCGGCCTTGTAGCCGAGCGCGTCGACGGTCTCGCTCATCTCCGCGCGCGTCTGCTCTATCTCGGCGCGGATCCGGTCGGGTTCTTCGCCCACTGGATGTCCTCCTTCACTGTCTCGACGGTCTGGGGTGCCGGGGGCGTGGCGCGCTGGAGCGCCTGCTGGCCGGCCTTGGCGAGCACCAGGGCGACGATCGCCCAGAGCGCCATGACGATCAGCGCGGCGACCCATGTCGCCATCGCGTCGTCGAGCAACGTGATCAACGCGGCGCTCAGCGCGCCGAGGGCCAGCAGGCCCGCGACTGCGGCGCCGGCCAGCATCCCGGCGCCCTTGCCCGCCACCTTGCCCTGCTGCTGCAGCTCGGCGCGGGCGAGCTCGATCTCCTTGCGGACCAGCGTCGAGGTCTGCGCGGAGAGGTCCTTGACCAGCTCGCCGATCGGACGTTCGCGCGAGTCGGCGGCCGGCGTGCCGGCCGCCGTGGTGCCTGCCGCGCGGGCTCCGTAGTCGCCGTTCGTGGCATCGGCCATGGCGCTCAGCGGCTCCCCTCGAGGTCCGAGCGGCGCGGCGCGGTCGCGCCCGGCGTGCCGGTGAGCGTCACGTCGGCCGGCGGGGTCTCCGGGACGGTCGGTGGCGCCGGACCGGACGTCGCCGGCGTCGTGTAGATGCCCGAGGACTGCGGCGTGCGCTCGTACGTGCGCGCGGGCAGCTGCGCCCGGCTCTGGCGGGTCTCCTCGTAGCGCCGCGTGCTCGAGGCCTTGAGGAAGCGCGAGGCGACGAGCCCGAGGGCGAGGCCGCCGGCGATCACGGCCCACGGCTGGCGCCGGCCGAAGTCCTCGACGTCGTGCAGGATGCGGTCGGCGTCGCTGTTCTTCAGGTAGTCGCCGAGCCGCTCGGCGCGGTCCGCCGCCTGGTCGGCGAGCTTCGCCGGCTGCTCCTTGCCCTGCTGGCGCAGTTGCTCGCCGACGCTGCGCGCATCCGATGCGATGCCGCCGACGCGGTGGCCGGCTTCGGTCGAGCGCTGGTCAACCTGCGAGCGCAGTGTGCTCTTGGCCTGCCCCGCCGCCTGCTGAGCCTGCTGCTTCGCCTTCTCTTTCGCCTGGTCGGCGGACGAACCGCTTTCAGCGGTCGTCGGGCCATTGCCCGTTGGGGTGCTGTAGGTCTGCAACGCGTCCTCCCGGTAATGAGGAAAGGTGGGTGGTGCGCGACGGGGACTGCCCAAGCGAGCGCCGGTCTAACGCGCGCTGCGTTCGAGATGTGACTGCCCAGCGGGTCCGCTAGCCGACCGCCCGGCGGGTTTGAAAAACCGCCGCGCTGGTCAGGTCTCAGAAACCCGGCGGATGGCGGACCGTGTAGCCCGCCGACGAGCGCGAGCGCGACTGCCAGCGCGAGCCGCTCTCGTCACGGCCCGTCGTGTCGAAGCGGCGGCCGTTGACGACCATGTAGACGTGGCCGGGGTTGGCGTAGATCGTGACCCAACGGCCGTTGCCCGGCGCGCCCCAGCTGATGAAGCCGCCCGACGTGAGCGCGCTGTCGAGCAGTCCGGCGCCGTGGAGCGCGTAGGACACCGAGCCCGAGCAGTCGTAGCCGCTGTCCTCCCACCGCCCGTGCCCGCCGCCGTACTTGTACGGCTTGCCGGCGATGCGGTCACCCGCGGCGACGATGCGGCGCACGCTGTCCGGGAGCCCGCCCGGCGCGCGGCCGCGCTTGAGCACGGTCCGGACGCCGGAGCGGCCGAGCGCCGACCACGTCGCCGGACCGACGATCCCGTCAGCGGTGAGCCCGCGCGAGCGCTGGAAACGCTTCACCACCGCTTCGGTCGCGGGTCCGAACACGCCGTCGGCGGCGATCCCGAGCGCGCGCTGCAGGCGCCGCACCGCGCCGCCGCGCGACCGCACGCGGGTGCTCGAGGAGGTGCGGCGCGTGGCGGCCCTGTGGCCGCGTCGCAGCGCCGCCCATGTTGCCGGCCCGACTACGCCGTCGGCCGTGAGGCCCTGACGCCGCTGGAAGCGCTTGACCGCGGCGCGCGTCGAGCGCCCGAAGATCCCGTCGGCGGGCTGGTTGAGCCAGCGCTGCACCTTGACGACCGTGGGGCCGCGTGCGCCCCTCTTCAGCGCGGCCTCGGCGGCGCCGGACAGCAGCGCGCCCAGCATGAGCGCGATCGTGAGGATGAGTGCGGAGCCCCGAGCCATCGTCTTCGTGGCCTACGAGGTGAGCTGACGGGCTCGCGCCGTGCGCTACGCCGCTCTGTGCGGCGATTCGCCCCCGCGGCCATCGGTGGCCGCATTGGTTCCCCCGTTCGATGGGCCCGGAGACCCGCCGATTCGGCGGCGTCGTTGTACCAGCGCGAACTCCTGCTCCGTGCACGATTCCTTGCAATCGGGCGATCTGACGTCAGGCTGGCAGCGGCGCCGCTTCGGGGTCGACGTTCGCGACGTCCTGCTTGCGGACCGCGAACATCAGCAGCACTGCGCCGAGCGCGACCAGGATCGCCGCGGCGGTGAACGCGACCTGGAAGCCGTCGAGCAGCGCCTCGACCTGCTCGCCCGGAGTCGGCCGCCGGCCCACCTCGCCGAGCACGCTCGCCGACTTGTCGGCCGCGAGCGTCGAGAGCACCGCGAGCCCGAGCGCGCCGCCGACCTGCTGCGCCGTGTTGAACAGGCCCGAGGCGAGCCCCGCGTCGTCGTGGCTGACGTTCGTCGTCGCGATCAGCGTGATCGGGACGAAGAACAGGCCCATCCCGATCGACTGCGGGATCACGGCGGGCAGCACGTCGCTCAGGTATGTCCCGTCGCTCGAGACGCCGGAGAACAGGTAGAGGCCGAACGCCGCGATCAGCATCCCGGCCGCCGCCGTCGTCCGCACGCCGATGCGCTTGACGAGCTGCTGCGCGATCGCTGCGAGCCCGAGCGTCCTGGCCGAGCCCCAGCCGAAGTCCTCGGCCTTCACGATCGCGTACACGAGCACGACCAGGCCCGCGGTGACCGTGACGGCGCCCGGCAGGTCGACGACGTTGGTGCGCAGCCCCGCCTTGGACTCCGGCACCTAGCGGATCGCGAGCAGCGCCGTGGCGATCCCGATCGGCACGTTGACGAAGAAGATCCATTCCCAGCTCAGCAGGTCGGTGAGGATGGCCCCGAGCAGCAGGCCGAACGCGCCGCCGCCGGCGGCGATCGCGCTCCAGACGCCGAGCGCCTTCGTCCGGTCGTCGCCCTCCGCGAACGTCGTCGTGATGATCGACAGCGCGGCGGGGGACACCAGCGCGCCGCCGAGCCCCTGCAGCCCGCGTGACGCGACGAGCCACGTGTCGGACGTGGCGAGCCCGTTCAGCAGCGACGCGAAGCTGAAGATCGCGACGCCCCACAGGAACAGCCTGCGCCGCCCGAACAGGTCGCCGGCACGGCCGCCGAGCAGCAGAAGCCGCCGAAGATCAGCGTGTAGCCGTTGATCACCCACTGCAGGTTCGCGGCGCTGAAGCCGAGGTCGGCCTGGATCGACGGCAGCGCGACGTTCACGACGGTGGCGTCGAGGATCACCATGAACTGCGCGAGGCAGACGATTACGAGGACGAGCCAGCGGTTGGTCTCGCCGGCCGCCGGGGGCTCTGCGACCGTCACGGACGGACCTCCATAGGCGCAACGGATCAAGTGGAACGCCGCTCCATCTGCATGCCCTGCGGACATGCGTTCGTGCATTCCGCGGCGGTACGTCAGGCGGTCTTCCGCCCGGCTCGGCCTCCGCGGGAGAGGGTGCGTCGGCCGAAAGTTCTGACCGATGCACGCGCGCTAAGCTGGCCAGTCTGCGGCTGTGGCGGAATTAGGCAGACGCGCGGCGTTCAGGTCGCCGTGGGGGTAACCCCGTGGAGGTTCGAGTCCTCTCAGCCGCATCGTCCGGCAGGCGCGTTGCTACCCTGCACGACGGTTCCTGCCGCTATCGTCTAGGGGACTAGGACGCCGCCCTCTCACGGCGGAAACCGGGGTTCGAATCCCCGTAGCGGTACTGAGAAACCCCCTGGAAACGAGGGGGTTTCGCTCCTCAGGGAGGCTGGCGCGACACGCAGCGCGACACTCGGGGCCGACTGACCGCCTGATGTACGAGAGGCGATCGTCGCACCCTTTCGCAAGCGTCCCGATCAGCATGCCGGCGACCTCATCGCAGACCACCCACGAGGACCTCGGCGACGACTTCGAGCGCCCACCCTCCGTTCGACGGCCAGCTCGCGTGTGCAGTTCGAAGGTCGCCCGTACCCTGAGACCCTCGAGCGCCGGCGACCTAAACGTCGACTGCGAAGCCGGCGCCCACAACCGGGACCGCCTGGGGAGGCCCGGGAACCACGCGCGGTCTTGCGCCGCGCCAACGTGGCGAGCCCGTTCACGCCAATGACATCAAGCGCGCGCTCGGTGCCGAGGGCATCGACGCTAGCGAACGCTTGCTCGACAGGCGGAGGTCACTGGTTCGAGCCCAGTATCGCCCACCTCTGAAACCCTCGCCTTTGCGGGGGTTTCGCCGTTTTGAGGGCCGTTCAGGGTCCCAATAAGGTCCCATTTGTCTGGGACGCCAGTCCGCCGCCGACCGCGAGCCTGCAGCTCGTCCTGGCTCGTCAGAGCTCGCCGCCTCGCGAGTGCTCCGCCTCGAGGACGGTTACTTCCTGGGTACACCTAACGGCGGCCGAGAAAGCCGGTCTGAGCAGCTACCGCGCCGGCAGCGACTGCCTGAGCCACTTCGGTGGATGTGCGGGCGCCAAGAGTTACCGTTGTTGACGGCCCACGATCTCTCTGTCTCCGTCGATGAAGGAGCAGCTCATGCGTGCCGCCCCAGCCAAGCGTCGGAACCCGGGACCTCCGCTTACGCCCGCGGAGCGAACTCGTCTCGACGCGCTGCTCGAGCAGACCGACGATGCGCGCGCGTTGCGTGCGCTCATCCGCGACGCGCTCGGGATCCGCGACTCGATGCCATCGCATCGCGAGGAGCGAACGCTCTTGCGCCGCGCCGTCGCGCACGCCGCACCGCACGTCACGGGCGGCGAACTCGCCGGGCATGAGGTGCACGCGCTGGACACCGCGCTCGGGGAGATGAGCAGCGTGCCGCTCCGCGCGCTAGCCCGCGACGCTGTGGAACTTGACCGTGTCGCGAGCGACCCAAAGACGCGCGCCCTGATGCGCCGAGCGGTCGCTTCGTGCGACGCGACGGCACTGCTCGAGAACAGCAACCGGAGCCACGCTGCGTATCAGCGATGAGCGTCGATCGGCGGCGGGCGATACTGCATCCGACGGCACGGGCGGGCGCGGGTTCGAATCCTGTCTCCGGGGCGGGTTCGTGGCGCAAGCTCGGTGTGCTGCTCGGACCGCTAGATCGTGGGATAGAGGCGTGTCGGCGCACATGGTGCCGCTCGGTCACTTGCACCCCGTGGTGCTCTCAGCCGAGGCGCCGGGCCAGCCCGGAGGCTCGGTCGATCGGTCGCTCGACCGCGGCACGGACCGTCGCCTCGTCGCCGACGAGGATGAGCTGTTGGCGGGCCCGCGTCACGCCGGTGTAGAGCAGCTCGCGGGTCAGTATCCGGGAGCGCGAGTCGGGAAGGAGGACTGCGACGGTTCCGAACTGCGAGCCCTGGCTCTTGTGGATCGTCATCGCGTGAACGGTCTCGACGTCGCCGAGGCGCGCCGGGGTGAGCTCGAGCGGCGTGGGATGGCGGTCGAACGTGACCGCGCGGTGGTCGGCGCGCTGGACGACGATCCCGAGGTCGCCGTTGAAGATGCCGAGCGATGCGTCGTTGGCGGTTACGAGGATGGGCCGGCCGACGTACCACTCCTCGTCGCGGTCGCGCGCGGGGGTGGTCCAGCGTTCGGCCTGGCGGTTCCAGTGGCTGACGCCGTGCGGGCCGCGCCGGTGGGCGGTGCCGTGCGGCCAATCGCGCCAAACGGTCGAGCGTTCCGAGCTCAGAGGCTGGGCCGCCTACGGCTACTGCGCGTCGCATTCGCGGCACTTCTGGGGGCTGCGGCTGTACTTGCTGTGCGCCCCGGATGGGATGCCGATCTCCTTCTGCCTGGCCCCAGCGAACGCGGGAGAGCGCGACGTCGCCGCGGCGATGCTCGAGCGAGCGCGCGCCGCGGAGCTGCTCACAGGCGGGCAGATCATCGTCGCCGACAAGGGCTTCTCCGGCGAGTTCGAGCAGATCGTCTCCTCCTTTGAAGCCACGCTCGTGCGCCCCGACCGCAAAAACGAGAAGCCCAGGTTCGGCAAGCTCGGCGGCGTGCGCCAGTGGATCGAGTCGATCTACAACACCACCAAGGACCAGCTCAACCTCGAGCAGCACGGTGGTCGCATCCCGGAAGGCGTGTGGGTCCGAGTCTGCCAACGCGTCCTCGCGCTCGCTGCCGGCGTCTGGCACAGCTGGCTGCTCTGGGAAGCGCGCATCATCGACAGCCCCGGCCGCCACTTCATCAACTACGACCATTGAACCCGTGAAAACGGAATCAACCATCTAGCGTTGTGACGACCGCCGCTCGGCCAGCCGGCCGACTGCTGCTCCCTTCAGGCGATAGCAGTAGCGCACCGGACAACGGCCGTGGTGGGCGTCCGAGCGCCGCGTCGGATGGAATGTAGAAGCCGGACGGCTTCCACCTGCCTGCTATTGCGGATCAAGGACCGGACTTACATCGGATGCCTTGCATCGTCACGAGGCAGCACCATGGGAGTACAGCGAAGAAGAACGGAGTATCCATGGCCGACAAAGAAGAGTTCAATCGTCAAGTCCGTCGAACGGCGTTCCTCACCGTCGGTCTGGCCGCTGCTCTGATCTTCGGGATCATCGTGCTGGCCACCGGCGGCTGGATCCCCGGGACGATCATCGTTGCCGCGACGCTCGTCGCTCTGGCCAAGCAGGTCCCCGTCATTCGCAGACTCTGCAGCGAAGAGTCCTCGCCCTCGCCGCCGAGGCACAGGCCAGCCCACTGACGAGGGCGCCTCCGGGCGACGCGGCCGAATAGGCCTTCAGGCCGCTGCGACCGGCGCCGCGGCCGCGTGTCCGCCGCGATCGCTTGGAGGCCAGAAGCCGAAGCGACGCAGCGAGCTGGTGACCGAGCCACGCTCGAGGCTCTTACGCCCAGTGCGCACGGGTCGTGAGTCACGAGGCAGCTAGCGAAACGGCAGGTGCGCGCGTAGAGTCGGCGCACCCAGATCGCTGGAGGTCTTCCGTCATGCGCAGTTGCCCAAGGATCGGCGCCATCACCGCCGGGATCGCCGTTGCAGTCGCCGTCACGGGCTCCGCGCAGGCGGCTGCGCCCTCCAATGCCGCCTGCGTCGGCCAGTTCTTCTCGTCGCACGCGGGCATCGTCCCGGCGACCGGCGGCGAAGAGAGCGTCGGCGGATTTGTCTCGGTCACCGCGCGTGAGGACGGCCGCGCGTTCGGACAGGAGATCAGCAGCGGCAGGGATCTACCGCGCGAGGACTGCGGGCTCTAAGGCGCG
>Ga0126306_10002560_pt1 | contig 10277 bp, 10 predicted proteins | sample Plot27_FD_92592 | JGI IMG/M metagenome (GOLD analysis project Ga0126306, IMG submission 92592) | Serpentine soil microbial communities from UC McLaughlin Reserve, CA, USA - Plot27 | ecosystem: Environmental > Terrestrial > Soil > Grasslands | place: USA: UC McLaughlin Reserve, Lake County... | reverse complement strand
GTCCTCTCCGTCCCCGACGGCGTCGCCAGGGCGATGGCCGAGCACTACCTGGTCGAGGACAGCCTTCCAGACACCCGCGAGCTCCCGATCATCGGGGCCTGCCCCGACTGCGGAAGCGGCCTGACCCGCCAGGAGGGCTGTGTCGTCTGCCACTCCTGCGGGTACTCGAAGTGTAGCTAGCAGACCGACGGTGGCCTGCGAGGGACGGACCTACCCGGTCCGTCCCTCCCTTTTTGTCCCTCCGTCATCGCGGTCCCTATCGAGGTTTTGATCTTCGAAGGAGGCGGGGTCTTCTGAGGGTTCTATGTGGATGAAGTAGGTGCTCTGAGGGAGTGATCCGGCGAGCTCCCTCTCTATCTTCTCCGAGAGATCGTGGCCCTGCTTGACGGTCCACAGGCCGGGCACGAGCACGTGCATCGAGATGAAGCGGCGTTGTCCTGCGGCCCTCGTCCGCACGGCGTGGAACCGGATCCCCTGACTCTCGTAACGGGACAGGACTTTGGAGATGATTTCCTGGTCCTCCGGGGGAAGGGCCCTGTCGAGCAACCCTTGGGCAGTGTCGCGCAGCAACCTGAATCCCGTCCAGACGATGTTGGCGGCGACGACGAGCCCGATCAGGGGGTCGAGCACGAGCCACCCTGTGAGTTGCACCATCACGATGCCGAGCACGACCCCCACCGAAGTCCACACGTCCGTGAGCAGGTGCTGCGCGTCGGCCCTGAGCGTGATCGAACGCAGCCTCCTTCCCGCCCGCAGGAGCACTAGCGCGACAATCCCGTTGAGCGCCGCAGCGCCGAGCGTTATGGAGAGGCCGAGCCCCACGTTCTCGAGTGGTTGCGGGTCCATCAGCCGGCCCCAAGCCGTAACCCCGATCCAGGCCGCAGCGATGATGATCAGGGCGCTCTCCAACCCGCTCGAGAAGTATTCCGCCTTGTTGTGGCCGAAGGCGTGCTCCTCGTCTGGAGGGCGAACAGCTAAGGTCAGCGCCCAGAGCGCAGCCACCGCGGCGACGAGGTTGACCACGGACTCGGCCGCGTCCGAGAAGAGGCCGACGGACCCCGTTAGATAATAGGCCCCGAGCTTGAGCCCAATGGTAAATACCGCAGCTGCTATCGAGAGCACGGCGTAGCGGCGCGCCGAAGCACCGTTCGTAGCGCTTCCCTTCGTCACCACGGCCCCACTTCGGAAGAGGTGTGCCACAAAGCAGCAACAATCTTCGTGAATGTCGGGATCACAGCTAGCATCACCAATTTCTACCATCTTCCCGATCAACGTCGCCACAAACCCCCGCTAGCGGCTGCTAGTGCGGCCGCCGATCCTCGGAGGTTGTGTCTGGACGTAGCCACAACGAGACGTGCACAGGCTGCATCGTCTCCTTAACGACCGTGATCAGCTCCGCGTTCAAGCTGTCGAGGTTCGTCTCGTCCCTCAGCCTGGCGGAGAATGCTTCGAGCGTCTTGGCCGCGTCGTACTTCTGTCTGTAGAAACGCCGGTCTATGAGGTTCGCCGGGCGACGCGAGGCGACCAACGCACCGACCGGCGCGTAGCTGAGCGCGCCGAGCGTGTTGTCGAGCCAGGGCTCGTGCCCGGGTGATCGAGGTTCAGGTTCAAGAACCACAGGCCGAGCGCCGTCAGCTCGAGCACGCACAGCGACCAGGCAAGCCAGGCTGCGGTACGGTAGCTCATGCCGCCAACCTCCCGGTCTGGTTGTCTCGCCATTACCGTCACAGCACCGCCCTCCCAAGAAGCTCACGTTCCGGGCAACCCGGTGAACAGAGGAAGCGTGGCAGCCTCCCACCACGCTCTGCACGGGTACGAGCTCTCGATACGGATGGCATCAGGCACTCGGGCTGTGCTTCCACCCAAATAGTACGAAGGAGCAGGCTAGCGAGAGCAGGGCCACCAGCGCGACTGCCCGTGCTTCTACCATCGGTGCGGATGGCGGACCTTCTCCTTTGCCGCCCGAATGCTCATCTAGACCGCTGTACTTCGGGTAGTGGGCCTCGTATCCGAGCAGCTTACCTACCGGTACAAGAGCTTTGAGCATCACATTTTGCACGACCGGGGGAGGCTTGGTTAGATGACCTTCGTCCCAGTGCTCGTCGACAAGGACCGCCATCTGCAGCAGTTTGGGGAAGGCACCCTTCTCGCTGCAGAGCCCATAGATGTTCGCGAACAATTCCTCCGATCTTAGCGCTGGCCGAAGCTTGACGAGGTCGTTGGCCGTGCCAAAGGAGAACCCATACACCGGGCGGCCGGCCTGCAAGGCATAGAAGGCGATGAGAAACAGGTTGGCGGGGATACCGGCTGTCCCGGCCGCATAGGCGAAGCGCCCCGCCATCCTGCCACTCGGCCTGCCTGCCGTACTCACGTCCATCGTTCTCACTCCTTCCGGGATGCCCGAAGTGCCTCTGGCCGTCACTATAACGAGCGCGCGTCTGCTAACCGTTACGGCAAACGTTACGAACAAACAGGTCTGAAAACCATGAAGCAGTTTTCGCTGGTCCGCCCCTGTTATGCAGCACGCCCTCAGAGCCGAAGGCTCTTCACGCCAGCAACCACACGGGGATGAATACGCAGCATTTCCCTGAAGTTCATGGTCAACTTTTGATCAACGACCGGTTACCCCAACCGGTCGTTTCTTACTTCGAAAATGCGCAAATATGCAGGCCAATCGTCCCGTTGTACCGGGCTTGTTGGTCGAGGTTCATGGCAGGAAACGCGAGGGATCCAGGCCATCTAAGTACCCTGGAGATCGAGGTACAGGGTCGCGAGGGTTGATCTCGGAGAAAACAGGTGTGGTTGAACCGGCAAGACGCAGTGGATACACTCTGCCGCGGAGAGGTGGCAGAGTGGTTGAATGCGGCGGTCTCGAAAACCGTTACGTCGGTAATCCCGGCGTCGGGGGTTCGAATCCCCCCCTCTCCGCTCTTTTTAGCTACAGGTCTCAGCAAGAACATAGAACCTGATGCCAGAAACCAGTAGTCTGACGCCTCTAGCCAGCTCGAAACGCGTATGATGCTACTTATGATCTGGCTTCGTTTTTGGTGGGGATCTAATCGTGCGTAAGAGCGCTGATTCCGCGGTCTCAGATGCGGTTTTGATCACGGCCGGCTTCTGGGTGTTTGCGGCCTCGTTGTGGATGCAAATCGACAACCTTGGCGCGACCCTGGATAGGATCGGTACGCAGTCGATGGCGTACCACGTCGACTTCGACAGCTTCTGGCGCTCGGCCAGGGCTATGCTGGAAGGAAAGAACATCTACGATACGGGGGTCGACCTGGTTAACCTCAACCCCCCACTGTGGACCGTGCTCATCTCGCCTCTCGGGCTTCTCGAGCCGCTCACGGCCTACAGGGTCTTCGTCTTGATCTCGCTGGTCGTGGTCGTCTGCTATCTGGCGTGGACCGTGGAGGAGCTGCGCCTGAGGCCAGGGTCGACGGTGGTCGGTGTCGTGATGCTGCTCTTCTCTTCGCCGCTGCTCGCCACGCTGGCGTTAGGGCAGGTCTATCCCGTGCTGGCCCTGGGGCTCGTTGCGGCCTGGGTGGCGGACCGGCGGGACGCGCAGCAGATCTCCGGCGCGTCCCTCGGCCTGGTCGTTGCCTTGAAGCCTTCGCTTCTCCCCGTGCTCCTGTGGCCGCTCGTGAGGAGGAGGTGGGGAGCACTTCTGGCGGCGCTCATCTCCGGGGCGGTCGCCACGCTCGCCGGGATCGTCGTACTCGGACCCGGGACGACGCTGGATTACATCGGGGTCTTGATGGACCATTCGGCCAGCGCCTACTGGGACAACGCATCCCTGCCCTCCGCGGCGGCGCGGTTGTTTACCGAGAATCCCTACGCCCGGAACGTAGCGACACTTCCGTGGATGGTCCTCGTCGGATACGCGCTTGGGATCGGGGCCATCGCCCTTACCGCCATGAGGGTGAGGCACGGCCCCGAGGTGGGGTTGTGGGTACTGGTTGCGGCCTCGCTCTTGGCCTCGCCCATCGCCTGGCACAACTATCTGGTCCTGCTAGGTCCCGGCGTCTTGCTGCTTCTGGCGCGGGGCAGGGCGCCGACGGCTTTCTTCCTGCTCGCGTTGCAGGCCATCCCTGCGAAGTGGCCACTGATCTGGAACGATAGGGACACGGTCGTGGCGTCCTTGGCGATGACGCTCTACCTGTACATCCTGATCGCACACTGGCTCGCCCTCCTGGCCGCGACGAAGGAGCCCCCGAAGGGACTGGAGGCGGGTAGCGAAGGACGCGCTTGAGTGTCATCATCCTGGTTGGGGTATAGGTATTGAACGCTCCCTAGCGGAAAGGTTGAAGAGATGGCAGAGACCCTTATGCAGCGCGTGGTCGAGGCATTGCCCTTCCTGGACGACATCGCCGAGGGTGTTCAGCCGAAGGTGCAGGAGGCCGTCGATGCTGGCGGCACTACTGCGCGCAACGTGCTCGACGGCGTCTGGCTCGAGGCGCCGTTGCACCCGGCCCTCACGGACGTGCCTGTAGGAGCCTGGACCACGGCGATGGTCTTCGACGGGCTCGACGTTGCTACGGATAAGGAATCCGTAAGGCACGCGGCCGACGCCTCGCTCGCTTTTGGGACGTTGGGAGCGTTAGGGGCCGCCGTCACCGGCCTCTCCGACTGGCGGTACCTGAGTGGCGGGTCGAGGCGGATGGGCGTGGCGCACGGGCTCCTGAACACTATCGGACTCGTTCTTAGCGTCGTCTCGCTCGTCCTCCGGGCTACGAAGCGCAGGAACGCCGGGCGCCTGACCTTTCTGGCGGGGTACTCCATCAGCGGCATGGCCGCCCACCTCGGTGGGGAACTCTCCTACCACTACGGACTGCGCGTCGACAGGAACGTCTTCGAGGGAGCGGGTCCCGATGAGTTCGTTCCTGTTCTGGACGAGGGCGAGCTTGCGCAAAACGATCTTCGCCGGGTCGAGGTCGAAGGGGTTGGGGTCCTGCTGAGCCGCTCTAATGCGGGCGAGGTCTGCGCCATAGGCGCCACATGCAATCACTTCTCGGGCCCGCTCGAGGCGGGCGAACGCGAAGGCGATACCGTGGTCTGTCCCCTGCACAAGTCCCGCTTCGACCTTTGCAGCGGCGAGGTTCTCGACGGCCCGGCCGTCTTCCCCCAATCCCGCTACGAGACCAGGGTGCGCGACGGTAGGATCGAGATCAGGGCCGCCGCGGAGAACGTTCAGAAGCAGGTCAGGTAGTCATCAGTCAGGTGGGGCGGGGGATGTCGGCCTGGTACTGAGCGCGATCATTTTCGGCCTGGCGGCGTCGAGCGCCCTGGTGATCGGCGCGTTCGCGGGGGCTTTCTGGACGCCACCGAGACCGGTGCTCGCCTCGGCCCTGGCCTTCGCCAGCGGTGCCCTGATAACCGCACTGGCTTTCGACCTCTTCTAGGAGTCTTTCGAGCGCGGAGGCGCCTGGCTATCCGCGAATCGCCGAGGTATGAAAGCGGTTTCCTGAATTCAGGAAACCGCGCTGGCCAGCATCTCAGCAAGTGCCTGCCAGTTACGCTCCCACAAGCAGCCAGGCTCCGTGGTGAACGATTCGGGGCCCCATCTACCATGAGCAAAACGAACGCGAGCAACCCCCAACAAAGCTGAAATGCTGACCAGCTACTTCAATTCTTCTCCAACGTTTCCAGAGCTTCTGCGGCGGCGCGGCGGAGGGTGCGGTTGGAGTCGACGTGGAATACCTTCTGGAGGTCGCCTCGGGCGCGGGCCCTCTCGCCCAGGGAGGCGAGGGCTGAGGCCCTGTTGTAGTAAGCGATGCCCAACCTGGGGTCGAGCTTTATGGCCCGGTCCGTGGCTTCGAGAGCGGCGCCGGGGTTGCCCGAGGCGTCGAGGCTCGCCCCGAGTGCCGAGTAATAGCGGGGGAGGGGACGGCGGGCGGAGATCTCATCGTAGAGATCGGCCGCTTTCTCGTACTCGCCCTTGCGAAAGGCGGTACCGGCCCGGCGTTCGTCAGGGGTGACGGCGCGAGTCATAAGGGCCGTCAGGATGGCAGCGCCGCCGAGGTAGACGAGCAGGACGGGGCCGTAGTTTTCGATGGTCGCGAGGTTCATAACGAAGGGCAGGCCCGCGATAAAGACCCCTGTGGAAAGGGGCGGTATCAGACGCAGGAAGAAGTCCCTGTAGGCCCGCACGCGCAACAGATCCCTGTTCTGACGTCCGATCAAGACCACGAACACCACCAGGATGGCGAGCGCGCCCAGCGTGGGGTAGAGAAGCTTCACGAGGAGAGCTCTTCCAGCATCCTCCGGGAGGCCGATCGGAAACGCCGGGGGAGGTCCGTCTGCTGGGCCTTCTCGAGGTCCTTGACGGCCCTGCTCTTCTTCCCCATCCGCTGGAAGATGAGGGCGCGGTTGTAGTAGGCGAGGCCGTACTGGGGGTCGTCTTTGATCGCCTGCGTCGAAGCTTCGACGGATTCCTCGTAACGCTCGGAGGCCCCGAGGGCGGCGCCCAGGAAAGCCTTGTTGCGGGCGAGCGGCTTCTCCTCTACCAGCTGCCCGTAGAGCTCGACCGCCCGTGCGTAATCGCCGCTGCGGAAGGCCCTGTTGGCGCTGCGCTCCAGGGAGGAAGCGGAGAGGAAGCTGGCACCGATTATGAAGATAGCGGAGACGGCCATCCAGCCCAGGAGCGTCCGCCCCTCTCCGAAGCTCTGGACTACGAACAGGCTCAGCACCATCAAGAGCAGGGCGAGAAAGGGGAGGGCCTTGCGGACGAGATCTCCCCAGGCCCTGGCCCTCGCCAGGTCGCGGTTGGCGGCGTAGATCGTCTGCCAGCTCACGAAGAGGAGCAGGAAGATCAAGACTATCGTTATCGCTCCTGTGCCCATGTGTCCTCCTTAAGTGCCGACATGCGCCAGCTCGAGCCTGCCCAGAACCCCCAGCGCAGGGGCGACCAGCCTATCGAAGTCCTCGTCGGAGAGGGCGGCCCGCGCCCCCTCTACGGAGACGTCACTGGCCAGCTCGATCCAGGACGTGCATCCCCCGTACTCATCCCTGTACGGAAGCTCGATCGTCTCGGGAAGCAGATATGTGCGCAGGACGAGCACCGTAAGTGGCTTCTTCGGACGCCACCTGAAGCGGCTCCCGGCGTACTCGGACGTCCACATATGGTAGGCATCGAGCGCCGAGAGCTCTTCGGCCTCGGAGATCTCGTAGGCGCCCTCGACCTCCGCGAACGAACTGAAGCGCAAGGGTCCATCGTCGGCGAGGTCGGGGATCCCGTCCATCAGGCCGCGATATTTATCTTTCAGTAGTTCCGGTCTCTGGTGCTCGTAGCCGGGCAGGAGCAAGAAGCGTGTCCGGGGCACGGCGAAGGCTTTCTCCCTTATGCCGCCCTTCCTGACGACTATCGCCGTCTCTCCGCGCTCCAGTGCCCTTACGGCGACCGCCCACTCCTTGAGCGCGTGCTGTAGAGAATCCAAGACATCACCTCTCGTATAATGCGACTGTTACACCACGGATTATATGACTATATGAGGCGGGCGTAGTCGCCCTGAGAGGAGGACTCCCATGAATGAGCAAGTGATGCCACACCGCGTCGAACGAGACTCGATGGGGGAAGTCAAGGTTCCCCGCGAGGCCCTCTTCGGCGCCCAGACCCGCCGCGCCCTGGATAACTTCCCCGTAAGCGACCTCAGGTTCCAGAGACGTTTCATCCAGGCCCTCGGCGCCATAAAACTCGAAGCCGCCATCGTGAACAACGAGCTGGGATTGCTAGATGACGAGCTCAAAGAGGCCATCGTTGATGCGGCGGAGGAGGTCGTCGAGGGACGGCTCGACAACCAGTTCGTGCTCGACATCTTCCAAACCGGGAGCGGCACCTCCACGAACATGAACGCCAACGAGGTCATCTCCAACCGGGCCATCCAGATCCTGGAGGGCGAGCTGGGCTCCAAGAGCCCGGCCCACCCCAACGACCACGTCAACCAGGGCCAGTCCTCCAATGACGTCATTCCCACCGCCATCCACCTCTCCGCACTCGTCGCCATAAAAGAGGACCTTCTCCCCGGCCTGCGCAAACTCCAGGAGGCGCTCGAAGTTAAGGCCGACGAGTTCGACAGCGTCGTCAAGACCGGGAGGACCCACCTCCAGGACGCAACCCCGATCCGCCTCGGGCAGGAGTTCCGGGGCTACGCGGGCCAGATCGAACGCGGCATACAGCGCGTCGACAGAGCCGTAGAAGACCTCGCCGAGGTCGCCCTAGGTGGCACCGCCGTCGGCACTGGCGTCAACACCCACCCCGATTTCGCTGCCAGAGTGTGCGAGAGGCTCAGCTCACGATTCGGCATCGAGGTACGCGAGACAGAGAACCACTTCCAGGCGCAGAGCGCGATGGACGCGGCCGTATTCGCCAGCGGCGCCTTGAAAACCGTCGCCGTGAGCCTGCTCAAGATCTCCAACGACATTCGCTGGCTCGGGGCTGGACCGCGCGCCAACCTCGCCGAGATAGCATTGCCGGAGGTGCAGCCAGGCTCCTCCATCATGCCTGGCAAGGTGAATCCTGTGATCGCAGAGAGCGCCACTATGGTCGCCGCGCAGGTCATAGGCAATGACGCCACCATCGCCCTCGCCGGGCAGAGCGGCAACTTTGAGCTAAACGTCATGCTTCCTGTTATTGCGTACAACCTGATCCAAAGCATAGAGATATTGGGTTCCGCCTCGGCCAACCTCGCAGGCCAGTGCGTCTCCGGCCTCCAGGCGACCGATCGTGGCCCTGCGCTCGTCGAGCGAGGCCTCATGCTGGCCACTGCCCTCGCCCCTGAGGTCGGCTACGACAAAGCAGCAGAGATATCCAAAGAGGCCTACAAGACAGGCAAGACCATTCGCGAAGTCGCCCGCGAAAGCACGGACCTCTCAGAAGAAGAGCTCGACAGGTTATTGGACGCGCGCAAGATGACATAGATCCAGGACCCGACCGAAGTGACGTTACTGATGTTCGGCTATTGCTAGAATGAGAATATGGCCGTCGTCCGCCAACAGGTTACCGCCGATGAGTTGTTCTATATGCCCGACGACGGGTTCCGGTACGAACTCGTACAGGGAGAGCTGCGGCAGATGAACCCTGCAGGAAACGTGCACGGCCGCGTGGCGATGAGCTTTGCCTGGCGCCTGGCACAGTACGTTGATGAGAATCAGCTCGGCGTCGTGTACGCTGCCGAGACTGGATTCAGGCTCGCCACCGATCCTGACACCGTCCGCGCGCCGGATGTGGCTTTCGTGAGCCAGGCTCGCGTCGAAGCAGTCGGCGAGGCCGAGGGATTCTGGCCCGAAGCGCCGGATCTAGCAGTCGAGGTGATCTCACCCGGCGATAGCTACGCAGATATCGAGGAGAAGATCTTCGCCTGGCTCGATGCCGGCACGAAGATGGTCGTTGTTGTCAACCCCCGCCAGCGTTCGGCCACCGTGTACAGGTCACCGAGCGATATCACCGCCCTCGCCGAAGCCGATATTTTGGATGGCGCAGATGTCGTGCCCGGCTTCGAGCTCGCAGTACGAGAGATCTTCGCGTAATCGTTCAGGCGTCGCGCGCTGCGACGGACGCCGGTTATAATGGGCGACCAGGGAACAGGGATGGTCGGCTCAACCTCTACACCAGTTGATGTGCCTGAGCCGGGCTCAGCGGAGGAGCTCGGGCGCTTCGCGGCTTTGCAGGCGAAGCTCGCGCCGCTGGCGCGGCGGGTCCTCTCCGATCCACGCGCCTCCCAGACGGTCGTTGTGGTACCGAGCCTGACACTCGACATCGAGGAGATGGCGAAGATCCCAGGCGCGCACCACTACGAGGAGCGGCTGCTTTGCATGCTGATGCTCTTGCGGTTGCCCCGAACCAACGTCGTCTACGTCACGAGCCAGCACATCGCGACGGCCATCGTAGACTACTATTTGCACCTGCTGCCAGGCATCCCGCTGCGCCACGCCCGCAGCCGGCTGACGCTCCTCTCCTGCCACGATGCCTCAGACGCGCCGCTGACGCAGAAGATACTCGACCGCCCGCGCCTGGTGGAGCGGATCCGGGCGGCGATCACCGACCCCGAGGCGGCGCACTTGACCTGCTTCAACAGCACGGCGCTCGAACGGAGCCTCGCCGTCAGGCTTGGCATCCCGCTCTACGGCAACGACCCGCAACTCAACTACCTTGGGACAAAAAGCGGCAGCAGGGAGGCGTTCAGGGAGGCCGGAGTCCCGCTTCCCGACGGGTTCGAGCACCTGCGCGACGGGGACGACGTGGTCGAGGCCGTCGTCGAGCTCAAGCGCCGCAAGCCCGG
>Ga0126306_10002559_pt1 | contig 10278 bp, 11 predicted proteins | sample Plot27_FD_92592 | JGI IMG/M metagenome (GOLD analysis project Ga0126306, IMG submission 92592) | Serpentine soil microbial communities from UC McLaughlin Reserve, CA, USA - Plot27 | ecosystem: Environmental > Terrestrial > Soil > Grasslands | place: USA: UC McLaughlin Reserve, Lake County... | reverse complement strand
GGAGGTGGGGTATGAGGCGGGACCAGATCTCACTCCAGCTCTACACCGTCCGCGAAGAGACCGCACGCGATTTGCCAGGCACGCTGCGCAGGATCTCGGAGATCGGCTACCCCGCCGTCGAGTTCGCCGGATTCGGGGACCTCTCCCCCCAGGATCTCGCGACCATCACTGACGACCTCGGCCTCCGCGCTTCCGGTACCCACGTTCCCTTCGACTCATGGGAGGCGGACCCGGAAACGGTCGTCGCCGACATGCACACCCTCCACTGCGCCCACGCCATCCTCCCTATAGCCCCGCCAGAGTATCGTGGCGACGAAGTCGCGGTAGCCAGGCTGGCCGAAAACCTCAACCGGTGGGGGGAGCTGTGTCGCCAGGGGGATGTGACCTTCTCCTATCACAACCACGACTTCGAGTTCGCACCCCTCGGTGAGACCACGATGTGGGACGTCCTCGTCAGGGAGACCGACCCTGCGATCGTGGGACTGGAGCTCGATCTGTACTGGATCAAGTACGGCGGCGCCGACCCTGATACCGTTCTACGGGACGTCGGGGACCGCGTATCCCTCGTCCATCTCAAAGACATGGCCCCCGACGACACACGCTCCGACCTGCCCGTCGGCGAAGGCACCATGCCTTGGAGAGAGTTACTCCAGGCCGCCGACGCCATCGGTGCGGAATGGTACATAGCCGAGCAAGACAACCCGAGAGACGCCCTCGAAGACGTGCGGATCAGCCTGCAAAACCTGCACGCCCTGACCAACGCCTAGGCCGATTCTCTTGTAGGGGCGGTTCGCGAACCGCCCTCGCCGCCTCCCTGCAATCCGCCCTAAGAAAGCTCCGCGACCACCACCTTCGGTCCCGAGAGCTCTATCTCCCTCAGCACCTGCTTGGGGGCGTTCTGGTCCGTTACGAAGACATCGACCCTGGAGAGGGGGATGATCCTGGCCAGGGCCACGACGCCAAGCTTGGAGCTGTCGGCCACGATGACGACCCTGCTGGCCGCATCGATGAGGCAACCGTTGGTCTCCGCCTCGGCGGTGTTGGGGGTGGTGAGGCCAGCATCCGGGTGTACTCCGTGAGCGCCCAAAAAGAGTACGTCGGCGTTCAGCGTGCGTAACGTCCTGTCGGCGAAGGGGCCGACGAGGGCGTCAGATGGCGTCCGAAACATGCCGCCGGAGAGCACGATCCTCTCCCACCCGTTCTCCTGCAAAGTGAGCGCGACGTTGGTCGAGTTGGTCACGAAGGTGAGGTCCATGTGTCCTGGACACAGGGTGGAGGCAACGTGCCAGGGGGTCGTACCGGCGGAGAATGCCACAGTGTCACCGTCGTGCACGAACTCCTTGGCGGCCCGCGCTATGGCGAGCTTCTCGGTCCGATGGAGCCTCCGCTTCTGCTCGAAGTGGGGCTCGGCAGCCCTCGACACCGGTATCGCCCCGCCGTGCACCTTGCGCAGCAACCCCCGGCCCGAGAGCTCCTCCAGGTCGCGTCTTATCGTCATGTCCGAGACGCAGAGCCTTCTAGAGAGATCCGCCACGGAGACGCTCCCGATCCTCCCCAACTCCTCGAGGATCACCCCGCGCCTCTGCTCCGCCAACATTCTCTGATTGTCCAACATAAGCACCTAGCATAGCGAGGATCGAAGATCAAAACCCCCGATCGTGCCCTCGCGTACCGCGGCTTCAGGCGTCTATCTTCCTAAACTCGCGGTCGCACAGCCTGTAGACGAAGTAGGCGGTGACGCTGCCCGTGATGATCACCAGGAACGGGAAGACTACCGTGAGTCCCGCCGTTACCACAACGATCACCAGGCACACGACGGTGGTGGGGAGCCTCCCGATTGAGAGGAGCAGGGAGTTCTTTATGACCGTCTTCCAGTCCGTGTCGTAGTGGACCATCACGGGGAAAAGGAACACGGAACCGAAAGCGTAGACGGAGGAGGCCAGCACGAGCACCGACTTCATCACGACGCCGGGCCAGTAGGAGAGCTGGTTGGCCACGAGGAAATCGAGGAGGAGCGCCACGCCGAAGACCGTCCAGATCACTCCGATAAGGAGGCTCTGCCCGAAGTTCTCCCGAAAGCGCGCGACGAAAGTGCGCGTCAGGCTCCCCTCTTTCTTGCGCACCCAATCCCGCACCACCCCGAACATGGCCGCGGTTGAGGGGAAGATCGTTACCACGGGCAAACACGCCACCAGCCACATCAGGTTGAGCAAGAAGAAATCGGTGGCCACCTCCAGCCACCTGTAGACCCTCGTGTCCAGTACGTTCATCGGCACACACCCATCATCTGCTGCACACCATTATATGGTTAGCATGTCGGCAAGCGAAAAGCTGACGGCTGATGGCTGACAGCGCGGCTGGCCCTTGGCCGGCTGCTAGTGCTCGGCTTCCGGATCTGCGGGCCTGGCCCCCATGTCGTCGCTATCCATGTCCGCCATCATGGCCGCGGCGTACTCGCTCTCTTTGCGCCGCTCCCCTGCCGGCAGAAGGGCCGCGCACGGAGTACCGAAGGCCGGTTTTGCGAAAGGAAGATGCGTGTCACCGCGGGCGAGGATGTGGGATCCGTTGGTCATTTTCGTCTCGGGGTCGACGCTCGGCGCGGTGTGGGGATCGTCATCGTCGTGGTTCGCGCCCCACTGGGTGAACGAGCGGGCGTTACAGTAGTGGCCGACGAAGGCACGACGGAAGCGGTCGGTGGTGAAGTTCTTCTTGCTGCGGTGCAGAACGTGGCCACCGAAGAAAACCACATCCCCGGCCCTGACCGGCGCGAGGAGCTGCGGGTAGCGAGAGGCGATCCTGCTAAGGTCGTTGTTGTCGTCGTCGGGGTCGCTCGCCCCGCTGATGTGCTCTATGCCTTCGAGCCGTCCGTCGCCGTGACCGTAGCCTTCTCTCGGTGGGTAGACGGGCTCGTGCTGACTCCCCGAGGCCATCCACATCGCGCCGTTCAACTCGTCGGCGTCGTCTATGGCGAACCAGGCCCCGCACAGCGTGTCCGGGTGGGTCGGGATGTAGTAGGAGTCCTGGTGCCAGCCCTGCCCCGGCTTGCCCGGCGGCTTGAGGAAGAGCATGGTCTGGAGCGCGAGCACGTCGGGACCGATCAGGGCTTCCAGAACGTCGAGTACCCCCGGATGGAGCAGATAGCGTTCGTGGAGCTCAAGCTTGCGGTGCAGCATATGTACCCGCAGGAAGTACTGCGCCTTCTCTTCTGGGGAGAGGTGATCCGGGGGCGCCTCGAGCGCCTGCCCTGTGGTGCCTGAATCAGAGCCCGTGTCCCTCTCGGACATCGTATCCTCCTGCTCGGGCAACCTTCCCTGCATCAAAAGCTCCGTGTGCCCGCGCAACTCCTCGACCTCATCGGAGCCTAGAAGCCCACGCACCACCAGGAAACCCTGCCGCCGGAAGGTTTTGTACTCATCGACCGAAACCCTGTACTTCTCCGAACTTTCGGTGCCGGACTTCGATTCCGTCGCGCTGGAGACCATTATCACTCCTCTACACAAGTCTCGACTGGCAAGTATTTACTCGAGACCATACCAGCACAGACCCTCGGGAACAATCGTTCCAAGATCTAAGATTAATGCGTCCTACAAGAGGGTCCTGGATCGCTTCCGCGTGAGAAGACGTTGGATTCGGTCCGCTCCAGCCGTTACATATTGACCCGTAATGTGTGGCGGGTTAGGATTATTGCGAATCAGCACAACCTGGGGAAGGGAAAATACAGGATGAATCGTGTGGACCGGCTTACGCGGCGGGATTTCCTGAAGTTGAGTGGTGCCGGGGTGGCCGGCGTCGGGTTGCTCGGCATCTACGGGTGTGGGGGTGGTTCGTCCGGCGGGCAGGTCGACTGGGCCTCGTGGGCCAACAGCGGCGAGGCCGCACGTTTTAATGAGTACACCGACCATTTTATGGAGATGTAACCCAACATCCAGGTCACCTACACGCCGACGCCCAACTACGACGATTACCATCCCAAGATCCTGACCCAACTCAACGGTGGTGACGCCCCCGACGCCTTCTACGCCGGCGCATCTGGATCGCCCAGTTCATAAAGAACGGGACCATAAGTAAGCTCAACAAGCTTATGGAGGGCTCGAATAGCAAGGAGAAGCCCGACGCGTTCGCCGCCGGGCTGTGGGGGCCGGCGAGGACGAGCGAAGGCGACATCTACGGTATTACCGTCGACTGTAACCCCACCCTCATCTGGTACAACAAAGGCGTTCTCCAGGACGCTAACATCAGCGACGATCCCATGGACCTCTACGAGAAAGGTGAGTGGAAGTGGGACGTCTTCCAGCAGATGTGCGAAGACGTCGCCGCCAAGGGCGACATCAACGGGTTCATGTTCGAGAACGGCAACAACTGGTTCTACTCGTGGTGCCGTCAGAACGGTGGGACGCCCTACGACGGCGAGACCTGCGTCGTCAACGAGGACGCCAAGTCGGTCGAGGCCTTCCAGTGGATGTACGACAACATCAAATCAGGCGCGTTCACCTACGCAGGGAATTTGCCGACAGGACAGGCCTCCGACGCCCAGTTCAACTCGAGCCGCACGGCATTCATGGAAGCGGGCCGGTGGGTGTTGCCCGTCTACAAGGAGAACAGCACCCTCAAGTATGACGTGGTGCCTTTCCCCACCAACACGGACAAAGACATGGAGCCTGGATGGGTGGCCACGGCGTATATGGTTATGAATAAGAAGACCGCGAGCGTGAAGGACACGTTTACGTTCATAACGAACTTCACCTCCGCTGCGGGGCAGAAATTCAGGCTGGAGAAGGCCGGCAACGCCGTGCCTTCGGTGCTCGAAGGTGCCGACGGCGTCGTTACCAGTGACACCACCCTGGAGGGAGCCAAGTACTTCCTCGACATTCGCAACTCGGGAACGGTGGGTTACGCCGAGCTCTCCGTGCCCGGCCTCGTCGAGGACATGCAGGACGTGCTCGAGAAACACCTCTGGCTGCCTAGCGGCGACGGTGACGTGCAGGGGACGCTCGATGAGATCGCCAAGATGGCGAATGAGGGGATAGAGGAGAACTCGACCGAGTAGTGGTGGCCGAGACCCATTTCGAGAAGGGGAGCCCAAGTGAGTAGCGTGGTCAAGGCGTCGGGGTCCAAGCTCAGCCAGAGGCGCAAGAACGACATCAAGTGGGGGTACTTCTTCATCCTCCCGCAGCTCTTCGGGGTCATCGCTTTCGTGCTCTTCCCCCTAATCTACGTGCTCGTACTCAGCCTGCTCGAATGGGACGGGCTGGGCGAGGCCTCTTTCGTCGGGCTGTCGAACTACACCACCGAGCTGGGCAGCTCTGACTTCAGGAACGCCCTGACGAACACCGTCTACTACACGGTGATGGTGGTGCCGACCAGCGTGGTGCTCTCGCTGATGGCCGCCCTGGCCCTCAACAAGCTGCGCCTCAAGAACTTCTTCCGGGTGATCTACTTCGCCCCCGTAGTCACGAGCGCGGTCGCGGCCGGCGTCGTGTGGCTGTGGGTCTACAACCCCGACTTCGGGCTCATCAACACCTACCTGCAGACCTGGTTCGGCATAAAGGGGCCGCAGTGGCTGCTCGACCCCAAGTGGGTGATGCCTTCGATCGCGATCATGAGCATCTGGCTGGCGATGGGGTTCTACATAGTCATCTTCCTCGCCGGATTGCAGGGCATCCCCGCGACATACATCGAGGCGGCGAAGATAGATGGGGCGAACAGGTTCCAGAGGTTCTGGTACATAACGCTACCGCTTCTTTCGCCCACCACGTTCTTCGTCTTCATCATCGCCATCATCAACTCGTTCCAGGTCTTCGACCAGGCGTTCATCCTGACGTTTGACGGGGGCCCGGCCAACTCGGCCGTCACCATGGTCTACTACCTCAGGGAACTCGCCTTCGTCGACTTCGTCTACGGCAGGAGCGCCGCGGTCGCCGTGGTGCTGTTCGCGATCATCCTCGGCCTCACCCTGCTGCAGTTCAGGGTGCAAAGGCGCTGGGTCCACTACGAGTAGAGCTCTACCGGGAAAGGAGGCAGTCCTATGGCAAGCGTGACGACGACAAAGGATGTATCGGCCCCGGTAGAATCGACGAGTCGTGCAGGCCGGCTCGTGGCGTCGGTCCTGCTCTACGTGGCCGTGACTATAGGGGCAGTCATCATGATCATGCCCTTCGCGTGGATGTTGCTCGGCTCGGTCAAGGACCTGGGACAGCTCTACAAAGTACCGCCCAACTGGATCCCTGACCCCTTCGTGTTCCAGAATTACACGAACGCGTGGACCTCGGTACCTTTCGACACGGGCTACATGAACAGCACCATCGTCACCGTGACGGTCGTCCTGGCGAATCTGCTCACGTGCTCGATGGCCGCCTACGCCTTCGCCAGGATAGAATTCCCTTTCAGGCATACGCTCTTTATCCTGTTTCTGGCCACCCTGATGGTCCCTGAGCAGGTCACGATCATCCCCCTCTACATAATCATCAAGAACCTCGGCCTGATCGACACGCTCCTCTCGCTCATCATCCCCTACGCTCTGTTCAATGCCTTCGGCGTCTTCTTGCTCCGGCAGTTCATCAAGAGCCTCCCCGTGGACCTGGAGGAGGCGGCGATCGTGGACGGCGCCAACCGCTGGACGATCTACTGGCGGATCATACTCCCGCTCATAAGGCCGGCCCTGGCCGCCTTCGGCATCTTCACGTTCCTATTCCAGTGGAACAACTTCTTCAGGCCGCTGGTCTTCCTCAACAGCATCGACAACTACACGGTGCCCCTGGCCATAAACTTCTTCCGCGGCCAGTACGCCACGGACTTCGCCCTGCTCATGGCCGGCTCGGCGATCTCTATCGTCCCCGTCCTCATCGTCTACATCATCGGACAGCGCCACATCATCGAGGGCATCGCCACGACCGGCATGAAGCAATAGTTGCGAACAAACTCCGGCTACATCGACACGCACCTTAGGGACCCGCTGGTCGACGAGAACGCCTTCTTGCGGATGTCTCCAGAAGATGCCCCGCCTCCCTCGTTCGATGGCGCGTGGGATTCTCTACCCCAGCCCTTTTGGGAAGGTCACGAAGATGTCATAGATTGCTACCGCGGGGCGTGGGAGCTGGCGTTCGCCAACCTGCGGCGGCCCGAGCCGGTGAGCGGCTTCGTCGCCAGCTTCATCGACACGGCCTTCAACGATTGCCTGTTCATGTGGGACTCGGCGTTCATCTTGCTCTTCGCCCGCTACGGCCGCCGCGCCTTCGACTTCCAGCGCACCCTGGATAACCTCTATGCCAGCCAGCACCCCGACGGATTTATCTGCAGGGAGGTCAGCACCTTCGACGGCAGAGACCGCTTCGAGCGCTTCGATGCAGCCAGCACGGGGCCCAACGTTATGCCGTGGACGGAGTGGGAGCACTACGGTGATACGGCCGACCGCGAACGCCTCGGCCAAGTCTTCCCCGTCCTCGTCTCCTACCACAGGTGGCTGCGGCGCCACCGCACCTGGCGGGATGGCACCTACTGGACGTCGGGCCTCGGCTCCGGAATGGACAACCAGCCAAGGTTCCAGGAGGGGCCAGGCGGGGAGGGCGGCTGGCCCGAGCGCCTCACCTACCACGGGCATGCGGTCTGGATCGACACGTGCCTCCAACAGGTGCTCTCGGCGGACCTGCTCTTGCAGATGGCCGACGCCCTCGGCCGCCTCCATGAGGTGGCGGACCTGCGCGAAGAACGCGACATACTCTCACTGACGATAAACGAGCGTCTGTGGAACGAGGAGACCGCTTTCTATCATGACGAGCTCGCCGACGGAACGCTCTCGAGCGTCCAGACCGTCGGAGCTTTCTGGGCACTGCTCGCGAACGTGATGCCGCAGGAGAGGATCTCCAGGTTCGTCGGACACCTCGAAGATCCTACTAAGTTCGGGCGTCCCCATCGCGTGCCTTCACTCTCCGCTGAGCACCCTGAGTATGATCCTGGCGGCGGCTACTGGCTCGGCGGCGTATGGCCGCCGACGAACTACATGATCCTGCGCGGGCTCGACAGGGCCGGGTACCAGGATCTGGCACACGAGATCTCCCGCGAAGACCTGGACAACGTGGTGAAGGTCTTCCAGGAGACCGGAACGCTCTGGGAGAACTACGCCCCCGAACGCGCCGCCCAGGGCAACCGGGCCAAAGACGACTTCGTAGGCTGGAGCGGCCTGGCGCCCATCGCTGGCCTCTTCGAGTACGTATTCGGGCTGCGCGCCGACGCACCTTCCGGACGGCTCCTCTGGGACGTAAGGCTCCTCGAAAGCCATGGCATAAACGGCTACCCGTTCGGCAAGGACGGGGTCCTGGATCTCTCCTGCGCAGCCCGCAACTCCACCACTGAAGAACCCGATATACAGGTAAGCTCGACCGTTCCACTAGATCTGGAGATCCGGTGGAGTGGGGGAGAGAAGAGCGTTGCAGTACCGGGAACCTGAACGCTTCAGAAGTCAGACGGTACGTCCCCTGCCCTCGCCCGGTACTGGCGCGGGCTCATGCCGTAGTGCCGCCGGAATTGCCGGCTGAAGTAGTAAGGAGAGCCGAAGCCGACCTCTCTGGCGATGGCGCCTATGTCGTCGACCGTGTGTTCCAGGAGCCGGGCGGCCTGGTTCAGGCGGAGCCGGATCACCGCCCCCATAACCGGCTCGCCGGTTTCCTGCTTGAAGAGGTGAGATAGTCGCGATGGCGAGATCGCTACCTCCCTCGCGAGGCCTGCTACATCGTAATCCGCGGCCAGGTCTGAGGAGATGAGATCCAGGACCCTCCGCACCCTCGGGTCGAGAGGACGCCTTTCAGCACCTTCCCGCACCGCGAGCAGCAATATCTCTTCCAGGCTGTTGAGTGCCAGCTCTCGTGAGAGTTCACCAGTGCCAAGCGCGTCAGCGCGCAACCTGAGGAAGCACCACCGCGCCCGCTCCCTGGCTGCAGCGCTCTCCACGTGCGACAGTCGCGGTTCTTCGTCGCCGACCAGCGGGCTCCACCACCCGAACCAGTCGAGCCGGGGTTGGAAGTGCGCCCACAGAAACTCCCAGAAACCGCCCTCTGGCACGGAGTAGTCATGCAGGACGTCGGGCCCGATCAGCACGATGTCGCCGGGCCGGGTGAAGAGATCGGAACCGGACCCGCGGTAGAGACCTACACCATCCAGCGTGTAGGTAAGCAGCCAGTTTCCTGAACCACCGAGCCTGCGCACCCTGTACCCGAATTCCTCCCTGAAGTGGCCGGTGACGAGTACGCCCGGTGGTGGAGAAGGAACCTCTGCTTCATTCATAGCAGGATAGTACAACTTTTCAGCCATCGAGCCTATTCACGTGAACTGGGCTCCAACGCTACCATCCTATGCAGAGTTAGCCAATATATTCATCTGAAACGGGAGGACGCCAAAGTGGAGACCACCAAGCATCTGACGCAGGAGCAGATCCAGGGCTTCCAGGAAGACGGCTACCTGGTAGCGGACGGCCTCTTCTCGTCCGAGGAGGCGCGGGTGCTGGCAGATAACTTCATGCGCATGCATGCAGAGGGTCCCATACCAGGTTGTTTCGAACCGGCAAGTCCCGAAGAGGCGGAAGGCGACATACTCGCGCTCTACCCGCGCATGATGCACCCGCATAGGATCGACGACATGTCCTTGCGGTACCTGCTAGACAACAGGCTCGAGTATGTGCTCACTGACCTCTTCGGTGAGGAGCCGCTCGCTGCGCAGAGCATGCTCTACTTCAAGCCACCGGGGGCGAAGGGCCAGGCGCTCCACCAGGACAACTTCTACCTCAAGGTCGAACCGGGTACCTGTATCGCCGCCTGGGTAGCACTCGACGCGGCGGACCAGGAGAACGGCGGGCTCGAGGTCGTTTCTGGCACGCACGACATGGAGCTGTTCTGCCCCGAGGAGGCTGACTCCGACGTCTCCTTCACCCGCGATTACGTACCCGTGCCCGAGGGCCTTGAGGCCGTACCCGTCGTCATGCAGCCGGGTGACGTGCTCTTCTTCAACGGCCAGCTCGTGCACGGCTCGCAGCCGAACAGTAGCGAAGACCGCTTCCGGCGCTCGTTCATCTGCCACTACCTCGGCCGTTCCTCCGAGCGGATCTCGAAGTGGTACCGCCCCATCCTGATGATGGACGGCGAAGAGGTTACGATCGAGGAGAGCATCGGCGGAGGCCCCTGCGGCACCGAGGACGCGGGAATTCACTGATCGCTCCCGGGGCTTGATCGTGGCCGGGGATGCATGTAACGTCTGGTCAGATAAGCTCTGAGAAGTAAAGGACGCACCCGT
>Ga0126306_10002558_pt1 | contig 10281 bp, 15 predicted proteins | sample Plot27_FD_92592 | JGI IMG/M metagenome (GOLD analysis project Ga0126306, IMG submission 92592) | Serpentine soil microbial communities from UC McLaughlin Reserve, CA, USA - Plot27 | ecosystem: Environmental > Terrestrial > Soil > Grasslands | place: USA: UC McLaughlin Reserve, Lake County... | reverse complement strand
CCGCCAAGAGAGCGGCCGCGACTTCCCCGCGAGGGCCCACCGCAACTACACCAGCCGCCTCCGTCAACTTGCCTGGAGGCTCAGCGCCAGTAACGGCTCCATCCCCGGTATGACCGTTCACCAGGCGAAAGGACGTGAGTGGGATCGTGTCGGGATTCGTCTGAGTGAGCGCGAGCGCGCCATACTCTCGGGCGGGCTTGACCCATCAACTGAAGCTCACAGGTCTTTGTATGTCGCCTGCACCCGAGCTCGCTACAAAACGGCCGAGCTGCGGGCCGCCATCCGCTGAGCTTGGCGATTCGGCGCCGAGGTGTGCAGGGCTTACATTGCCTGCCCAGGGCCACCGGACCTCGGGATGGGTCGGGACCACGAGAAAATCGCTCCGCAAAGTTCCCCGAGCACCGCGTCGCGGTGCCGCTTTGGGTGCAGAACTGGTTCACGGGGCTTGGATCCGAAAGCTTGTCGCGAAATCGGCCGAACAGCCTCGATGCCTTTGCCAGCGGGGATCCTCGAGTACCCAGGCTTCGTAGTGTTCTCTGTTGAACCAGGACACCTTCGCTCCACCAAGGCAGCTGGCACGGTAACGCCGAGCAGAGTTGAGCGAGCTAACGGGAGCATGCGTCCAGGCGTACCTGGTCGCGCCGGATACGTTGATTGAGGCGGTGCTCAGGCCGGCGGAGCTCTTCGAGGGCATCCCCAAGGGACATCGCGAGGTCGCCAGCTGATTTGCTGTCCAACCCGTCGGCTTGGATTAGCTTGTCACCCATCGCCGCATTCCTCAGATTCCGCTTGAGGTTCCGTGCGATCTGAGCGTGGTTGTGTGGGCTCTTGCGACCGGCAGCCTCGCTACCTGCGACTGCGAGTCCTCGGAGTCGGATTGCGCTGATAATCACATTCGGCTTCGCCAGCACCAGATAGTTGCGATCACCTGACTTAGGTCCGCATCGGCCTTCGTCCGGCCAAAGGCTCAGAGCCGTGAACGTGCTATCTGAGGAGACCAGCAGTCAACGAAAACTTGGCGGATCGGCTTTCAGCCCCACACCTGGTTTGCCCTGTGCCATTAGTCCTGCGGCCCAGCGCCGCCTGGGGCGGAGCCCCTCTGTGTACGGTCTGCAGGGCCAATATGATCGCCGTATGACGATGCCCTCGGACGGCCTCCCGACGCTCTATACGGCGCTCGCCGAGGATTCGGCTGCAGGTGGTGGACCATCGGACCCGCCGGACACAATAGAAACGCGGGTCATTGAAACCACCGACGAATCGAATCTCCTGGATCTGTTCCTTCCGACTAATCGGCGCTCTGGCTCGATCCTCGAGATCGAGGAGGACCGTGCGTATGACGACGATGATCTCTACCGCAACTTGGGTCAGCATATTCGCGAGGGGGACGACCCTCATCCTCCGGATACCATCTACACCGCTGCTATAGAAACGATAGACAACGATCGCGGATTGACATTGCTGCACCAGGCTACTAATTGTTGAATCTGGCAAGTAATGGACCGGTCATCATCGGAGCTATATCGGATCCGCATGTAATTGCTGTGGTTCAGGCGATGGGCTCGCGCATGGCGCCGGTCGTTCTGGATGCATCAACTCTAACCGCAACGGAATTTCTGATAAATTCGAGTGACTATAGCGACGCTCGCCCACGCTCTCCATCGAGACCTCGACGCTGACAAGCAGTAGCCGACGGAGTTCGCGGACCTAGTCAAACTCCAAGTGCTGAGGGCAGCTAGGCCCGGCTCCAATATTGCCTGATCATCGAGGCTTCAGGGGCGGAAACCTCTTGATGAGTGGTCAGGTGACGTGCCCCCGACTAGGGCCGTTTCAGGTCAGTTCAAGGTGTGTGTTGAGCCGCTAAACCGGTGATTATGTCCAGGCGGACCCGATAGAAGGCGGAATAGAACACCAGGAGCGCCAGAGTTAGTGCAAGGTGAGTACTACCACGGGATACATCCACAGGAAGTCCCTCGGAACGAGCGCCGCGACATCAATGTAGGGGAGCCCACGCAGCCGCTCTGGCAATATCGCTCCCTTGCCGCCCAGCAAGTCCTTCATCTGCATGGGGGGCTTCTTGTGCTTGTAGTCGAACGCGTAGACGTACTGCTGCGATATGGGGACTGGCTCCTTCGAAAGGGCTGAGATATCCGGGTTCCGGACACATTACTGCTGGTAGGGCGACCTCGCCGTTACTTCTCGTCGGCGAAAAGCCTCGAAAGCACCCGCTTATTCAGGCCGACGAAGTCGTCATCCGTGGTTATCTCCAGCTCCCTTGGGCGGGGAAAGCCGACCTGGACCTCGTCGACGATCCTTCCGGGCCGCTCGGACATCACGAGCACTCGGTCTGCCAGCAACAACGCCTCTTCGATGTCGTGCGTGACCAAGATCGTGCTTCGACGGTCGTCCTCCCAAACATCTTCCAACCAACGCTGCATCGATCGCCGGGTCAGGGCATCCAGGGCTCCAAATGGCTCGTCGAGCAACAGCACGGGCCGCGGTAACAAGAACGTGCGCAGCACTGCAACCCGCTGTCGCATGCCACCGGATAGCTCGTGCGGCCACGCCTCCTCGAACCCCCGCAGTCCGAATCGATCAAAGAGATCGTGCGCTCGAGATTCCGCCTCGCCGCGATCGATTCCGCCAACCTCTGCACCAACTGTTGCGTTGGCCAGCGCGCGCCTCCATGGAAGGAGCAGGTCGCGCTGGGGCAGGAAAGCGGTTGAGCCCGGACGCCCAACGACGTCCGCTCCCCCGATCTCGATCCTCCCGGACGTCGGAACGACAAGACCGGCGAGCGCCCGAAGCACAGTGCTCTTTCCGCATCCGCTTGGTCCGACTATGGCGATGAACTCACCGTCGGCGACCTCCAGATTCACATCGTGGAGAACCTCGAGATCACCGAACCGGTGAGACAGAGCGCGCACCGAGACGCTCGCAGGCGTCAACTCTGCGGGATGAATTGGTTGGTGAAGGCCTTGTCGACGTCGACAGGCTTTTCGGTGAGCTTTGCCGTGCGGAGGAACTCTTCAAAACGCGTCCACACAGCCTTGTCTTGCACGCCCCACGGCTGGCCAGGCTTCGCGTAGTACTTGGCGAGATACTTGCTGCTTTCCTTAACGAGCGTCGGGTCGAGCTCCGGAGCACCGGCAAGCAACGCATCCGAGGCGGCACTGGGATCGGCGATCGCGTCGCGGTAACCCTGTGCCGTTGCGTCCGTGAACGCGCTCACAAGATCCTTGTCATCACTGATCTTCTTCTCGGTGGTTGCAAGTAGCGGCGTGTACCAATCAGGAATGCAGCCGAAGTTCGCCGCGAACGAGATTGTGTTGACGGCAACACTCTGTTGGCGCAGGCGGAGGACGTCCCATCCGTCAAATACCCAAACAAAGTCGTAGTTGTTCTGCTCTAGGCCAGTGCGGTAGTCAACGTTACCGACGTCGATGAACTTGACCTTGCTCGGGTCGCCACCGTCACATTGAATCAACGACTTGACGAGGTGTTGCTCCAACTCGCCGCCATACCCACCGTATGTCTTGCCCTCGAGGTCCTTTGGTCGAGTGATGTTGTCACTGGCGAGAGACACGAGGCTTGACGTGTTGGTCGAGAGGATCGCAGCAATCGACACAACGGGGACGCCTTGTGCCTGAGCGGGAATCAGTGATTCCTGCACACTCACGGCGAAGTCCACGCTGCCCGACCCGAGTGCCGCAAGTGCCCCCTGCTCGCCCGGCTGCAAGATCTCGACATCCAGGTTGGCCTTGTCGTAGTAGCCCTTGTGCTTTGCGACGTAGATTCCCGAGTGATTCGTATTCGGTGTCCAGTCGAGCATCAGTGTGACTTTTCGCTGCTCCGCTGCATTGTCAGAAGCGTCGTCAGCACACCCTCCCGCAACGAGAGCAAGACACGCGAGAGCAACGATTAGGCGTTTCATAACGAGATTCCCTTCAGAGATGATTGGGGTGACTTGTTGTCCCGCTGCCAAGGCAGAACCAGATGCGCGATTGCATTCACGAAAGCGAACAGCAACGCGCTCAGAACGGCGACGACTACGACGGCAACAAATAGACGATCGACGCGAAAAGAAGCCTGCGAACGCGTGATGAGAAGGCCGAGACCCGAGCTGGCGCCTACCCACTCGCCGATCACCGCAGCACCCACCGCGTATGTCGCACCGATACGCAGACCGGCGAAGAACGCACTGGCCGCGGACGGGATTAACACAAGCCGAGCGAGTTGCCGTCGCGTAGCTCCCATGCTTCGGAACAGCTCCAACAGATCGGCATCTGTGCTTGCGAGCCCTTGAACCGTAGCCACCGTGACGGGAAAGAACGTGACCAACGCCACCACGATGACCTTGGGTAACAGGTCAAGTCCGAACCACAGGGTGAGCAGCGGTGCGAGAACGACCATTGGGACCGTTTGGCTCGCTATTAGAAGTGGAAGCAGCGTCCGGCGAACGAACGGAATGGCCCACAGCAATGCAGCTACTGCGGCACCCGCGACCGCACCGAGGACTAGTCCGAGCACGGCCTCGGTCATCGTCGTCGCGATGTGTCCGGGCAGGATTTCGCGCACTTCGAGGAACGCGGTCCAAACCGCCGACGGTGGCGGCAACAGATACGGCACGATGTCCGTCACTCGCACTATGACTTCCCAAAGCAATACGAGTGACAGCAACGCCGCCAGGGGTAGAAGGAACCGCCTCATTCGCCAGGTCGAAATGGCGCAACCAGTTTTTTCATCTGCGGGCCGTCATCTTCGGCCTGCTGCGCAATGCGAACGTTGGTTATCACAGAGCTCGCGCCGGATTTGAGTGTCGCTTCATGCATGCGACGCAACAGCGCCCACAACTCGTCATCAGGTCCCTCAACCGTTGTGCCGAGTGCACCTACCTCGTAGTTGAGACAACAGTCCTGGGCCTCGGCGATGGCTGCTTCGATGTGCTCGTATCGAGACTCATCCGTGCCCGGTGGATTAGGCGCAACGTGGATTTCAATGATCATCACTTTGATCTCCCTCCGCTGGTGTTACCCAGTTCAGGTTCGGCGGGTCGGCAACGGGATAGTTGCCCTCTCAGCCCGATTCCACGGGCTCCCCGGTCAGTTACAGCCACAGTACCCGGCGAGCGGGACATCACGGCATTACGCTGTGGCGGTGCACCTTCTAGCTGCGCTCGACGGGCATGCCTTCCACGCTCTCCTGTTCGTGGTACTCCCCTTGCTATTCCCTGCTGCCATTTGGCTGCGAGAAGACGTCCGGATACGGGCTGAGACTCCTTACGGTCAACGGCTCCAGAGTGCCGGCATCACGATGCGCCGCGGCTAGTCGGGCACTGTATCTAGCAGTTCGCTGCTCGGAAGAGAGCCACACCGGGCGTGACATGCGATCTACCTTGAGCGTGGTTTGGTTCTCGGTTCCAGTGGGCAGGCGCTCGTGCGCGTTAGGGGGTCGGAATGATCGGTCGACTTTGACTTCCGTGACGGCCGGGCGGTTGTACGCAAGACCGGAAGTCGGTGCATCCGCCCGGGCTGGGTCTTCGAGGGGGAGGTCATCACGACTGCCGACCGGGGTGTACAGCCGGGGTCAGTTCGGGAAAATCAGCCGTCTGGATACAGACCCGCGGGGCTACTTAGGCCCACCAAACCAGCCCCAACCAGCCTCGTGCCGTTCCCACATGTGCCCGGAGCAGTCTGTGTAGACGTTCGGGTCCTCGGGTGGTCCCCACCACGGCCAGCGATCCAGACAGATGTCCTCGCCCGCTACCAGCGACACGCCAACGGTGAGCGCCAGGGGGTACAGAGCGAAGATCAGTCCGCCAATCAGTCCGACAGCCCACGCGACGATTCGCATGCGCGGTATCTAACCACAGGGTCAGGCTTCGAGGTCGTCGTCTTCCGGCTCGTTCCCCTGCTCCTTCGTCCTGGACCAGCGAACCCTACCTTCGGGACATTAGCCCCTCAGGTTCCATGCGTCACGTGCGTAAGACTTCGATTTCGCAGGTCCCACGAACCCTCGCAGACCGCAAGATTTCGCGCAGATCCGGGTGGCGTCGGATAAATCGCGCCAGGCTCTGGATTTTTCAGCGATTCCGCGCGGGAATAGATCTCGGGTGACCGCAACGGGGGAAGCTCCAGCTAGTTGGCGGCACAAGACCTGGAGCTAGTTGGAGCCTCCCAGTGAACTTACATTCGGTGACAAGGAGCCCCGCCGGCCGGGGTTCATATCTCTCGGGTGCACACGAGTTGTGGGGTGTGACCGGCGGGGCGAGCGCCAACGATACTCAGCACGAAGCTTCCGCGATGGTGAAAGCATCACTGTTAACCTCGTCGTCACAACCTCACCGCTCCCCGGCACCACCTTTCGCCGCACTGGAGATCGCGACCCGGGAGGGTCAAGGGGTGTGCAAGAACCGACACCGGCACCAGGAGTTCCTGTATGAGCGTCTTCTCCGAGGCCGAGATCGCATACCTGCAGAGCAAGACAATGGGCCGGCTGGCAACGATCGGCTCTGACGGAATGCCCCATCTGGGCCTGAACGGGCCGCACAGATTGGCCGGACCGTTTCGGCGTTCACGCCCTCCCGCGCACGCCCGCCTCGGCCAGGTTCGAGAACTCGAAATCAGCGTGTTCCCCGTAATTGGGGTTAAACACAAGTCCGAAGGCGTCGGAGCGACCGGTGGAGGTACCAATACGGTATTCGGGAGCGAATCCGAAGGCGGCGTTCTTCACCGTCGCTGGCGAGCCGTCAAGGCCAAGCTTTGGCTCAAACCTGATCTCGGTCTTGTCGGCCACGGCGCCGGACGGCGTGTCACCGTCGGAGAGACTCACCGTCCCCCGCTCCGTCCCGAGGAACTCGGTGATGAGCTGGGCGAGTTCTCCGAAGGTTCCTCCCTCCTGGCCGGAGAGGATCCGATCCAAGGCCTGCGACTGCGCATCAGAGGCGGCAGCGTCGACCACGACCCCCACCTTCCAATTGCCTGCGGAAAGGTTCGAGGGCCAGTAGTTGTAGAGCGCGAAGTTGACATTAGACAGGTCAATGTCGTCCGAGTTGCCGTCGGCGATATGGAAAACGGCCATCCCGGTGCACTCGGTGCCACCGTCAGGGTTGTTCGGTGGAGCGTCCACCGGACACGGACAAATCAGATCGCACGAGCAGCTCGCCACGTATGTTCCTGCGATGCGCCAAGCCATCACTCCTCCATTCTTGGCGGCTCTTTCTTTAGCCGCCGATCGATGTCACCGGGATCGACATCACGGCCAGCGAGATGCCCACCCCGAGTAGCACAATGCCCACGACTTTGGCTGTGGCCCAGCCGAACGGCAGAACCTTTTCGATAAAGATCACTGCAGCGACGAGCGCCATCCAGACCAAATTCATAACCCCGACGGTGAGCAGGACCAACATGAGGCCCCAGCAACACCCGAGGCAAAACAGCCCGTGATGCAGCCCCATCTGCAGGCCGCCGCGGCGCCCGCTTCGCCAGTGCGCCATGAAATCCAAGGGCGTGCGGCAATGCCGAAGGCACACGGTCTTGTATCGCGTGAGCTGATAGGCACCAGCGAGCAGCAGAGCGCCGCCTCCCACCACAGCAGACTCTCGTGGCGACAGGGTGCCCATGAGCGCCGAGCTGCCCACGTAGACGCCGAAGGCCAGGAAGCCAACCAGCGTCCAGGCAAGCAAATAGCCACCTACAAAGACTGCGGTTGCGCCTTTGCTTTGGTTCCGTATCGCCGAAAAGCGAGAGTAGATGACCACCGTCGGAGCCACGGAGGGGAACATCATCGCGACCATCATCGTGACCCACATGCCGAGGAACAACGGCAAGGTCATCAATGCAGCCGGTCCCGCCTCAGCCATCCCCATGTTGTCCGTCTGGCCCTACCCGGACCAAGGCTCGAGATCATCGAGTCGGCGCCGGAAGTGCGGAGCATGACCAGCCAAGCGAGTGCTGCGAAACTCAGCAGAACGATCAACACGCCGGCTGCCGATGTGCGCAGCGCACCTATCGGCCAGAGCCTGCGGCCGGTGCCTGAAGCATGACCCTGCGTCACGGCTGATCTCCCGGAGGTACGACGCAACCTCCACGCCTCACCGGGTATCACTCTCCTCGCGAGGACGCGATGGTGGCGGGGACCCTCTCAGTACTACGCCGCCGGGGTTGAGTCGTCAAGGGTGTTTCCACCTCATGGGGTGGACTAGTCCCGGGCGGCGTGTCCCGACTTTGAGCCGCTCGGACGAAGATCAACAGCTCTGATCCATCGCTGGCGGCCGTCTGCACCGCGTACGCGACCCCACCATTCCGCCGAGCCGCTCCCAGTCATGACTTGACGTGTCATTCCTTGCTTGGTAGAACCGACAAGGTATTCAGAGCAATCAAGAAACGATATTGCCGGCTGGACGCCACAACTTCGCGATCGCAAGATCGACTAGCTCGCCTCGGTGGTCGCGGCGATGAACGCCGGCTAAGGACCCGATTGGCTCGGAGTGTGTGAGATCGAAAACCGTTTCGTCGTCGATCGACTCGTCGACGCTATGAACGCAGCGCTGCCTGCACCTCGGAGTTACGCGGTCGTGCATGCTGACACCGAGGATGCCCGCGGAATTGACGTTGCGTTCATCTACGACGAGACCTTGTTCCAGGTTCCGCTGCCTCTCGAGGAGTCGGTGTTCTTCCACGTCGTGATGCGTCGCCACGCCACCCGCGAAATCGTGCAGGTCAACTTCAAAACGACAACCGCGGCGGCCCGGACCTGGGCTGTTTCGGCAACCACTCGCCCAGCCGCAGCGGCGGCCAGTTCGAGTCGGAGGGTTACCGCGCCATTGCCGGGGAGACGCTCAGCTATTTCCACCAGCTCATCGTGGTGGCAGCGACTAGCGGAGTCATTGCGGGTGTCAACCTCAGAACTCGCTCGCCGGAGTTGTAGGCCCAGATGGGTCGACACCGCGATATCGAGCTGGCCATATGTCAATCACTGACACGATGTCCGAGCCCACCTAGGCCACGTACACATTTGAGGCGTTGCCACAAGGCCTAGGGGATGCTGGCCCACCGGAGGCAAGGTGGTAACCACCGCATTGCTGCTGGTGTCGATCACGCCGCAGTGGCAGGCTCGCCGACTTCAACGCTCCCCCTCAGCGCCCCATGGGCGTTGAGCCTGCCGCGTTCGCTGGTGGGATGTGTAGAAACAACGTGGAAGAGGAGGCTCGCCATGAAGCTGCGCTGGATCGACTCCAAAGGCGTGAGCAACCCTGAGTTGGCTGAGCTGCCCGCCCTGCAGAAGCGCACCGACGGATTCCTTTGGCTCGATATTCCAGAGTGGAGCGACGACGCCGAGGCGATCTTGGCGAAGGAGTTTCAGTTCCATCCGATGGCGATCGCCGAAAGCAAGAACCGTAACCACATTCCCCGAGTCCATGTGTATCCGCACCACGAGTTCATCGTGGTGCACGCACCGGAGATCGGCGCCGGCGGCCACGTGCACTATCTAGAGCTGGACCAGTTCGTTGGGGAGAACTTCCTGGTCACCGTGCACGGTCCGCTGAACCCCAAGGTTCCGTTGGAGGCGGCGCTGCGCGAGACCGATACGGTGGCGATCCGGATGGACAGCGGCCGGCTGCACCCTACCTCCCCGTTTGGTCTCACGTACGCGATCGTCTCCTCGATCGCACGCCGGGAAGCCGAGATGGTCGCCGAGATCGCCCGTGAGGTCGGCCTGATGGAGCAGCGGGTGATGGCTGGGGCCGAGGAGGATCCGCATGAGTTTCTGAGCCAGCTCTTCGCGGCTCGACATGAGCTGTTGACGATCAAGACGATGGCCGAGCAGGGCAGCGAAATCTATCGGCGGGCAATCAAGCTGACCAGATTTGCACCCCCCGAAGGGCTGGAGCTGATGAAGGACGTCCTTGACCAGTACGAGACCGTCAGCCATATCAGCGACTCGCAACTGCGGTTTTTGATAGGCGTTACTGAGTTCTACCGTGCGCGTACCGACACCAAGATGACCATCGCCGCCGAGCGCCTCGCCGTCATCGCGGCTGTCACCCTGCCTATTACGTCGCTGTCTTCGGTGGTCGGGATGAACGTGATCGTCAACGACGAAACGCATTGGGTATGGCTAGCCATCCTGCTGTTGATCATGTTGATCATGTCGCTGATCCTGCTGCGCTGGGCCCACAAGCAAGGCTGGTGGTGACATGCCGACTTGTCAGAATCTCAGCGGGCTATGTCTGCTGAGAGATCAAGCCGTCCCTGCTCCGAGGCGTCGTCGTTCATTGTG
>Ga0126306_10002557_pt1 | contig 10281 bp, 12 predicted proteins | sample Plot27_FD_92592 | JGI IMG/M metagenome (GOLD analysis project Ga0126306, IMG submission 92592) | Serpentine soil microbial communities from UC McLaughlin Reserve, CA, USA - Plot27 | ecosystem: Environmental > Terrestrial > Soil > Grasslands | place: USA: UC McLaughlin Reserve, Lake County... | reverse complement strand
GGAGGTCCGCGAGCGCGCTGCCGTTCTCCGAGATGTGGCGGCCGGTGTTGTAGCGGAGCTCCACCGGCGTGTAGCCAAGCTCGTCGTGCAGCCGGGTGGCGTACGTCCCGCCGCGCGTCGCCTCGCCCAGCCGCCAGGAGAACTCCGTCTCCATGAGCCCGTGGATGAACACCACCAGCCGCGGGCCGGCGCCCGGGAACGACTCCGCCAGCGGCCCCGGCCGGAGCGGCACCGCGCGCCCGTCCACGCGCACGCTCATCGGCTGGTGCAGGTCGCTCTGCTCGCGCTCGAGCCTGTCGCCGACCAGGCCGTTCAGCACGCCGATCGCGAGGGCGCCGCGTGGCGACGTGGACAGGGCGCGGCCGTCGCGAACCGGCCGGCGCGCCAGCCCGGCGTCGGCCGCGACCCCGATCAGCCGGGTGGCCCCGCCGAGGCCGGCGTAGACACCGGATGAGATGGCGTCGTGCAGGACGCGAGCCGGCAGCGCTCCGGCGCCGGTCGCCCGGAAGGCCCGGCCCGCGATCGCCCCGTGTAGGCCGTGGAGGCCGTTGGCCGCGCCGCTGAGCTCCTCGAAGGCCAGCTGAGCCAGACCCCGGACCTCGTCGACGTCGCGCGCGACCTCGGTCATGCGTCCCCTACTCCCCTGCGTAGCCACGAGTTACACGCCCCCATTCGTGGGCCGCATGTTCGTTCGGGGTAACGCCGGGTAGCCGTAGCGAGGTCCCAGCCCCGACTCGAGGACGCCCGCATGATCCTCCGCATCGATCGCCTCCAGACCGAGCTCCCACCGCCCTCCGATCCCGATCCGGACGGCGCCGCCGCCGTCCAGGAGCTGCTCGGCGGCCGCTTCGGCGAGATGTCGACCCTCCTCAACTACACGTTCCAGTCGTTCAACTTCCGTGGCCGGCAAGGCGCGCGTCCCTTCTACGACCTCGTCGCGAACATCGCGGCGGAGGAGTTCGGACACATCGAGCTGGTCGCGGCAACCATCAACACGATGCTCACCGGAGCGTCGGATGGAGCCGCCGGGAACGGCGCACTGGGCGAGGCCCTGTCCGGCGTGAAGAGCGCCCGCAACGCCCAGCACTTCATCGCCGGCGGGCAGGCCGCGCTTCCCCAGGACTCGAACGGCCGCCCCTGGAACGGCGACTACGTGGTGTCGACGGGTGACCTGGTCGAGGACCTGACCTGGAACTTCTTCCTCGAGACGGGCGCGCGCAACAACAAGCTGAAGGTCTACGAGATGACGGCCCACCCCGCGGCGCGTGCGCTGACCGGCTACCTGCTCTGCCGCGGCGGCGTGCACCAGATCGCCTACGCGCGGGCGATCGAGAAGCTCACCGGCGCCGACCTCACCAAGATGTTCCCCACGCCGAGAATCCCCACCGAGAAGATCCCGGAGTGCCAGCCGCACATCAAGCGCGGCGAGCACAAGAAGCTCTACCGGTTCTCGCCGGCGGACTACGGCGAGATCGTCGCGGTCTTCAACGGCCCGCACCCGGAGACGGGCGAGGAGCTTGAGGTGGTCGACGGTCCGCCCGAGGGGGCGCTGCCGAACGACCTGCCGCCCCAAACGGCGGTCTTCGCACCGGACTACGCGCCCGAGGAGGTCAGCGAGATCGCGATGCGCCTGCGTCGGGCTGCCGGCCTGCCGAAGGAGCCGACCGGCGAGGTGGCCGACGGCGGCCAGGGCGTCGTGGAGAAGGTCAAGGAGAAGCTGAGCTGACGGCCTCGCCGGGGCGCGCTCAGGCGTGGAAGGCCGCGAGGCGGTTCGCCTCGTCCTCGAGCTCTGAGCGCGTCACCGGCGGGAGCCGCTCGAACGGCTCCAGCTTCACGCGCCCCTCGTCGTACCTCCACGAGCCCGCCACCGAGCCGTCGATCGTGAACGACGGGATCGACTGCGGGGTCTTGGTGTTGAAGAGCTTCGGGCGGTGCTCCTCCGGAAGGATCTGCGTCCGGCGACAGTGCACGAGCATGGTGGCGTCCCAGGTGGGCAGGAAGCGCGGCGGGGCCACGGCGTCGGCTGGAGGCAGCGGTGCGCGGGGGAGGTCCACCAGCAGCCCACCGTCCTCGGTGCGGAACCGGCGCAGCTCGAGCCGCTCCACCGCTTTCGCCACGGGCCGGATCGGCGTGCCGGCCCAGTTCGCGATCTCGGCCGGCGCCGCGGGACCGAACCCCCTCAGGTAGGCGCGAATCACTCGCCCGAGGGCCTCACCGGGCGACACCTGCGGCGCCGGACCGAGCCAGGCTTCCGCCATCGCATAGATGTCGGCCCGTCGATGCTCCCAGGTGCCCGCGGGCGGCACGCGCACCAGGTCGAGCCAGATCCCCACGCCGTTGAACGTCGGCGTGTCCATCCCCTCGATCAGCTCCGAGCGCCCCAGCGAGCTCGCGCCGAGCCGGCGCCTGGCGATCGCCGCGGCCGCCGCGACCTGACGGGCCGTTGGCTTGCCCCGATGGGCTCGCAGCCACAGCTCCCGGCGGGGATCCCGGACCGCGATCGCGAATGGCCAGTAGTCGCGCGCGGAGACCAGGTGAATCGTGACCCGCATCAGCGTGCCCTGCACGACCGAGCGCCGCTCAAGCGCACGGGTGAGCTGGTCGCGCTCGAACCCCTCGAGACGCGACCACAGCCCGATGTACATCGATGGCGCGTACTGGGCCTGCAGACCTGCGATGCGCTCGAGCGCCCGTGGGAGCGACAGGCGCCTGCGCGAGAGAAGGAACTGCCGCTCGAGCAGCGCCCGGTTGAGCTCGCGCTGGGTCAGTACTCGCTCGGCGCCAACGGACACGCCGGGCCAACGCTACTCACTCGGAAAGCGCTCCACGGTCGTTCCCGGGCAACGTCGAGCAGGTCTACGGATTCGAGTCGTGGTCTGGCGGTGGCGGCCGCGGGCCGGCGGCGCGCCGTCCGCCGCCGGCCCTGAACCGCGCCTCCTGTCGCCCTACGGGATCGGCGGCGGCGGCGGCGGCTCGCCCTGGGTTGCGGCGACCGTCTCACAGACCACCCAGATCGTGACGGTGGCGGGACCGGTGCCGGTGTTGTGCACGTCGGCCTGCCACTGGTCCAGCCCGTTCGGGAAGCTCGACTGCACCACGATCCCCTTGCCGGGGTGGCGACGTTGTCGGCCCGCACCCCACCGCCGGTGGCCTTGAACCCGGTGTCACACGGCGTCGTGCCGCTGCCCTGGGCCCCGGCCGCAACCTCGATCCGGCTGGCCCGGTAGATCAGCTTCTGCACCGGCGCCCCCTTTGCCAGATGGCGCGGCAGCACCTGACGACTCGCGATGTCGTCCTTTTTGACCGTGTTCTTGCCCGGCAACGCCGTGGCCGTGCCCGCCAACGCCGCGCACAGCGCGACGAACGCGACCACCAACGCCGGCGACGGCAGGCGCCTCGAGAAACGAGACATGGAAGTCCTCCTGGGTTTCGATTGACGCCCGCGATCCTCTGCCGCCTCGAGTGGGCCGCCATGGGGGAATTCCCTCAATCGGGTCGGCGCTCGAGGACCTGGTCGGCAACGCGATCGCGGCCGGATCGGTCAGGGGCGCGAGCTCGCGCTTCTAGGCGCGCAGAGCGGTGTCCCGTTTGTAACGCTCGGCGGCCCATGGGGAACGCGGGCCGCGCCACGATGGCGGATGCATGGCCGAGTACCCCCACACACTTGCCCACGTGGAGCGCGCGATGCGCTCGCTCGCCCGCGCCCACGGCCTGCCCGAGCCCGATGAGGTGATCCCCGGCGAGGACGGTGCGGTCCTGTGCCTCTGGCACGAGTCGCAGGTCGCCGTCGTGGTCGAGCCGGATCACAGCGACGCAGGTGAGCCACCCTGAGCCGAGCCCGGGCCTGGCACACTCGTGGCCGGTGCTGCGCCCGTTTCGACAGGTCGACGTCTTCACGAGCATCCCCTATGCCGGCAACCCGGTCGCGGTCGTGCTGGACGGCACGGGCCTCACGACGGAGGAGATGCAGCGCTTCGCGCACTGGACGAACCTGTCGGAGACCACCTTCGTGCTGCCGCCCAGTGCCGCGGGGGCGGACTACGAGGTCCGCATCTTCACCCCGGTGGCGGAGCTTCCCTTCGCCGGGCATCCCACGCTCGGCACATGCCACGCCTGGCTGGCTGGAGCGTCGGACCGGGGCGAGCGCGACGTGGTCGTGCAGCAGTGCGCGGCGGGACTCGTTCCCGTTCGCAGGACGGAGGCGGGCCTCGCGTTCGCCGCGCCGCCGCTGGTGCGCTCGGGCCCGGTCGAGGAGGAGCTCGTTCAGCGCATCGCGTCGCTGCTTGGCATCGAGCGCTCGGCGATCCTCGATGCCGAGTGGGTCGACAACGGCCCGGGCTGGGTCGCCGTCCTGCTCGAGGACGCGGAGGCGGTGCTCGGGCTGCGGCCGGGCTTCATCGACCTCGACCTCGGGGTGGTGGGTCCCCATCCCGAGGGGTCGCCGGAGGCGTTCGAGGTGCGCGCGTTCTTCCCGAAAGACGGCGCGACCGTCGAGGATCCCGTCACCGGCAGCCTGAACGCGTCGCTCGCCGAGTGGCTGCTTCGCACAGGGCGGGCGAGCGCCCCGTACGTCGCAAGCCAGGGCGGCGCTCTGGGACGCTCGGGCCGCGTCCACATCTCGCGCGACGGCGACGGCACGATCTGGGTGGGCGGCGGCACGATCACCTGCGTTGCGGGCGAGGTCGACCTCTAGCGGGCATGCTCGCCGACTCGAATGGGGGCACGCCCCCGCTCGGTCAGATTGCCCCCGCGACCATGGCCGCGAACCCGAGCGCGCTCCAGATTCGCACCACCAATCAGTCCGGGGTCATCGCCGACCAGCCGTACCACGTCATTCTCAGCTGCTGAGCCTCCTAGGATCGGTGGCCGTGACGGTCATGGCCACCGACTGGGACGCGCTGCAGGGCGCGATCGCGGGCGACGTGATCCTCCCGGGCTCGCCCGACTACGAATCGGCGCGCAGGCCCGCGATCGCGCGCTTCCACGACCGGCGGCCGGAGGCCGTGGTGCGCTGTGCGAGTCCGGCGGACGTCGTCGAGACGCTCACCCTGGTGAGCCGCACCGGGGTCCCCGCCGTCGTCCGGGGTGGAGGCCACTGCTTCGCGGGACGCTCCTCCACCTCCGGGATCGTGATCGACGTCACCCCGATGCGCTCGGTAGCGGTCGCGGGCGGCGTGAGCACCGTGGGTGGGGGTGCACTGCTCGGCGACGTATACGACACGCTGCTGGCCCACGGAGTGACCATTCCCGCCGGCTGCGGCCCAACCGTGGGGATCGGCGGCCTGACGCTGGGAGGTGGACTCGGGCTCCTCGGCCGGAAGTACGGGCTGACCTGCGACCACCTGGTCGGAGCGCAGGCCGTCCTGGCGGACGGCCGCGTAATCGAGTGCGACGCGCATCGTCACGAGGATCTGTTCTGGGCCCTCCGCGGCGCCGGGGGCGGTCGGTTCGGCGTGGTCACCTCCTTCGCCTTCGACACGGTTCCCGAGCCCCACACGACGAGCTTCCACCTGACCTGGCCCCAGGCCCAGGCGGCCGCGGTCATCCACGCCTGGCAGGGCTGGGCGCCGGCGGCGCCAGCGGAGCTCGCGGCCAGCGTGCTCGTCACCGCCGCGCCGGATCTCGCCCGGCCGCCCGTCGTGCACGTGTTCGGCTCCATGGTGGGTGGCGAGTCCGATACGGCGAGCCTGCTGGACGAGCTCGTCGCTCGAGGGGGGGTGGAGCCCGACTCGGCCGCGTACCGCCAGAGCACCTACCGCGAGATGAAGCGCCTCGTGGTCGACGACGGCCCCGGCGAGGAGCAGCCCGACGGCCATCCCTTCAGCAAGTCGGAGTTCTTCCGCCGGCCGCTGCCGGCCGAGACGATCTCGGCATTGGTCGAGGGCCTCGCGCTGGGCAGGGTTGCGGGCGTCTCGCGGGAGCTGGACTTCACGCCCTGGGGCGGCGCCTACAACCGCGTGCCCACGGAGGCCACCGCCTTCGCCCATCGCGAGGAGCTCTTTCTGCTCAAGCAGGCCGTGGTTGTCGACCCCGGCGTGCCGGCTGCCGCGCGGGAGGCCGAACGGCGGTGGCTGGCGCGATCGTGGGCGCTCATGCATCCATGGGGGTCCGGCGGCGTGTACCCGAACTTCCCCGACCCGGATCTCGAGGATCCGGAGCGGGCTTACCACGGCCCCAACCTCGAGCGCCTCCTTCGCGTGGAGGCGCGCTACTAGCCGGGCTCGAGCACCGACAGGATGTTCCCGGCGGGATCCTTGAACCAGGCGATGGGCGGCCCGTTGCCGCGGGAGATCCCCTTGTCGTCCTGGTCGAATCCCTCGTAGCGCTCGAAGCTGACGCCGCGCGCGGCGAGTCCGTCCACCGCCTCGTCGACGTCCTCCACCTGGAAGTTCAGGATCGTGTACGTGGCGGGGGTGAAGTCCGGCTTGATGTAAATCAGGGTTTGCCTGCCGCCGGCCAGGTCCAGCGACAGCACGTTGTCCTCGACCAGAACGGACACGCTCAGGCCGAGCGTCTCACCGTAGAACTCGCGGGCCTTCCCCAAATCGGGCACGGCAAAGCTGCTGAATGCCTCGGTGTCGGCGAACATGACTGCTCCTCTCGTCGTGGACGGTCATCACTAATGACCGCGAGGCGAGCCCAAACTCATCGCCTCGCTATCTTGAGGTCGCGCATGAGTGATCAACATCGAACGGAAACGACCACGGAGACGACCGACCACCGCTGGCTGGCGCTGATCGTGCTCTGCGTCGGGATGCTGATGATCGTGCTCGACGTCACGGTCGTGAACGTAGCGCTGCCCTCGATCCAGGACGATCTCGGGTTCTCCCAGTCGAGCTTGGCCTGGGTCGTGAACGCGTATCTGATCAGCTTTGGCGGCCTTCTGCTGCTCGCCGGGCGGCTCGGGGACCTGGTCGGCCGCAGGCGCGTCTTCATGATCGGCCTCGCCGTGTTCACGGTCGCCTCGCTGCTCTGCGGGTTTGCGCAGAGCCAGGGCCTGCTGGTCGTCTCGCGCTTCGTGCAGGGCGTTGGCGGGGCGATGACCTCGGCGGTGATCCTCGGCATGATCGTGACGATGTTCCCCGAGCCCAGGGAGCAGGCCAAGGCGATCGGCATCTACGGGTTCGTGGCCTCCGCCGGCGGCTCGATCGGGCTGCTGGCCGGCGGCATCCTCACCGAGGGCATCAACTACCACTGGATCTTCTTCATCAACCTGCCGATCGCGATCGGAACCGCGCTGCTCGCGGCGCGGCTGATCGAGGCCGACGAGGGCATCGGCATCGGTCGTGGCGCCGACGTGCTCGGCGCCGTGCTCGTGACGAGCGCCCTGATGCTCGGCGTCTACACGATCGTCAAGGCCAGCGAGTACGGCTGGGGCTCGCTGCACACGCTCGGCCTCGGCGCCGCCTCGCTCGCGCTCCTCGGTGCCTTCATCCTGCGTCAGGCCCGCGCCGTCAACCCGCTGATGCCACTGCGCGTCTTCCGCTCGCGCAACGTGTCCGGCGCGAACCTGATCCAGGTCGTGACCGTCGCCGGCCTGTTCGGCATGTTCTTCCTGGGCACGCTCTACCTGCAGCGGGTGCTCGGCTTCGACCCGCTCGAGATCGGGTTCGCGTTCCTGCCCGCCACGATCGTGATGGGGATCTGCTCGGCCGGCCTCTCCGCGCGCGTGAACATGCGGTTCGGCGCGCGGGTCACGGTCATCCCCGCGCTCGGTTTCCTCGTGGTGGGGCTGGTGCTGTTCGCTCGGGCGCCGGTGGACGGCAGCTATCTGAGCGACGTCCTTCCACCGGTGATCCTGATCGGGATCGGCGCCGGCCTGGCGTTCCCCTCGCTGATGACGCTGGCCATGTCGGGAGCCACCCAGGCTGACGCCGGCCTCGCCTCCGGGCTCATCAACACGACCGCGCAGGTCGGCGGCGCGCTCGGGCTCGCCGTGCTGGCCACGCTCTCGGCAAGCCACAGCGAGGACCTCCTGGCGGAGGGCAGATCGCCTGCCTCGGCGCTGACCAGCGGCTACCACCTCGCCTTCGTCATCGGTGCCGCGCTCGTGGTCGTTGGCATCGTACTGGCGGTGACCGTGCTCAGGCCGGAGAGCGAGGCCGCACGGGAGATCGCGGAACGTGAGCCCGGCGGGCTCGATCCCGTGTACTCGGAGGGGCGCTAGTACTAGTCGCGCGGAGGGATCTGCTGGACGGACCAGCCGTTGCCGTCAGGGTCGCTGAAGAAGACGAACGAGCCCCAGGGGAACTCCTGGACCTCGCTCACCTCCACGCCCCGTCCGGCCAGCTCCTGGCGCGCGGCATGAATGTCGGAAACCACCAGCTGGAGGCCCTGGACGGACCCCGGCGGCGTGTCCACGACGCCCTTGCCGAGCGCGATCGAGCATGCCGACCCGGGTGGCGTGAGCTGAACGAAGCGGATCTCCTCGCTCACGGTGTGGTCGTGATCGGCGTTGAAGCCCGCCTTCTCGGTGTAGAAGTCCTTCGCGCGATCCACGTCCGAGACGGGTACCGCCACCAGCTCGAGCTTGAAGTCCATGCGGCCGAACGCTAGCCGCAATTGGTGTCAGCTCATGTCCGCAATCGTGCGAAGCCAGGTTCGTATCGCGTCGCCCACGGCGTCGAGATCGGTCCTCAGGCTGTGGTTGCCCGGCACCTGAACGACCGTCCGGCGTGCGCCGGGGGGCGGCATGCCGAACGGGTCGCGCTCGCCCTGCACCACGAGCATCGGGACCTTCACCTCGTCGAGCTCGGCCAGGCGGCTCGGCGCCGGCGTGCCGGACGATCGGCGCGGCGGCTGGAGGGGAAACGCCAGGCACAGCACGGCGACGGCGCCGGTGGCCTCCGCCGTGCGGCAGGCCACGCGCGCGCCCATGGAACGACCGCCCACGATGAGTGGCAGGTCGTGTAGCGCGTCCGCGACGAGCTGCTCCAGCACCGCCGTCCAGGCCACGTCCAGCTGGTGCGCCGGAGCCGGACTGCGTCGCCCGGCCACGCGGTAGGGCTGCTCCACGAGCGCCACGCTGACGCCCTCGGAGCGGGCGACGTCCGTGGCCGTCACCAGGTCTCGCGACGCGACCCCACCCCCGGCGCCGTGACCGAGCACGAGCGCGGCCCGCGGCGCATCGGCCGGATGCAGATGGACGCCTGCCTGCCCGTGTGGCGTGTCCAGCTCGAGCGTGGTCACGCCGCAGATGCTGGCAGCCGGTCCATTCGAGCTTCGAGATAGCGCCGCTCCGGGAGGCTGGTCGTGCGTTGCGCCGCGATCCGGTAGCTCGCGCGCGCCGCCGCGCGGTCACCGGCCATCTCGAGGAGGTGGGCGCGGACGGCGTGCAGGCGGTGATGGCGTGCCATGCGCTCGTCGTCGTCGAGCGTTCCGAGCAGGTCCAGTCCGGCCCGCGTCCCTCGCACCATCGCCACCGCGACCGCGTGATTGAGCGTGACCATGGGATTGGGTCCCACGCGCTCGAGCAGCTCGTAGAGGGCGAGGATCTGCGGCCAGTCGGTGTCCTCGGCGCGATCGGCCTCGGCATGGACGGCGGCGATGGCCGCCTGCAGCTGGTACGGGCCCAGCGCGGTGCGGGCCAGCGCATCGGTCACGAGCCCGACGCCCTCATGGATCGCCGCCTGGTCCCAGCGGGTCCGGTCCTGTTCCGCGAGCGGTACGAGTGCTCCATCTGGCTGCGTGCGGGCCGTCCGCCGAGCGTCGGTGAGCAGCATGAGCGCCAGCAGCCCGGCCACCTCGCCGTCCTCCGGCAGCAGCCGCCGTACCTCCCGCGTGAGGCGGATCGCCTCCCGGGTCAACTCGGCGCGTTGCAGGTGCGGACCGTCGGTGGCCGTGTAGCCCTCGTTGAAGTTCAGGTACAGCACGTGGAGCACCGTGCGCAGGCGGTCGGTCCGGCTCGGCTCGGGGGGCATGCGGAACGGGATGCCGGTGGACCTGATCCGCTGCTTGGCCCGGCTGATGCGCTGCGCCATCGTCGCCTCGGGGACGAGGAACGCCACGGCGATCTGCGCGGTGGTCAGCCCTCCGACGGCGCGCAGGGTGAGGGCCACCTGGGATGCGGGAGAAAGTGCGGGGTGGCAGCACAGGAACAGGAGGGTCAGGGTGTCGTCCTGGTCTTGGGGCTGCTCGTCGGGTGCGGGCGCGCTGAGCTCGTCCGGCGCGATTCGCGCCGCGACCGTGTCCTCGCGGCGCCGACGCGCCTGCTCGCTGCGCAGCTGATCTGTCATGCGGCGCGAGGCGACCGTGATGAGCCAGCCGCGCGGGTTGTCCGGC
>Ga0126306_10002554_pt1 | contig 10283 bp, 9 predicted proteins | sample Plot27_FD_92592 | JGI IMG/M metagenome (GOLD analysis project Ga0126306, IMG submission 92592) | Serpentine soil microbial communities from UC McLaughlin Reserve, CA, USA - Plot27 | ecosystem: Environmental > Terrestrial > Soil > Grasslands | place: USA: UC McLaughlin Reserve, Lake County... | reverse complement strand
GGCGGGTCAGGGTCGACCGCGGCGAGCCGGTCCGCATCCAGGTCGAGGCCGACGTGACCGACGAGGTCCACGTGCACGGCTACGACCTCAAACGCCCGGTAGGGCCGGGCAACCCGGCCACGATCGAGTTCGCCGCCGACCTGCCCGGCATCTACGAGGTCGAGCTGGAACAGGCGAAGCGCAAGCTATTCGACCTGGAGGTCCGCTGACATGCGGACGGTAGTGGCCCACGGGCTGGGCGGCCGCGCCGACCTGCCGGTCCCGCTGTGGATGGCCCAGTACGCCGCGGTCGCGGCCCTGGTGGTGTCCTTCGCCGCCCTGTCCACCTACTGGCAGACCCCCCGGCTGGAGGGCGAGGCCGCCGACGGAGGGCGGCCGCTGCCCGACTGGATGCAGCGCTTCGCCGACGCCCGGGCAACCCGGGTCGGGCTGCGGGCGCTCGGGCTGCTGCTGGCCGGTATCACGGTGGCGGTGGCCGCCTTCGGCCCCAACAACAGCGCCACCAACCCGGCGCCCACCTGGGTGTACGTGTGGTTTTGGGTCGGGCTGGTGCCCGCCTCGCTGCTGCTCGGGCCGATCTGGCGGCTGCTCAACCCGCTGCGCACCATCTCGGCCGGGCTGGCCCGGCTCGGCGGCGACGCCGATGAGGTCGGCACCCGCTCCATGCCGGCCCACCTTGGCTACTGGCCGGCCGCGATCGGGCTGGCGGTGTTCGCCTGGCTGGAGCTGGTCTACCTGTACCGGGACCAGCCCTTCACCCTGCTGGTGTTCTTCCTGGTCTACGGGGCGATCCAGGTCATCGCCGGGCTCGTCTACGGGCAGGGCTGGTTCGCCCGGGGTGACGGCTTCGAGGTCTACTCCAGCCTGGTCGCCCGACTCTGCCCCTTCAGTCGGCGCCCCGACGGCCGTCTTGCCGTGCGCAACCCGCTGGCCAACCTGGCCGGCCTGCAACCCGAACCCGGCCTGGTCGCGGTGATCTGCGTGCTGCTCGGCTCCACCGCCTTTGACGGGCTCAGCCGCACCCGCTGGTGGAACGACCTCATCGCCGACGCCAGCCCAGCCGCCAACGCCCTGCTCGGCACCGCCGGGCTGCTGGCCGCCATCGGCATCGTGGCCGGCACCTACACCCTCGCCACCCACTACAGCCAGCGCTACCGCCCAAAGACGGCGACCAACGACCCGGCCGAGCGAATGGACCGGCAGTTCGTCCACTCCCTGATCCCCATCCTGGTCGGCTACACCATCGCCCACTACTTCTCACTGCTGATCTTCCAGGGCCAGAACGGCTACATCCTGGCCTCCGACCCCTTCGGAGCTGGCTGGAACCTGTTCGGTACCGACGACTGGAAGATGAACCTGCTCGCCGTGTCCACCTCGACCATCGCGCTGGTCCAGGTGGCGGCCATCGTCAGCGGCCATATCCTCGGGGTAGTGACCGCCCACGACCGCGCCGTGGCGCTCCTCCCCAGCCGCAACAGGGTTCGGGGTCAGTACCCGCTGCTGGTCACGATGGTCTTCTACACCCTGAGCGGGATCGCCCTGCTGGTCGGCACCTGACCTCTGCCGACCGGCGGCCAACGCCAGAAAGGAGCCGGACCACGTCAGCAGCCAGCCGGATAGTTGGGGAGCACCATGGACGGCACCATCCTTGCCCATGGAAGCGGCATCGACGAGCTCATGATCTTCGTCTTCCCGGTCGTGGTCGCCTTCGGCTTCTGGCTAATCATCAGGCGACCCTCTGGCGAGGCCGAGGACGAAGAGGATCCGCCCAGCCACCGCTAGGCGCCAGCGACCACGGCCAGCCCCAGCGATGCCGGCCGCTGGCGCTGGCCGGGGTGGCCGCCGCGCTCATCTGCCTGGTCGAGATGCCGGCCAACGCCGCGCCAGAAGAGCGCTTCGAGTTCCGACTGCGCACTGGCGGGTCGGACCTCTTCGCCTTCGCGACCACCGACGAACGCTTCTACGCGGTGTTCGACGAGGGCGCCTGCCCGCCCAGACCCAACCAGACCGCCGTCCAGGTCGAGGTGCAGCCGCTGGACCCGACCAGGCTGGGCGCCCTCCCCGCCGGTCTCCTGCCCACCGGGCAGGCCTACCAGCTCCGCACCTGGTACGTTCCCTCTGACCAGCCGATCGAGGCGTTCGCCGCCGAGGTCACCGTCGGGCTGGTCTATCCGCGGTCGGAGCTGACCTCCCCCGACGCCCGTACCCTGCTCTACTCCGACGACGCCAAGCGCTGGACCCGGATCCAGACCAGCGATGTCCCGGACCCCGATCGAGCGACCGGCCGGCTACCAGCCCCTGGCTATGTGCTGGTGGCGGTTCCCAGCGGCGCATCCGCACCCGGCGAGACGGCCGGTGACCGCCTGCGCCGGCTGCTCCCGCTGCTGCTGTTGGCAGTCATCCTGGCCGCCCTGCTGCTGTATCGCCGCCGACGGGCCAGGAAGGACCGCCAGGGCCCGCCGTCAGCGAGGCCACAGCCCCCACCAGCCCGGCGCCGACAGCTCCAGGCAGGATGGGTCGCCGACCAGGACCAGGCCAAACCAGCGCGGCCACGGCGCTGGCTGGACAGGATCTGGCCACGGCGATGAGGAGTACAGCGGCGGCCACGCCGATGCCAGCTCGACCCGCACGGCGGCGGTGGACGCGGCGGCTGCGGCTCCTCGGCACCGTGACGGTGGTCTGGGTGCTGGCGCTTGCGATTGGTGCCACCCCAGCCGCCGCCCACGGGGTCGGCGGGGTCGACCCGACCAACTACCAGACGCGGGTCCTGGCGGTCGAGCCGGCCGTGTCGGGGTTGTCGGTCGAGGTCGTCGACGCCGGCGCCCGGCTGCGAGTCCGCAACACCACCAACGAGGAGGTCATCGTTCTCGGCTACGCCGGCGAGCCGTACCTACGGCTTGGACCAGACGGGGTGTTCGTGAACCGCCGTTCACCGGCCACCTTCCTCAACCGGGTGCGGATCGCCCCGGCGGCCCCGCCAGCCGACGCCGACCCAACGGCGCCGCCGGCGTGGCGCCGGATCGGCGACGGCGACACGGTTGCCTGGTATGACCACCGGGCTCACTGGATGGCCGCCAGCGACCCACCGGCGGTCAAGGCTGCGCCCGACCAGCGCCATGTGGTCATTCCCCGCTGGCAGGTCCCACTGCGCGCCGGCGGTCAGCAGCTCGAGGTGACCGGCGAGGTGCGCTGGATCCCCGGGCCCAGCCCGTGGCCCTGGCTGGCGGTGGCGGTCGGGTGCCTGCTGCTGGTGGTCGTCGCTGCCCGATCACGCCCCCCGATGCTGCTGGCCGGACTGGTGGGGCTGCTGGTCCTGGTCGACCTGATCCACACGGTCGGCATCTGGGCCGGGAGCACCGCATCGGTGGCGACCAAGGCAGCGGCAAGCCTCCCCTCGGTCGTCGGCTGGGCGCTGGGTGGGCTGGCGGTGCGGCGGCTGGTCGGCTCCGACCCGGCCCGGGGGCACGTCTTCGTGCTGGTCGCCGCGGTGCTCCTGCTCCTTGTCGGCGGGCTCAGCGACCTGGACAGCCTATCGGCCTCCCAGCTCGCCGTGGCCCTACCGTCCCCGCTGACCCGGAGCGTGGTCGCCGGCACCCTCGGCCTGGCCGGCGGCTTGATGCTCCTGACCCTCCGTCCGCCCAGTCCGGCGACCCACCAGGGCGTCAGCGACCCGTCAACCGAGCGAGGCACACGTGGCCCCACACTCCCATGACCCTGACCACCATGACCCCGCCCCTGCCGGCGGGCACCACGCCCATGCGGGGCGTCATGGCCGGCTGGGGCGGCTGCGGGAGCTGTTCGTCCCCCATCGGCACGATCCGGGCGTGGCCGTCGACACCGCCTTGGAGACGAGCCGCCAGGGCATGCGAGCCCTGGTCGTCTCCCTGCTGGCGTTGGCCGCGACCGCGGCCCTCCAGGCCGTGGTGGTCGCCGTCTCGGGCTCGGTCGCGCTGCTCGGCGATACGCTGCACAACTTCGCCGACGCTCTGACCGCGGTCCCGCTGGCGATCGCCTTTCGGGTCGGGCGGCGGCCACCCACCCGCCGCTACACCTACGGGTTCGGCCGGGCTGAGGATCTGGCCGGCATCGTGGTGGTCGTCTTTATCGCCGCCTCGTCGGTGCTCGCCGGCTACGAGGCCGTCCGCCGCCTGCTGCAGCCGACCGAGGTCCGGCAGCTCGGCCTGGTCGCGGCCGCCGCGGTCGTCGGCTTCCTCGGCAACGAGCTGGTGGCCCGCTACCGGATCCGTGTCGGCCGCCAGATCGGCTCGGCCGCGCTGGTCGCCGACGGCCTGCACGCCCGGACCGACGGCCTCACCTCGCTGTCGGTGCTGGTTGGGGCGGGTGGGGTTGCGCTCGGCTTCGAGCTCGCCGACCCGCTGGTCGGCCTGCTGATCGCCCTGGCCATCTTGCTGGTGCTCCGCGACGCCGCCCGTGAGGTCTACCGGCGGCTCATGGACGCCGTCGACCCGGCCCTGGTCGACCAGGTCGAGGACGTCCTGCGGGCGACCCCAGGTGTCGTCGAGGTGGGCGAGGTCCGGCTGCGCTGGATCGGCCATCAGCTCCGGGCCGAGTGCGAGGTGGCCGTGGACGGCGCCCTGTCGGTGGTCAAGGGTCACCGCATCGCCGAGGAGGCACAGCATCGCCTGCTGCACCAGGTGCCGCGGTTGATGGCCGCGCTGGTCCATGCCGACCCGGTCGGCTACGCCGAGCGGGACCATCACGAACTGACCGCCCACCACCTGCGCCGCCAGCCATGATCCCACCGGCAGCGTCAGCTGCGGTCCCAGCCGGCGGTCGCCTCCGCCGCCGGCGCGCCGGATACCGGCTCGACCGAGCGGGCGGGATCGGTGGCGACCAGGACGGCGGTCAGGGCGAGCACCGCGACCGCGATGGCGACCTCGAGCCCGACCGAGCGGCGCAGCCGGGTCACCGTGTCCAGGTCGGGATCCAGCCGGGCCGCGCCCGGCCCTTCGGCCCGAGCGACCAGCACACTGGTCGGCAGCAAGCGACGGTGCACCACGCTGCGGCTGACCGCACCGGCCGCCACCAGCAAGACGACCAGGGTCATCTTGGCCAGCAACAGGCGGCCGTAGTCGGTGGCGACCAGGCCGTCCAGGGTCCCGACCTGCCGCCAGGCCTGGACCAGTCCGGTAGCCACGATCACCACCACGGCGCCGAAGGCAAGCTGGGAGAAGCGCGGCACGACCCAGCGCAGCTCGGCCGGGTCACGGCGCGGCAGCACCACCCCAAGCAGCACCGCCAACCCACCCAGCCAGACCGCCACCCCGGCCAGGTGCAACAGGTCGGCGGCAAGACCCAGCGGCGCCGCCGGTCCACTGCCGGCATGCCCGGCCAGGCTGACGGTGGCCAGCACGGCAACCAGCAGCGGCATGGCCGACACCAGCAGCCAACGGGGCATCCGCGCCGCCAGCGTGCCGCTGGCCAGTCGTGTGACACGACGTGCGGCGACCGCCAGCAGCGACAACAGCACAACAAGGAGCCCGGTCCGGATCGACGCCAGGACCCCGTATCGGGTGGCGACGGTGGCGCCAACCACGTCGGCCCGCAGAGCATTGTTCAGCCGCAGCCCCGCCGCCACGGCACCCTGCAGCACCACCCCGGCCGCCGTGGCCCCCAGTGCCGTCACACCGGCGATCCCAAGCAGCCACCGCACGCGCCGGACCGTGAGCCCGGCCGGCCAGACGAGATGCAGGAACGCGGTCACGCCGGCCAGCAGCACCAGCGCGATGAACAGCAGCAGGCGCGTCACCCCCGCCAACTGGGCAACACGCGGGTCGTCCTCGGCCTGGTCGTCACCGACGACCAGCTCAGGTTGGGTCGTCGCGGCCTCGACCTGGCCGGATCCGGGCGCTGCCGCTGCCCTGGAAGGTGTGGCCCGCGTTGCTGCAGCGGTCTCCGCCGAGCCGGGTTTCTGGCCGCCGGTCGCAGGTGCGGGACTAGCCGGGGTGGCCGGAGCTCGGACCGTGAACCCGAAGGCGCCGCGGATGGGATGGCCGTCGGTGGCCACGACCCGGTAGCGGACGGCATAGCGGCCCTGCAGCGCACCTGGGAGCGGCACCCGGAGCTGGCGCGAGCTCCCGTTGGCCTGCTCGAGCTTGCCGGTCTTGACCGCTCCCCCATCGGCCCCGACAACGCGCACGGTGCTCAAGCCCAGCTCGATCGCCTTGGTGAACTCCAGGACGACCGCGGGTGGGCTCCGACGCACGACCGCGCCATTGGAGGGTTCGGTGCGTTGCAGCTTCAGGTGGGCGGCGGCCGGCATGGCGACCCCACCCACCAGCCACATGCAGAGCCCGACGACGATTGTGAGCCGCCACCACCGACGAGCGACGAAGTCAAGGGCAACCCACGACCTCGGCTGGCTACCATGCGCGTTGTCCAGGACCCGGTGAGATACAGCCATGGCGACCGCTTCCCCTCTGGTGCGCCGACGGAGGACTCGGTTCCTCGGACGTCCCCGTTCACACTTCTCACCCAAATAGGACGAGTCGGGAGTAATGATAGCGAACGTTATCTATCATGAATAGGCCCGAATCGACTCATGGCTGTCAGGACGGCTGACGCTGCCGATCCGGATTCCTCGGCAGGCAGCCGGCAGCTAGGTCCCAGGTGGCCGGTCGGGCGACTCCGGCCGCGACCCGGCATCCGGTCATGGTGGGCTGCGGATGTCTTGGCTAGGCGCCCACCGCAGGGCAGTTCAGGCCGGTCCCGTAGGCAAAGATCACGGCCTGGACCCGAAGCTCTCGCCTACCTCTGACAGCATCGCGAAGCGACCATAAATGCCAGCGCCCGCCTCAACACCATGAAGGAGCTGTGATGGGACGACCTCGAAGACTCGTGCTCCTGCTCGGAGCGGCCGCGGCCGCCGTCGCGGTCCTGCGACACGGCCGAGGCGCCGCCACCGGACACCGCGTGCCCGGAGGGATCCTTATCGGCGATGCCGTCGTCTACGACACCCTCAGCCGGCTGCTCGACCCGTTCTTCACCGGCGTCGCGGCCGACGTCGCGGTGGCCGCCCCACACGGCGCACGGGTACTGGCGGATGGCTGCGGCCCCGGCCACCTGTCGAACCGGCTGGCCCACCGGCACGGCCTGGAGGTGACCGGTGTCGACCTGGACCCGGCCATGATCGACCGCGCCCGAGCCAAGGCCGGCCAAACAGGGAGCGCCGGCCAGCGCCGGCCGTCCTTTGTCGTCGGCGACGCCGCCTCCCTGGCCTTCCCGGACGGATCCTTCGACCTGGTCGTGAGCACGCTGTCGATGCACCACTGGGCCGACCCGACGGCCGGCCTGACCGAGATCGGCCGCGTCCTGCACCCCGGCGGCCGAGCCCTCATCTGGGACTTGCGGCCCGGCGCCCGGCTCCATCTGTTCGGGCCACGCCACGCCCATCTGCCCGATCCGGCCGAGCACCTGCACGGCGGTCCACTCCGGATGGTGACCACGACGCCGTGGCGCTGGCCCTGGCGGTTCGCCCTCACCCAGCGGATCGAGCTGGTCCACGCCGATGGCGCACCCGAACACGCGGGAAGCTAAGGCAACGCCCACCGAGGCCAGGCTTGCCGCGCCCGAATGCTGTCCTGCCAGAACACCGGGGTTGTCGGCTTTAGCGGAACTTGAAACTGGCCCGCCTATCTTCGGTCCATGGACCCGCGATCCACCCGCCGCCTGCTCACCGGCCTGCTTGTCGTCCTGCTGGCCGGCTGCACCCTGGCCCGGTCTGGACAGGACAGCAGGTCTGCCGGTCCTTCGACGACTTCGGCGCCGGCCACCAGCGCGCCACCGGGCACCGCGGCCGGGGCGCCAACCCCGGCGGGGCTGCGCGAGGCCGTCACCGTCGAGGGAATCCGTGCCCACCTGGTCGCCCTCCAGGCGGCGGCCGACCGCCACGACGGCAACCGGGCGGCCGGCAGCCCCGGTTACGACGCCTCGGTCGACTACGTCGTCAGCCAGCTCCGAGCGGCCGGCTACACCCCCGAGGTCCAGCGGTTCCAGGCCAGCCAGTTCCGGGAGCGGAACCGCCCCGTCCTCGAGCTGGCCGACCGAGGCGGAACCGACCTGGAGCTCGACGGCGACCACCGCACCTTCGAGTTCTCGGGCAGCGGCGACGTCACCGCCCCCGTCCAGCCGGTCGACCTGCGCCTCCCACCCGGCCAGGCCCCCGACAGCTCCACCAGCGGCTGTGAGCCGCCCGACTTCACCGGCTTCCCCCGCGGAGCCGTCGCCCTGCTCCAGCGCGGCACCTGCCCGTTCCGGGCCAAGGTCGACAACGCCCAGCGGGCCGGCGCGGCCGCGGCGGTGATCTTCAACGAGGGCCAGGCCGGCCGCACCGAGGTCCCGGCCGGCACCCTCGGCGGCCCCGGCATCACCCTCCCCGTTCTAGCGGTCAGCTTCCAGATCGGGCAGCGGCTGGCCGCGGCCGGCACCGACCAGCGCCTGCGGGTCCGCACCGACACCGAATCGACCGGCCGACCCACCAGCAACGTCCTGGTCGAGCTGCCCGGCGCCGACCCCGACCGGGTGATCATGGCCGGCGGCCACCTGGACAGCGTCGCCGCCGGGCCGGGGATCAACGACAACGCCAGCGGCTCGGCCACCCTCCTGGAGATCGCCCGCCAGCTGGCCGGCACCCGGCCCACCCACACCATCCGGTTCGCCTGGTGGGGCGCCGAGGAGCTCGGCCTGCTGGGATCAAGGCACTACGTGGCCGGCCTCGATGACGCCGAGCGGGAGCGGATCGCCCTCTACCTCAACCTCGACATGGTCGGCTCCCCCAACTTCCGGCGCCTGGTCTACGACGGCGACGCCCAGGGAGCACCGGCCGGCTCGGAAGTGGTCGAACGGGTACTCACCAGCCAGCTGCGCGGCGAGGGGCTCGCGGTCGGTGAGACCGCGCCCGGGAACGGTTCCGATCACGCGCCCTTCGCGGCCGCCGGCATCCCGGTGGGCGGGCTGTTCACCGGCGCCGACGAGACCAAGAGCACCGAGGACCAAACGGCCTTCGGCGGCACAGGCGGCCCGGCCGACCCCTGCTACCACGACCGCTGCGACGACCTGGACAACCTCGACCTCGAGGTCCTTGACCAGATGGCCGACGCCGCCGCCACCGCCATCGCCACCTTCGCCCGCGACACCGACCCGGTCGACCGGGCAGGCTAACCGGACTTCGATCCAAGCTGCCCGGCGGGGACCAGGAGCGGCGGGCAGATTAGCCGAAATTCCGCGCGACCCGGCGGAGTTCAAGGACAGACTGAGTCGCGTCCCCAAAAGGTCCTGACATGCAGCCCCCCCGACCCTTAGTCGTCGTCCTACTCGTCGTCGCCCTGGTCAGCACGGTCGGCTGGGCGGTCTCAGCCCGCCGGACGGCCACGGCGAACCAGACCACCGCCGCAGCCACCGAGGCCCAGCCACACGGTCACAGCAGCGCCAACGCCACCAACGGGCCCGCCGGCCACGGCCACGGCGGCACCGCCCAGAACACCCCGCCGACGGCTCCCCGCGACGGCGTCATCGCCATGACCGTGCCCCCGCTGCCCAAGACGGCGGTCAACTTCATCTGGAAGCCCGAGCACATGCTGGTCGCGGCCGGCCAGAAGCTCACCCTCAAGGTCGCCAACGCCGACTACATGCAACACAACTTCACCTTCAAGCCGGCCAAAGTAGCCAAGAACCTGCCGGTCGACGCCACCACCACCATCAAGCTGACCGCCCCGGCCAAGCCCGGCCAGTACATCTTTTACTGCAAGTACCACCTCCAGATGATGGAGGGCGCCATCACCGTGCAGTGAACGGTGCGACAGCCAGACGGCTTAGTGCTCCATCTTGGAATTACATGGGTGTAAGTTCCGTCTGATCGGTTCGGCTGGGCAGAGTTGGCGCGGCAGGGAGGCAGGCGCCCAGCAAACGGCGAGCGGCAGGAGCCGCACGACGATCTTGTCTAGTTCGAGAACACCCGGGTCCGGCTAGGCCGGGCAAACACGATCTGGCCCTGGTGCAGCTCCAGCTCGTCGGCGTCCTCACGGGACAGCTGGGCCTGGAGCCGCTGGCCGTCGTGGAGGACCAGGTCGGCCCGGACCTCGAAGCCGAGGTGGACGAGCCGCTCCACCATGGCCTCGGAGGTGGTGCCGTTCGGCTCGGTGCGGACCTCGATGTCGTGGGGCCTGATGAAGTGCTCACCGAGACGGGTGACCGGGCCGACGAAGCCCATCACGAAGGCGTTGGCCGGGTGCTCGTACAGCTCGCGGGGGCCGCCGACCTGCTCG
>Ga0126306_10002553_pt1 | contig 10284 bp, 8 predicted proteins | sample Plot27_FD_92592 | JGI IMG/M metagenome (GOLD analysis project Ga0126306, IMG submission 92592) | Serpentine soil microbial communities from UC McLaughlin Reserve, CA, USA - Plot27 | ecosystem: Environmental > Terrestrial > Soil > Grasslands | place: USA: UC McLaughlin Reserve, Lake County... | reverse complement strand
GGCGTTACGCTGCCTGAAGCGGGCGATGTTCTCCTCGGTCCTGTTGAAGGCCTGCGCCTCGCGCACCCCGACGATATCCTCCTGAACCCCTGCAGTCACGTCCCCGACCGTCTCGCGCGTCAGGCGGAAGGCCCGCCTCGCCCTGCGGGCGAAAAAGGAGGTCAAAAGGAGCATGATGGGGATGATCGTGAAGCAGGCGAGGGCGAGGTTCCAATTCAGAAAGAGCATCGCCACCACGATCCCGATGAGGCTGAACAGAGAGCCGAGCAGCTGGGTGAGCCCCTGCGAGAAGAGCTGGTTGAGGGTGTCGACGTCGTTGGTCACCCGGCTCATCAGGTCCCCGACGGGCCGGCGGTCGAAGTAGCGCAGGGGCAGGTGCTGGAGGCGGTCGAAGATCCTGGCCCGCATGGAGGCCAGAAGACTCTGTCCGATGGAGCCCACCTGGTAGACCTGGCCCCGCGAGGCGACGGCCCCGACGACATAGACCCCGAAGAGCACGAGCATTATCCTCGAGAGCCCGGCCAGGTCGCCGGGAAGGATGTAGCGGTCGATGGCGCGTCCGATCAACCAGGGCCCTCCGGCCTGCGCCCCCGCCCCGAGCACGACGAGCCCAAGTACGAGCAAGAGCTTACCCGAATAAGGGCGCAACTCCCAGAGGAGCCGCCTGGCGGTGGCGCCCCGGTCGCCGGCGCGCTCCTGCGGCAGGCGTGCGATGGATTCAATGCCCCTGATCTCTCTCCTCCTCGGATGGCTCCATCAAGTGTACGAATTTGCCTCTAGGCGGGCGAGAGCTTCAGGGTCGTGGGTAGAGTCTCGGGACGCACCATCGCCTCTGTAGAGGCTGGCGAGGACTTCTGGTACTTGCTCCTGAAGGCGGCGCTTACGGCGTCCACAGTCGCCCCTTCGGTGGCGGGGGCTGCTTGCACACCGATGCGGTCGTCTTTCACATGCAGTGCGCCCTCAGGGTTCGATGAGATCTCACGGTACCATCGGCCTCTCTGGCCGCGCACCGAGCGCACGAAGACCTCACCTTCGACGACTACGACCCAGATGATCGTGCGATGCTCGGGGGAGTCAACGTCACGGCGAGTCTCGATGCGCACTTCCTTGGTCTCGTCGAGGAGCCTGAGAGTTTCGGCGTTGAAAGCATCGTTCATGATTCTCCTATCCGTAGCGTTCTTCGTAGACTATCTCGCCGAGGGGTTTACGCGCCTGCCTGCGGCCCGAGCGCGATCTGCGCGCCCCCTCATCGGGGTAGCCGAGGGAGATCGCGGTCCGCACCATCTTCTGCTGGGGCACGCCGAGTAGCCCTCTGGCCGCGTCCCTGCCGGAGCCGACGATCCAACCTACGCTAGAGCCGACTCCGTGCGCGTGGGCGGCGAGCATGATCCGCTCGGCGAGCCTCCCCTCGTCGTAGGTCTCCTGCTCGGCCCGATCGCCGGCCATGACGAGGACGATCCCGAGCGGAGCACCTGCCAGGTGCCCGGCGTAACCCTCGACCGAGGCCAAAGAACGCAGCGTGTCCCGCTCGCGGATTACCAGGATCTCCCAGGGCTGCTTGTTGCCCGCGCTCCCGGACCAGCGTGCGACCTCCAGAACGTCGTCCACGACCTCCTTGGGAACCGGGTCGGGACGGAACGAGCGGACCGCGCGCAGGGTGCGCAGAAAGGAGATGTAGTCTCTCGTCCGTTCGCCTGTTGTCTTGCTCATGGTTCTCTCCTCTGGGCCGATTACTCCACTCTTCGATCGGACGGATGAGGGATCATCCGCCCTGTTTTTCCCGGCCCTCCGTTCATGCGGCCGTCTCCGAGGGGGAGAGCAACTGGGAGCCGAGGATCTCGTTGTATAGTTCGCTATCCTGACGTAGCTCCTGGTGGGTGCCGCTTGCCGCGATACTGCCGTCGTCGAGGACCAGGATCAGGTCTGCGTCCCGCACCGTTGAGACCCGCTGGGCGATGACTAAGACCGTGCGGTGCTTCTCGCGCATGAGCCGGTCGAGGGTCTCCTGGATCGCCGCCTCAGTCTCGGCGTCCACGGCCGAGGTGCTGTCGTCCAGGATGAGAAGCCGCGGATCTATAAGGAGCGCCCGCGCTATGGCGATCCGCTGCCGCTGTCCGCCCGAGAGTCCGATGCCCCGCTCACCGATAACGGTGTCGTAGCCATCCGAGAGCCCCATGATGAACTCATGGGCCTGGGCCGCCTCGGCCGTCGCCACGACCTCCTCGTCGGTCGCGTCGGGTCTTCCGAAGGCAATGTTGTCGCGCACGGTGCCTGAGAAGAGGCGGGTCTCCTGGAGGACTATCCCGATCTGAGAGCGAAGCGACGATAGCGTCACGTCGCGCACGTCGTTGCCGTCGAGCCTTACGGCGCCCAGCGTAACGTCGTAGAAGCGCGGGATGAGGTTGACGAGCGTGGACTTCCCCGAGCCCGTGGTCCCGAGGATGGCGACCGTCTGTCCTGGTGTTGCGGTAAAGGACACATTGCTCAGGATGTCACGCTCGCTGCCAGGGTAGCGGAACGAGACGTCGTCGAAGTCGACCCGGCAGGAGAGGGGGAGGAGGATGGAGGCGTCGGGGGCGTCCTTTACGTCTAGGGGGGCGTCTAGGACATCGAAGACCCTCTGGGCTGACGCTCCCGCACGCGAGATGCTCGCCGAGAGGAAGCCTATCGTGAGTATAGGGAAGAGCATGAAGCCGAGCAAAGTATTGAAAGCGACGAGGTCTCCGACCGAGAGCCTCCCTCCTATAACCTGCCAGCCCCCAAACCAGATGATCGCGAGCGTCCCCAGGTTGGCGAACAGAAACACGAAAGGAAAGTTGTTCGCAAACACCCGCACGGTGGTCAGGTTCGTGTCCAACAGCTCGTCGTTGACGGATTTGTAGCGGGCCGTCTCGTAGTCCTCGCGGGCGAAGGCCCGGATCACACGCACCCCCAGAAGGTCCTCCTGCAGCACGGTGTTGAGCTGTCCGAGGGTCTGCTGGACCTCCCTGAAAAGCGGCCTGATCCTACCGATGAAGCGGACGAGCAACCCGGCGATGATAGGAACTATGGACAGCGCGACGAGGGCGAGACGCCAGTCGAGGTAAAGGAGCAACGCCGTCGTGCCAACGAGCATCACGATGGCGTTGGCGAGCTGGACGACGCCGGAGCCTGCGAAGGTGCGGATCTGCTCCACGTCGCTGGTCAGGCGGGTGACGAGCTGGCCCGTCTGCACCCTGTCGTAGTAGGAGAAGGAGAGCCGCTCTATCCTCTCGAAGAGTGCATCCCGCAGATCGTAGGCGAGGCCCTGTGAGGTCCTCTCGGCCAGATACCCCTGCAAGAACGTGAAAAGGCCCCTCGCCAGCGCGAGCCCGACCAGATACCCGACCACGACGAAGATGACCTCGAGCCGCCGCGGACCGATGCCTTCGTCGATCGCCCGCCCGATAAGCACAGGCGTCGCCAGATTGGCCCCCGAGACCAGGAGTAGCGAGAGGACCGCGACCCCACTCTGCCACGTGTACGAGCGGAGATAGGCGAGCGCCCTGCGTAGCGCTCCTTCTCCCGAAGGTGTCTCCCTGTCGGCCAGAGGAAGTCCCCTACGCGCCGACTATGGTCGCGTGCTCACCGTAGCTTTCAGGGACCCTGCCGTGATGGTTCTCTGTTGGCATACGTTCTTATAGTATCCCATTGGCCTCTCAATAGCGCTTTACAGCGGTTTCCAGAAGGGTCAACCCTTCTGGAAACCGCTCTAATCGAGTGCGCCGATTGCACTTTCGGCCGCTTCTGCGAGTGCCCCTGTATTCACCAGGCTCTCTGCTGCCTCGAGGTGCGGGGCCATAAACGTGTCGCTGTCGAGGAAAGGTATTTCACGCCGGATGCGCGCCAGAACGGCACTGGTTGCGGGGCCTGGTTGCAGGGGGGCGCGGAGGTCGAGTGCCTGGGCTGCGCAGGCCGCTTCGATGGCGAGTATGCGTTGGACGTTCTCGATGAGCCGGCGCAGCTTGCGGCCGGCGCTCCAGCCCATCGAGTTGTGGTCTTCTTGCATCGCCGAGGTCGGGAGGGAACCAGTGCTCGCCGGGTTCGCGAGGCGGCGGTTCTCTTCCGCGAGGGCGGCGGCCGTGTAGTGGGGGATCATGAACCCCGAGTTGACACCTGGGTGTGGGCTGAGAAAGGCTGGCAGGCCCTCCGAGCGTCCCGGGTCGAGCATGCGGTCGATCCTGCGCTCTGTGATAGCCCCGACCTCGGAGGCCGCTATCGCCAGGAAGTCGAGGACGAGGGCGAGCGGCTCACCGTGGAAGTTCCCGGCGCTCTCGACTCTGCCGTCGGGCAGCACGACCGGGTTGTCCGTGACGGAGGCGAGCTCGCGGCGGGCTACCATGGAGGCGTGATCCCACGTGTCCCTGGCCGCGCCAAAGACCTGGGGGGCGCAGCGCAAAGAGTAGGCATCCTGGACGAGGTGTGGCGAGTCGCGGTGGGAGGCCACGATTGGACTGCCCGAAAGCAGTCTCGAGATATTGCCGGCGCTCGCGAGCTGTCCAGGATGGGCCCGCAAGGCGTGGAGGTCCTCGCTGAAGACGCGGTTGGTGCCGAGCAGGGCCTCGACGGACACCGCAGCGGTCACATCGGCGGTCTTCAGGAGAACTTCGAGATCTTCGAGCGAGAGCAAGAGCATCGCGAGCATACCGTCGGTGCCGTTGATGAGGGCGAGCCCTTCCTTTGTGGCGAGCTCTAGGGGTCGGATGCCGGCGCGCTCCATAGCGTCACGAGTCCCGATGGGTTCTCCGCGTTCGAGCAGCCGGCCTTCACCTACGAGGCAGAGGCCGACGTGGGCGAGGGGGGCGAGATCTCCGCTCGCGCCCATAGAGCCGTGTTCGGGGACGGCGGGGGTGAGATCCGAGTTGAGGAACGCTATCAGGGCGTCTATGAGCTCCGGGCGGACGCCAGAGTAGCCCGCGGATAGCGTCTTGGCCCTGATCGCCATCATGGCCCGCACGACCTCGGACTCGACGAACGGCCCCAGACCGGCGGCATGGCTGCGTAGGAGCGAGCGCTGGAGCTCGAGGCGTTCCTCCGCGGCGATCCTGGTGTTCGCGAGCGCCCCGAAGCCCGTCGTTACCCCGTAGACAGGACGGGAATCGTCGATCATGCTCTCGACACGAGCGCGCGAGGCGCTCACGCGCCCGCGGGCCTCTCCGCCCATCGCCACCCGCACCCCCTGCCTGGCAACAGCTACGACGGAGGCCGGGTCGAGGTCCTCTACGTAGTGTTCGGCGGGCGTCACCTGAACTCTACATCGCCAGGGTCGGTACGTAGTCGGGATCAGTGAGCGCCTGACGGTCAGGACGGAAGGCCCCAATCTCGTAGCGCGTGCTGCCTTCCAACGCGAGCTCGCCCAGGATCCTGCCGACCAGACCGGCGAACTTGAACGCGTGTCCTGCACCGCAGAAGAACTTCACCTGGGGTATCCCAGGCACGGTACCAAGCACGAATTCCCGGTCGGGCGGCATGTCGTAGAGACAGGTCTTGGTGTAGAGCTCTGGCCCGAGCGAGCGGGGTATGTAGCGCGCCAGGAAGTCGCGCAGGGTGGCGAGAATGCGTGGATTCGGGTCGAACGTACGGGTGTCGACGGACACGACGTCGCCGCCCGTATCCTGACCGGCCTTCGAGCCTACCGCGCCGTAGACAGGGAGGCCGTAGAAACTGTAGTCAGGACCGCCGTGCCAGATCCAGATCGGAAACCGCTCGGGCGCGAACTCCCACAGGTGGGGAGTCTGGAAGTACGTCACCTGCTCCTGGGTGCATGTGATGGGGATAGTGTACCCAAGATGACCGAGCACCCTGTTGGTCCACGCTCCCGCCGCGACGATGAGCTTCCTGGCGGAGAAGGTCCCTGCCGCCGTCTCGACCTCCACGCCGTCACCGACCGTACGCACGCCGTACACTGGAGTTTCGTCGAGGACCGTCGCGCCCCTGGTCCTTGCCAGGGCCACGTGTACGGCGTTGGCCTTGCCGGCGTCGACGAGGCCGGCCTGTGGTTGGTAGACGCCGAGCACGCTCTGATCTAGCGCGAACTGCGGGAAACGATCCATTACCCCGTTCGCCGAGAGTTCCTCGTGCGGGATCCCCGCCTCCGCCATAGCACCTGCGTACTTGTCGATGTACGCGGGCTCCTCATCCACGGATTCGAGGTCGAGGCCGCCCGTCTCGAACACCAGTCGAATGCCCGACTCGTCCTCGATCTCGGACCAGGCCTCGTAGGTATGGGGCGTGAGGGTGGTGTAGGCAGGGTCGTGGTAGGAGAGGCGAATGATGCGCGAGTGGTCTTCCGAGCCGCCCCTGTCGTGGCCGAGGTGGAACTGTTCGAGGCCGAGGACCTCAGTACCCGCCTCGCGAGAGAGCCAGTATACTGCGGCGCTCCCTATGCCGCCGCAACCCACGACGATGTACTCGAACGCCGACTTGCGAGTTCCGTTCATGCCCGCCTCCCGGCCGCAAGCGACGGCGTTCATCGGGCCCGACGCCGTCGTTCGCGGCCCTACTGGTTCGTCATACGGTGCAGCTCGTAACCGGACTGGGCTTTGCCGGTTCTCGTGTGCCACTCGCGCTCGTCGGAGGAGATCTTGCCGAGCGCCTTCGCCATCTCCCTGACGTGGGATGCGACCGAGCCGCAGCAGGAGCCTATGTAGTTGTAGCCCAGGTCGCGGGCCTGTAGCGCGAAATCGCCCATCGGGGCGCGGGGAAGAGTTATCTTCTCCAGCTCATACGGGAACTCGGGAAGCGATACGAAGTTGGGCTGCTCGTGCGTCCCATGGAACGCGACGGGCTGGGCCGCCAGGTGGACCGAATCAGGGACGGCGGCGCGCATCTCCTCCATCAAGGGGAGCATGTACCCCGGAGAGCGAAAACAGTTGGTACCGACGATGTCCACTCCCGCATCGGCAAGACGCCTTACCTGCTCACCCGGCGAATAGCCCTCGAAGGAGTTCGGGTCGTTGTCGAAGCCCATCGTTACCATGGCACGAAGCCCCACGGCCTGGATGGCTTCGGCGGCGATGAGGGCCTCGCCAAGCCAGTTGAAGGTCTCCGCGATGATGAAGTCCACGCCCTCCGCGGTCATCACGGCGAGCTGGCGGTCGAAGAGCTCGCGGGTGCGGCGGTGGGTCTCTGGGTCTTCTGGCTCGTAGACCCAGGCGCAGCTAAGGTTGCCCGCGACGAGCACGTCCCTTTCGGTCTCGGCGGCGACCCCGCGTGCGATCCTGGTGGCCTCGCGGTTCATGTCGTCCACCCTGCCCTCGAGCCCGACCGTCGCCAGCTTGTCCTCGCTGGCGTAAAAGGTGAGCGTCTGGAGGACGTCGACACCGGCCCCGACGAACTCCCGGTGGAGCCCGGCAAGGGCCTCAGGGTGTGTGATGCTGACCTCGGGTACGAAAGGACCGGCCTGCACGTAACCCCGGCGCTCCAGCTCGAGCAAATAACCGCCGTCACCGAGGACAACACCCTCGGATAACCGCTGCAGAATAGCCTCGCTCATGGACGCGCTCCTTTTCTATGTAGGACATGTTGCTAAAGCAGGTCCGTGCAGCCTAGCAGAAGGGCAGTTAGCTTTCAGCTATCAGCCGTCAGCTTTTTTGCTGATAACTGATGGATTGCAAATAGGGTTGCCCCATTTGCAATCCTAGGATTCTTCCTGGTCTTCTCGGGAGGGGTTATATCCTGCGTTGCCGAGGCCGAGGATGGAGCCGACGCTTCCGATGCTCAGCACGGATCCCGCGCTTCCTACGCTCAAGATTGAGCCCGCGCTGAGTATGTTCCCCACGCTCAGGAAGCTCAGTATGCTTTGTGGGCTTTTCGCACTCAGCGGGCCGAATACGGCCTTGCGGACTTTATGCCGACGCGCTGCTTTCGCGTAAGCCTTCTTTCCCAACACGACTCCCTCGATCGCCGCCAGACGGCAGTCTATCATCACGCTTCAGGCACGCTCCGACCGGACGGCCTCCTTTACTGCGGGGACGACCTCACTCGCGAAGACCTCGACCTGCCGCTCGTGATCGCCGGAAGGCCAGTAGATGAACGTATCGATGCCATGTTCCAGGGTGAATCCCGTAAGCGTCTCCACCCATCGCGAGGCGGGGCCTTCGAGGAGGCCTTCGCCCTCGGCCCCGATGTAGCCCGAGAGGTTGTAGGCGCGACGAATCTCGTTTGGCTCCCTTCCTGCACTTTGTGCCCCTTGGTCGATCCTCTCGTTCATCTCGGGGAGCCGCCGAGGCGGCACGTGTCCCAGCGAGGGCACCCAGCCGTCAGCGAGCCTCCCGATCAGATCGAGCATCTTCGGCCCGTAGGCCCCTACCCAGATCTCTATGTCGTGCACGGGATGCGGGCCCGGTCGCATGCCCTTCAAGGAATAGAACTCGCCGTCGAAGCGCAGCGAACGCTCGTCACTCCACACCAGTCGCATGACCGCTATGGCTTCTTCGACGGAACGTACAGCCTCGCCGGGGCTCCTGCGCGGACCACCCATGCCGACCACGGCGTCCCAGAAGGCACCGGCGCCGAGTCCGATCTCCACCCTCCCTCCCGAGAGAACGTCGAGGCTGGCAGCCGCTTTCGCGAGCATAGCCGGCGGCCGGAGCGGGAGATTGGCCACGTCGGGGAAGAAGCGGATGTGTTCGGTCACAGGCACGAGCGTCGAGATGAGCGTCCAGGTGTCCAGAAAACGCCTCTGGTAAGGGTGGTCCTGAATGCCGACGAGGTCGAGCCCCGCCGCATCAGCGGCCCTCGCGGTGCGCGCCACCCCATCAGGCGGGTCTGCGTGCGGCTCAACGCTCACGCCGAACTCGAGGGTCCTGCCGTAGTCACTCACCCTATCTCCTTTGACGTAGAGCTCCTCAACCCGAGTGCCGCCACCAGTGAGATGAGGAGGGTCAGGGCAAGGACGAGGAAAGCGTCGGAGAACGCGGCGGCGTCGAGCGCGTAGAGTGGGTTCATCGCACCGGCGTCAGCCTCCTTGCGGGCCGCGAGGAACGCACCGATCACGGCGGGGCCCGTTCCGCCGCCGAGGAAGAACGCGCCGTTGAAGATACCGAGTCCGGTGCCGACCTCGTCGGGTGCCAGGGCGGAGGAAGCGGCGTTGATGTTAGGGGAGTTGGCGAGAGCGAACCCGCCGCCCACACCGACCATTCCGAGCGCGACGAGCACGGGCGTGGCGCCGGCTCCGAAGGTCGAGATCGAGAGTACGGAGAGCAGCATGATCAGAAGCCCGGCGAATATGAGGGGACGAACCCCGATCCTGTCCGACCACCGTCCCGCCAGCGGCGAGATGATGGCGAGCGTCACCGCGCCCGGCGTAAGCACGAGCCCGGCCTGCCCCGGCGAGAGCCCGTTGACCTGGGAGACGAGCAGCGGCACGAAGACGAGCGCCGACACGTTGGTGAGCATGCAGAAGTAACCGACGACAACGGCGGCCATGTACGCCCTGTTCTCGAAGAGCGCGGGGGAGACGAAAGGCTCGGCCGCGGTCCTGATGCGCCAGCCGAAACCGGCAGCGGCCACCGCCGAGCCGGCGAAGCTCCCCCAGGACCCCACGGACCCGAAACCGGAGACCTGGCCGCGTGTGATCCCGAACAAGAACAACCCCGCCGCGAGCCCGAGCAGGATGCCGCCAGCCAGGTCGAAACCGGGCGCTCCCTCGGGGCTGTCGTCAGGGAGGACGTACAGTGCGGCCGGGATCAGGACGGCCGTCAATACGAGGGTCCCCAAGAACAGATAGTGCCAGCCCGCTAGCGCCGCCACGGCGCCACCGACTATGGGGCCAATGGCCGCCCCGATGCCGACGCTGGAGACGATGAGGCCGAGCGCCGACCCGCGCTCGCCGGGAGGGAGTATCTTCGTGACGGAGATGCTCGAGAGCGCGGGTATCGCGGCCCCGCCAGCGCCCTGCACGATCCGCCCGAGAACGAGTATGCCGAGGCTCGGAGCCGACGCGCAGATGAGGCTACCCGCGGCGAAAGCGAGGAGGCCGACCGTGAAAGCGCGACGGATGCTGAACACGTCGGCGACCCGCCCGTAGAGCGGGATACCGACGGCGAAGGCCAGCAGAAAGCCGGTGATCACCCACCCTACCTGCGCCTCCGTGACGCCGTAGTCCCTCCCTATAACGGGGACGACGACGTTGACCATGGAGCTATTGAGCACCGAGACGAAGACGGCGGAGATCAAAACCCCCATCAGGAGCCGGCGCGAGACGCCGGCCTGCTCCGTCGCTGCTCCTTCGGCACTCAAGCCACGGCCCCACCGGGCTCCGCG
>Ga0126306_10002552_pt1 | contig 10286 bp, 6 predicted proteins | sample Plot27_FD_92592 | JGI IMG/M metagenome (GOLD analysis project Ga0126306, IMG submission 92592) | Serpentine soil microbial communities from UC McLaughlin Reserve, CA, USA - Plot27 | ecosystem: Environmental > Terrestrial > Soil > Grasslands | place: USA: UC McLaughlin Reserve, Lake County... | reverse complement strand
TCGCGATCTTCCACCTGCTCACCCACGGCTTCTTCAAGGCCGACATGTTCCTGGGGGCAGGTTCGGTGATGCATGACACGAACGACGAGGTCGATATGCGACATTACGGCGCACTGTCGCGGCTGATGCCGATCACCTTCGTGACGTTTGCGGCCGGCTACCTGGCGATCATCGGGTTCCCCTTCTTTTCTGGCTTCTATTCGAAGGACCACATCATCGAGGCTGCCTTCGAACAGAGTGCGCTCGTCGGAGCGCTGGCCATGCTGGGCGCGGGCATCACGGCCTTCTATATGACCCGGCTGATGTTGATGACTTTCTTCGGCACCAAGCGCTGGCAGGAGGGCGTGCATCCTCACGAGTCACCATGGGTGATGCTGCTACCCCTGGTGTTGCTGGGAATCGCCTCGGTCATCGGCGGACTGGTGCTCAACAACTGGATCGTTGGCTGGCTTGATCCCGCCGTGGGCGGCGGCGCGCATGAGGAGACGCCGAGCTTGCTGCACTTCTCGGGCGTCGTGCTTGCCACCCTGGTCGTCGTCGCGATCGGCGCCGGGATCAGCGTGTTGATCTTCGGGTCGCGTCGCAGCATCCCGGCAATCCAGCCGCAGAGCCGGTCCTTCCTCACCGTGGCCGGACGTAACGATCTCTACGGCGACGCTTTCAACGAAGCAGTTTTTATGCGTCCCGGGCAACGGCTCACCTCCGGCCTGGTCCGGCTTGAGGACTCCGGAATCGATGGCACGGTGAACGGCACGGCGGCTGCGATTGGCGGGATGTCGGCTCGGTTGCGTCGTGTGCAGAACGGTTTCGTCCGTTCTTATGCGCTCACCATGATGTTGGGAGTTGCAATTGTCGGGGTAGTCATCGTGCTGGGCCGGCTGGGCTAGGGGAGGCGGAGATGACTATTCCCTGGCTCACCATCCTGGCCCTGCTGCCTGTCGTCGGTGCGGTGGCGCTGATCTTCACCGGCGTCAAAGCAGCCAAACAGATGGCACTGGCGGTATCGCTGATCACACTCGCGTTCGCGCTCTACATCGCCACCACCCAGTTCAGGATCGGCGGCGGCATGCAGCTGGTCGAGCAGGCGCCGTGGATCAAGCCACTCGGGGTGTACTACGCGCTCGGCCTGGACGGTGTCGGCCTTACTCTTGTCCTGCTGGTCGTGATCATCACACCGGTGGTGATCATTGCCTCGTGGCGCGACTTTGAGCCAGTGGATCGTGGTCCTGAGCAGGTCGAGGAGTCTCGTTCGACAGGTGCTGAAACCTTGGCTCCGAAGTATGACTCCCGGGTCTTCTTTGCCTTGGTGCTAGCGGTCCAGAGCTGTGCGCTGTACCTCTTCCTGGCCACCGACGTGTTCTTGTTCTACGTGTTCTTCGAAGTCATCTTGATCCCGATGTACTTCCTGATCGGTGGCTTCGGGCCCGGACCGCGTCGGACCTACGCGGCGGCCAAGTTCTTGATCTTCGGCCTGCTGGGCGGGTTTGTCATGCTGGCCTCGATCATCGGCTTGTACGTGCAGTCGGACCGGGCGGGGGAGCCCAGCTACCTGTTGAGCACCCTGAGCCAGCTGGACTTTGGGACTGCTACCGGCCGCTGGCTGTTCATCGGTTTCATGTTCGCGTTTGCGATCAAGGCGCCGCTGGTGCCGCTGCACACCTGGCTCCCGGATGCGGCCGAGGAGTCGACAGCCGGTGGCGCGACCATGATGGTCGGCGTCATGGACAAGATCGGCACCTTTGGCATGATCAGGTTCTGCCTTGGTTTGTTCCCGGAGGCAAGCCAGTGGGCAACACCGGTCGTGCTGGTGCTGGCCACTATCTCGATCTTGTACGGCGCGATCCTGGCCATCGGCAGCCGGGACATCATGCGGTTCATCGCGTACACCTCGATCAGCCACTTCGGCTTCATCGTGCTCGGCATTTTCGCGTTCACCAGCCAGAGCCTGACGGGGTCCTCGCTCTACATGCTCAATCACGGGCTGGCGACCGCGGCCCTGTTCGTGATGGCGGGATATCTGATCAAACGCCGCGGCTCGCGGGACATGAACGCCTATCGCGGGGTGGATCAAGTGGCTCCGGTGCTGGCAGGTCTGCTGCTGTTCGCCGGGCTCAACACATTGTCGTTGCCCGGCTTGGGGAGCTTTGTGTCAGAGTTCATGGTGCTGGCCGGCACGTTCGGCAGGCATCCGGCGTACGCGGTGGTCTCAACGCTCGCCATCGTGCTAGCCGCGCTCTACATCTTGATCATGTACCAGCGGACGATGACTGGCCCGGCTTCTGAAGAGGTCAAGGAGAAGGTCACCGAGCTCAATGGTCGGGAACGGCTCGCCATGGCCCCACTGGTGTTGTTGATCTTGCTACTCGGTGTCTTTCCGAAACCCATGCTGTCGGTCATCGAACCGTCCACACAGGCGACGATGCAGCACGTCGGCGTGACTGACCCCGAGCCCAGGGTCAGTGCTGAGGGGGGTCGCTGATGAGCATCTTTGCCCTGATGCCAATGGAGATCATCGCACCGACCATCGAGTACGGCCTGTTGGCGCCGATTCTGATCATCTTCGCAGGTGCCTGCTTCGGGGTGCTGGCTGAGGCGGTCGTCCCCCGCGTACTGCGCCGCGCCGTTCAGCTGGTAGTGACGTTTGCCTGCCTGGGATTGGCGCTGGCAACCACGCTGTTGAACTGGGAATCCGGCGTTGAGGCGGTCGTAGCCGTGGACTCGTTGGCCATCGACGGGCCTACCTACTTCATGTGGACGATCTTGATCGTCTTCAGTGGGGCAGCGTTGTTCACGTTCGCCGAAACCAAGATCGAGAACGCCAGCGTCTTCGCGCCGCAGGCCGCGGCGGTCCCCGGTACGCCGGCCGAGCGAGAGGCGATCAGGAGTCGCGTCGAGCACACGGAGGTCTTCCCGCTTGCGCTCTTTGCGGTCTTGGGGATGATGCTCTTTTTGGCGTCCAACGATTTGATCACCATGTTCGTCTCCTTGGAGATCTTGTCGTTGCCGCTCTATCTGCTGTGCGGGCTCGCTCGGCGACGCCGACTGCTGTCGCAGGAGGCTGCACTGAAGTACTTCCTGTTGGGAGCACTGTCGTCGGCCTTCTTCATCTACGGAGCCGCTTTGCTCTATGGCTATGCCGGCTCGTTCACCTTGTCCGCCATCGACGATGCGATCCGCAATGGCAACCAAGGCCAGGGCCTGCTCCTTGCCGGAATGGCGTTGATTGGGGTCGGGCTGCTGTTCAAGTTCAGCGCCGTTCCCTTCCACTCCTGGACTCCTGATGTGTACGCCGGAGCTCCGACGCCGGTAACGGGATTCATGGCGGCCTGCACCAAGATCGCCGCCGTCGGCGCGTTGATGCGCGTGTTCTACGTCGGACTGGGCGCTGATCGGTGGGACTGGCAGCCGCTGATGGCGATCATCGCGGTCGCCACTATGGCAGTGGGCTCGGTGTTGGCGATCACTCAGACCGACGTGAAACGGATGCTGGCGTACTCCTCCATCGCCCACGCCGGCTTCATGATGACCGCGTTCGTCGGGGCATCGCAGGCCATGTCAGGCAGCCAGTCGGGGTCGCTGACCAGCATCTCCTCGGTGATGTTCTACCTGGTCGCGTACGGAGCTGCGACGATTGGGGCGTTCGCATTGGTGACGATGGTCCGTGACGCCAGCGGCGAGGCGACCCTACTCAATAGCTGGGTCGGGCTGGGCCGCCGGGCGCCACTGGCAGCGACGATCTTCTCGATCTTCATGCTGAGCTTCGCGGGGATCCCCCTGACCAGTGGTTTTGTCGGGAAGTGGGCGGTATTCGCCGCGGCCTGGAGTGGTGGCATTGAATGGCTCGTTGTCGTTGCCGTGGTGATCAGCGTGGTAGCGGCGTTCTTCTACATCCGCGTCATCGTGCTGATGTTCTTTGCCGAGCCGAGAATCACCGAAGCGAGCGTGATACGGCCAGGCTGGACGACGCTGGCGGCAGTCGGGGTCGGTGTCGTCGCGACGGTAGCCTTCGGGGTGTTTCCGGGCCCGCTCTTGGCCCTCGCACAGCAAGCAGGCGAATTCATCCGCTGACGGCAAGGGGTAGATGGAGGAAGGGTGCTGGCTCAACAGACGCGAGACGAGGTTTTTGAGTCCTCTGTCCGAGCCCAGCTCGAGGAGATCGAGGCCGCATTGCTCAAGGCCGCCGAGGCCGACTCCGACATGGTCACCGAGGCTGCGCAGCACATCATCGCCGCAGGTGGAAAGCGGTTCCGGCCCCTGCTGGTTGTCCTCGGCTCCCAGATCGGCCCGTACGCCGAAGTCGAGGATGTGGTCAAGGCGGCGGTCGTCGTCGAACTCACCCATGTGGCGAGCCTCTACCACGACGACGTCATGGATGAGGCTCACATCCGCCGAGGCTCGGCGAGCGCCAACTCGCGCTGGGGAAACACGGTGGCCATCCTCGTCGGAGATCTGCTGTTCGCTCGTGCCTCCGATATCGTGGCCGATCTTGGACCGGAGTTCGTGCGGATCCAGGCGCGTACCTTCTCCCGGCTCGTGCAGGGTCAGATCGCAGAAACCGTTGGGCCAAATGGCACAGATCCGCTGGACCACTACCTCAAGGTCGTGACCGACAAGACCGGCTCCTTGATCGCGACGTCGGCGTTGTTCGGTTCCAAGATCGCCGGTGCTACTCCGCACCTGCAGCAGGTCATGGCCGACTTCGGCGAGCAGATCGGTGTGGTGTTTCAGCTCAGTGACGACATCATCGACATCACCAGCGATGACACCGGCAAAACGCCCGGAACCGATCTTCGTGAGGGCATCCCCACATTGCCGACACTGCTGGCCCGTAAGTCGGCTGACCCGGCCGATGCCCGGCTGCTCGAGCTGCTCGACTGCGACCTGCACGACGACGACGCGCTGCGCGAGGTCCTGGACCTGCTGCGTCACCACCGCAGTATCGACCAGGCTCGCAGCGAGGTCCGCCGGCGTGCCGAAGCCGCCCGTGCCCTCCTGGTGAACCTCCCTCGCGGCCCCGCCCGAGACGCCCTCGACGACCTTTGCACCACCGTGGTAACGCGTACCGCCTGAGCTCACGGCCTCATCCCTGTTAGAAACGCACGTGCACGTCCGTTCCTGTCGCGATGCATCCGTTGCAACGAATGCATCGCCACAGGAACGCGTGCAGAGCTGACAGCTACGCGAGGGTTCATGGTGTACGCGAGCCGGGTGCGGTGATCTGCGGTCGCGCCCTTGCCGCCGCCGTCAGCCCGCGATGATCCTCCGGCCGCGCACGTAGAGACGGAATGACTGGTCGAGCGCACGCGCCAGGTCGGCCATTGTCTTGCGAGCGGTGTGGGGCATCACCATTGACCAGGTGAAGCGCGTCATGCCACGAAGGTCGGCTCGCATTGCGTCTTCGCGGCGTTTCTCGCGGAAGACGCAGTCTGATGGAGTCTCGCCAGCCCGCAGCAGCTTCTCGTATTTGATCTTGCCCTCGAACTCGCCGAGATGACGGTGTTGCTTCCAATAGAAGTCGGAGGTTCCGAGCAGATTACCTTGATGATCAATGACATCGTACTGAAGCTCGGGAATGGGGATCCCGTAACGATGGAACTGCACACGAGTGACTGACTCACCAGGCGAGTCAGACTGTCCGTCGGCGAAACCTATTGTGATTCTTGCCTGCCGTGACCGGGGGAAGTATGTGAACCTCTCCTGAAGTTCCTCGACCTCGTTGGCTAGCTCGGGCGCCTTCCGCAAGGCCGAATCGGCTGTGACAACACCAGCCTCCATCGTGGAGCGGCAAGCTACCTCCCACACGGCGCGAGCGGCGCTGACGGCAAGAATCCCGTCGTACTGACCAAGCTCAAAGTCGAGGTCCTTGATCACTATGTGATGGTTGGTCAGCGCCTTACGTCGAGACGCTCCCTGGTCCAGCCGCAGGATATGCACGATCGACAAGTCCTGCTGATAAAGCGCAAATCCATGCAGCGCTGCTGCCGAAGCACCGGTGAGCGCAACGGGTCCTTTCTGAGCTGCCAACGCCGCGCGCGCGTGCAGTAGATGCTTGCCGGAGTCGTCGCACGCCTGATAGATGTCGGCGGGCGCGTACATGCCTCGCCGAAGGCGTACGATCACCCCGGCGCGCCGGGCCTCAGCAAGCGTACGATCGGTCTCTCCGCAGTCGAGCGCCTCCGCGCGGCTGAAGATACCGCCATGGATTCTGGTCAGGTATCCAAGGTTGGTGTTCACGGCAGGAACTATCCAGCCTCCTCCCTGCGCAATGGAACCTCTCACGGAAATCTGTGGATAACCCTCGCTCACTTCCCGTCATCCACCGCTTAGGTCTGCACGCGTTCCTGTCACGATGCATGCGTTGCAACCCATGCATCGTGACTGGAACGAACGTGCACGTGCGTTTCCGCAGCGCCGAGGCCGAGGTCAGCGGCCAACGTTGCTACCAGATCTTGACCCGCTGCTTCTCATCCAGCCAAAGGGCGTCGGATTCTCTTACGTCGAAGGCCGCGTAGAACTCGGGGAGGTTCCGAACGATCTGGTTGCAGCGGAACTCGGCGGGCGAATGCGGGTCGGTCGCGAGCCGCTGCAGCAGCATCTCGGGACGCACCTTGGCTTGCCAGACCGCCGCCCAGCTGAGGAACAGTCGTTGCTCGGGGGTATAGCCGTCTAGCTCGGGCTCAGGGTTGTTCTCGTGGGCGATCTGGTACGCCTTGAAGGCGATCGAGAGCCCGCCAAGATCACCAATGTTCTCGCCGATGGTCAGCTCACCGTTGATGCGATGCCCCGGTGCCTGCGCTGGCTCCAAAACGTTGAACTGGGCGATCAGCGCCTTGGTTCGCTCCTCGAAGGCCTCGCGGTCCTTGTCGGTCCACCAGTTACGCAACGCTCCGTCGCCGTCGCACGTCGACCCTTGATCATCAAAGCCGTGCCCGATCTCATGTCCGATCACCGCTCCGATGCCGCCGTAGTTCACAGCGTCATCAGCATGCTCGTTGAAAAACGGTGGCTGCAGGATGGCAGCCGGGAACACGATTTCATTCTTGAGCGGGTGATAGTACGCGTTGACCGTCTGCGGCGTCATCAGCCATTCCTCGCGGTCAATGGGTTCGCCGATCTTCTTCAGGGCACGGTTGACTTCGAAATCGGCCACCCGCATCACGTTGCCGATCAAGTCCTCCCGAGTGATCACCAGAACGGAGTAGTCCCGCCATTTGCTCGGATAGCCGATGTGCGGACGGAATTTGGCGAGCTTGTCGAGTGCGCTGTCCTTGGTCTCCGCAGTCATCCAGTCAAGATCGGCAATCGAACGCCGGTACGCCTCGATCAGATTCGCGACCAGCTGGTCCATCCGCTCCTTGGCGGTCGGCGAGAAGTAGCGATCGACATAGATCTTGCCGACCGCTTCACCCACTGAGAGCTCCACCAGCGCCACGCCTCGCTTCCAGCGCTCGCGAAGCTCGGGAGTGCCCATCAGGATGGTTCCGTAGAAGCGGAAGTTCTCCGCGACGAAGTCGCTCGACAGATATGGCGACAGCGAACTGATCACCTTCCAGCGAGCCCATGCCCGCCAGGCCGGCAGCCGGTCGTCCTGGGTAAGCAGCGCTGAAAGCTCGGTGAAGAAGGACGGCTGCATCGCCACCAGCTCACCCATCTTTTCCTCGGCAATATCACCTCCCGCCAGAAACTCCCGCCAGTGCAGACCGGGACAGCTGGCCGCGAACTCCTCAAGGCTCATCAGGTTGTACATCAACCGGAGGTCTCGGCATTTCACCTTGTCCCAGTGGGTCGCCGCAATCTCGGTCTCAAGATCGAATACCTGCTGCGCTTGCGCCTGCGAATCCTCGATGCCAGCCAGCGCAAAGGATGTCGCGATGTGCGCCTGATACTGCGTGCGGATCTCGGTGTATGCGTCGAGACGGTAGTACTCCTCGTCCGGAAGACCCAATCCACCTTGCCCGGCAAACATCACATACCGATTCGGATCGCCTGGGTCAGGCTCTGCCTGCAGGGCTACCAACCCCGGCACGGCCTGACGCGCGAAGCCACCCACTACACGGGTGAGGTCTGGCAGAGTCTCAACGGAATCGATCGTGGCCAGCAGCGGCAGGATCGGCCCTGCGCCGGCGCGCTCCGCAGCGTCCTCGTCCATAAAGCTGGCGTACAGGTCGGCGATCCGAGCTTCGTCCGAGTCAGGCTCACCACCCTCAAGTGTGGTGATGATGTCGCGTACGGCCGCTTCAGCTTGATCACGCAGTTCCATGAAGGCACCAGTCAGGGGCTTGTCGGCCGGAATCTCCGTCGTGTTCAGCCACATCCCGTTCACATGACGGAAAAGATCATCTTGAATGCGGACGTCTGGGTCGAAGGTCGAGAAGTCGATCGCAGGTCTCTGAGCTGAAGTCTCAGTCACTCGGACATGCTACCGATCAGTAGCCACACGTAGCCAAGCCTCCTCGGGCACCCGAGGCTTCCAGCTACTCGACAGTCAGAGCCACTTGACCTCGAGCGGCTTCGACGTCACCTTGACAACGGCAACCGCCTTTCCGGAAAGCGTGCCGGAGCAGTTGCCAGCCCGGCCTTGAGCGCTACAGCTTGCAGTCAGCTTCAGTTTGAGCGGAATCTCAACGCGTGCCTGCGTTCCATCAAGACTGACCTTGGCTTTCGGGAAGGGGTCACCCCCGACCTGCTGCCAATTGATCGTGCTCTTCTTGTAGCTGTACTTCGAGTCGAACTTGATCGGGCAGTTCTTTGGCTTGAGCGAATTGATGTCAAGGCACCGGTTGTAGCGCTTCTTGGCGGCCGAGATAACTGCCTTCTCGCCCGAATTGGTCAACTGGCTTTGGATGCGGTAGGTATCCGCCTCCACGTACGGACTCTTCACCAGTACAACGTTCTTCGATCCGTAGCCGACGTAGGGCAGCCCGGTGGTGAAGGAGTACGAGCCGGGCAGCACCGCAACTGAGTCCTGATCCACCGTGACACCATTGATCTTGACCGGCACAGGTCCACCAACGATGAAGTTGATATCGAGGTCCTTGACGGCACGACTGAGCTTCCAGGTATCTGACACCTTGACAACGTCGAATGATTCACTGACAGCAGAGTCGCCGAGGGTGTAGGTAGCCGAAACCGACGTCGCGTTCTGATCGTCGACAACCGGCACCTGAATCTCGGTCAGGGCAGCGCGCTCGCCGGATTCGACGAGCACCTCATTGGTCAGCAAAGGGCCAGTGGGCGCCGGATCGGCTGCATAGGACAAGGCAGCGACGGCGTCGCCTGCGGCAAGAGCTTGCAGGTATCCCTCCACCGCATCCGAAGGCCGCACCGCCCCCTGCGGACCACTGCCCTGAGACGGATTTGTCTGTTGCCCTTGGGTGCTCGTGTTGCCGCCGAGATTGGCAGCGGGCCCGGCGCGCGTGGCCACAACCACCGCTACGACGGCCATCAGGATCACCGCCAGCGAGGCCGCCCCAAGAATGATCAGGATGTTGCCCTTGCCCTTGGGCGGCGGCCCGGGCTGGGCTGGGCCTGTGCCGTATGGGCCAGGAGGTGATCCATATGGACCGGGCGCAGGCTCGCCCTGCAACTCCGCAGTCTGCTCGTCGGGCGCGAAGGGTCCGAAAGAGTAGCCAGAGCCAGCAGGTGGACCGCCGGGAGTCTGCTGCTGAGGGTAGCCGTACGGGGACAGCGGCTGCCCCGGACCGGGGCCGGGACCCTGCCCCGGCATCGATGACTGAAGGCCGCCGTACGGGCTGTTCGAGCTCATGGTTGTCTCCTGACCGGTTGCCTCAAGGAGCGACTCTAATAACAGAGGCGGTCAGCCGTGGGCTCCATGGCAGATGTAGCCAGATCTGAGACTGTTCGTCAGGGTGCCCAGGCAAGCTAACGAACAGTCCAGGTGTCGCCGCCGTTGATCATTGCCTGAAGAGCGTCCTCGTCGTTGCCTAGGCTGGCCGCCAGCGCCACCTGGTCGCGGGCCAGGTCGTCGTACGCCGGTGCCTCGACATCCCGGAAGATGCCAATCGGCGCCCGGTGCAGCACACCGGCATCGGTAAGACGGGAAAGCCCGAAGGCGAATGATGGATCCGCCAGGTGAGCATCGTGTACCGCCAGCGCGGCCTCACCGACCTCGGCAACCTCAACTACGGAGAAGGCGCCGGTTTGCTCATCCCGTACCACGCCCAGGTGCCCGTCGACGCCGAAGCGGATTGGCTCACCGTGGGTCAGCGGAATGATCGCATCAGCCGAGGTGGTCGGGTCCTTGATGGCATCGAATGCTCCGTCGT
>Ga0126306_10002551_pt1 | contig 10288 bp, 10 predicted proteins | sample Plot27_FD_92592 | JGI IMG/M metagenome (GOLD analysis project Ga0126306, IMG submission 92592) | Serpentine soil microbial communities from UC McLaughlin Reserve, CA, USA - Plot27 | ecosystem: Environmental > Terrestrial > Soil > Grasslands | place: USA: UC McLaughlin Reserve, Lake County... | reverse complement strand
GGCGCGGACCGTGGCCGCGGGCTGCCGCTGATGGAGGCGCTCATGGACTCTGTTCGCGTCGACCCCTCGTCCGAGGGCACCACCGTGCAGCTACGGCGACGGCTGGCCGTGGGTTGACGTGACGCGCCTGGCACAACTGCAGCTCGATGAGAAGAGCGGAATCACAGTCGCAAGCATCGAGGGCGAGATCGACCTCTCGAACGCCGCCGAGCTCGAGATGGCAATTTCGCACGCAGTAGCGAACGACGCCGCCGGGCTCGTGGTCGATCTCGCCAGTGTCGACTACCTGGACAGCTCCGGCGTAACGCTGCTGTTCAACCTCGCCAGGCGCGTATCGAGGCGCCAGCAGGAGTTCGTCGTCGTCGTTCCCGCGGAGGCCCACGTTCGAGAGATCCTGACACTAAGCGGGGCGACGGACGCGCTGGCACTGCGCGACTCGTTGGCAGAGGCGCTGTCCCAGTTGGAGCGCTAGCGGCCGTCAGCCTCGCTGCGCCGTCACCGTGAGGACGTCGAGCCCCAAGACGAGTGCACCGTCCTGGGTCAACGGTTCCCACTCGGCGAGCACGTCGCGCTTCAGCGCGTCGCGCTGGTCGGCGTCGATGCTTACGACGGCGTCCGCGAGTGGCGTGCTCCAGACGTACTGCCAGAGGAACTCATCCGGAGGCGGCAGGCGAAGCACCGTTGGGTCGCGGTCGACCGAGACGTCGGCGAACCCTGCCTCACCGACGAGCTCCTCGAGCCCACGCGCGTCATCCAGGGAGAACACCACGGACATGAACTTCGCGATCTCCGGAGAGAGGTGAGCGCGAATGCCGCGCTGGAGGATCTCGAACAGCGGCGGCATCGGCCCGGGGACATTGGCGACCAGCCGGCCGCCTGGTGCGAGCACGCGCCGGACTTCGAGCAGTGCTGCGTGCCGGTCGGCGAAGAACTGGAGGCCGAGCTGGCACAGCGCTATGTCATACGCAGCGCTGCCAAGTGGAGTCTGCTCCGCAGCGGACTCGCGCCACTCGATCGCGCTCGAGCCCGGTAGCGACTCCGCGACCGCCAGCATCCCTGGGTTCGCGTCCAGGCCGGTCACGCGGCCGGTCGAGCCGACCTGCTGCGCCGCGCGCCTCGCCACGACGCCGGTGCCGCAGGCTACGTCCAGGACGCGGTCCCCCGGCCGGAGCGCAGCGAATCGCAGCAGCCTGGCAGCAAGCGGAGCGCCTATAGCGGGGACGAAGTACCGCTCGTAGTTCTCGGCGGCGGTGCCACTGTAGGCCTCGAAGGGTGCGGTGGCGACTTGCGGGCGCACGAAGCCCTCCATTCGTTTCGTTACATGTAACGTAACAGGTTACGATACGCTGTCAAGTGGGTGGGGCGGCCGAGAGAGCACGATGACGAGACGCGGGTCGCTCTGCGAGTCGCCGCCGAGCGACTCGTCGCGAGCGGGGGCCCGTCCGCGTTCTCGGTTCGCGCGGTCGCCCGGGAGGCCGGCACCACGACCCGGGCGGTCTACACCCTCTTCGGATCAAAGGACGGGTTGCTCGTCGACGCCCTGGCTCAGGCGGCCTTTGAGTTTCTGGCGGACGAGATCCAACAGCTCGCCCAGACCGATGATCCCGCGTCAGACCTTGTCGCCGTCGGCGTGTCGGTCTTCCGTCGGCTGGTGATCGAGCACCCGGCCCTGTACCGGATCGCGTTCCAGCGGATCGTCCACAACCTTCGCCCAGGCCCGGAGCTGACCGCGGCGCGGGAACGCGCCTTCGCGGGCTTGGTCGGCAGGGTGGAGCGCCTCGCCGACGCCGGCGGGCTGGGCAACACGCGCGTTCGCGACGCCGCGGTCGAGTTCAACGCCATGATGGAGGGGCTCGCCAACGCCGAGCTGCGCGGTGCGGTCTTCAGGAATCTCCCCGCTGGCGACGAGGAGCAAGCCTGGCACGACGCCCTGACGACGCTCGTTCACGGCTTCGCCGCTGGCGCGACCCGGTGACTCGCACCGGAGGCGCGGCCGCCCGCAAGCATCAAGCGGGCGCTCCGCCGGAGTCGCTCTGGTCGAGGGAGAGATCGGCCGCCACGAAGCCGGTCTCGTACGCGAGCACCACCGCTTGGACGCGGTCCCGCAGGCCGAGCTTGCCGAGCAGGTGTGCGACGTGCGTCTTGATGGTGTTCTCGCCGAGCACGAGCTCGGCGGCTATTTCCCCATTCGAGAGGCCGCGAGCCACGAGCTGAAGCACCTCGAGCTCGCGGGGGGTGAGCTCGGCGAGCTTGGCCGGCACGGTGCCGGGCTCGGCGTTCCCGCCGCGGGCGAATTGCTCGATCAGCCGGCGGGTGACGGACGGGGCGAGGAGAGCATCGCCGGCGGCGGCTACCCGAACCGCGTCGAGCAGCCTGTCGGCCGGGGCATCCTTGAGCAGGAATCCGCTGGCTCCGATGCGCAGCGCCCGGTAGATGTACTCGTCGCGATCGAACGTCGTGAGCATGAGCACGGCCGTGTCGAGCTCCGGATTGGACAGGATTCCCTCCGCCGCCTTCAGCCCGTCGAGCTCCGGCATGCGGATGTCCATGAGGACTACGTCCGGGCACGTGCGGAACACCACGTCGAGCGCGCTGCGGCCGTCGGGTGACTCACCGACCACTCTGATGTCCGGCTCGGCATCGAGGATCACGCGGAAGCCGGAGCGCACGAGCTGGTGGTCATCGGCCACCACGACGCGGATCTCGCGCGGCAGCGCCGGCGGCTGCGGATCCGCAGACGCCGTCTGCAGCCCGTCGCGCCAGCGCACCTGAGCGGCCGCCACGCGCTCACCGGTTCCGCGCAACTTTAGGGTGCCGACGGGCTGGATCAGCTCGGAGACGCGCGGCCCGGCGATCTTGCACACGACCTCCGAGGCGAGGATCTCGCCGGCGCCCGCTATGTCGCACAGCCGACTGGCGATGATCACCGGCGTGCCGTAGAGGTCGTCGCCCTCGGACAACGGCTCACCGGCCTCGAGGCCCACACGTAGCTCAAGGCCCCCGTCCGCCGCCGCCGTCGCGCGCTGCATGTTCACCGCGCAGCGCACAGCCGAGACCGCGCTCGGGAACGCGACCATCAAGCCGTCGCCAGTGGACTTGATCTCGCGACCGCCGTGCTCCGCGACGGCGCGGCGCAACATCTCGAAATGCCGTCGTCGAACCGCATCCGCCGCCTCGTCGCCGTGCCGCTCGAAGAGCGAAGCGGAGCCGACGAGGTCGGTGAACAGGATCGTGACGAACGACTCGGCCATGTGACCAGGACATCATCGCCGCTGCCGAGGCCGCGTGGGGTCATTCCAGCGGATGAAGGATTCGCGTCGATTCACCCCCCGGAGTGAAGCCGCCGGTGCGGCGCCGGCCGATGCTTGTGGCTCCATCCACGCTTTACGAAGGAGAGTCGCACGGCCATGATTGACTCGATGACAGCCTCGCTCTCGCGGGTGGGCAAACGCGACATCGTCATCGCGTGCGCCCTGAGCCTGCTCGGTCTGCTCCTGATGTACGGGAACGTGCACGACCACCAGGCAGACGCGGCCAGCTTCAAGAAGAACACCGCGATTTATTTCGGCGGCCTGGTGCCGGTCGAGTTCGCCATTCCGTTGTTCTTGTTGGTGACCGTCCCGCTGCTCTGGCGACGCGTCGCGCCCATCCCCGCGGTGGGGGCGGCTTTCGCGGGTCTCGTCGTCAACGAGTTGCTCGTCGGCACAGACCTCATTCGCTGTGGCGTCGTCTTTCCGACAGCATTCGTGTTCGCCTTCACGACGGCGGCTCAGCTCGACGGGCGCAAGGCACGCTACGGCTTGTGGCTGTCGCTGGGATTGATCCTGGTCGACGGCGCGGTGGAATTCGGTCCGGCCGTCACCGCCGTCATGGCCGCGGTCGGCGCGGCGATGTGGGCGATTGGCCGCATAGTGCGCTCGCGCGGGCGGATGGCGGACGAGCTCGAGGCGCGTACCGCGGAATTGCGCCTTGCGCGCGACGAGCGCGCTCGGATGGAGGTGGCCACGGACCGGGCGCGGATTTCCAGCGAGCTGGACGCGCTCCTCCAGCGTCGTCTCGGGGAGCTGGCGCGCATGGCCGACGGTACGACGCGTCCGACGGACGCTGCGGGCGCCGCGGCCACGCTCGTGGACATCGAACGTGAAAGCCGGCGCACCCTGGAAGAGATGCGCGCGGTCGTCGGCGTGCTTCGTGAGGACGACTCCGAGGCGCCGACCACGCCGCAGCCGACCCTCACCCATCTGGAGGCGCTGCTCGTGCGAGCCAAGGGAAACGATGCCCGCCTGACGGTTCAGGGGAATCCTCGCGTCCTCCCGCCGGCGGTCGAGCTGTCCGCCTACCGGATCACGGAGCAGCTGCTCGCCGCTTTGGATGACGTCCCTGACGTCGAGGTGCGCGTGCGGTTCTGCGACGACGCGCTCGAGCTCGCGGTCTCCGGTCCCGCCCGGCGCCGCGCCAAGGCATCGATCGAGCGCGCCCGCGAGCGGGCTCGCTTGCAGCACGGGACCCTCGAGGCGAAGGTCAAGGGCGGGCGCGCGGAGGCTGCGGTCTCGTTGCCGGTGTCCGCGGTGGCCTGACGTGCTTGGACGGCGCGCGCAGCTGTTAGTCGGCGTCGGCGGCGCTGCCCTCGGGATCGGCTCCGCAGCCCTCGAGCAGGCCGGCGTCGCGGGCTACCTTGCGGGAGCCGTCGTCGGGGGATCGCTCGCCGCGGTCGGTCGCAACCCGCGCGCGGCCTGGGTCACGGCGGCGCTTGCCTTGCTGGCGGCCGCGCCGTTCGGCCCGCTCCCCACCGGCGTCGGCCTGCTGGCGACGGCGCATGCTTTCTGTGCCGGCCGCGGAGACGAGCGCTGGTGGGGTATCGCCGGCCTGATAGCGCTGGTCGGCGGCTTGGAGCTCGACGTGCTCCTCCAGCATGACTCGGAGGTGCCCGCGTTGCTCTTGCCCGGAGCGGCATGGGGCGGCGGGCGGGCCCTGCGCGAGCGCGAGCTGGTCGCCGCACAGCTGGCGGAGCGCGCTCGCGAGCTCGAGGACGAGCGTGAGGCCCATGCGGCGCTCTCAGTGCGCTACGAGCGTGCTCGGATCGCGGCGGAGCTGCACGACATCGTCGCCCACGCGATCAGCGTGATGGTGATCCAGGCAAGCGCGGGACAGCGCCTTGCCGCGCACGACCCCGAGGCGACGGCCGAGGCCTTCGACGCGATTGCCGGTGCCGCCCGCGAGGCGGAGCAGGACATGGGCCGCCTTGTCTCGCTCCTGGGTGATGAGCACGCGATCGGGCCGGCGCCCGACCTGGCACTGGTCGAGGAGCTCGTCGCGCGCGCGGCGGGCAGCGGGCTCGACGTGAGACTGCGGCTGGAGGGGCAACGCGAGGGATTGCCGGCGCCATTCGCGGAAGTGGCCTATCGCGTCGTCCAGGAGGGACTGACCAACGCGCTCCGCTACGCCGCGGGGGCGCCTGTCTCCGTCCTCGTGCGCGGCGCTCCACAGGTGCTTACGGTCAGCGTGGCGAACGCCGGAGCCGCTGACGAGGTTGTGTTCGCGGGCCTCGGCACCGGCACCGGCCTGAAGGGCCTCCGCGAGCGCGTCGGAGCCTGTGGCGGCGCACTCGGGGCCGGCCCTACGCCCGACGGCGGTTGGCTCCTGAGCGCGCGGTTGCCTCGGCGGGTCCGCGTGGCGATCAACTAGGCCGCAGGACGACCGGCAGCCCGCCGCGCGGTGAGAGCGTCGGCATCTGGCGGATCGAGATCTGGCGCTCTGGCTCGGCCAGCTCGGGCCTGAAGCGCGCCAGGATCGTCGCCGCGATCGTGCGCACTTCCAGCAGCCCGAAGCGCATCCCGATGCAGGTGCGAGAGCCGCCGCCGAACGGCACGTAGGCGCCCTTCGGCAGCGCGGCGCGCGCCTCCGGCAGGAAGCGCTCCGGCCGGAACTCGAACGGCTCGGGGAACACCTCGGCGAGGTGGTGGCTCACCCACGAGCAGTAGTTCACGAGCACTCCGCCCGGAACGCGGACGCCGCGCAGCTCGAACGGGTCGATCGAGCGCCGTGGGCCGATCCACGCGGGCGGGTACATCCGAAGCGTCTCGTCGATAGCCAGGTCGAGGTCGTGGTCGCCGGGGTTTCGGGCCAGCTCGTGGAACAGGAATGCGACGGTCGACGTAGTCGTGTCGTGGCCGGCGAAGAGCAGCGTCATCACCTGATCGCGCAGCTCCTGGTCGGACAGGGCCGAATCGTCCTCGTCCGTCGCGTCGAGCAGGAGGCTGAGGATGTCCTCGCCGCGCTCGCCCGAGCGCCGTCGGCGCTCGATCTCGCCGAAGAGGACGCGGTCGAGCCGGTCGCGCGCGGCCACCATCGCGCGGTACGGGCTGCCCGGGCCGCGCAGCATCTGCGCGGCGTAGGCACGCCCCCAGAACCCGAGCGCCCGTTCGAACCTGTACGCCATGTCCGTGCTGCGCGACGGGTCGAAGCCGAACAGCGCGCGCATCGCCACTCGCAGGGCGAGCCGGCGCGTCCAGGTGTACAGGTCGAGTCGCTCGCCCGCCCGCCACGGCTCCACCGCTCGCTCGGCCTCCTCGGCCATCACCTGCTGCGCGGCCACGATCTGCTCGCGGTGGAACGCCGGCAGCATGATGCGGCGGGCGCGGCGGTGGTAGTCGCCGTCGGTCGTGAGCAGGCCGTCCCCGAGCAGCGGGATCAGGTCGCCCATCCCGCCGTCGCGCCAGCGGAAGTTCGACGCGTGCAACACCGTCATGTAGTGGTTCGCCTCGGGGCCGATCGCGAACACCACCGGCGCGTACACCAGCCGCATGGAGAAGACCGGCCCGTACTCCTCGTAGAGCCGGAGCAGCAGCGGCAGCGGCTCGCGCTCGAACTCGCGCGTACGGCGCATGCTGAAGCCGAGCTCCCCCGGCGGGAACCGGCCGCGCGCTGCGCGCTGCCAGCGCATGTCTGATCGCACGCGCTCGATCACGCCGCCGGGAACCGGTGGGGGCGGAGCCACGCCCATGGACGCGGCATCCTACGCCCGCGCCGTGGAGGTGACGAACCCGTGTAGCCTGCCGCCGGTGCGGACAGGGAGGTTTCGCAGGCGAGAGCGCCATGTGGCGCGCTACGCGTGGCCGGCGGGCGTCGGGGCCGCCGGGGCGGCCTGGTACGCGGCCGACAGCCTGCGGCACCGCCGCGAGAGCGGTCATGGTTACCGGCTTCGCGGCGACGTGGACGTCGCCGAGGCGAGCTTCCTGCGCGCAGCCGAGTCGCTCACAGGAGCGCCGGTGTCGTACGGCAACGACGCCGAGCTGCTGATAAACGGCGACGAGATCTTTCCCGCCTACCTTGACTCGATCCGCCGGGCCGAGGAGACCGTGAACCTCCTGACCTATGCCTACTGGCGCGGCGACATAGCGATCGAGGTCGCCGACACGCTCTGCGAGAAGGCGAGCGCCGGGGTGGAGTGCAACGTCATCCTGGACGCCGTCGGCGCCGCGAAGATGGACCGGAAGCTGATCCACAAGATGCGCGACTCCGGCGTGCAGGTCTGCTTCTTCCGGCCGCCGAAGCCGTACGCGGTCAAGCGGCTCCAGCACCGAACCCACCGCAAGCTCCTGATCGTCGACGGTACCACCGGCTTCACCGGCGGCGTCGGCATTGCCGAGGAGTGGACCGGTGACGCACAGGATCCCGAGCACTGGCGCGATAGCCACGTGCGCGTGCGTGGTCCGGTCGTGCGCGGGCTCCAGGGAGCGTTCGCGGAGAACTGGCTCGAATGCACCGGCGACGTGCTCGCCGGCGACCGCTACCTCCCGCAGATCGATGAGCTCGAGGACGGCGGGCCGATGCAGGTGACACGCTCGAGCGCGACGATCGGCGACACGAATGCCGAAGCTCTCATCTATTTGGCGCTGGCGGCGGCCAAGCGCTCGATCGAGCTGACCTCCGCATACTTCGTCCCTCGACCCGCATTCACGGAGGCGCTCGTGGAGGCCTCCGAGCGCGGCGTCGAACTCCGGATCCTGGTGCCCGGCTCTCACATCGACAAGGAGTTCGTGCGCACGGCCGGACGTGCCGCCTACGACACCTTGATCGGCGCAGGCATCGAGATCTACGAGTACTGCCCGACGATGCTCCACGCGAAGACTCTCACGGTGGATGGCATATGGTCGTCGGTCGGCTCCGTCAACTTCGACAACCGCTCCTTCCAGCTGCACGACGAGGTGACCCTGTGCGTGCAGAGCGAGGCATTCGCCGGGAAGCTGCACGAAACGTTCGAGCGGGACCTCGAGTCCTCCGAGCGGATCGAGCCCGGCGCGTGGGCGGACCGCTCCGTTGCTCAGCGAGCCCGTGAGCGCGTCACGAAGTACGCCCGGCGCGAGCTGTGACGCCGCGATCCGGCCCTCCCCGGTAGAGTCGCCGCGACCGAGATCGCGGTATCTAGGAGGACCCGTTGGACGCAAGCCGGCTCAAGTCGCTCCCCCTATTCGAGGACGTGCCCGACGAGGAGCTCGGGCAGATCGCCACGTTTGCCCAGGAGATCTTGGTCGACGAGGGGCGCGAGCTCGTCCGCGAGGGCGACTTCTCGTACGAGTTCATGGCTATCGAGGAGGGCGAGGCCGAGGTCACGCGCCACGGCGAGCACCTCGCCGACCTCGGCCCGGGCGACTTCTTCGGCGAGATCGGCCTGCTCGAGAAGACGCTTCGCACAGCGACCGTGACGGCGAAGACGTCGATGAGGCTCGTCACCCTCACGGGCTGGGACCTCAAGCGCATGGAGCGGCACATCCCCGAGGCGGTCGAGCGCGTTCGCGCCACGCTCGAAGACCGCCGGTCGCGCTGAGGCAGCTATGGCGGCGCGAATAGTCCTGTTCGGCGCGACCGGCTACACCGGCCGGCTCACCGCCGAGGCGATGGTCGAGCGCCGGCTTCGGCCGGTCCTCGCCGCCCGCAGCCAGGCCAAGCTGGACGCGCTGGCGGACGAGCTCGGCAGCGAGGGCCTCGAGAGCGCGACGGCCGACGTGGCCGACCCGCCGAGCGTGGCCGGGCTCGTGGAGAGCGGAGACGTGCTGGTGACGACCGTCGGGCCGTTCGCGCGCTGGGGCCAGCCGGCCGCGGCGGCCGCCACCACGATAGGTGTGCACTACATCGACTCGACGGGCGAGCCGGCATTCATCCGCGAGGTGTTCGAGCGCTACGGGCCCGCGGCGGAGCAGGCCGGCATCGGGATGCTCACCGCGATGGGCTACGACTGGGTGCCCGGCAACCTCGCCGGTGCCCTCGCGCTCGATCGCGCGCGCGAGCTGGCCACGCGCGTGGACGTGGGCTACTTCATCACCGGCAGCGGCGCGTCGATGAGCGGCGGCACGCGCGCGTCGCTGGTCGGAGCCATCACCGCGCCGGCGTTCGGCTTCCGTGACGGCAGGCTGCAGACCGAGCGTGGCGCCAAGCGGGTACGGAGCTTCCGGGTCGGCTCGAAGGACCTCGCCGCCGTCTCTGTTGGGAGCTCGGAGCACTTCACGTTGCCGAGGGTGGCTTCGCGGCTGCGCGACGTGAACGCGTACCTGGGCTGGTTCGGCCCCGCCTCGCGCGCAATGCAGGCGATGTCGGCGGGCTCGTCGGTGGCGATGAAGGTGCCCGGCATGGAGCAGCTCTGGAACTCGGTCAGCGAACGCTTCGTGCAGGGCTCGACCGGCGGTCCGGACAGCGAGGCGCGCTCGAGGAGCGGCTCCCACATCGTCGGGATCGCCTACGACGCCGCGGGTCGCCCGCTGAGCGAGGTGCATCTCACGGGCGTGGACGGCTACACCTTCACCGGCCGGATGCTCGCCTGGGCAGCGGACCGGGCCGCGGCGGGTGCGCTGAAGGGGACCGGAGCGCTCGGACCTGTGGACGGCTTCGGCCTCGCGGAGCTGGTCGCGGGCTGCGCGGAGGCGGGGATCTCCGAAGAGGACGGGCCGCGAGGCGCGCAGTTCGCGAGGCGCGCAGCCGCAAGCGCCGGCTGAGCGACGGCTTTGCGGGGTGCCCGCACGCGGGTGGGTCATCGAGGTGGCGCTATCCGCCACGGAGATGCCGCATTCGGGCGGCGAGCGTCACGCGCGGCGGGTCGCCGCCGGCTCGCGTTGCTGGGCGCAGCCGCTCTCGTTGCCTTCATTGCGGGTGTAACCGCCGGTGCCGGTGATCACGCGGGCCGAGAAGGCAATGAGACCGCGGCGGAGAGCAAGCACGACCGCGCCCTCGTGGCCGCGCGGCACGCCGTCGACCGCCTTACCCTGCGCCAGCAGGTCGGCCAGGTCACGATCTC
>Ga0126306_10002550_pt1 | contig 10289 bp, 11 predicted proteins | sample Plot27_FD_92592 | JGI IMG/M metagenome (GOLD analysis project Ga0126306, IMG submission 92592) | Serpentine soil microbial communities from UC McLaughlin Reserve, CA, USA - Plot27 | ecosystem: Environmental > Terrestrial > Soil > Grasslands | place: USA: UC McLaughlin Reserve, Lake County... | reverse complement strand
ACCTGGAATTCGTACGTCGTCGCCACATCCTGGCTCCCTTCTCGTCGGCCACCCACGATGCCGTCGCCCGGCCGCCCGGGCATCGCCCGCTCTGCGTGAGCCTGGTTTCCGCGGCACCGGACCATCCGGGTCGGACGATGCGACGGCTCGTCCGACAGCCGAGAGTCCAGCGCGTGGTGGAGCAACAGCGTGCGCCGATGCCAGGTCAGGCCGGGATGGGACGAGCGGTCGTCGGAACGGTGCTGCGATCGGGCGCCTCGATCGTGGTGCTGCTCGTGGCGTACTACGCGGCACCGCTGGACCGGGCCCTGACCCCGGCCACCGGACTCCTGTTCGTGACCGCTCTCGTGCTGTTCGGCGGGGCCGTGGCATTCGAGGTGCGCGCCATCCTGGGCTCGGTGCGGCCGAGACTGCGGGCCATCCGCGCGCTGGCGGTCGGCGTGCCCCTTCTGCTGGTGGTGTTCGCGTCCACCTACTGCACCGTCGACGCCCAGCAGAGCGGCGCGTTCACCGAATCGCTGGACCGCACCGACGGCCTGTACTTCACGGTCACCGTCTTCACCACCGTCGGCTTCGGCGACATCACCGCCCAGACCCAGCTGGCCCGGATCCTGGTCACCATCCAGATGGTGGTCGGGCTGCTCACCGTCGGCATCATCGCGAAAGTGGTGCTTGGCGCCGTCCAGGTCGCCGAGATCCGGCGGCGCGAGCGGCCCGAGCTCACCGGTGTGCCAGGAACCGACCGGCCCTGACCCCGGCGGCGTGCGGACGAGGTCGGGTCAGGTCGGCGGTCTCGGCGGGGGCGCTGTCTCCGGTGCGGAGCCGGTTCCTGGCGTGCCCACGGCCTGCGGCGCGGGCTCGGCCTGCCTCGGGGGCTCGCGCTCGGTCGTGGATGTCTCGACCTGAGCCTCGGAGGGCTTCTCCGGCCGGCCGCCGAGGATCTCGATGGCGGCGAGGGCCAGCAGGAGGACCGACGCGATGATCAGGATCGTTCCTCCGGTCGGCTGGTCCTGGAGGGCGAAGACGAGCACGGCCAGCGCCACCGCGCCGATGCGCAGCCCGCGCACCTTCGGTCGCACCCACCTGGACACCGGTCCACCCGCCCGGTTCCCCCGGAGGCTGTGCAGGTGCCCGGCCGTCCACCGACGGATGCTGACGGCGGTGTCCGACGTGCCGGCGAGGAAGCCGGCGAGAGCCAGCACGAGACCGAGCACCATCAGCGCCCGCAGACCCAGCCGCAGGTAGGTCACCACGATGTCGAAGCCCGATGCGGTCGCCGGTGCTGCCGCGGCGGGCACCGCGCCGACCAGCAGGCCGCGCGCCACCAGCAGGCCCGCGCCCAGGACCAGCATGGACAGGACCAGCCCCAGGCCGATCCCTACGAGCGCACGGAACCGGTTGCGCGCCAGGTACAGGCCCGCGCCGAACAGCAGCAGCACGGTCCAGGGCAGGACACCGGCGACGGTGTCGAGGGTCGTGTAGGCCGTCTGGGCCCGCACGAGGGTGTCGGCCCGCGCCAGCCGCACGGTGGGATGCACCTCCGGGACCAGGTCCACGGCCGTCAGCCCCGCATCGCTCAGCTTCTGCTTGGCCAGGTCGATGAAGGGAGCCATGTCCAGGTAGACGCTGTCGCCCCGGACCACGACGGTCTGGCTCTCGCCGGACAGGACGGCGTCGATCTGCGCGTGGGCCGCCCGGAGCGCTGTGTTCCACGCCGACACGAAGGCATCGCTGGCCACCAATTCGGCGACCTTGTCGTGGACGACGCTGGTCACGGCGGCGGTCAGCGTCGGGGTGAGGGCCTCCAACCGGTCGCCGAGCTGTGCCGGCAGTCCCTGGTCGACCAGTGCGGCCACACCGTCGTCGGCCAGGCCCTGGACATCGACGTACGTGAAGATCTCGTCGGTTATCCGATCGGTCAGCCGGGCCTGGACGTCCGGATCCTCGATGAGCGGGCTGATGCTGCGGACGAACCGGTCGGTGTTCGACACCTGGTTGTTCGTCCAGACGGCCAGGCCGGCCACCGGTGCCAGCACGCAGCCGACGACGATGAGCAGGACCGCGACGAGCGACCGCCACCGGAACCTGGGCTTGGGGGCGGGCGCCGTCGTGCGCAAGGTCCTGACCTCGCGCCGGAGCCGCTCCAGCTCGAGACGCTCGTCGGCGGTCACCCCTGGTGCAGTAGCCGGGCTGTCGAGCTGGGTCATCGTCGGCACCTCTCCCAGAATCTGTGGTGCCCGGCAGGGTGTGCGTCGTGCGGCTCCGGTGCCATCGCCTCCGAGGGATGAAAGGGCGATCACGAGCCGGAAACCGCTCCTCGCCCCGGGCACGGCCCGTGCCTCCCAGGCACGGTCACGACGCCGCCGCCGGGAATCCGGCCCGGGCGAGGCTCCCCGTGGCCGCCGGGCGCGGGCTCTTTCACCCGGTTCGTGCGACGCCGGCCGCGCCGGTCGGCGACACGGTTACCTCTCCCGGGCGACCGACCCGGCAGGTGCTCACCGAGGAGCCAGCCATGACCGACACCGGATCCGTGCGTCCCGCCGTGGACACGACCCGCGTGGCCTACAGCACGGCGCCGGGACCCACCGCGTGGACGGGCTGGGTCGTGTTCGCCGCATTCATGATGGTCATGATCGGGTTCATCCAGGTGATCGAAGGCCTCATGGCCCTGCTCAACGACGAGTACTACGCCGTGTCCTCGCGCGGTCTGGCCGTGAGCCTCGACTTCACCACGTGGGGCTGGGTGCACCTGTTCCTGGGCGTGGTGGTCTTCGCGTCCGGACTGGGGGTCCTGGCCGGCAACATGGCGGCCCGCTTCGTCGGCGTGGCGATGGCCGGGATCAACGCCGTCGTGGCTCTGTTGTTCATCGAGGCGGCGCCGGTGTGGGGACTCGTCCTGATCACCGTCGACGTCCTGGTGATCTACGCGCTGACCGTGCACGGCCGCGAGCTGCGCGACGCTCCCATGTGACCCCTGCCTGATCAGGAGCAGCCGGCGCTCGGCGGCTGGTTCCTCCCCTCGAGGGCTGGCGATCAGGAGGTCCCGCCGTGTCCATGGACAGATCGACCACCGGCAGCACGCTGTGGCGGCGCCTCGCCCTGGGAACAGGTCCCCTGAAGCGGAGCTCGGACCGCCTCCAGTTCCTGGCGCGGGTACTCCTGGGCTGCATCCTGCTGACCGCGCTGCCGATCGCCCTCGCCGTCGCCACGGCGGTCTACTCCCAGGCGCGGACCGAAGCCAGCGCGCAAGCCGCCGGGCGACACGAGGTGGAGGCCACGCTCACGGAGGACGCAGCCCCCGACTCCGACAGCTACGAGGCCGCCCCCGCCTTCGACGGCTACGAGGCCGCTCCCCCGATGACCCGGGTCGCAGTCGTGTGGACCGAACCTTCGGGCCTCGGGCACGAGGGCTCGGTGGCCGTATCCCGGGGCATGAAGGCCGGCTCCACCGTCCGCATCTGGGTCGACGGCGAAGGCGAGCCCACGATGCGGCCACTCAGCGATGGGGACATCACCGCCCGGAGCGCCGGCGCTGCGCTGCTGACATTCCTGTGCACGTCCTCGGTCGCGTGCGGGCTCTACTTCGCGTTCCGGAGGAGCCTCGACCGGAGCCGCATGCGTCGCTGGGATGCCGACTGGGCCGTCGTCGAGCCGGTGTGGACGCGCGGTGTGCGCTGACCGTCCGGGCTCGGCGTCGCCTGGCGGATTCATCCGAATCGAGTGACGCGCGCCGGGCCGTGGGGACCGACGGTGACCGGCAACCGGGCACCCGGCTCGGGCCGATCGCCACTCCAGGGAGCACTCCATGACCGACACCCGCGCATCGCGTTCCGGCAGCAACAGCCCTGACGGAACCTGGGACAGCGCCCCGGAGCAGACCGGCTGGGTCGGCTGGATCGCCTTCTCCGCCTCGATGATGATGCTGCTCGGTGGGTTCCAGGCCATCCAGGGCCTCGTCGCCATCTTCGACGACGGCTTCTACCACGTGACCGAGAGCGGCCTCGTGGTGGATGTCGACTACACCGCCTGGGGTTGGACCCACCTGCTGCTCGGCGTGCTGATCGCCGCCAGCGGCGTCGGCGTGCTCGCCGGGAACGTGGCAGCCCGCACCGTGGCGGTGATCCTCGCCGCCCTCAGCGCCCTGGTGAACCTGGTCTTCATCGAGGCCTACCCGATCTGGAGCATCATCATCATCACCGTCGACGTCCTGGTGATCTACGCCCTGACCGTGCACGGCCGCGAGCTGAAGAGCGTCTGATTCCGCGCCTGCATCCCCGTCGGCTCCACCGGCCCTCGACCACACCTGTCGTCGGGGGGCCGGCCCTCTACCCCTGCCGCCCCGCGCCCGGGTCGGGGTCCGTGCATCGCTAGGAGATCGCACTCCTGTCGGCAGCGGGCGTCGCCTCCGGGATCTCGTGCGCCGCTGCGGCTTGGTCCCCAGCTGGGTCTTCGGCAGAGGCCGGGACCTCGGCAGCCGCTGCGACCGCGTCGGCCGAGCCGCCGCCGGAGTACCCCTCGGCGCGCTCGTCGGGGGCGGCCGGTCGCCGTTCCAGGCTCCCGGCCAACGCGATGGCCCAGCGCCCCGAGGGGTCGACGTCGACGAGCAGCGCCTTGAACAGCAGCGTCATCGGGATCGCGAGCAGGGCGCCCACGGGACCGAGCAGCCAGGCCCAGAAGATCAGGGCCAGGAAGGTCATGGTCATCGACAGACCGACCGAGTCGCCCACGAAGCGTGGCTGGATCAGCGACTGGATGACGAGGTTGAGCACGCAGTACACGGCGACGACCGTGAGCATCATCGGCACGCCGCCCGCGAGCAGGGCCAGCAGGGCCGGGGGGACGAGCCCGATGACGAAGCCGATGTTCGGGATGAAGTTGGTCAGGAAGCTCAGGAGGCCCCACAGCACCGGCAGCGGCACTCCGATGATCGCGAGGGCCCCTGCGTCGAGGACTCCCACGATCAAGCCGAACACGGTGGTGACCACGAGATAGCTGCGGGTCCCCGCCGCGAAGGAGCGCAACGCCCGCTCGAGGTTCGGGCGGTCGCCGGCGATCGCGGCGAGGCGCTGCTCCATGCCCCCGGCCTCGATGCTCAGGAAGAGCAGCAGGCAGAGCAGGAACACGAGCGACGACGCGAGTCCGGAGATGCCGGCCAGCACCGCGCCGATCAGTGCCACCAGCTTGGCCGGGTCGATCGAGCTGACGGCGTCCTGCAACGTCGCCGGGTCGACGCCGAACTGCTGCAGGCTTCCGGCGAGGGACGTCAGCAGATCGTCGGCGCGGTCGGAGTACTGCGGCAGCAGTTCGGCGAGGCGGGCGATGGACACGACGATCACCACGGCGAACACGAGCATCAGGGCGACCACCAGGAGGACGAGCACCAGCGTCGCCAGCCAGGCCGGCCAGCCGTGCCGCAGCAGGTAGGACTGCACCGGACTGACCGCGATCACGATCATCAGCGCCAGGAACACCGGGCCGACGAGCCAGGCCGTGAAGTAGAGGCCGGCGAGGATCAGGAAGCCCGACGCGAACCCGATCAGCAGGATCACGACTCCTGGCAGGACCGGCCGCTCCTTCCGGTGCGCCGCACCTGGCGGGGCAGCCGCCGCAACCGGCACCACCAGAGGTGCGGCCGGCGCTCCGGCCACCGGGATGTCCGAGCCGCGCCGGGGCGCAGGCGTGCCCTGCGGCTCTGTCGTCATGGAGCGACGCTAGGAGTGCCTGGTCGAGCCGGGATCACCCCCGGGAGGTGGGCCCTTCGTCCCGTCCGGGACGCGCACCGGGGGCGGCCCGGCTGCCGATGCCGGTGTCGCGACCGCTCATCCCTGGGGGGCGAGGCGGCATCCGTCCCGCCGGACGACGCTTCCCCTTGCCGGCCTTCCGGCGTCGTTCGAGTGACGCCGTCGGCGACTGTGGACACGGATGGAGACGACATGGCAATCGGACCTGTACAGCTCATCGTGCTCGGGTTTCCGAACCCGGACTTCCACGGCGAGATCATCGACGAGCTCGAGCGCCTGCGGCAGAGCGACACGGTACGGGTGATCGACGCTCTGGCCATCTACAAGCATCCGGACGGCGAGATCGAGGCGATGCACCTGAGCAACCTCTCCGACGAGGAGGCGGTGGAACTCGGCAGCAAGGTGGGCGCTCTCATCGGCCTGGGATTCGCCGGCGAGGAAGGTGCCGCCGCCGGGGCCGTGGCCGGAGCCGAAGCGGCGGCCGACGGGATCTCGGCCTTCTCCGATGACGAGGCCTGGGACGTGCTCGAGGAGATACCCGACGGGTCGGCAGCCGCTCTGGTGCTGCTGGAGCACCACTGGGCGGTCGGACTCCGTGATGCAGTGGTCCGCGCCGGGGGCTACCGCGTGAGCGACGGATTCATCAGCCCGCTGGACCTCATCGGGATCGGACTGGTGACCGCCGAAGAGGCGGCCGACCTGCACCGGATCGAGGAAGCGTCGTCCGTGACCGCCTGACCACGAACCCGCGAAGCGACGCGAGAGGAGGACAGCATGTTCGGTTCCCGCAGGGTCGCGCGGCGTACCGGCCGACGGACCGCCCGCCGCGTCAGCCGCCGCCGCTGAACTGACGGTGCCCGGTCGTCGACCGGGGACATCCCGCCGCCGGCCCCGGGCCGGTCGGCGGGATGCGCGCGTCGGGAGGCACGTCCGTCATCTCGAGGGCGCGCGGGAGGGCGTGGCCCGCGGAGGATCGCCTCCGAGCCCGACGTCCGGGGGTCAGCTGATCAGCGGCCCGCGCTACTCCGGGCAGGAACGGCCATGTCGTCCCGGCCCTCGCGGACGACCGCCATCGCCTGCTGGAGCAGCTCCCGCAGCGCCTCGTCACGGTCGCTCTCTGCGTTCCACGGCGCATCGGCCACTGCGAAGACCGCGGTGGCGAGCCGGTGCCGTCCAGCACCGCGCATGTGCACCGGGCTCAGCGCACGCGCGACCCGGCCGCGTGGACCCGGGCCGGTCATCCGCCGGAGTCGGCGCTCCGCGCGGCGTTCTGCCCGCCGGAGTCCCGGGCACGGGGTCCCCGCGGCCTGCGCACGGTGGATGACCGCCACGACCAGCCGTGCCGAGCCGACGGCGTCGGTACGTCCGAGCACGGACAGATCGGCGGCCAATGGTGCGAGCTGGCCGCGGTCGGCGTCGCTGACCGTGTCGTTCACCAGTCGGGCCAGGAACGCCAGGGCCGGGTCGGTACAGCGGGGACTGTCGCTGAAGCGTTCACCGGCCAGGACGGAGACGTACTCCATCAGGCAGACGCCGTCCTCCGGCGCGAGATGGACGCCTGCACCCAGGACGGGAGTCCGTCCGGGACGACGGCGAGGGGGGTGCGACGGATGCTCATGCGGGACCACCAGATGGATGAGCTGGTGGAGAGTGCGGCCACGACTGCTCAGCCGAGGTAGGTCGGCTCGCCCATCGCCAGGGCCTCGGCGATCGGTCTCCGGGCCGACGGCTCCAGCGCGAGACGTGACAGATCGGCCACCGCGACCCAGGCCGCGTCGCTGGTGGTCCACTGGTCGCCGTGCGGCACACCCCCCAGGCAGCGCGCACGGAACACCAGTGCGAACCGCTGACAGACCTCACCGTCCGGGAACCGGACAACATGCTCGGGATCGGTGAACAACCCCGCGAGCCCGGTGATGAGTACGCGGATGCCCGCCCCTGCGGCGGTCGTCCGGACGGCGGCGTCGACGGCGGTCTCGCCGACGTCGACGAACCCACCGGGTAGCTCCCACATCCCGTCGTCGCAGCGCTGCACGAGGAGCAATCGGCCTCCCAGCCAGCGGACCGCGACCTGGACCGACGGAGCAACCACGGTTGCCGTCGGGGCCGCTGGATCATGGGGGTACACCTGCCGTGTCTGGGCTCGGTGGAGGGTCGTCATGACGATGCCCGCTCGTGGACGGTGACGTTGCTGCCTCCACTGTCGTCCGCTCGAGAGTCGGCGCATCCTCCGCGTGGGATGAGCCGCCCCGTTCCGTCACGGCGCTGCGGAACGGGGCTCGGTGGCGGCCTCCGGCGCCGCTCGGTGCAGGTCGCCGCGGGCGGCGGCCAGTCCACCGGCGTCGCCCCCTCGCCCGCGCAGCAGGAAGGCCACGGCAACGGCGATCGCGGCGCCGGCGAAGGGCCCCACGAGGTACACCCAGTAGGCGCTGAAGTCAGCGTTGATCAGCGCGGGTCCGAACGAGCGGGCCGGGTTCATCGACGCGCCGCTGACCGGGCTCGACCAGAGGCCGGCGAGAACGATGTAGCCCCCGACCGCCAACGCGGACAGGGCACCGACGTTCTGGGCCGTCGATGCGGTGCCCAGGATGGTGCTCACCAGGCCCAGCGTGAGCAGGAGCTCGACCACGACGGCCTGCAGGTCGGTGAACCCGTCACCGGGCAGCGTGGCGCCCAGCCCGCCGACGTTCCCGAAGAGTGCCCGGAGCACCAGGACGGCCACGGACGCGGCCACCAACTGGGTGACGATGTAGCCGGGTACCCGGCGCCACGGGAAGTCTCCGCGCGCTGCGAAGGCGAGCGTCACCGCGGGGTTCAGGTGCGCACCCGAGACGGCGCCCATGAACAGGATGATCCCGAGGACGAGCAGGCCGGGGGCGGCCACTCCGGCAGCCCGGCCGATCTGTCCCCCGCTGGCGGCATCGACGACCGCCCCGCCGGCGCCGACGAGAACGAGCAGGAAGGTGCCGAAGAACTCGCTGAACAATCGACGCCATTCCAGTCGGGGGTCGTCGAAGTCGCGGGACCACGGGAGCTCGAGCGCATCTACGGGACGAGGCATGCGGTCATCCTGTTGGCCGGGACACGGAGCTGACCTCGCCCGAGAGGAATGATCGCCCGCCCTCGGACCGAGAGAAGTGGACCGGGCCCCGTGGGCTCGATCCACTTCCTCGTGTGCGCTCGTCCGTGCTAGACGGCCTCGGCGAACGCCTCCCGCAGCTTGCTCTCCTGTTCGGTCGACAGGTTCGTGGACACCAGGGTGGCGCCGGAGTTCTTGAACTCGTCGACCACCCTGTCCACCACCGCGCCCGACGTCATGACGAACAGCGCCGACGTCCCGGGTGTGACCTGCTCGCGAACCTTGCGGATGAAGTCGTCGTCGATGCCGATGTCGGACATGGAGCCGGCCAGCGCACCCATCGCCGCCCCGACCGCGAACCCGAGCAGCGGGACGAAGAAGAGCATCCCGAACAGCAGCCCCCAGAACCCGCCACCGAGTGCGCCACCGCCTTTGAGGCTGTGCATCTGTTCGGTCTTCGGCTTCTTCTTGCCCTCCGGCCAGTAGACGTAGGCACCGTCCTCGACCTGGATCAACTGTTCCTTCTGCATCCGCTCCAGTGTCGCGAGCGCATTCGCTGCGCCGTCCGGTGAATCGAACTTCCACACCGACAACGTGGCCATGCCAGCTCCTCAGCTCGTCCGTCGATCCGCGCTCGATCGCCCGGCGGGCGACCGTCCAGCACGACGCAGTGTGGGGACGACACGCTGGTCGGAGCATCACCCGCCGAGAACGATCGGCCGCCCGGTCGCGGGCCGGCACACCTTCCTCCCGCTGGGATGCGGTGCTCATCCCCGGGGGGTGACGACGGCCTCCGCGCCTCCCGTGACGCTCGGGAAAACTCATCGACAAAGGGGAAGCGCCATGTCCGAGCCGTTCCGTGGAGTGGTCAACCTGGACATCCGGGACTCGACGCCGGACTGGGCGCCCTTCTCCCAGCCGGTCGCTCCGCCGGGAACGCCCAACGTCGTCTACATCGTGCTCGACGACGTCGGCTTCGGAGCACTGGGCTGTTACGGCGGCCTGATCGAGACGCCCAACATCGACCGGATCGCGGCCGCCGGCCTGCGCTACACGCAGTGGCACACCACGGCGCTGTGCTCGCCGACGCGTTCCTGCCTGCTGACCGGGCGGAACCACACCACCAACGGCATGGCCTGCATCACCGAGGCGGCGACGGGGTTCCCGAACGGCAACGGTCACGTGCCTCCGGAGTGCGCAACGCTCCCCGAGGTGCTCATCGAGCGCGGGATCAGCACTGCGATGGTCGGCAAGTGGCACCTGTGCGCCCAGGACGAGATGAACCTCGCCGCGTCCAAGCGCAACTGGCCGACCGGGCGTGGCTTCGAACGCTTCTACGGCTTCCTCGGTGCCGAGACCAACCAGTGGTATCCGGACCTGGTGCACGACAACCACCCCGTCGACCCCCCGGCGTCCCCCGCCGAGGGCTACCACCTCAGCGTCGACCTGACCGACAAGGCGATCGAGTT
>Ga0126306_10002549_pt1 | contig 10290 bp, 3 predicted proteins | sample Plot27_FD_92592 | JGI IMG/M metagenome (GOLD analysis project Ga0126306, IMG submission 92592) | Serpentine soil microbial communities from UC McLaughlin Reserve, CA, USA - Plot27 | ecosystem: Environmental > Terrestrial > Soil > Grasslands | place: USA: UC McLaughlin Reserve, Lake County... | reverse complement strand
CTGGGATTAAGTATTGGCATTGCCTGCTCCATGTTAATCATCCTGTATGTAAAAGACGAAGTGAGCTATGACCGTTTTCATCCTGGTGTCAATCACATCTTTCGTGTAGTAACGCAGGGACTAGACAAAGATGGTAAGAAAGGAAGAAGGGATAGTAATACGGGGTTCTTGCAAGGTCCCCGGTTCAGTGCTAATATACCGGAGATTAGGTCTTTTGTAAGGGTGCAGAGCGGCCGCGAGGATGTAAAGATGAAAACAGAAGTGGTGTCAAAAGAGTTGTTGTATGTAGATTCTAATTTCTTTTCGGTGTTCGGTTTCCCGCTTCTTGCGGGCAATCCAAAAAACTGTTTAAGCGATCCAAACGCAATTGTGCTATCTGAGGAAGCTGCCAAAAAACAATTTGGCAGGGTGAATGCAGTGGGTGAAATGGTCATGATAAAAAAAGAAAATGAATTTATACCGCACATGGTGACAGCCATTGCAAAAAAACCTCCGCAGAATTCTTCTATAAAGTTCGACATGTTATTGCCCTTTAACGAACCTGTTGAACAGGCGCAGAATAGTGAGAACTGGTTTAATTTTTTTCTGAACACATTTGTAGTGTTGCCTCCGAATGCAAACATCCATGCTGTGGAAGCTAAAATGCAACGCTTCTACGAGGCAGATTCTAAAGAAGCTGTACAGGTGTTAACGGCTAAATACGGGCCCATGGACTTTAAAAGCCTGTATCTACTGCAGCCCTTTACAGACATGCACTTAAATAAAGACTTGCGTGCTCAAAATGGATTAACAGACGCCAGTGATCCTGTTTATTCTTACATTTTATCGGGCATTGCGCTGTTTATTTTACTGATTGCTTCTATCAACTTTATTAATCTTACCATGGCCCGGTCTTTAAAACGTGCCAAGGAAATCGGCATCCGTAAAGTTGCCGGGGGCGAAAGAACACAGCTTATCGTTCAGTTCCTGGGTGAGTCGTTCCTGCTTTGTTTCATTGCTTTTGCTTTTGCCATTATTATTGTACAACTGGTATTGCCGGTTTTCAATGATCTGTCTAATAAAGCGTTGGCGCTTTCGTACCTGTTAGATGCTAAACTGGTAGCCGGATTCATTGTTTTGTTTTTCATAACAGCTTTGTTAGCCGGCTTTTATCCTGCGTTGGTGTTATCGGGTTACAATCCCGTAGACACGCTGTACAGCAGGTTTAATCCGGGCGGGAAAAATTATCTTCAAAAATCCCTGGTGGTTTTGCAATTTTCATTAGCTTCTTTTTTGATAATTGCCACTTTTACCATCTATGCACAGTTTAATTATCTCACCAATCGCAAGCTGGGATATGATGATACCAACCTGGTAATGGTAAACAAGGAACCGCTAAAGCGAAGTGAAGCCGTCTTATTCAAATCAGAACTGCTAAAAAATAAAGATATTGTTGATGTGGCTTTCAAAAACAGCGGGGGATGGACTACCGGTGCAAAAGTTAACGCGGATTCCACTTTAGATTTCCACTTTGAGACAATTGATGAAGCTTATTTGCCCTTATTAAAGATTCCTTTGGTGCAGGGAAGGAATTTTTCTAAAGATTTTCCGTCTGATTCAACACATTCCGTTTTGGTAAACGAAGCCTTTGTAAAAAAAGCTGGCTGGAAAAATCCCATAGGCCAGGTAGTGAATTTCTGGTACAACGAAGGGGAAAAATATACAGTGGTAGGAGTGGTTAAAAACTATCATTTCGAGTCCCTCACAAAAGAAATAGGACGACAATTATTCACCATGAAGCCGGTAAATGATTATGGAAGAGTCTTCGTAAAAATAAAACCCGGAACCGAAACCGCGACACTCAAATACATTGAGAAGGCCTTTAAAAAACTGTTCCCCATCAACCCATACACTTATACTTTTAAAGACGAAGAAAACCTTAAAAGTTATGCAGCCGAGGCAAAATGGAAACAGATTATGCTGTTTGGGGCAATACTCACCATTTTTATTTCCTGCATTGGTCTATTTGGTTTGTCGGTTTTATCAGCGGAAAAGCGAACAAAAGAAATTGGCATCCGCAAGGTTTTGGGTGCTTCTGTCAACGCCCTTGTACTTACACTTTCAAAAGATTTTTTAAGCCTGGTATCGCTTGCGCTTCTTATAGCCATTCCTTCCTCTCTTTGGGCTGCTAATAAGTGGTTACAGAATTATCCCTACAGGATCGGCCTGACCTGGCAACTGTTTGCTTTATCCGGTTTCCTGGTGTTAATTATTGCGCTGGTTACAATAAGTTTTCAATCTATAAAAGCAGCAATGGCCAACCCTGTGAAGAACTTGAGAACGGAATAGTGAGTCGTGAGTGGTAAGAGTGAATGAGTTTAGTAACAAATAGTTCTTTTAAAGTAAAATGATAATGATGTAACTGGTAACCACAAACCACAAACTTCAAACTATAAACTTTTATATGTTTAGAAATTATTTAAAAATTGCCTTTCGTTATTTATCCAAACACAAGGGATATACATTTATTAATGTATTAGGACTTGGAGTTGGGATCGCCTGCTGCCTTCTTATTATGCTGTTTGTAAAAAGCGAGTGGAGTTTTGACCGCTTTCATTCAAAGAGCGACAGAATCTACCGGGCCTGGCTGGAAGAACATTATGAAGGCGAAATTTTTAAGAATACCGTTACACCTATTCCATTGGTACCCGTGTTGCAAACTGGTATTCCTGAAGCTGAGGCCTCTTGCCGCATATCCGGCGGAGAGACCGGCGTAAAATATAACAATACCACATTCAATGACGATGTAGCACTGGTGGACAGTAACTTCTTTTCTTTTTTTGATTTTGCATTAAAAGAAGGAGATGTAAAGAATCCATTTCCTACAACCAATTCGGTTATTATTACAGAAGCCATAGCAAAAAAATATTTTGGTAATAGTCCTGCCCTGGGTAAAAACCTGGAAGTGGATTTAAGCAAGGGCAAAGTATTCTTCACCGTAAGTGCAGTAGCTAAAAACCCTCCGCTGGAATCAAGTATCCGGTTCGAGATGCTCATTCCTTTTTCCAATGCGGTGCATGTTTGGGAAGAACGAACCCGTACACAGGCCTGGTCAAATGTGTCGGTAGAAAGTTATTTTCTTTTAAAGAAGGGAACTGATGTGGCCAAAGTAAACGCGAAAATCAGCGCCATCTTAAACCCGCTGGTGACAAAAAATTATAAACCTGGTGAGTACATAGTCCGTCTTCAACCTCTCAAGGATATTCATTTCAACAGCACCCTCCCTGATGATGTTTCAAAACCAAGCGATCCTAAATACGCCTACATTCTTGGCACTGTCGGCATTCTTATTTTATTGATTGCATGCATCAACTTCGTAACGCTTTCTGTGGGCCGGTCTGCTACACGTGCCTTGGAGGTGGGTGTACGAAAAGTATTGGGCGCCCAAAGACAACAATTAATAAAACAATTCTGGGGAGAGGCACTGTTGCTTACGGTAATGGCAACCGCAGTTGGGCTGGCCCTGGCTGTGATACTCCAAAAGCCATTCAATGGAATCATCAACCGGCAGTTGACTCTATCGCTTTCCGGTTTCAACATTTTGTTTGCGTTTTTATTGATGGCTGTGATTGCGCTTTTTGCCGGCATGTATCCTGCTTTAATTCTTTCCAATTTCAGGCCCATTGAAGTTTTAAAAGGAAGATTAAAAGTGGGCAACAATATGGGATTGTTTAGAAAAGGCTTGATTGTAGCGCAGTTCGTCGCTTCAATTGTTTTGATCATTGGCACCTTCAGCGTTACCCGCCAGCTTCATTTTTTACAGACAAAAGACCTTGGTTACAACCGCGAACATGTAATTATTGTTCCTACCAACATGAAGCGCAAAGATGGAAACGTATTGGCGCAACGGTTTAAAATTGCGATAGAAAAAAATCCTGAAGTAGTTAGTGCTACTACATCATTGTATAGCATGGCTAACTATGGATGGATGAGCCTTGGATACATGGACGATAAGAATGTATTCCGTCAATTCCGTTTTAATGCGGTAGATGCTGATTTTGTAAATACCATGGGCCTGCAGCTAGTCCAGGGAAGGAGTTTTTCAAAAGACAATCCTACAGACTCCAATTTTATATTGGTGAACGAATCATTGGTAAAACAGTATGGCTGGAAAGAACCTATCGGGCAGCATTTGCCCGGCAAATACCAGGAGAGGGTGATTGGTGTGGTAAAGGATTTCAATTTTGAGTCGCTGCACAATCCTATTACACCGGCGGTGCTGGCGCTAAAACCCGACAGCATTTTCAGGCATTCCAGTGATGTTAATTATAGTTCTTCTCCGGAACCAAGAGTGTCTATCCGTTTTCGCGGAGGTGACCTGCAAAAACAAATTACGTTTTTAAAAGGAGTATGGAAATCAGTAGCAGGCGACAAAGATTTTGATTATAATTTTTTAGATGAAGCCCTTGCTACAGCGTATGAGCAGGAACAGCGACTGGGTCGTATGGTTACGTATGCTTCGTGCCTATCTATTTTCATTGCCTGTATGGGATTGTTTGGTTTAGCTACCTTGGTTGTAGTGCGTCGCACAAAAGAAATAGGAATCGGGAAAGTATTGGGAGCTGATGTAACTGGCATTGTAGCCCTGCTGTCTAAAGACTTTGTGCTGCTCGTTGGCATTGCCTCCCTGCTGGCGTTCCCTATTGCCTGGTGGGGCTTACAAAAATGGCTGCAGGATTTTTCTTACAGGATTTCTGTTCCCTGGATCGCTTTTATTGGAGCTGCTCTTATGGCCCTGGTCGTAGCCTTAATAACTGTTGGTTTCCAGGCCGTAAAAGCAGCTTTAATGAACCCGGTGAAAAGTTTACGTACCGAATAGAATAAAGAATGGTGAGTAATAAATAGAGGTGCTATGAAATCAGGCATTGTAAATTCTAACATTAAAACAGTCCTCATACCATGTTCAGAAATTATTTAAAAGTTGCTTTGCGCAATCTTTGGAAAAATAAAAGTTTTTCTGCCATTAATATTCTTGGACTAGCTATAGGATTAGCCACCTGCCTACTGATTGTTTTATACGTAGTTGATGAATTGAGCTATGATGGTTATAACGACAAAGCAGCCCGTATCTACCGCGTAAATGCCGACATAAAATTTGGTGGGGAAGAGCAAAAGCTGGCAGTTTGCCCCGATCCATTGGCTTTTACATTTGTCAAAGATTATCCCGAAGTTGAAAATGCTGTTCGTTTTCGCAACTATGGACCTTCACTGGTCAAAAAAGGAAACGAGAACATCAAAGAAGAACGTATCATTTATACAGATTCTACTTTGTTTGATGTATTCACCTTGCCCATGGTTGCAGGCAATCCTAAAAAAGCTCTTTCAGAACCAAACGCAGTAGTAATAACCGAAAGTATTGCCAGGAAATATTTCAAGGGCACTAATGTTTTAGGCCAGGTATTACGGTTTGATAATAAAACAGATTATAAGATTACCGGAGTTATCAAAGATGTCCCCGACAATTCTCATTTCAAGTTTGATTTTTTTGTGGCCCTTGCAGGAATAAAAGAGGCAAGTCAAAACTTCTGGCTCAGTTTTAATTTCAATACCTACCTGCTGTTAAGAAAAGATGCAGATCCAAAATCGTTTCAAAAAAAATTTGATGTTGTACTAACTAAGTACATGTGGCCACAGGCAGAACAGTTGATGCATATTAACCCCGAGGATTTCAAAAAATCAGGTAATTACATTAATCTCTCTCTGATGCCCCTTACTGCTATTCATCTCAACTCTGATAAGATTGCGGAATTAGGGCCGAATAGTGATAGGCAGGTAGTTTATATTTTTTCAGTCATTGCCCTATTCATCCTGCTGGTTGCCTGCGTTAACTTCATGAACCTCTCTACGGCACGTTCGGCAAACCGTGCAAAAGAAGTAGGCGTAAGGAAGGTGTTAGGGACACAGCGAAAAAACCTGGTCAGCCAGTTTTTGACAGAGGCTATTTTGATGAGCCTTATTGCTTTTGTTTTTGCAATCGGCATTGCTCTCTTATTACTGCCATATTTAAATGGGCTGGCCGCTAAACATCTTACCTTATCCCTTTCTGAACACCCGTTCATGCTTCCTTTATTAATTGGATTCGCCATTATTGTAGGTTTGTTGGCAGGGTCGTACCCTGCATTTTATCTCTCTGCTTTCCGTCCCATCCAGGTATTGAAAGGAACAATTGCCGGTGGTTTTAAAAGGAGCTACCTCCGTAGTTCTCTTGTAGTTTTCCAGTTCTTTATTTCTATAGTGCTCATTATTGCAACAATCATCATTTATAACCAGCTTGGTTTTATTCGAAACAAAAAGCTTGGCTTTAACAGAGAACAGGTCATTCTAGTTAAAGACGCTTATGTATTGGACCAGCAGGCAGAAACTTTTAAGCAGGAAGTTTTAAAATATCATGAAATAGTTTCTGGTACCAAATCAGGTTATTTACCAGTTGCTTCGAGCAGGGATAACGAATCGCTTTTTCCCGAGGGACATATAGAAAATGATAAAGCAGTTTCCTCGCAATTCTGGACAGTGGATCATGACTACATTAAAACAATGGGAATGGAGGTACTACAGGGACGTGATTTTAATAAGACTTTGTTAACCGATAGCAATGCGGTGGTGCTTAATGAAACTGCTGTAAAACTTTTTGGCTTTACCGGTAACCCTATTGGAAGGAAAATAACAAGGATCACCGATATTGTTACAAAAGCTACTCACGATTTTACAGTAATCGGGGTAGTAAAGAATTTCAACTTCGAATCGTTACGGCAAAACATCGGGTCACTTTGCCTCACTATTGGAAAAGACCTGGGCACCATTTCTTTCCGGGTAAAGGGAGGTGATGTTGCACAAACCCTTGGCCATATAAAAAACACCTGGAAAAAAATTGCTCCCAACGAACCTTTTGCCTATTCTTTTTTAAATGAAGAATTTGACGACATGTATCGTTCTGAAGAAAGAGCAGGCAAAATTTTTATTTCCTTCGCTGTACTGGCTATTTTAATTGCCTGCCTGGGCCTGTTTGGATTGGCGGCGTATGCGGCAGAGCAAAAAACAAAAGAAATCGGTATCAGAAAAGTATTGGGAGCTACAGTAAGCAATATTGTAGGTATGTTATCTAAAGACTTTTTGAAATTGGTACTGGTTGCATCCCTGATAGCCTTTCCAATTGCATGGTGGTTCATGAACAAATGGCTGCAGGATTTTGCGTACCGCATCCAGATAAAATGGTGGGTTTTTGTATTAGCTGCTTTTGTAGCTATTTCTATAGCTATTGTTACGGTTAGTTTCCAGGCTATTAAGGCAGCATTGGCAAATCCCGTAAAAAATTTAAGAACAGAATAGCAATCTATAGAATAATGTATGAATAAATAAAAATACAGCCGTGATAAAAAACTTATTATTAATTGCATTACGCAATTTTAAAAAAGATAGATGGTTTAGCCTGTTGAATATCCTGGGCCTTACTATTGGCATTACGTTCAGCCTGTTTTTAGTTTTTTATATTAAGGACGAATTGAATTATGACCGCTATCATCAAAACGCCGTCCGCATTTATAGAATAAATTCTTATATACAAGAGAGGGACAAAAATACCAACTGGACGCTGACACAATTTCCCCTTGGTCCAACATTAAAAAAAGACTTCCCGGAAGTAGAGGAGTATGTGAGGTTTGTTAATAGAGAAAGAACATTGTTTAAGAAAGACAATAACAATTTTTACGAAACGAAGATTTATTATGCTGACAGTACGCTTTTCAAAATATTCTCTTACAAGTTTGTTGAAGGTAATACCGCTACTGCATTGAATGAACCCGCCAGCATTGTGATTTCACAATCGCTTGCTGAAAAATATTTTGGAAAAAATACACCTGCGGTGGGTAAGACGTTAAAGACAGTGTATGATGTGTATAAAGTGACAGCTGTGATTGAAGACCTGCCTAAGAATTCTCACCTGCTTTTCGATATGTTGATCTCTATGTCCACACTGCTTAAGGGTAACCAGGGCAACAACCAGGACAACTGGGGTAACTTTAATTATTTCACTTATGTACTGCTAAAACCTGGTACGGATGCAAATGCTTTTAATAAGAAATTATTGCCGATGTATGATAAATACATGGCCTCCCTTTTTGCACAGTTTAATGTGAAGATGCATTATGATGCGCAGCCGGTTACAGCTATTCACCTGCATTCCAATTTGGAGAAAGAACCGGAAGAGTTGGGAAGTATATCATATATCTGGATATTTTCTGCTGTTGCATTTTTTATGCTGCTGATTGCCTGTATTAATTACATGAATCTTACCACGGCAAGATCGGCAAGAAGGGCAAAAGAAATTGGCATCCGGAAAGTAACGGGTTCAACAAAAAAACAATTGGTGCTCCAATTTCTTAGTGAGTCATTGGTGACGTCTTTTGTTGCAGTACTGGTAAGCGTTTTGCTGGTAATTCTGTTATTACCTGTTTTTAATTCTGTTTCTGGCAAAGCATTCACACTTCATACGGTACTTCAGCCATCCAACATTTTATTATTACTTGGCGTCATTTTATTTACTGGTTTACTGGGTGGCAGCTATCCTGCTTTTTATCTTTCATCGTTCAAACCGGTAAGTATATTAAAAGGAGGGCTTTCAAAAGCATCAGGCAATGTAAACCTGCGTCGCACATTGGTTGTATTGCAGTTTTCCATTTCAATGATTATGCTTATATGCACCTGGGTAGTGTATTCCCAACTTTCTTATTTGAAGAAGAAAGACCTTGGTTTTAATAAAGACCAGGTAATGACGGTAACGATCAACACCGGGGAGGACGAACGCAGTAAGATATTTGCTATGAACAATGAATTTCGCAGGCTGCCTGGTATAAAAGAGGTGGGTACAGGTAATTCTTACCCGGGAAGCTCCAATATTGACCTGAACCTGTTTCACGTAGAAACTAGTAATGGTTATGTTGATAAAGCAGTTGAATGTTACGCAATTGATGAACATTACCTGGTTTCACTTGGTATTCCTGTAGTGAAAGGCCGTAACTTTTTGAACCTTGCCGACACTCTTCACAGTATTGTAGTGAACCAGGCAATGGTAAAGCATTTTGGATGGGATAACCCTATAGGAAAGAGGGTAAAATTTCCACGTGACACTTCGGGAAATTATTTAGAAGTGGTAGGTGTGATAAAAGACTTTAATCAGAAATCGTTGTATAACCCTATTGCCCCGTTGCTATTATTTTACGGCCCTAACTCAAATATCATTCAATTAAAAATAAACACGGGGGGAATTAAGGCTGCCATTAAGCAGGTGGAAAGTAGCTGGAAAAAACATTTTCCGCAATTGCCATTTGAGTATAAATTTTTGGATGAAGATTTTAACTCACAATACGCAGCAGATCAGAAGCGGGGAAAAATATTTGCAGCATTTTCTATACTTACTATCATCATTACCTGTCTTGGATTGTTGGGCCTTACCGCGTTTACCACACAACAAAGACAAAAGGAAATTAGTATACGCAGGGTAATGGGCGCCAGTATAGTACAGGTGATCTCCATGATCACTAAAAACTATTTATGGCTGGCATTGATTGCAACCGTCATTGCATTTCCTGTGGCTTATTATTTTATGAATAACTGGCTCAACATATTTCCTTACAATACAGGTCTATCGGTAATTCCATTTATAATATCTGCCATTATAATTGTAGTTACAGCCTCAGCCACGGCAATGTTTCATTCTGCAAAAGCAGCTTTAGCCAACCCGGCAAAAAATTTACGAACAGAATAATTCATCAATAAACTTAAATCATGAAAAAGTATTTTTTATTCCTGCTGATTCTTCAAACCGGTCTTGTAAATGCACAATCAAATTCTGAGAAAGAGCCTTACCTGACCAAATCACTCACCAGTGAATCCATTAAAAATGTAGAAGCCCAAACTTCTGGTGGTAGCATATCTGTTTCTGGCGTCAGCTCTAACACCAGGATAGAGGTTTATGTTTCTCCAGGTAATGGCAAGGATAACCTTAGTAAAGACGAAATCAAAAAAAGACTCGATGAAAAATATGATCTCAATGTGTCCGTGGTTAACAATAAACTGGTTGCTACTGCAAAAGCAAAAGAAAAGATCCGTGATTGGAAAAATGCACTGAGTATTTCTTTTAGAATTTTTGTTTCCCAAAATGTGTCTACAGATCTCAATACCAGCGGCGGAAGCATTAGCCTGACCAATTTATCGGGCAAACAGGATTTTACTACCAGTGGCGGAAGCTTACATGTT
>Ga0126306_10002548_pt1 | contig 10290 bp, 12 predicted proteins | sample Plot27_FD_92592 | JGI IMG/M metagenome (GOLD analysis project Ga0126306, IMG submission 92592) | Serpentine soil microbial communities from UC McLaughlin Reserve, CA, USA - Plot27 | ecosystem: Environmental > Terrestrial > Soil > Grasslands | place: USA: UC McLaughlin Reserve, Lake County... | reverse complement strand
TTCTACTCGAGCGGTGCAGTCGAGGAAGGCTGGGACGAGAGGGACATGAAGATCAACCGCTCCAACGCGTTCCTCGGATTCGGCATCGGCGGAGTGCTGGCGGTGAGCATCCTCGTCGCGTCGACGCAGGTGCTCAAGCCGGCCGGTATCACCCCGGACAGCGTGGGCAGCGTGGCAGTGGTCGCGGAGGTCCCCTACGGCGAGCTCGGCCTGATCATCGCATTCATCGGAATCCTGTTCGCGGTCGGCGGCGCGACCATCGACACCGCGTTCTCGGCGGCCTACAACCTGGCCCAGCATCAGGGCTGGAAGTGGGGCAAGCGTTTCCGGTTGCTCGACGAGCCGCGCTTCACGCTCTCGCTCGCGGGCTTCCTGCTCGCCGGTTTCGCGATCGCGCAGACGGGCGTCGACCCGATCGAGTTGACCGAGTACGCCGTGATCTTCTCGATCCCGGTGCTGCCGCTGACCTACTTGCCGATCCTGTTGGTGGGCGGTGACCGGCAGGTGATGGGTCGCTACGTCAACGGACCGTTCAGCCGCGTGCTCGGGTGGGGTTACTTCGGGCTGATCTGCGCGCTGGCCGTTGCAGCACCGGTCCTTTTCGTTTGGACTAATGGAGGTAGCTAGCCTGCCTCGCGCATGTATCTGGCAAATGTTCTCCAGCCGCTGATCGCAGTCGAGGAGTGGCCGAGACAAAGGCGGAAGCGATCAACCGCGCTCGTGAGGTCATCCGAAATCTTTTGCGGTGGCGAGCGCGAATCAAGAACACGAGGCAGATAGCTCGAGGTCCAGGCAAACAGAAGGGCAACCTCATGCTGAGGCTCCGGCGCACGCCGGCTACGGGGCGAACTCGCTGGCGCCTCCGCCCCCGGAGCCGGTGGTCTGGGGGGCGTTGGGTGCGGGCTCGGCGACGGCTTGCGGGCTCTGGGCGGGTTGGGTAGCCGGCTCGGTCGCTGCGGCCGGGGCGGGCCCCACGGGAGCGAACTCCTTGGCCGGGTCCGGAGGCGGCGGTGACGCCGGGTCGGGCTCGGTGGCCGGCGCGGGTGTCGGGCCGGGCGGCTGTGTGGGCTCCGTCGTCGCGGGCCGGTCGGCCACCGGCTGCGACACGGGCGCGGTGGGCGTGCCGCGCAGCTCCTCCTTGACCGGCTCCCGCTGCACCCGCTCGGCGGGCGCCCGAGCCGGTGGCCCGCGGTGGTTGGCGAACCGATCGACAGCGGTGCCGCCACCCGCCAGCGCCGCCGCGGACGCGGCCACCGCCGCCACCTTCTGGCCGGTGGCGAGCTCGGCGGCGGCGTGCATGCGATCCCCGAACGCGGCCGCCTTGTGCTGCGCCGCGCCAACCGCCGACTCGAACAGCGAGCGGAACGTGCCGCCTCCATCCGCCGCGACGAGCGCCGCGGGCGGCACGAGCGCGGCCACCCGCGCCGGCGCGGCGCGGAACTCCTTCAGGGTGGCGCGGCAGCTCAAGCACGTCTTCAGGTGAGGACGGAGGGCCGCGAGGTCTGCTGCGCTCGCCTCGCCGTCCGCAAGCGCCGAGAGCTGCGGCGCCAGCTTCGCGCACTCGATGCCGCCCTGGATGCCCGCCAACGTGATCGCAAGTGCCTGGCGGCCCTCCGTCAGCGCCCGGTTGACCTTCGTATAGGTCCAACCGGTGATCTCGCAGATCTCCTGGTAGGAGTAGCCCTCCGCCCTGAGCAGCAGCGCGCGGATCTCCTGCGGCTTCAGCTGGCGCAGCGCCTCGGCGCCCTGGCGCAGATGCTCGTAGCGCTCGGCCTGGTCATGGGTCACGGCGGCCGGCGTGCCGCGCTCGCCGAGCTCGCCGTCGTCCGTGACCGGGGAGTGGCGTTCGCGCTGGCGGCGCAGCGCGAACGCCTCGTGCTTGACCACGGTCTTGAGCCACGGCACGAGCTCGTCCTCGCTCGTGGTCGGCGCCTTCGTCAGCAGGATCTCGAAGGCGCGCTGGTAGGCGTCCTCGGCGTCCTCAGGCGTCGCGGCGTAGCGCCGGGCGGTCGCCAGGATCTGCGTGCCGTGACGGGCGAGCAGCTCGACTGCCGCCTCGTCGATCTCGCCCCGAATGGGCTTCGGACGCCGCTTCAGCATCTCCACAGCAGGGAGGGGAATCGTTCCGTGAATCGCCCCCACCCGTCGTGGCTGTGTCCGCAAACTGCGGCCTTTTCGTGCTATCCGCGAGCTTCGGCGACCTCCCGCGCGCCGGTGCCGGTGGTCTCGAATGCCTCGCGCTTCAGGCCGACCGTGTTCATCAGCAGTCGATCGCGGAGCCCCTGCGGGAGGCGGCGCAGCATCAGCAGCTGGCCCGCGTCGCGCCCAACGACGTAGCGCGGGTGGGGGTTGCCCGACGAGAGCGCCTTCGCCACCGTCCGGACGACGCCGTCCACCGGCCGGGTTTCCTGGCTCGCCAGCAGCTCCGTGAACGCCTCGATCGCGCGGGCGTACAGCCGCCGGGTCGCGGCGGAGCCCGCGTAGCCGTCGCACAGGGCCGGTCGGCGAAGTGGGACGCGATTCGTTCACCGACTCGGCCATCATCCACGCGGCCAACGACGCGGCGCGCGCCTCGAACCTCTTTGGGCCGAGCGCCGTCTAGTCGAGGCCTCGAGGTGTACCTCGTGGAGGGGCTCGCCCGAAGGGCAGGGGTGAGCAAGCAGACCGTCTCTTCCCTCAGATCACCGACGGCCAAGCTGCCGGCCGGGCTCGACGCCCTCAGCGCCTTGGACGGCGAGTTAGGCCCGCGACGCGTCGACCAGACGCACGCGGGCGACGACGAGATCGACTGGGGCGCGGCTTACTCGGCGCTGGAGGTCATCGAGCAAGACCTCCACGATCGTGGGCTGAGCGACCCCCCTCCTCGGGAAGGCGAGGTGCCGGCCGAGGAGGGCACCTCGACCGATCGCGAGCCGAGGCACTCCCTGACCCCTGGAGCCCTCTCCTCAAACACACCGCCTTCCCGCTCACATCGGGCCGCACTTTCAGGCGTTTTTCGGGGCGATCCGGATGGCCAGAGCGGTCCCGCTGGCGGGGTCGACTATCTACGCCGCCTGGTCGGCTACGCCAAGCTGATCGAACGCTCGCTTGGGTTGGGCGCGCCAGCACCGGCGGTGGAGATGTGCTGCGTCTAGGCTCGCCGGCTATGGAGACCATCAACGGGTGCACCGTCGTTGTTCCCTCCGACGCACCCGAGCCCGTGTACTTCGGCCCGGCCGAGACGCAGGATGCCTACGTCGTCATCGTCGGCACGTTCCCCCCGGGTCAGCCGGCGCCTCCGGTGCACCTCCACCCGCACACCGACGAGGCGTTCTACGTCGCCGACGGCGACGCGACGTTCCAGCTCGGAGACCGCGAGGTCCCAGCCAGCGCCGGTTGCCTCGTCTTCGTGCCCAAGGGGATGCCCCACACCGTCTGGAACTCCGGCGACCGACCGGTGCGCGGGCTCATCGTCGTCTCGCCCGGCGGCGCCGAACACGTGCTCGTCCCTGTCGAGGCTGGCTGACTCGGCGGAGCGCGAGGCGCCAGCGCGGGCTAGCGCTGAGTCCGTCGACTTCCTGGTGGCAACGCTGCGATGCGCCGCGAACGAGATTCCCACCGTCCCCGCAGCTTGGTCCTGGGGAGAGTTCCATCACGCCGGCATCTATCCCGCCCACGAGCTGGTTCAGTCGGATGATCCGGTTCGGGTCGCCATCTGCGCTTGCGACACACGGCCATCATGGAATCCCTTGAATCGCTTGCTGGACTGGATCCGGGCGACTGCTGCTAGCCCAGGAACTGCAGGACGCGATCGCGCAGCACGTCGGGTGCCTCCTCGGGCAGGAAGTGGCCCACCCCCGGGAGGGCCTCGCCGGCGTAGTCGCTCGCGTGGGGCGCCGCCTCGTCGACGACCTCCTCGTAGTAGAACGGGTCGTGGCGGCCGATCAGGAAACGCACCGGCATCGTCAGGCGAGCGCCGGCGTAGCGACGGGCGGCAAGTGCGGGGAGCTCGCGTGCGAGGAACTGCCGGTAGAGGAGCGTGCCGGCGCGGACCTGCGCGGGCTGGCGCAGTGGATCGAGGTACGCGTCGACCACACCCGGTTCCCAGCCGCCCTGGCGGCCCGCCTCGAGCATCCCGCGGAAGAAGGCCACCTTCGGAGGACTCGGCGCCGGGGAGGCGATCACGAGCTGGTACCAGAGCCGAGTCAGGCGCCTGAGCGCGGCGGGCTCGATGCGCTCGGGCGGGAACGGTGGGGGGACCGAGAGGAGCACGGCTCGATCCACGAGCTCGGGGCGGCGCAGGCAGAGGAGCCAGCCCACCCAGCACCCCCAGTCGTGGCCCACGAAGGCGATCCGCTCGTGGCCAAGCTCCGCGCACAGGGCAACGAGGTCATCGACAAGCGTCTCCTTGCGAAAGTCCTCGTCCGGAGGGTGCTCCGACCAGCCGAAGCCGCGGAGGTCGGGCGCCACGACCCTGCAGCCGGCCTCGGCCAGCGGCCCGATCAGGTGCCGCCACTCGTACCAGTGCTGAGGGAAGCCGTGCTGGAGCACCACCGGACGACCACCGGCCGGGCCAGCCTCCGCGACGTGCACACGCAGGCCGCGCACGATCACCTCGCGGTGCTCGACCCCGTCGAGCGGGGGCATTGGTGGCGTGGCCATACCCGGGGTTCTATCCGAAGCTACGGTGGCGGGAAGCCGAAGGCGCCGCTCCCACCCGAGCTCGAGCGCTCGTCAGTGGCCGCCCGTCCGGCCGTCGTGGCCACGATCCGCCCCGACGGCTCCCCCGCCAGCACGGCCACCTGGTACGAGGGGCTACGGCACGCCAAATCGCCGCCCTCATGGCACGACCACGGGCTTGATCGAGCGGGGGTCCTCCTGGCCGGCCCGCAGCGCCGCCTCCGCCTCCTCGAGCGGGAAGTGCCCCGTCACGATCGCGTCGAGATTCACGCGCCCGTCGGCGGCGAGCGAGATCGCGGCTGGGTAGGTGTTCGCGTAGCGGAACGTGCCGGTCAGCCAGATCTCCCGGTTCTGCATCGCGGCCATCGGCACGGTGGCCTCCGCGCCGGGGCCCATCCCCACCATCACGGCGGTGCCCGCAGGGCGGAGGGCCAGGATGCCGTCGCGCACCGCGTCGGGGTGACCGGAGCATTCGAGCAGCACGTCCGCCTCGAGCCCGGACTCTCCAAGCGGAGCCTCGGCGATGTTCAGCGCCCGCGTGGCGCCCGCCTCCTCAGACACGGCCAGCCGGTGGGGATTGACGTCGGTGATCGAGACATCGGTGGCGCCGAGCGCCCGCGCCACCTGCAGCGCGAGCTGGCCGATCGGCCCCGCGCCCGTGACGAGCACGGAGGTGTCCGGCCCCACCCTGCCCTTCCAGCACGCCCACAGCCCCACCGAGAGCGGCTCCATCAGCGCTCCCTCCTCGTCCGAGAGCGCGTCGGGCAGGGCGAAGGCGAAGTCCTCGTGGATCGCCACGAAGTTCGCGAACGCGCCGTCGACGGGCGGGGTGGCGAAGAACTGCACGTCGGGGCAGAGGTTGTAGCGCCCGGCGCGGCACTGCCGGCAGCGCCCGCACGGGACGCCGGGCTCGAGCGTCACGCGGTCGCCCACGGCGTGGCGGGTCACCTCCGGACCGACGGCCGCGACCCGACCGGCCGACTCGTGCCCGAGCACGAGCGGCGCGCGCACCACATGGTCGCCGATGCGTCCGTGCTCGTAGTAGTGGACGTCAGAGCCGCACACGCCCACGGCGCTGATCTCGACCAGCACCTCGCGCGGGCCGGGCTCGGGCACCGCGCGCTCCTCGATCCGCACGTCGCCGGGCGCGTGGAGCACGGCCGCGCGGTTCACTCTCCCGTCACCGCCCCGAGCGTCAGGCCCGTGACGAGCCACTTACGGACCACCAGCCCCCATCTGGAGAGGCGCTTCCCGTAGCGTGCGACACATAAACCGCGCGAATTCGTGAAAGGCGTTGTGCGCGCCGCTACATTCGGCCGCACCAGCTGTTTCACTAGTGCTCCGGGAAGTCGCTCTTGCCTAACGGTGTCGTCAGAGAACTGAGGGAGGTCGAGTCGGCCGCCCTCCCCGACCGCGACGTGCGCGCGGGCATGCCGCTGTTGAGCGGCGTGCTGCGCTTCGACACCCTGCGCGGGCTCGCGCGCATCACGACGCTCGCCGCGCTCGACCTGCTCGGCCTCTTCTTCGCGATCTACACGGCGCTCGTCGTCAAGACCGCGATCCTCGCTCCCGAGCAGCTCGACCAGATGTGGGGGCAGGCGAAGGAGTACTACCCGCTGGCCGCGCTCGTCACGCTGCTGCTGTTCGCTCGCTCGGGCCTGTACCGCGATCGAGCCCAGCGGCCCGGCTTCTCGCGCGTGATCGCCTCGCTCTTCCAGGTCACGCTCGTGGTGCTGGTCTACGCGGAGATCGAGGGCGAGCCCTTCCAGTCGTACTACATCTTCTATGGCTCGCTCTTCTTCGCGCTGCTGTACGTGTCGCTGCTCCGCTGGCTCTTCGAGAAGGCGTCAGGCACCGTCCTGCGCGCCGCGGGCTACCGGCGCCGCGCGGTGCTGGTGGGGTCGGGCTCGAACATCCAGGCCGTCTCCCACGCGCTCAGGGACTCGCAGGTGATCGAGCCGTACGGCTTCGTGGCACGCTCGCCGGTGGCCCTGCTCGACGGCCTACGGGACTTCCGCTCGCTCGAGCAGCTCGAGCGCCACTTCGACGCCGTCGACGAGGTGCTGATCACGGACGCCGACTTCCCGCAGGCCGAGGCCGTGGAGCTCGTGGACCGCTGCCACCAGCACGGCGTGCGCGTGCGCGTGGCGCCGTCCACGATGGAGATCCTGATGGACCGCGCCGAGTTCGTGCCGGGGCAGGCGCTGCCCCTGTTCGAGCTCAAGCCACCGGTCTTCGACGGGGTCGACTTCGCCGTCAAGCGGCTGTTCGACATCGCCGGGTCCACGGCCCTGATCGTGGTGTTCTCCCCCCTGATGGCCCTGGCCGCGCTGGCCATCAAGCTCACCTCGCGGGGCCCGGTGTTCTACCGCTCGATGCGTCCGGGGATCGGCGGCCGTCCGTTCGCATGCATGAAGTTCCGGACGATGGTGCGCGGCGCCGAATACCTGCAGGACATGCTCGAGCAGCACAACGAGCTGGGCGGTGCGATCTTCAAGATCCGCGACGACCCGCGCATCACGTCCGTCGGACGGGCTCTGCGGCGCTGGTCGCTCGACGAGCTGCCGCAGCTCTTCAACGTGCTCCGGGGGGAGATGTCGCTCGTGGGCCCGCGCCCGCTCCCGCAGCGTGACTACGAGCTGCTCGACGACTGGCACCGCAAGCGTTACCTGGTGCTGCCCGGGATGACCGGGCTGTGGCAGGTGTCCGGTCGCTCCGAGCTCGACTTCGACGAGCTGGTTCGGCTCGACTTCCTCTACCTCGAGCGCTGGTCGGTGTTCCTGGACCTGACGATCCTGCTGAAGACGATCCCCGCGGTCTTCCGAACGCGGGGGGCGTGGTAGCGCGGGGCGCGTTCCCCTGAGCGAGCCGTACGAGCCCGACAATCTGCTCGACCGCCGCTCCGAGCCGGCCACGCTCCAGGTCCATTACGACCAGGAGCACCGGCGCGAGCGCGATCTGCTCGAGCGACGGCTCGGGCTCCGCGGGGGGGAGGTCCTCTCCGTCGGCTGCGGCTGGGATCCCGGCCGCCACCTGTTCCCGCGGCCCGCCTGGCGGATGACCGGCGTCGACCTCGAGCCCGCGATTGTGGCCTCGGACGAGCTCGACGCCGGTGTCCAGGCGCGGGCCGGCGAGCTGCCGTTCGAGCCGGGCTCGTTCCACGTGGTGCTCTACCGGCTCGTGCTGCACCACATCGCGTACCAGGGACCGCTCGCGCCGTGCTTCGAGGAGGCCGCGCGCCTGCTGCGCCCTGGCGGTGCGCTGGTGGCGATCGAGCCGGGCCTGTGGCATCCGGTCGGCGCGGGGCTCGAGCTGGCGAACCGCGCCGGCCTCGGCACCTGGGTCCATGGCACGCCGGACGACGTCCCACTCTCGCCCCGGGCATTGCTGCGCGAGTCGCGGGCGGCGGGGCTCCACCCCGAGCTGCACGCCGTCACGTTCGGCTGGCGCCGCCTCCCCGCGCCGGTCCAGCGCGCGCTTCACCGGGCGGACGGCCTTGGGTCACGGCGGCGGCTGGCGCCGTTCGGTCACACGCTGATGCTGATCGCGCGGCGGTACTCCACCAGCGGCAGCCCGAAGTCGGTGTCCTCGATCGGCGGGCCCGCCGTGGCCCACCCCTCGCGTTCGTAGAAGCGCCGCGCCCGGACCTGGGCCGCGGGGGTGTACAGGCGGATTGCGGAGAAGCCCCGCGCGCCGGTCTCCCGCAGGGCTTCGGCGTGCAGGGTCGTGGCCAGCCCCGTGCCCTGCCAGGGCGGGCGCACGAACAGCTGCCAGAGGTGCGCCAGTGCCGGGTCAGTGGACGGGAAGCTGTCGTGCTTCACCGCGGGCATCACCGAGATGTGGCCGGCCGGGGCGCCGTTCTCCTCGGCGAGCAGGCACCACACGTCGGGGCTCGACAGCCGCTCGCGCAGGGCGTCGAGGTTGGTACGCGGGTCGGGCGGCTCCCAGTCCGGCGGCGCGAACGCGCGGTAGCCGACGAACCCCTCGTGGAGCACCTCGGCGATCTGCCCGACATCCTCCGGGCCGGCGGTACGCAATGTGTAGGCCACCCCGGCGAGGATATGCGGATGGCGAGCCGCTACGACGACGAGCTGTGGGAGCTCGTCCCGGCCGACCCGGGTCCTCCTCCCGCACACCTGGTCGCGTTCGTCCGCGACCTCGGCCGCGTCGAACGGGCGCTCGACCTCGGCTGCGGCGACGGCCGCCTCACCGCGGAGCTCGCCGCGGCCGAGCTGACGGCGGCGGACGTCTCGGCGGTCGCCCTGGAGCGAGCCCGAGCCCGGCTGCCGGGCGCTCGCCTCGTCGAGCTCGCGCCGGACGCGCCGCTCCCACTGGGCGACGCGAGCTTCGAGCTAGTGCTCTGCGCCGAGACCGTGGAGCACGTTCGCGACGTGCAGCTGTTCCTCTCGGAGAGCCGCCGCGTGCTGGTCCCGGGCGGCCTGCTCGCGCTGACCACCCCGTCTACGCTGCCGCTCGCCCGCCCCGAAGATCCCCTCTCGCCACACCTGCGCCGCTTCACCCGCCGCTCGTTGGCGCACGTGTTGGAGGAGCTGGGCTTCGACCTGCGCTCGCTGCGCCGCAGGGCCGGGACGCTGCTCGCCCTGGCCACCCGCTAGGGGTTGGAGGTCGAGCCACCCCACGCAACCCGCAGGATGACCTCGAGCGAGCGATGCGGCCCCCGCCAATGCTCGCGAACCAGCTCAGGGCCGCCAGTCCGGACCAGGGCGCGTAGGACGAGCACCACGATGATGGCGTCGTCCAACTGTCCCGCAACCGGGATGAAGTCCGGGACGAGGTCAAAGGGCATGGCGAGGTAGGCGATCAGCGCCACGAGCAGCAGCTTGCGGCTCGTCGGGACGCGCGGATCGCGAACCAGGCCCCGGAACAGGATCAAGCAGTCGGGAATGAACGTCGCAAGCGCGCGGGCGTCGGTGCGGCGCCCGGCGACCAGGAGAACCCCGATGAAGACGGCGTAGAGGACCAGGGTCAGGCCCAGACCGACCAGGACCCACTGCCACGTCGGCACCTACTCCGAGGCGCCGGAATCTAGCGTCTGATGATGTTGTGGATCTCGAGCAGCTCCGGCTCGCCCGGATTTATCCCCACGTCCGCGAGAACGGGCATCAGGCGCTCCCCGAACGCAACGAGCTGCTCCCGTGAGTCCCAGATCTCGCTGACCCGGATGTTTCCCTCGGAGAGAAAGCACACGTGGTACTCCAGGCCCTCCGGCGGCCAATCCCCGGCCTCCTCGAGGCGGCGAACCGTCTCGTCGTCCTGCTCCGTGGTCGTCTCACCCGGTGGTGCGAAGCGGACTAGGACGCTCATGGCGATCCTCCCTTGCTCGGGGTCGGACCGACCCTTCGCGTACCGGATAGGGCCCCTAGGAGGGTCTAGCGAAACGACTAGCGAAACTCGCCGCGGCTACTCCGACAGCCCCACGGCTTCGAGGGCTTCGGATCGGTTGAGGCAGGCAACCCTCTTACAGATTCGCCCGTCCCGAAACCAGAACGCCGAGTAGACCTGCATGTCAACCGGCGTTCCGCTGCCCAGCCCGGAAGCGGTCAAACGCTCTACCACGACTGCTACTTCGTCTGTCTCGAACAGAACCTCGTCCACAGAGACGTCGAACTC
>Ga0126306_10002547_pt1 | contig 10294 bp, 10 predicted proteins | sample Plot27_FD_92592 | JGI IMG/M metagenome (GOLD analysis project Ga0126306, IMG submission 92592) | Serpentine soil microbial communities from UC McLaughlin Reserve, CA, USA - Plot27 | ecosystem: Environmental > Terrestrial > Soil > Grasslands | place: USA: UC McLaughlin Reserve, Lake County... | reverse complement strand
TTATCGAATTCATCAATGCATACTAATCCTTGATCACCTAACACAACAGCACCAGCTTCCAGCATCATGATTCCTATCTTGTCACGAATTACTGCTGCAGTCAAACCTGCTGCTGTTGAGCCTCTTCCAGAAGTATAAAGCCCCCTAGGTGCAATTTTGGCAGCGAACTTTAACATTTCTGATTTGGCTGTACCAGGATCACCAACCAAGAGTACATTAATATCTCCCCTCCTAGTTGAGCCGTCTTCTAGCTTTTTTGTTACCGAGCCTACAATCAACAGGAGAATTGCCTCTTTGATCACTTCATGGCCGTAGACATGCGGAGCGAAAGAGGCGATTAGCTTCTCATAGGCATCTGGTTTACTTCCAATCGATACGATCTGCCTCTCGTCTTCAGTGCTGATTGCTATTCTTTCCACAGTACGCGTATCCTTACTGCCGGCTCGTCCACCGAGGTATTCAATATTGTTTCCTTCCATTCGTAATCTAAAAAGACTTGTTTTTACCTGGGGAGAAATCTGCTCCTGTTCTATTCTTATTATCCCAGTCAACATAATTCTGTCGCCAGGGCGGCATTGATCCACAAGGTCACCCATTACAGTGACTTCAACGTAGTGTGGAAGTTGGCCTGCTGGCAGATCTTCTGGCAATTCCTGAAGTCTGACCATTTGAAAGTCGGTGAAAATGCTATTTTCTGGAGCCATTTCAAGCTCTTTTTCTGAGCAATTTATGCATTTCAAAGGTTTCTTCAGTAATAACCCTTTTAACTGCGCTTCATTAATGATATTGCAGTTAAGACAACGATATCCAATTTTCTTGGCAAGCGGTTTAACTTCAGAAGATCTGACTACCATTCCCGAAACACCAATCAATTTGTCAATTACATCAGCATTAATATCACGCAATCCTTTTTGTACAGTATAGTTTCCTATTCTGACTTTGATCTTATCTCTAATTTCCTGTGCATAATCTGGATGAATTTCACTTAAAATAGACAATATTGCCTCATTGAATGCTTCAAGCATATCATCTGGATTGTGTGTAATTTGTTTAGCAAGACCAGGATTGAATGTATCAAAGTCGATATAATCTACTACCAGTGAAATAAAATTAGAGGCCATCATATGATTGATTCTATCAAAATACTTGTAGTTTCCTTCTCTATCCTTAAAAGCTCGTAAAAATTGCTCCAAATCATTTGCTAATGCAGCTGTAGTCTGTTGTTCAGTCAAATTTTTTTAACGCCCTTTCCTTGAACTCTGAAGCAGAGTTGTGAACTAGAATATAAAGTTCTTTTTCTTCAACTGACAGTTTTCTTTCTAATTCCGGAGAAAGAGGTGATGCAGCAGCTAATTTTACGATCTTTTCAAGACGCGAAGCCAAGAATGAATTCAACGAAACTATAATGTTTTCTTTTTCCCTTTCCCTTAATCCTTCAAGGTAATCGTTAATTCTAATGTAAAAATCGGGATCTAATCCAGACAGATCATGGGGTTTTGCTATCCTCTCACGGTTCAAGGCTCTTGAGAGATAGGCTGAAATGTCGCTGTCTTGGATTTCAATATTGCCTTGTTCAAGCAAAATTTTTGCAACCCAACGACGAATTGAAGAAATCTCACCTTCCTTTGCATCAATTGTAACTCCATCTACCGATACCTTTACGTCATGCTTATACGTTACGCGAACATCCTCCATAAGATATTCTATATGATAAGCACCCTGAATGATTTCTATCTTGCCCTGTAAAGAAGAAGCGGCATTCATCGTAGATATATCAAGTATATATGTTCGGATTAGTTATATCTTTTGTAAGGGTAGTTTTTATTAAGCTCTAAGCTAAATGAGAAATTTTAGTTAAGTTATTAATGCTGTAAAGGCCACCGAGTTATTCAAGGACATATGTCAACAATGAACAAAAATTTCTCAAATTTAATGTGGGTAGAAAAATATCGTCCAGTGGAATTAGATGAAGTCATAGATCAAAAAGAAATTATCCGCGGATTAGAAAATCTTATTAAGAATCCAGAAGAAATCCCGCATTTACTATTTGCTGGACCTGCTGGAGTAGGTAAGACTACTACTGCTTTGTGTGTTGCAAGAGGGCTACTTGGAGAAGAATGGCAAAGAGACACTCTTGAGCTAAATGCTTCTGATGAAAGAGGAATCAAGATGGTTCGCGAAAGAGTAAAAGAATTTGCAGCTGTAATGAAACTTACCACTGGCAATAAAGAAGACAACCGCCCATTCAGAATAATAATTCTTGATGAAGCTGATGAAATGACGCCGGAAGCCCAAACTGCATTAAGAAGAATAATCGAAGATAGCTCTAGAACAACACGTTTTATAATTATCTGCAATTATCTATCGCAGATTATCGAGCCAATTCAGAGTAGATGTGTGGTTTTTCGCTTTACTAGATTAACAAATGAAGATATTGTAGGTCACTTGAAAACGATCTGTCAAAAAGAGGGAGTAAAATGTGACGATAAAGCTCTTACACAAATTTACGAAGCTACTTCGGGAGATCTCCGGCATTCTATTAACATGCTACAAGCGGCTGCAGGAATGGGCTCTGTTTCACTTGCTAATGTTGTCGCATCAATAGGACTTTCAGGAAAATTTAAAGTTGGGGAAATTATTAAGCTGGCTCTTTCAGGAAAATTCAAAGAAGCTAGAGTTAAACTACTTGAGCTAATATATGTATACGGAATGTCCGAAAGTGATTTTCTCAAGTTTGCTAATCAGGAGGCTTATGATATGAAATTAGAACGACCCGATGAATTCGCTGCTCTAATGGCAGAGTATGACTATAGACTTGTGTCTGGTGCTCATCCAGAAATTCAATTATCCGCATTATTGGCCCAATTAGGAAAATTAGGCGCTAAGAACAAATAAAGAATAACATAGTTTTTCTACATACAATAACTAGTATTCCTCTTCAAACTCTTCTCCACCTTCTTCTTCCTCTACTTCTTCAAAGTCTTCTTCAAACTCTTCTCTTTCTTCTGCACTTTTATATGGAAGATCTGCTTCACCAGGTGCTCCACAGACTGGACATTTAAATTCAATTGTTTGTCCCTCCAGATCTATAAGAAATTCTTTAGAAAATACTTCATCGCATTTTGAGCATACCAGAGTTGTCTGAATATTGTCCTGGCTAAATTTGTGTGACTGTACTCTGAAGATTGCACTTGCCATTCTTCTTACCTATAGGAAGTTTTCTTTTTTATAAGCCTTGTCATCGATAATATGATAAAAAGCATATAATCGTCTAATCTGACTTAATCTAATTAAATAGTACATTAAAACCTATCAGGCTATTCTGTCTGCTTTTTCTAAATGGTCCGCATCTCTGGTTTGGAAGTATGCATAAGGGCAATAATATGTTCTCGGAGCTCTTTCTGGTCCATAATACCGCGGTGAGCTATTGTCATTATCAAGCTGCTATTCCTAACACCACGCATTTTCATGCAAAGATGCTCACATTCTGCTACAACTAATACTCCTTTTACTCCCATTCTCATTATTTCCTCAGTTACTTCTTTTGTCAATCTCTCTTGAATCTGCATTCTGCGAGAGAATTTTTCAACTAGGCGGGCTAGCTTTGATATTCCAAATACTTTGCCAGATGGAACATATGCTATGTGTATTTTTCCGTAAAAGGGAAGCATGTGATGTTCACACATACTGTAAAATTGGATATCTTTAGCAATAATTGCGTCAGTTTCTTCACCAAAACTCACATCGAGCTCGGCGTTCATCCTGTATCCTGCAAAGATTTCTTCATACATATCAGCCATACGCCTAGGTGTATCTCTTAAACCTTCACGGTCTGGATTTTCTCCTAATTCTATCAAAAGTTGTCTTAACAATTTTTCAATCTTTTTCTTGTTTATAGTATCTTTTTTCTTCTTTTCATACTGCTGCATTTTGCTTTATCTGGCTCCTATTATCTTGTGTAATTGCGGTATTATCCTAACCTCTTGATATAGTGGATAAACTGCATCATAAAATTCGAAAAGTCTCTCGATTGTTGGCTCATTTATTCCATAGCTTGGCTGTATTATAAATCCTGCTATATTTGCAATTTTTACATGCTGAAATATATTCTGTACCAAACCTTTAAACTCACAAAGGTCTGTTGAGTTCGATACTACAACTTTAATATACGTAAGTTTATGGTATGCAATAGCAGCTTCAAGACATTCGAGTTCATTGCGTATGAGATTATCATAATGCCTGAGATCAATTACTTCTGAATCGCTCATCTTAAATTCTACTTTGCAAATATCAATAAATGGCAGAATCTTTACATATCTATTAGAATCAAAACATGCGGATTCTAAATATGTCTTAAGTCGTTGTTCTTCCTTGACAAACTTGGCCAGTTCAATAACAGCCTCGTATTGTATTAATGGCTCGCCTCCAGTGAAGTTAACCTTGTAAGTGTTTGGTTGCAACTGCTCTCCAATTAGTTTCTTTGCATCATCAATAGTATAACGACTTCCACTATCTAAGGGCAATGCATAGGAGGTATCACACCAGTGACATTTTAGATGACAGCCGGCCATCCTCACAAACAGTGTTTTTGTACCAAAAAAGATGCCCTCTCCTTCAATACTGGTGAATATTTCGCTTAGTTGTACTCCGTTAGTAATTTTTTGCATAATGCGTTTTATCCTTGATACCTGCCTTGCTAATTGCAATCTTCCTATTTATACACGATTCGCATATTCCACAGTGCAAAATATTTGTGCTAGTGCTTTTAACTCCCTCAGAGTAGCAACTCCATGTTTTGAAAATTTCATCGCCCATAATTTTGTATCCAACACTCAACAATTTAGATTTGTCCATCCCATCCATTGCAGGAGACCATACAGTAATCTTATGTCTTAAACCTGATATAATGCCATCAACCTCTGCTAGATTGAGTGTTTTAGTAATAGATTTTATAAATTCTGGACGACAATCAGGATAATGACTGTCTCCACTATGTGCACCATATGCTACTAGATTGGCTTTTATGCTCATAGCCCATGCAGTTGCAATAGTAATGAAAATTGCATTTCTAATCGGGACAACAATACTGTAATTAAAATTTTTAGGTAAATGTTGTTTGCTGTCTGTCAGGGCGTTTGTTCTGCCATATAGATTTTTCATGAATGAAATGTCAATGACACGATAATCCTTTGCCTTCAAAACCTTTGAGAACTCCTTAGCCTGTTGAACTTCTTTTTTTGCTCGCTGTCCATAAATATATGTGAGCATGTATAGATCGTAGCCTTTTTCTCTGGTTAAATAAGCTGCAGTACAGATAGAGTCAAGACCTCCGCTTACTATACAAACTGCCGCTCCGGCTTCTCTTTCTGATGATTGGACATTTTTATTCAATGACAAGACTGTCTGTATTCTGTATGTGTATTTTACCTACATTTATGTAAATATGACAAGAATATATCCTAGTTCTTAGATATCCTATCTTGTCTATTATTTTGTAATTATACCATAAATTCCACCCATACCATAAGCAATTGATATCAAAATCCTCGATATCATTATCGCAATATCTTGGTTTGCGATGAATAGAGTTGTATTAATCTCCGCCACAATAGGAATTGCTATTAGAGAAACCAGGCCTACAATCATTTGCTCACGGTTATCGAGCCCACTATATCTTTTCATTAGCAGGTATGTTGAAAAATTACCTAGTCCAATACCAAGTAAAATTAGATATTGATAGAGAGATGGAAATGCAGCTATTGCAGCAAAAGGACCAGCCCAGCATATGCCATTCAGAATTTTTGCACCAGCAGACCAATTTGCACTATGTTTCATTCTATCGCCTATTGAAGATATTAATTTGCGAGATTTTCCAAAGATTGTGCCAAAAGGAATACCAAAACTTAGAACCAAGATGATGGCATAATAATAGAAGGGTTCCTTGTTGATAAATACAATTTGACTCAAAATGGCTGCGGCACCTACTGCTATAGATATAGTGATGAAAAGAATTCCAAATACCCGCCGTGCTTCATTTCCCTGAGAGTCTCTTTGCAAGACAATTAAACTATAATAAACGATAATATGTTTTTAACTTTCAATAAATATTAATAATAACTCGATCTCAACAATGCTTTAGTTAACAGGTATCATGCAAATGTATAGTAGTGAAAGGTTTCTGTTAACAATATTATATCAAAAGCTTAGATATAAAATATTCTAGGAGTAGAATCAAATACAAAATGAACAAGTCTGATGCTAGAAAAAAGAACATCCTGCTAGAAGACTATCAACACTGGTATGTTGAAGGTACTGATGTACCTCTTAACAAGGTTCAAGAAAACCGGTGAAAATGAGTATATTCGACACACTAAAATGCAGAAAACTATTCAAATATGGAATTAGTTTTCTATAGGCATGGTCTTAAAAGAATACTAGATGATTTTATTATAGTAGCTTTTTTCTAAAAGCTATTGTATAAAATATATCTCTCTAATTATCTTCTACGGAATTGGTACTCTTCTCCGTTGGATAGTGTCATGGCCCGTCATTTGATGGTCAGATAATCGTCAAATGGCCGTCAGATATTCTCTGAGAGCAATATACGCTGATAGGACATTTGAATTTAATCAATCATCCATCATCTTAAAAGCAAAGTATGCGAAATTATATCAACCACGGATCTATAAATTAAAAGAATATTGAATGGAAGCAAAAATTCCAAAATCTATAAGAGAACAGGTCATTAAGCAATGGCTTCAAGGTACTTCTAGAGATCAAATTGCCAAAGATAATGATATTGGAGCTGAAACTGTAAGTTCTATCATAAAAGACGCCAAACAAAAAGACAATCCAGACATTGACTTACTTAGAGAGGTGGCTATACTCCTAAAGAAGGAAGAGTTAGATCTAGATGTATTTGCATGTTCTATCAGAATAAAAAAGAAAATGGATGAGATGGGTATAAATGAAGATCACATAGAATCTCTAATTGAAAATATCAATATTCATTGTTTTAAGCGTGGTTTGACAGCTGAGGAATTTGTTAATACTATAAACAAGGTGTCTGCTTCATCAGAGAATCTTGGAATGCCAGTAGATCAGCTGCCTAATTATATCACACAACAAGAGTTAGAATTGGAGAAATTAAGAGGAGAAACAGAAGAGGCAAAATTAAAAGAACGTCAAGTATTGCAACATTACAATGTAACCATGAATGATCTTGAAGAATACAGAAGAAATAAACCGTTAATTGACTATGTTAAAAAGCTAGAAAAAAATTAGAAGCAGAAGAAAAAAACTATTTGGCTGAAGAGCTTGCTAGCAAAGAATCTGAAATAGAAATCTTAGAATCTAAACCGAGTAGTTCTGAATATGAATCATGATTGATATGGAGGGAATGGGATTCGAACCCATGACCACCTGCGTGTAAGGCAGGTATCATAACCAATCTAGACCACCCCTCCAGGCGGAATTTACGTCAACTTGACCGTATCGATATTAATAGGTTGTTTGAACTAGCCGTACAAATATGAAAAAGTTATCTTTTCTAATATATGAATTACTAATCAAAAATATCATGTTCTCCTATATGATAGTTATGAAATAATGATAGTAATAATAATAGAATTATCTTTAGATGGCCATTCAAACTTTTATTAAGCCTGCAGGTGCAATTTTTTAATAATGTCCTTTGGTGTAGATACCCTCGGTGCACTGACCGAGAAGCTGAAGCAGCGTATTAACGATACCCAAGATCGATATGAATCATTTATCGATTCAACACAGCTGTACAAGCAAGGAAAGGTCAATGAAAAAGAATACTTTTCTAAAATTGGTGAATATTTAGTGGCTACATCTGCAATGAATTTTCTTGCAATTCGAGTAATTTTAGAAATAAAGTCCACAATGGAAAAAGGTTCATCATTGAAAAATCCCTCTGGTGGACTGGCTTCATCTTCTTCCTCTTCATCTTCTTCCACTCCGCAAGCAGATTTTGGAATAGGTGGATTTGTTGGAGGAACTGGAAGCAATGAAGGAAGAGGATATACTATGCCTTCACCGCAGCCGGCTGAGCAAGAAGGAGAACCTACATTCAAACCTGTAGATATTGTGATTGAACGCCCAAGTAAAACGAGCGTTGATGAGACAACATTAACAACTAAAAACTGCATTGTATGCGGACATATAATTCCTAAACAGGCAAAATTCTGCAGTAAATGTGGTAATTCGCAATAATTAATAGCCACACAGTAGTACTCTGTATTGATGAAGATCTTCAATGGCAGAGCTGCGACTGAAGAATATATGTCTACTCATTCCCTTACGTTTTCTACTCCAGAGATGACTTTAAAGAAATTTGCTCTATGGTTAGGAGAACAGGTAAACCAACCTGATAGAAAAGAAAATGTACCACGGCTGATACTTTACCTAGAAGACAAGGAAAAAGGAGGAAAAAAAGACTCTGATTTTCTGCCAGATATTGATGATACATTCAAACCTAGTGGCGCAGTAACAGAAATGTATGGTGGGAAGCCTTCTTCTGTCGATCGTGACATGACACCGCCAAATATAACACAATTAAACAAACCTCAAGAATCTGGAGATAAATTCTGTATTGAATGCGGACTTAAACTCAAGATAAATTCGAGGTTCTGCACGCACTGTGGCACAAAGCAAGAATAACGAAAAAAACAGTAGTTAATATAAAAGTACTTGATAACAAAATGGATTGAATTGAATACTATTGATATTACGAAAAATGAGTGTATATTGTATTTTTAATGTGCAATATAAAATAATATTAAAAGATTAGAGAGATAGACTGAAAATAAGTACAAGTGTGTTGCATAAAGATATATTTTAATGTGTCATTTTAAAGAGCAAAGAGAAGAAGAAGTAGAAGATGTCTTTAGCTATAGGTTTAGTGTTAGGCGAGCTCCACACACACACTGAATATAAAATATCATTTTACATTCATCTTAGGAGTTAAAAGAAAAAAACTCTTAGATGAACAGTGACTATGGGCGATGTCATTCGAAAGTTGGCTGATTTTTATGAGGTAAATATTAAAAAAATGCTAACTTGAACAAAATTATAAATTCTAGTTATCTTTAGTGTGGACTAGAATAAACCAGTAAACCGTTACTGTTTATAGTAAACAACCACTATTTTTTACGACCCTTTTAATATGGAGAGAACATACAATATCTAAAGACAATGGCGGTACGTGACATATTCATATACTGTAAATTGATGTAAATTATTGAAAATAAAAAACCGTCAACATCATCATCTCTACATTCATCTTATATGGAAAAACATATTGTGAGACTAAGAAAACAATCCAATATGTCAAAGACAGAACAGAATGTTTTGATGACTATTATTTTCCATATAGTCAAAAGGAAGAAAAAGGGGCAAACGTATCAGAATTGGTCAAAAACTTCTTGTTTACAGATATGGATGATAAAATGATTATTAGAAGCCATTCTTACATGAACATAGCCATAGGCAGTTAGTTAAATTTATTATGGTCTGAAAAAGAATTTTTTATTAACAATGACTCATGATAGCAATGGCAAGAGGAATCTTGAACTTCTGGTTACTGTTGCCTGGAAGGATGGTTCAGTCATAATGATCGATCAAACTAAATTACCAAATAAACTTGCATATTTTAAGTGTAATAATTTTAATGATATCGCATATGCAATAAAAAACCTAGTGATAAGAGGTGCTCCTGCAATTGGTGTCGCAGCTGCTTTGGGTCTTGCTTTAGCCGCCACTCAGAGCAAAGCAAAAACTGTTAGTGAATTAATGTCTGATATCAACACAGCTTTCAATGTGCTTCGAGCAACACGTCCTACAGCAATCAATCTCTTTTGGGGATTAGAGCGTATCATGGAAAAGGCAAAAGGTGGAAAGACAGTTGAGAATATCAGAAAAGTAATTCTTGATGAGGCTCTAAAAATGGCCGAAGAAGATATCCAAAACAATAAACAATTGGGAATTAATGGTGCCAAATTATTTGAAGATGGTGATATTATTATGACACATTGCAATGCCGGCTCATTAGCAACCGTTGCATATGGAACAGCCTTGGGTGTAATACGGGCAGCAAAAGAGGCGGGTAAACGTGTAAGTGTTATTGCAACTGAAACCCGTCCGGTAATGCAGGGTTCAAGATTGACTGCCTTTGAACTTCAGCATGATGGTATAGACGTGAGTTTGATTCCGGACACCGCTGTTGGACATATGATGTCTCGTGGCATGATAAAGCGTGTAATAGTGGGTG
>Ga0126306_10002546_pt1 | contig 10295 bp, 10 predicted proteins | sample Plot27_FD_92592 | JGI IMG/M metagenome (GOLD analysis project Ga0126306, IMG submission 92592) | Serpentine soil microbial communities from UC McLaughlin Reserve, CA, USA - Plot27 | ecosystem: Environmental > Terrestrial > Soil > Grasslands | place: USA: UC McLaughlin Reserve, Lake County... | reverse complement strand
GCTCGCGGTCGACCTCGTCGACCCGCTCCCTGAGCTTCCGCACCCGCTCCTGTGAAACTGCATCTTCCATAGGACCTGCGATTCTATCTGCACCCGGCACATAAGGCAAACAACAGCGCAAATTCGCCGTTTCGTGTGTTGCAAGACCGCCCGCGGCAGACTAGTCTTTAGGGCCCGATCCGGAACCTCGAGGAGCGCACCAGGTTGAGATTCAGACCCGAGCTGGACCCGTTAGCGCCTTACAAGCCGCCGCGCATGTCGCAGGAGGAGGCGGCGGAGCGCGGCGCGGATGGCTACGCGAAGCTGACCTCGAACGAGCTCTCCTTCGGCCCGCTCCCGGAGGCAGAAGCCGCGATCGCCGAGGCGCTCCCCCGCGCCAACCGCTACCCCGACCGCCACGCTGGTGCTCTCCGCGATGCCGTCGCGGCGGCGAACCCGGGCGCGGACCCCAGGAGAAACGTGCTGGTGGGCAACGGCTCCAGCGAGGTGCTTCTCAACCTCCTGCAGCTCGTCGAGCGCCCCGGCGAGGTGGTCTTCCCCTGGCCCTCCTTCGGCCTCTACGTGGCCATGGGGATCACGCTGGGGCTCTCGTCCAAAAAGGTCTCGCTCTCCGACCGGCACGCGGCGAAGCCCGAGGCCCTCCTCTCCGCCGTTACAGGCGAGACTCGGGCCGTCATCCTCTCCAACCCTAACAACCCCACGGGAACATACCTGACGCTCGAGGAGGTTCAAGGGCTCGCCAACGCGCTTCCCGATAACGTGTTCCTGATCCTCGACGAGGCCTACCAGGAGTTCGTCTCCGACCCGGACTACCACGGATCGCACGAGTTCGCGCTAGAGAAAGAGAACGTCGTCTGCGTGCGCACGTTCTCCAAGGCGCACGGGCTGGCGGGGTTCAGGGTCGGCTATGGGATAGCCTCCGAGAGGGTGGCTGACTACGCGGAGAGGGTCCGCTTCCCGTTCTCCGTCAACCTCACCGGCCAAGTCGCGGCGGAGGCCTCGATGTGCGCCCGAGAGAAGATTAGGGCTCGCGCGGAGTTCGTGATCCGGGAGCGCGAGCGTGTGCAGGAGGCGTTCCGGGCGGCGAGGCTGAACTACGCTCCCTCGCAGGGCAACTTCGTGCTGGTCGAGACGGGCCCCGAGGTCTTCGAGAAGACCGGGGTGCTGGTCCGTGAGGGCGAGGCCCTGGGGTTCCCGGGCTGGAGCCGAGTGACCATCGGCGACTCCGGAGAGAACGATCGGGTGATAGGAGCCCTCTCCTGAGCCGCACGCTGGGGATAGTGGGGGTCGGCCTGATCGGGGGCTCCGTCGGCCTCGCCGCCAGCAGCTCCGGGTGGGACGTCATTGGCGTGGATAGCCCGGAGGTCCTGGAGGAGGCCGCATCCTCTGGCGCCATCGACAGGCCCTCGACCCTCAAGGAGACACGGGGGGCGGACCTGGTCGTCTTGGCGACCCCGATCTCGAAGGTCACAGACCTCGTCGCGCAGCTCCAGCCGACGGACGCCCTCGTCACCGACGTCGCCAGCACCAAGACGGCCATCGTCGCCGAGGCCGAAAGACACGGCCTGAGCTTCGTTGGTGGGCACCCGATGGCGGGGAGCCAGCTATCCGGCGTCGCGCACGCGCGGGCCGACCTCTTCAGGGGCGCCCGCTACTTTCTCACCCCCACCGACAAGACCGACCCTGGCGCCTACCGCGAGGTCGCGGGGTTGGTGAGGGACCTCGGCGCGGTCCCGACGGCGGTCGACCCCGAGAAGCACGACCTCCTCATGGCCGCCCTCTCGCACCTGCCCCACCTCATGGCCGCGGCGCTCCTGAAGGTCGCCTCGGATATCTCGCCAGAGGCGCTCTCCTTCGCCGGGCCCTCGTTCAGGGACCTCACGCGGGTGGGGGCGTCCAACCCCTCGCTCTGGTCGGATATCTTGGCGGAGAACGCCCCGGCCCTGGGGGAGACGCTCGGGGCTTTCGCGGGGACGATGGCCCAGCTGGGGAGCGAGATCAAAGACCGCGAGGTCATGGAACGACGCTTCCTCGACGCCCGCGAGGCCTACGACGCCCTCGGCGGCATCCTCGTCGAGAAGAGCGGCGAGAACGTTGAGCTGGCCGTGCCTGTAGAGAACAGGCCAGGCGTCTTCGCCGAGGTGACGACCCTGATGGGGTCGAACAACATAAACATCCTCGACCTCTACGTCCGCCACTCCAACACCGAACGCGCCGCCCTTGTCTTGACGCTCGACGCCGACGCCGCACCGCTGGCCAGGAACCTGCTGCGAGACGCCGGTTTCGGGGCCGAGATCCTGGGCTAGGTACCGCCTTCCATCCGCACGGCGGCCTCCTCGAAGAGCGCGTCGCACTCCGCCTCCAGCACGCCACCCACCGTCTCGAAGCCTACGGGCGAGGCGCGGCGGGATACCTCCTCGGCCGAGAGGTCTATGTGCTGCCAGCCCAAGTTCTTCAGGGTCTCCGTCGAGGTGCCGTAGACGACGCGCGGTATGCCGCACCAGTAGATCGCGCCGGCGCACATAGGGCACGGCTCGGCCGTTGTGTAGAGGACGAGGTGTTCGGGCACTATGTCCGGTCGGGCCTCCAGCAGGTCGATTATGGCAGCCATCTCGCCGTGCAATATGGAGCTGCGCTCAGCGTCGTTGAGGCCCTCGGCGACGACGTCGTATCCGTCCACGATGACGCAGCCGAACGGCGCATCGGGGTTACCGCGCGCGATCCCGAGAGCCCTGCGCATGTACCTCTCGTGGTCCATGGCTACCTCCCGAGCAGGTGCCGCAGGGCGCTCTCCAACTCCGGATATCGGAACTCGTAGCCCGATTCTCTGAGCTTGGTGGAATCGGCACGGATACTGGCCAGGAGCATCTCGTCTGCGAAATCCCCCAGGACCATTCGGGCCAGGGGAGCCGGGAGCGGGAAGACGGTCGGACGGTTTAAGATGCGGTTTAGGATTTCTGTGTATTCCCGGGCGGTCACCGGGTTCGGCACCGCGTTAACCGGACCCTGCAGAGAGTCAGTTGTGAGGGCGTGGAGGATCACGCCCACCACCTCATCGATGACGCTCCAGCTCCAGTACTGCTTGCCCGAGCCGATCCAGCCTCCCCCGGTAAGCTTGAATACCGGAAGCCTGGCGAGCGTCCGGCCTCCTGCGCCGAGTGCGATCTCGAACCTGGGATGTCTGACCTCCACTTCAAGACCCAAAAGATTCAGGGAAAACCCTTGGGGGAACACGATTCCAAACCTGGGGTGCACGACCCGGATGCCGGCTTCCCGCGCCGGGTCCGCCGCTTGCTCCCACTCCCGGCAGACCCGGGAGAGGAAGCTGCTCCCGAGCCCGCTGTCCTCGCGCAAAAGTGCGTTTCCCCGGCTCCCGTAGTAGTTGACACCCGAGGCGGACACCATCACCCCGGGCGGCTCGGAAAGTTTGGCGATGGACTCAGAGAGCAGGCGTGTTCCCGCCGCCCGGCTGTTCATGATGCGGGCCTTTTTCTCCGAGGTCCAGGGCACCTCGGTGAGGGTCTCACCGGCGAGGTGGACCACGGCGTCGTGACCCCCGAGGCGTGCGGTATCTATCTCGCCCGCCGATGGGTCCCAGCCGATATCGTCTTCCGATCTGGGCGACCGGGTCAGCCAGGTTACTTGGTGGCCGTCGGCCTTGAGGGCCGGGATCAGAGCCGATCCGAAGGAACCCGTCGCCCCGCTGACCAGAACGTTCATCTGCTCCTCCCTGCGTCGACGTGCCTCGCATGGTGACGGCTATCCCTCTACGGTGATTTTACTCCTGCTACACGTGCGCCTGCCCTCGGAGTTCAAGAGCACGCATGCGGCAGCCCGCTAGGTTTGGCGGTTCGTGCTCCGGCCGGGGGCAACGTCCGGGTCTTTGAGCCGGCGCTGCACTTCTGCGCTCTCCGAACCGTCCTCGTTGGCGAGACCCGCTCCGCCGGCTAGAGTGCCCACGGCTCCGGCGAGATCCTGTATCTCGGAGGGGATCACGAAGAGCTTGCTGGCCGGACCCTTCGCCATCTCGGGGAGTGCCCTGAGGTAGAGGAAGCGGAGTGCCTCCGGGCTAAGATCGGAGCTCTCGAGCCGCTCGAAGAGCTTGCCGGTCATCTCGATCTGGGCCGCCTGGACGTTGCGGTAGGCTTCCGCTTCGCCCTCGGCGCGCAGGATGGCGGCCCGCTGGTCGCCCTCGGCCCTGAGGATGGACGACTCCTTCTCGCCCTCGGACTTCAGGATGGCAGCGCGCTTGTCGCCCTCGGCGGTCAGGATCGCGGCGCGGCGGGTGCGCTCGGCCTGCATCTGCTTCTCCATTGCCTGCTGGATGTCGCGCGGGGGGATGATCTCCTTGAGCTCTACCCTCGTCACCCTGATCCCCCACTTCTCCGTTACCTCGTCGAGGACGGTGCGGAGCTTGGCGTTGATCTCGTCGCGGGAGGTCAGGGTCTTGTCCAGGATGAGGTTCCCGATGACGTTGCGCAACGTAGTCTGCGTGATCTGCTCGAGTGCCAAATGGAAGTTGGCGACCTCGTACTCCGAGGCCCTCGCGTCAACGACCTGGTAGTAGACGACGGTCGAGATCTGCATCCCGACGTTGTCGTTGGTTATGACCGCTTGGGGCTGGAAGGCGATGACCTGCTCCCTGAGGTCGGTCTTAGGCAGCATCCGGTCCACCAAAGGGACCACGAAGGTAAGCCCGCTCTGGGCCGTCCGGTGATACCTACCCAACCGCTGCACGATGGCGACCCGGCTCTGCGGGATGATCCTGATGGTCCTCGCCGCTACCAGAAACACGACGAGCGCCAACACGCCAAGCAAGATGATACCCACGCTCACAACTTCTCTCCTTCCTCGATGCCCACGGCCTCGACGAGGGCCGTGATCCCATCCGTGTCCAATACCCGCACCCGAGACCCCGCCTCTATGCCCTGCTCCGGGTACACCGAGCGGGCCGTCCAGAAATCCCCGCTCCCTATCCGCACCGTCCCGCTGCCCCCCGGCTCGATGGAGGCGGTCACGATGCCGCTCTTGCCCGTGACGGCGTTCCGGCTCTCGTAGCGCTCGCTACTCCGGAAGGAGATCCTGTGCATCAGCGCCGGCCGCAAGATGGCCATGCTGAGGGCCGAGGCCGCGACGAACCCGACAGCCTGAGCCGCGATCCCGAACCCCAGCGAGGCCGTGATCAACCCGACCACCGCGCCGAGCGAGAAGAACAGCAAGAAGAAAGAGACGGAGAGTAGTTCCCCTACGAAGGCGAGGGCAGCCAGCACTGCCCAGAAGACGATGTCCAGGTTCGCCAAGCTCCTGCCTCCTCGCCACCAATTTTATACCAGCCCCAGCGGTAGCGTGGCCTGTACCCGCTTACGAAAACCCGGGATACAGATCACCGCACGAGCGGGCATCTCGATCCATACTAAGATCACCGTGACGATGTTCTGGGGAAGTACCCTCTTTGACCCCGTCGAAACCTTTGCCAAGGTCTAGAAAGGACCTCTTTTAGATGACGCCAGCACAGCACTACGACGCGGTCGTGATCGGCTCCGGCCAGGGCGGAAGCCCGCTGGCCAGCGTCCTGGCGGGGTCCGGGCGCAAGACTGCGCTCGTCGAGCGCGAGCACGTGGGCGGCACCTGCATAAATTGGGGCTGCACCCCGACCAAGACCATGATCGCCAGCGCCAAGGTCGCCTACCTAGACCACCGCTCGGCTGACTACGGGGTAGAGAACGGCCCCGTCACCATAGACATGACGAAGGTCCGAAAGCGCAAACGGGAGATAGTGGAGAGCTTCCGGGGCGGCGGCGAGCGGCGCCTAAGGATCGCCGGAGTCGACCTGATCCCGGGCGAAGCCTCTTTCGCAGCCCCGAGGGAGCTCGAGGTGCGTCTGAGCAAAGGCGGGACGCTGCGCCTCACTGCCGACAACGTCTTTATCAACGTCGGGGGCCGGCCCGTCAACCCGCCGGTCGAGGGGCTCGACGGCGTACCCACCCTCAACTCCACGACGGTCATGGAGCTGGACGAGGTCCCGGATCACCTGCTGGTGCTGGGCGGCGGCTACGTGGGCCTTGAGTTCGCCCAGATGTTCCGGCGCTTCGGCAGCGAGGTGACGATCGTGGAGCGGGGCCCGCAGCTACTCGCGCGCGAGGACGCCGACGTGGCCGAAGCGGTGGCCGAGGTTTTGCGCGAGGACGGCGTCGAGATGCTCCTCCGCACCCAGGCCCGGCGCGCCTGCCAGACCGGGGGCGGAAGGATACGGCTCGCGGTCCACACACCCGAAGGGGAGCGCGGGCTCGAAGGTTCCCGCCTGCTGGCCGCGGCGGGCCGGACACCCAACACCGATACCCTGAATCTGGAGGCGGCGGGGGTAGAGACAGACGAGCGCGGCTTCGTCAGGGTGAACGGGCGGCTCGAGACCAGCGCGGACGGTATCTGGGCGCTTGGCGACGCGACGGGTGGTCCCGCCTTCACCCACGCCTCCTACGACGACTATCGCGTCATCAAGGCGAACCTCATCGACGGCGGCCAAGCTACCACCTCGGGGCGCCTTATCCCCTACACTGTCTTTACGGACCCGCAGCTCGGGCGGGTGGGCTTGAGCGAAGCGGAGGCCCGCGAGCAGGGCCGCGACGTCCTCGTGGCGAAGATGCCTATGAGCCGGGTCGCCCGGGCACTCGAGGTGGACGAGGCTCGCGGTATGATGAAGGCCGTCGTGGACGCGGAGACGGACCGGATACTGGGCGCGGCAGTACTCGCGATCGAGGGCGGCGAGATAACCGCCATGCTCCAGATAGCCATGATGGGCGGGCTCCCCTACACCGCCCTCCGGGACGGCATCTTCGCCCACCCCACCCTCGCCGAGTCGCTCAACAATCTGTTCGCGACCGTGGAGGGAAGGAGGGCGACCCCGCCCTGAGCGTCGCGGACAAAGCGGACCTTTACGTCCCACGCGAGCAGCGATAGCGTAGCCGTCGACCGCCTAAGAGCTCAGGGCGTCGTCTATTATCCGGCGGTGGTCGAAGGCCAGCTCGACCGAGGACGGATCCAGAACCGAGACCTCGGAGGCGTCGGTGGCCGCCGCGAGCTCGCCACTGAGGACGCGCACGAGAAAGGCGACGCTGACGTTGTGGCCGCGGGGATCGCGCTCCGGCTCGGAGTAAACGCCGATGAGGCGCGCCACCTCCACCGCGAGGCCCGTCTCCTCGGCCGCCTCGCGGGCCGCCGCCTCCTCCACGGTCTCCCCCAGCTCCACGAAGCCGCCAGGCAGCGCCCATTGCCCCGCGAACGGCTCGCTGGCGCGCCGGATCAGGACCACCCCCCTCTCCGAGGGGATCACCACGTCGACCATCAGCTTCGGCGTCTCTGGACCCGCCACCTCTGGGATCGCCACCTCTGCGCCTCCCGTCTCGGATCTCCGCCCGATCCTACTACCCGCCTCCAGCTGGGCGCAATCCCTCCGCGTCTTTCTCCCCGGAAGGGGTTATGCTCTGCGAGGTGATGGGACAGAGAACGTGAAGATCCTGTGCCTCAGCGACCGGGTGGAGCCGATGCTCCAAGGCCCGAAGTTGGACTCCTACGCGAGGGGCGTGGAGGCCGTGATCTCCTGCGGCGACCTGCCGTTCGACTACCTGGAGTACGTCGTCACCTTCCTCGGCGCGCCGGTCTACTACGTGCTCGGCAACCACGACCCCGCCCCCGATAGCCCCGAGGTCCCGGAGGGCTGCACCCCGCTCGACGGCCGCGTCGTGGACGCAGGGGATGAAGCCGGCGGGCTGGTGCTCGCTGGGCTCTCCGGGTCCCGGCTCTACTCCGGGGGCCCGAACCAGTATACGGAGCGCCAGATGCGCCGCCGCGCCCGCACGCTCTCGGCCCGCATCCTGTGGCGCAGACTCTCCGGACGGCCGCGACCGCGCGTCTTCGTCTCCCACTCCCCGCCCTTCGGCCTCGGCGACGGCGAGGATCAGGCGCACATAGGCTTCGAGTCGTTCCTGAGCCTAATAGATCGTCACGAGCCCTCCCTCTGGCTGCACGGACACGTGCACCTTTACGGGCCGCAAGGACGGAGGATCACGCACCGGGGCGAGACGAAGGTCATCAACGTGTTCGGGCACCGGATCATCGAGGTGTAACCCTTTGCTAGCGGCCTTGTTGTTCAGAGTGTCGGGTTGTAGATTCTTCTGGAGGATCATGGACTACGACTTTCAAGCAGATAAGGACTTCTCCCGGGCCCGGCGTAGAGCCTTTTTGCGCAGGATCGGGGCGTTTATGCGCAAGGACCCCAGCTCCAACCAGCTGCTCTCCTTCGACGAGGTAAAGAGCGCTCTTGGGGCCGTGGAGCAGGTCTACCTCGGGATGCGCACGGTCGAGGTCCCTAAGATAGTCGGCAGCGTGGGCCGCCACAGGGACTTCGACCGGGCGTTCCTGCCGTCGAAAGGGGATCTCGGCGTCCGCTGGAAGCGGATAGACCAGATGATGCACCGGGCCGAGGAGCTCCCCCCCATAAGCCTCTACAAAATCGGGGACGCCTACTTCGTCCGGGACGGCAACCACCGCGTCTCGGTCGCCCACCAGTTAGGCGTCGAGATGATCGACGCTGAGGTCGTGGAGCTCAGGAGCCGCGTGCCGATAGACTCGGAGATCACCGCCCGCGACCTCCTGCACAAGGTGGAGCAGCGCAGGCTGCTGGAGCGCATGCCCTTCGACCGCGTACTCCCAGAGGTTAGGGTGGAGCTCTCCGACGTTTCGGACTACCGCGGGCTGGCCAATCACGTGGAGGCCCACGGCTTCAGGATCTCCCAGCTCTGGAAGCGCTACATCTCACCGGAGGAGACTTTGAGGGACTGGTACGAGTACCAATACGCCCCCATAGCCGAGATGGTCAGGGAGGAGCGCATCCTCGACGCCTTCCCCGGTAGGACCGAGCTCGACCTGTACCTTTGGATCGTCGATCACCGCGAGCGCCTCGCCCTCGAGGCCCGCGACGAGGGGATCCCACCCGAGGCCGCCAAGGATGACATCCTGAGGCAGAGCCGCCGCCGTCGCCTCCAGGTTCCCAACATACCGGTCCCTGGCAGAAGCTCCCGGGTGCGACCCCGCGACGCGACGGACCCCGAAGACGCGACGTGACGCCAGTCCTGCCCTAGCCCGGCGCCCCTTTACCGAACCCTCACCTCAAGGACCTGGCGTAGTCCCGAGCCAGCTCGTGCGCCGGTTGCTTCGCCCTTATAATCCTCGTAGCCGTGGTCTCGGCGGTGTAGGCGTAGTCTTAGTTGGCGTCGCTGCACCACGGCAAGACGGATCATCTAGGAAAGGGCGAAGCTCTTGGAGCCAGGAAGCAATCCGCGCACGGAGACGGGAAACGCAAGCGGCGGGACCGGGGGGCGTAGGCGCCGCCGGTGGCCCTTCGTCGTCGGCGGGCTGGTTGCTTTGGGGCTGCTGGTCCTGGCCGTCGGCGTGGTCGTGGTCGTCCTCACCGTTGTCGCTACCGGCCCGAGCGCGCAGACGGCCGTCTACGAGGAGGAGTACGTATCGGGAGCGGGCCCGGCGAAGATAGCCGTCGTGCCGGTCGAAGGCACCATCGCCTCCGCCGACAGCACAGTGCCCGGCGTCCAGCCACCGGTCACCCCCGAGGGGCTCGCCGACGCCCTGCGGCAGGCCGAAGAGGACCCGAGCGTCGCGGCGGTCGTGCTCGAGGTCAACTCCCCCGGCGGCGGGGTCACGGCCAGCGACGAGATGCACCAGAGCATCCTGGACTTCAAGGAGTCCTCCGGCAAGCGGGTCGTCGTCTCCATGGGCGACACCGCGGCCTCCGGCGGCTACTACATCTCCACCGCCGCCGACCGGATAGTTGCCAGCGAGACCACCCTCACGGGTTCTTTGGGCGTCATCTTCTCGCTGACCGACTTCTCCGAGCTGGCCGACGAGTACGGCGTCGAGCAGGAGGTGATCAAGAGCGGCGAGTTCAAGGACATGGGGTCCTCCTTCAAGGACCTCACGCCCGAGGAGCGCGAGATCTTCCAGTCCCTCGTGGACGAGTCATACGACAGGTTCGTCTCCGTGATCGTGGAGGGGCGCAACCTCCCCGAAGAGAAGGTGCGCGAGATCGCCGACGGCCGCGTCTACTCGGGCCAGCAGGCTAGGGAGCTTGGTCTAGTAGACTCCTTCGGCGGCCTCGACGAGGCAGCCGAGGTCTCCCAGGACCTCGCCAACGTCGAAGGAGCGACCGTCGTCCGCTATGTGCAGCCCGAATCTTTCACGGACACGCTCCTCGCCCGCCTCGCCCCCCAGGAGCCGGAGGCCCT
>Ga0126306_10002545_pt1 | contig 10296 bp, 9 predicted proteins | sample Plot27_FD_92592 | JGI IMG/M metagenome (GOLD analysis project Ga0126306, IMG submission 92592) | Serpentine soil microbial communities from UC McLaughlin Reserve, CA, USA - Plot27 | ecosystem: Environmental > Terrestrial > Soil > Grasslands | place: USA: UC McLaughlin Reserve, Lake County... | reverse complement strand
TGGACAAGTGGCTGGACAACCCCAACAATCGAGAAGACCAGCTTCGCTGGCGACGGGTTTTGCACCAGCGAGATGAGGTAGTGGAGCAACTGAGGTCCAACCGCACTCTAATCGAAGCCCACAGAGTGGTAGCCCAACAACGGTAGGGTTGCACGCAGGCAAGGCGAGGAGGCCTGAGTACGCGCCTTATAGCTCAGGTCGTGCGAGCCTCCTCTTACACCCTGTCCAGCTCGTGGAACCAGAACAACTCCAACCGTCCGTCCTCAAGGCGCACGTCCAACGCTGGGTGGTCGGGATGACCCCACTTGTGCTCCACGGTGCCTCGCATCCCGCTGAACCTCGACTTCCAGTGCCCTTCCGTCACCCGTACCGTAATGCCCGTATGTGCCTCGTGAGATTGCATGAGGTTCTGTCCTATCTCCAAGTTTGAGGCCAGAAGCACCTTCTAGGCTCCGACCATCTTCCCTTTCACCCGATTGTGAAAAGTATCACATCATTACACAATTATATGTAGACTGCAATACACACCCCACTACATATTGTGGGACATAGAGCTAAGGTCCATAGCCTCTGCCCTGCTTCTCTTGTGTTGTCTACGTCCTCGATTCCTTTCTCAGATTACTCGCTATCGAGACCTCAAGGTCAATCCAGACTACGCCAGGACTCGGCGTTAGCGAGACTCCCTTCTTTAACTGCTGTTGGGAGGATCGATAAGCCCGTTGTCGAGGCTTATCAGCTCTTGCATCGCTCTGACCGCCCCTTTCTGCATGTTCGGGAGGACGTGCGAGTAGGTGTCGAGGGTGATAGAGATCGTTGAGTGACCGAGAATCTCCTGGACTATCTTTGGGTGGATACCTTTGGAGAGCAGTAGAGTGGCCGCCGTGTGCCTCAGGTCGTGTAACCGCGTGGTAGCAGGCAGACCGGCTCTCTTTGAGATCCTTTTAAAGTGCTGGGTGAGTGACCTTGGGCGTATGGGAGCCCCCTGGGGATTGGGGAAGATGAGGTCCCCTGGCTTCGCTCTATCCCCGCTGTCCCTACTTTCCCTGTACTTCGCCAACAAGCTCACGGCGTAGGGGGTGAGCGCTACGCTCCTCTTACCCTTGTTGGTCTTCGGGGACTCGAAGGAAAGTCCCCGCTCCGACGTTCCCGCTCGGGTCTCCGAGAGCGACCTCTTGATCCGAAGGACCTGCGCCTCAAGGTCCACGTCCTCCCACCTGAGAGCCAGCATCTCTCCCCGCCTGAGGCCGGTGGTCACTGCGAGGGTAAAGAGAGCCCGGTCCCGATCGGTTGCGAGGCTCCCCAAAAGCTTCTGGACCTGCTCCACGCAGAGCGGTTGTACCTCGCCCTTCTTCAATCTGGGGGCCTTTACCAGCTCGGTGACGTTCCTGCTTACATAAGCCCAGCTCACGGCCTGATCGAGCGCCTTGTGCAACGTCACGTGAACGTACTACACGCTTCTGGGTGAGAGACCTCCCTCAAGCTTTGCCCTGTAGAGCTCCTGAACCTGAAGAGGGGAGAGATCCACCAGCTTTATCCGTCCGAGCGCCGGCTCGATATGCAGCCTGACAACCTGCTCGTAGCGCTCGAAGGTTCTCGGACTCACGGAGCCATTAACAGAGTTTGCAAGCCAGCTCCTCAGGAAGTCTCCGAGGTTTACGAAAGAATGTATGGTTCCACGGTGACTTTCATCGAGTGCCTCCCTGAGCCTCTGCGCAACCTCCTTGCGGGTCTCCCCGTAGATGTCTCTCCTCTTGAAGCCATCGACCGTGCGGACGGTGTACCTCGCGCACCACCGTCCATCCTTCCTCTTGAAGACCGTACCTTCGCCGTTGCCTCTCTTCTTCACCGTTTCTCCTTCCCGTTGTGGTCACGGTTGTGGTCAAACGGGAGGAGTAGCACCCCGAAGGGTAGCCCTAGAAAACCGAGAAGCCTCTAGAAATGCGGTACCGGAGGTCGGGCTCGAACCGACACGCCCCTTTCAGGGCACCGGATTTTGAGTCCGGCGCGTCTACCAATTCCGCCACTCCGGCATGCTCTGGAGCGGGGCGATTATAGCATGGGGTGCGCCTCGCCCGGGGTGAATTCACCTCGCTTGACAACAGGTACCAGTCTAACCATAATCCGCGTTAGTTAGGCGTTTATGGAGCACGTTTAGGGGTGATCCGTCGGCGGTCCCGAGATCGTAGCGAATCTGCGTGGGGGTCACCCGTTGGATCTGGACAAGGAGGCACAAGTGAAGAGAGCGCGTCGGACTGGGATTCTGGCGGTACTGGGGCTGGCCGCTGCGTTGCTGGTCGTCGGTTGCGGCGGCGGAGCGGGCGGCGGGGGCGGAGAAGAAGAAGGCGCCACCGCGAAGATAGTGAGCGACCTGCCGATGCAAGGGGCTAACCGGGCCCAGACCCTGACCATGGTCAACGCCATAAGACTGGCTCTGCAAGAGCGGGACAACAAGGCCGGCGACATCAACATCGAGTACGAGGTCCTGGACGACGCCACAGCGCAGGCAGGCCAGTGGGACGCGGCCAAGTGCGCCGAGAACGCGCAGTCGGCCGCCCAGGACGAGGAGATCATCGGCTGGATTGGGCCGTTCAACTCCGGGTGCGCGGCGGTCGAAATCCCCATCAACAACGAGGCGGGGCTGGGCATGATCAGCCCGGCGAACACCTACATCGGCCTGACGAAGCCCGGCGGTGAGCCGGACGAGCCGGAGAAGTATTACCCGACGGGCGAGCGCAACTACGCCCGCGTGATCGTGGCCGACGACAAGCAGGGCAAGGCCGGCGTCGCGCTGATGCTGGAGGAGGGCTTCGAGAGCGTCTACATCCTCGACGACAAGGAGACCTACGGCAAGGGCCTGGCTGACCAGTTCCAGCAGGCCGCGGAGGATCAGGGAATTGAGGTCGTCGGCCGCGAGGGTATAGACGGTTCGGCGCCCAACTACCGCTCGCTGATGAACAAGATCGCGCAGGCCCAGCCCGACGCCGTCTACTTTGGCGGCATCATCGAGAACAACGCGGCCCAGCTCATCAAGGACAAAGTCGGCGCCGGGATGAGCAACGATGACGTCGCCTTTATCGGGCCCGACGGCATCTTCGTAGACGAGCTTTTAAGCCAGGCTGGCGACTCCGCCGAGGGCATCTTCGTCACCTTCGGCGGCCTGCCCCAGAAGGAGCTCTCCGAGGAGGGCCAGCAGTTCGTCCAGAAGTACGAGGAGAAGTACGACGACGCCATCCAACCGTACACCGCCTACGCCTACGAGGCGGCTAACGTGATGCTCGACGCTATCGAGAAGGCCTCCGAGGATGCCGGCGGCGTGCCCGACCGCCAGGCCGTAGTGGAGCAGATCCACGCTACCGAGGACTACCAAGGTGCCCTCGGCACCTGGAGCTTCGATGAGGACGGCGACACGACCCTCACGGAGCTCTCGGTGCAGACGGTCGAGGGCGGCGAGTTCAAGCTCCACAGCGTCCTCGACGTCTCCGAGCTTCAGTAGGGATGGCGCTAGAGTGGGGGCCGGCATCACCGGTCCCCGGCCCCCGACCGGAGGACGCTCATGACGACGGGTGATGCAGCGACGAAGCCCCGCTCCGGGGCCCTGCTCCAGAGCATCAGGTCTTCGAGTTGGAGCTCGCGGATCGCCGTGGCCCTCATCGCGGTGTTGCTGGTCGTGCTGCTCATCCAGGCGGTCCGGGAACCAGCGCAGTTCGCCTCGCAGCTGGTCATCGGGATCACCAACGGGGCCATCATCGCGCTAGTAGCTTTAGGCTACACGCTGGTCTACGGGATCATCGAGCTCATCAACTTCGCCCACGGCGACAACTTCATGATCGGCTCCTTCGTGGGGCTTACCGTCCTTAGCGGAACGTTCCTGGGGCTCGGCTTCTTCGGTGCCATATCGGACGACTCCGGGGCGCTCATCAGGCTGGCTGGGGTCCTCATAGCCATGGCCATCGCCATGATCGCCTGCGGGCTGCTAGGCGTAGGGATCGAGCGGGTGGCCTACAAACCTTTGCGCAACTCGCCGCGTCTGGCGGTCCTTATCACGGCCATCGGCATGTCCTTTATTCTCCAGAACGTCGGCCTCGCGTGGAAGGGGCCCGCCCAGGTCCCGTTCCCGGAACTCGTCTCCAATGCCAATATCCTGCCGACCGACGCGATCATCTTCCGGTGGAAGGACCTCCTCGTTATCGGGGTGACGGTGCCGCTGCTCGTGGCACTCTCCTATTTCATCGGCAGTACCAAGCAGGGGAAGGCGATGCGGGCCGTCGCCCAGGACAAAGAAGCGGCGGCGATGGTCGGCATCAACGTGAACCGCACGATCTCCATAACGTTCCTCCTGGCTGGGATTCTCGCCGGGGCCTCGGGCGTGATGTACGGCCTCTTCAACGGCATCACGGTCTTCAACGTGGGGTTCCAGCAAGGACTCTACGCCTTCACGGCTGCGGTCCTCGGAGGCATAGGCAACCTGACCGGGGCTGTGGTCGGGGGGTTTCTCATCGGCATCATCGGGTCCATGGCCGACCAGTACATAGGCGTCAGGTGGACCGCGATCGTGATCTTCGCCGTGCTCATCATGGTCCTGGTGTTCCGGCCCACGGGCCTCCTCGGGGACCGCTCGGCGGTGCAGGGGGGCGGGGAGTAGCGGCGTGACCCTGCTGAGGAAGTACGGGCTCCCGGCGCTGCTCATCGTGGCGGCGTTTGTCTTCCCGGTCGTGGATGGCGCATTCGACCTGGAGCTGATCTTCCCGGTGATCATCATCGCCATCTACATCTTGCTGGCGCTGGGCCTGAACATCGTCGTCGGGTTCGCGGGCCTCTTGGACCTGGGCTTCGTCGCGTTCTACGCCCTCGGCGCCTACGCCGTCGGCTGGCTCGCCTCCAGCCACTTCAGGCAGGTGAGCTTCTCGTTCGGGGCCACCGCGACCTCGATCACCGGCGAGGACCCGGCCGGGATACACATCTCGTTCTGGATCCTCCTCTTCGTCGCCGCGGTCTTCGCGGGGCTGTGCGGCGTGATCATCGGCGCGCCCACCCTGAGGCTGCGGGGGGACTACCTGGCGATAGTCACTCTGGGGTTCGGGGAGATCATCCCTCGCTTCTTCCAGAACGCCGACAACCTCGGCGGCTTCAACCTGACCAACGGCACCATAGGCATCAAGGCGATAGATGCGCCGGGGTTGCAGTTCCTGCCGGACTCTCTGGATGCGTGGCAACGCTTCGGGACGCTGTACCTGCATCCGTGGTACTACACGATCCTGATCCTGGTCTTGATCACGATCTACGTCAACGTACGCCTCAGGGACTCGAGGCTGGGGCGGGCCTGGATCTCGGTGCGCGAGGACGAGACCGCCGCCGCCGCGATGGGCATCAACCCGGTGACGACGAAGCTCTGGGCCTACGCCCTCGGGGCTGTCTTCGGCGGCATCGCGGGCGCCTTCTACGGCGCGTTCATCAAGAACATCTTCCCCGACGCATTCTCGTTCAACATCTCGATCCTCGTTCTCTGTATGGTCATCCTCGGCGGCATGGGGAACATCTACGGCGTGATACTCGGCGCCATCATCCTGCAGGGCCTCAACTTCTACCTGCTGCCGCAGATAAACGTGTGGGTCCACGCCATCGGCAACGCTGTCGGGGTTCCCGCGCTCGCCCAAGCGGACATCCCGAAGTACAACTTCTTGCTGTTCGGCCTCCTCCTTGTTCTCATGATGGTCCTGCGTCCCGAAGGCATCATCCCCAACCGCCAGCGCGCCGAAGAGCTGCACGGCGGCGAGGGTGGCGACGTCGGTGACTCGCTCGGGGGAACTGCCCGTGGCTGAGGAGAACGGGAAAGCAAACGTCCTCGAGGCAAGCGGGATCACCAAGGTCTTCGGTGGCCTGGTTGCGGTGAGCGAGGTGGACTTCGACATCCCCGAGCGCTCGATAGTCAGCCTGATCGGGCCGAATGGCGCGGGCAAGACGACGTTCTTCAACATGGTGAGCGGCCTCTACGAGCCTTCGGCCGGGAGCTTCGTGTATGGGGGCAGGGACATAACGAAGCTCGGGGCGCACAAACGTGCCCAGATGGGCATCGGGCGCACCTTCCAGAACATCCGGCTCTTCGACACTATGAGCGCCGGAGAGAACGTGCTCGCCGGGATGCACACGCGCCTCAGGGGCAGCATTCTCGGCTCGATCTTCAGCTTGCCCGGGACCCGCCGCGAGGAGCGGGAGGGCCGCGTGAAGGCCGCGGAGCTGCTGGATTTCGTTGGCATCCAAGAGCGGGAGACGTTCGCCAAGAACCTCTCGTACGGGGACCAGAGGCGCCTCGAGATAGCCCGCGCCCTGGCCTCCAACCCGAAGCTGCTCCTACTCGACGAGCCGACGGCGGGGATGAACCCGCAGGAGACCGCGCGCCTCACGGAGCTCATCGGGCGCCTGAGGGAGGAGCGGGGGATTTCCATCCTCCTCATCGAGCACGAGATGAGGGTGGTCATGAGCATCTCCGACCGGGTAACCGTGCTGGATCACGGCGAGAAGATTTCCGAGGGCTCGCCGCGCGAGGTGCGCGAGGACCCGCGCGTGATCGAAGCCTACCTCGGCACGGCGAAGACGGGGTGAGCGAAGCTCTATGCCGCTGCTCGAGATAGATAACATGCACAGCTACTACGGGCACATCCACGCGCTGCGCGGGATCTCGCTCACCGTCGAAGAGGGCGAGGTCGTGACGCTTATCGGCTCCAACGGGGCGGGCAAGACGACGACGCTCCGCTCGATCCACGGCATTTTGCCGCCGAGGGAGGGCAGAATAGTCTTCGCCGGCGAGGAGATACAGGGGACGCCTGCACACGAGCTCATCGGCAAGGGGATCGCCCAGAGTCCGGAGGGGCGCAGGATCTTCTTCCGCATGACCGTCCTCGAGAATCTTGAGATGGGCGCCTACCACAGGAACGATGGCGCCGAGATCCGGGAGGACATGGACCGCGTCTTCGACCTCTTCCCGCGCCTCAAGGAGCGTACGAAGCAGGAGGCGGGAACGATGAGCGGCGGGGAGCAGCAGATGCTCGCCATAGGCCGCGCTCTCATGAGTCGCCCCAAGCTCCTGCTCCTCGATGAGCCCTCGATGGGCCTCGCGCCCGTCCTCGTCGAGCGGATCTTCGAGATCATCCCCGAGATCAACAAGCAGGGCACCACGCTCCTGCTCGTCGAGCAGAACGCGAACGTGGCGCTCGAGATCGCCACCCGCGGCTACGTCCTGGAGTCGGGCGAGATCGTGAACTCCGCCTCCGCCGCCGAGCTGCGCGAGGACCCGGCGGTCCGCGAAGCCTACCTCGGCGAGATCTAGCCTTCCCCACAAGATGTGTATACTTTTCCCGCCCTAAGCGGTACCCTGAAGGTGTGCCCTGTATCGGACGGAACAACCAGATGACCCACTCGGTCTACGCGCCTTCTCTCACTCTGAGCAAGCTCGCGTGCGGCTGGTACGGGGTCGGGCACACGAACCTCCGGCATCCCGGCGACATGCGGGGCACCGTGGTCGGGAAGAAGGGCAGGTTCAGGCCGTCTCCGCGCACAGAGGAGGTGACGTTTATAGCTTAACGACCAGGACGGTGACGTATGATCCTCGACCATCCCGCAGTCCTCTTCAAGGCCTGCCAGCGTATCTCCCCCATCAATCCCGACTATGCAAACCTCCCTATAAGGCAGGGCTTTAACTGGTTCTCGTGTCTGGGCGACGCCCGCTTCGGCAGGCTGTATCTCGTAGTGTTCCGCTCGGTGCGGCGGGTGACGGCGGACCCCAGACTCCTTAAAGAGCACGACGATAGGGCCTACGCAGCGGCTCTCGAGGCGGGCGGCCTGTTGCGCTACTTCAAGGGCGAGCTAAACGAGCGCCGCAGGTGCCTGTCGTTCTGCCTGTGGGAGAGCAGGGAGCAGGCCGTGACTGCCTCCGGCGGCGCCTCCCACCGGACTGCGGCCCAGGTGACGGCGGAGATGTACGAGTCGTACACTCTGGAGCGGTACGAGCTTACTAAGGACGACACCGGAGACCTCGCCTTCAGGCGGCTCGACGGGGAGCCGGCGCGTGCGGGTGCCGAGCCCTCCGGAGTCTCGGCCTGAGGGCTGCGCGAACCCAGCAGCGTTCGTGCATCCCCGGTTTTCGCGGGAGGGCTCCGCGGTATAATTCTTGGGAATGCGCGTCTACCTCATCGATGGCTACTCCCTGCTCTACCGGGCGTTCTACGCGCTGCCGCAGAGCATAGCGACGACTAGCGGGCTGCCCACCAACGCCCTCTACGGTTTTACGAGCATGGTCCTCAAGCTGCTCGATTCTGAGGAGGAGGTCGGGATCGGGGTGGTGTGGGATAGCGGGAAGCCGGCGTTCCGGATGGAGATCTTCCCCGAGTACAAGGCTCACCGCTCCGCGATGCCCGAGGAGCTCAAGGTCCAGCTCGACCACCTCGACGAGATCTTGGAGGCGATGAACATCCCGGCCATCCGGGCCAAGGGGTTCGAGGCCGACGACGCTCTGGCTACGCTTTCGAAAAGTGTGCCGGAGGACGTAGAGCTCTTTATCGTAACCGGGGACCAGGACGCGATGCAGCTCGTCGACGGCCGCGTCAAGGTGCTCAGGACCACCCGCGGGGTATCTGAGACCAGAACGTACGGGCGGGAAGAGGTGATCGAGGAGTACGGCGTCACGCCGGAGCAGATCCCTGACTACAAGGCCCTCGTGGGCGACCCCTCTGACAACATACCCGGCGTCAGGGGCATCGGCCCCAAGGGCGCCGCGAGCCTGCTGCAGGAGTTCGGCTCCGTGGCGGGGGTCTACGAGAACCTGGAGAAGATCCCCGCGAAGGGCACGCGACAAAAGCTCGAGGAGGGGCGGGAGAGCGCCTTTGTCTCGCTGGAGCTCGCCCGTATGCGCTTCGACGTCCCGGTCGAGTTCGACAAGGAGGCCCTCAGGTTCGAGGGGGTCTCCCCTCAGAGCCGCGACGTGCTCCTCAGGCGCTACGAGTTCAGGAGCCTCGAGCCCCGCTTCGCCGAGCTGCCGGTGGTCGGCGGCGAGGAGCTTCCGCCGGCGGAGCGGCTGGTGGTGCGGCTCTCGGGTGATGCGGTCGAGCCCAGCTTCGAACCCGCGGCGGCAGCGCCGGTCGGGGACGGTCGGTGGTGTGCCGCGGTGGCGCAGGACGAGGTGAGGATCTCGGACGGGTTGCCGGACCGGCCGCTCAGGGTGCACGACGCGAAGAAGCTCGGGGTGCGGGGGGCGCACTTCGACACGTTCCTCGCGGCGTATCTGGTCAAACCCGGTCTGGGGAGCTACGACCTCGACGCCCTCTCCTCCGAGCGCGGCCTGGCCGAGGTCGAGGTGAACCACGACGACCCCGCCATCCGGGACGCCGCCCGGCGAGCCGCCGTGATACAGGCGCTCTCCCCGGAGTTGAATGGGGAGCTGGAGGAGATGGGCCTAGCGCGGCTCTTCTACGATGTGGAGCTGCCGCTCGCCCACGTGCTCGGGGAGATCGAGAGGCTTGGGATGCCGGTCGATACCCGTACTCTCGAGGAGGTCGGCGAGGAGATAGAGGCCCGGGTTGCGGAGTTGGAGCAAATGATCTACGAGGACGTCGGCCACCCGTTCAACATCGGCTCGCCGAAGCAGCTCGGCGAGGTGCTCTTCGAGGAGCTGAGCCTCCCACCGGTAAGGAAGACCAAGACCGGCTACTCAACGGACGCCAAGGTGTTGCAGCAGCTCGCCATCGAGCACCCCGTGGCTGAGCGCGTGATCGCCTACCGGGAGCTGACCAAGCTGAGGGGCACCTACATTGAGGGTCTCTTGAAGCTGATCGGCGACGACGGCCGCATCCACACCACCCTCAACCAGACGACAACCGCGACGGGGCGCATCTCCAGCGACTCCCCGAACCTGCAGAACATCCCGGTCCGCACCGAGCTCGGCGCCCGTATCCGGGACGCCTTCACCGCCTCGCCGGGCCGCAGGCTTGTGGTCGCCGACTACTCGCAGATAGAGCTCAGGATCCTGGCCCACATGACCGGGGAACCCTCCCTCGTCGAGTCCTTCGTCTCCGGCGAGGACATCCACACCCGCACCGCCGCCGAGGTCTTCGACGTGCGCATAGGCAGCGTTACGCCGGAGCTCAGGCGGCGGGCGAAGATGGTCAACTTCGGCATCCTGTACGGCATATCGGGCTTCGGGCTCGCGAGCCGGCTCGGGAACGTGCACCCGGCGGAGGCCGACCGGTGCATCAGGCGCTACTTCGAGCGCTACCCCAAAGTGACCGAGTTCATGCGCGAGACCCT
>Ga0126306_10002544_pt1 | contig 10297 bp, 8 predicted proteins | sample Plot27_FD_92592 | JGI IMG/M metagenome (GOLD analysis project Ga0126306, IMG submission 92592) | Serpentine soil microbial communities from UC McLaughlin Reserve, CA, USA - Plot27 | ecosystem: Environmental > Terrestrial > Soil > Grasslands | place: USA: UC McLaughlin Reserve, Lake County... | reverse complement strand
GGCCGGAGTCGAGAAGCTCGTATCCCTGAGCCGTTAGTTTCGCCATGGTTAGGTGTTCTCCTGTTCTGTTTTCCGTGGTCCGTTGTTCGTCATCTCTGAGGGTGGATCGTTCGTCAGATCATGCGGGTCTCCTCTCTTTGCTTGCGAGTCAAACAGGACATAGCGATAGACAGCGGTGAGCGCGGAAAGCTCCGTCTCCGGCGTGGCGTCGGGGCGCGGCGTGTAGACAACGTGAGGGCTATTCATCGCCCTCTGCGGCTCGTCGCTTACGCTCTCCGCCCCCGAGACGCCGTAACCGCTCGATGTCCTCTGGGGTGTAGTAGCGCCAGCCAGCTGGTGTTCGGCGGGCTAGGGGAAGTGCTCCGAGCCGCTCGCCAAACCTGAGCCAGGCTGGTCCTACGCCCAAAGCATCGGCGGCCTGGCTAATCGTGAGTGTGCGCTGCTCCTTGAGCATGCACAGACTGTAAACCTATAATTTAAGTCACCGTAGACACGCGTTTAGAAGAAAACTTGTCTAAATTCTTGAGTCTTGTCCCAAGAGGGCCCGGGCACGGTCGAAGCGGTCCGATACCTTCTCAGCGTCTCTCCAAGCCGAGTCGTTTCGTAATGTAGTTAAGGGTTCCTTCTCCACGATGTCCAATAGCAAGCTGTTTACTATGTCCACTGTATTGCCTTTTCGGCTCATCCTGTTACGGTCCTCCCCGCGCTTGCCCCGGATGCACCACAGCACGCAAGCCATGATTGTCTTATCGCGACTCTGGCGGGTGCTCCGACCGTAATCTCCAAGCAGCTCACCAAACAGGAGGTTCTTATGTTGCCCTTGCCCAAGTAGGCCGCGCAGAATACCTGCTATGGCTAAATGTGTGGGGAATGAATAGTGGGGGATCTTCGGGTACTCAGAAAAATGGTCGAGGCGGCCCGGATGGATTTCGTATTTTGGCCCGATGTCCACAATAAACTGAAAATCTCTATACTCCCATGAGGTGCTGCCAGGGCTCCATTTGGAGCTAGGCAGCTTTTCTTGGGTTAAGACGCCGCGGTAAAACCGGGCTGCCTTTTCCGGGTCGGCAAACCTCGTTAGTGTTTTGAGGCGGATCCGCTTGGCAAGCTGGCTGTCGGGGTACCGAATTACTTCGGCAACGACGGGGCGAAAGCGCACAACGGGGAAGCCGCCCAACAACTTCACCAGCTGCACGCTAGGGTATTCTTTCACCAGTTTCCGGGCAGCCGCCCCGCGCTTGGTGGCGTCGCGCTGTTCCGCGAGCGCACCCATACGCAGAGAGAGCGCCAGTGTAGGAATAATCTCTGCTTCTGTGACGTCGCAATCAAACAAGAGCTCAGCAACCCAGAACAGGGCACTACATGAGTCACATATTTCAACGCCTTGGCGCCTTACGACCCTCTCTGTGGGCACCAGGCACGAGCCACAAGGTTTAGTTTCGACGGGTTCAAAACTGAATTCCAGGATCTTGATGTCCCCGTCTGGGTCCGTCATACGCGCACCAATTCTAACCGCTCAGCGCCACCCTCGGTGAGCACACGGAAGCGCATAGAAGCCTTGTTGTTTGGAGTTTGGAAATTTGACGGTACACGTATTTTAACATAGCGGCTTTAACGGGGAGCCGCTATATTCCCGTTCGTGAGAGCGAAGAAGCTGGTCGGGGAGAGGGTCGAGCTGCGACGCCACTCTCCCGAGCACTACCGACTCTACGGCGAATGGTACGGGGACCCAGAGATCTGGCGCCTCACTAGCTGGTCCGCGGCGCCCCTGAGCCCCTCCGCGGTCGAACGACTCTTCGAAGACAGGGAGCATTCCCCGGCGGACGACTCTTTCGCCATCCACCTCAAGGACGAGGGCAAACCCATCGGCGTCGTCAGCCTGATGAACATCAGCGTGGCGAATGCTTCGGCGGAGCTCTCCGTCATCGTGGGTCATCCGGAGGACCGACACCACGGCTACGGGGCCGAGGCCATCGCTGTGCTCCTCGACTACGCGTTCGGAGACCTAAGCCTGAACCGCGTCGGCTTGAGCGTATTCGATTTTAACGAAGACGCCATCGCCGCCTACGGCAAGCTGGGGTTTCGGGAAGAGGGACGCCTCCGCGGGGCGCTGAGGCGCGACGACGCCTTCCACGACGCCATCCTCATGAGCGTGCTGAAACAGGAGTGGAGCACTACGGATCCCGAGCCCTGACCTTGGCCTCGAACCCCTCTTCGAGCCGGGTCGCGATCCGCCGGACTTCGGCACTGACATCCTCGTCAGTCAACGTCTCCTCACCCTGGAAGGTGAAGCTCAAAGCGACGCTCTTGTGGCCCTCGGGAACCGGCGGCTTCTCATAGACGTCGAAGACCCGGGTCTCGGCGAGTATGGGACTCCGCAGCGCCGCTATGGCGGCCAGCATCTCGCCCACCGGGACAGAGGACGCCGCCACGACCGCCAGGTCCCGGTTCACGGTGGGGACGTTTACGAACGGCTCGAAGCGCGGCGTGGGATCCGGCTCGCAGAGGGCGAGGTCAAGCTCGAAGGCCGCGACCGGCCAGCCTTCCAGCTCAAACCGCTCGATCACCTCCGGGTGCAGCTCCCCCACCCATCCCGCCTCTCGCTCGTCCACCCACACCACCGCGGAGCGACCCGGGTGCAGGAACGGGCTCTCCCCCGGCTCGAACCGCGAGCCGGGGACGAGCCGCTCGACGATGCCTTTTGCCAAGAAGAAACCGGCTTCAAGCTCCGGCACATTCCACCCCGCCGGGTGTACGCTGCCGGCGAGGACCAGACCTACCTTGGGTATCTCCCGCACGCCCATTAGGGAATACATGTTCGGCTCCGCGTCGGGGCCGAGCCGGTCGGTCTCGCCCGTGATCCGAAACCGGATCGCGGTCTCCCGCAATCCCTCGGGCGCAGGATGCGGCTCGAAGACGTTCCCCACCTCGAACAACCCGGCGCCCCGCGACCCGAACGAGCGGTTACGAGCCATAGCGTCGAGCAGGCCCGGCAGGATGGTGGCGCGGAGGTTCTTGCCCTCAGCGCTCAGGGGGTTCCCGACGCGGACGACGCCACGCTCGCCGGTACCGAGGTCTTCGAGCCAGCGGTCCGGCCCGAACGGGTACGTGAGCGCCTCCGCGAAGCCGAGGTCAACGAGCACGTGTCTGAGCCGGCGGAGCCTCTTCTGAGAGGGCGTGAGGCCGCCAGGCTGCGAGATCTCCGGTAGCACCTCGGGTACCTTCTCCAACCCGATCAGGCGCCCGACCTCTTCGATCAAGTCCTCCTCCCGCCTCAGGTCCCCGCGGAAGGTTGGCACTGTTGTGGACAGGCGACCGTTCTCCTTCTCGACCCTCAGGCCGAGCCGCGTTAGCCGCGACGCGGCCTCCCCCAGATCTACCTGTATGCCGAGCAGAAGCTCCGCGCGTTCGATGCGCAGCGGCACCCGCCACGGCTCGACGGGTTCGGGGTAGTGGCTCAGAGTGTCGTCGGCGACGAGCCCGCAGCAGAGGGAGGAGATCAGAGCCGTCACCCGGTTCATCGCGTAGCCGACCATGTTGCGGTCGAGCCCGCGCTCGAACCGACCCGAGGCGTCGGTGCGCAGCCCGAGCCTCTGAGACGTCTGCATGATGTTGGTGCCGTCGAAGGTGGCGACCTCGACGAGGACATCGGTGGTCTCGTCCCCCACCTCCGCGTCCTCGGCGCCCATCACGCCCGCGACCACCAGCCCCTTTTCCTCGTCGGCTATGAGGAGTACCTCGCCATCGAGGATGCGGGTCGAGCCGTCGAGGAGCGTGATCCTCTCCCCCTCCCGAGCCCGGCGCACGACGATGCCCTCGCGTACCTTATCGGCGTCGAAGGCGTGGATCGGCTGTCCGGTCTCCAGCATGACGTAGTTGGTCGCGTCCACGATGGCGTTTATGGGACGCATCCCGGCCGCGTAGACGCGCTGGCGCATCCACAGCGGTGCTCGGCCCGCCGGAGCGACGCCGGAGACCCGCCGCAGGTCGTAGCGCGGGCAGAGGCCTCCGGCCTCGACGCGCAGCCCGTAGGCCCCGGTTGGCTCACCGCCGCACCTCGGAGAAGCCTCGGGGGCGCGGTGGCCAGTCTCCAGCACGGCCGCCAGCTCGCGGGAGACCCCGATCATGCCCCACAGGTCAGGACGATTGGGGAAGACGTCTATCTCCAGCACCGTCTCGCCGACCGGGAAGTTGTCGGCCACCGGGTGCCCGACCTCGAAGGAGTCGTCGAGGAGCAGTATCCCCCCGTGGTCGGGCGAGATGCCGAGCTCGCGCTCGCTCATCATCATCCCGTAGGACTCCAGGCCCCGCAGCTTCGCCTTCCTCAGCTTCGTTCCGTCCGCCATGACGCTGCCCGGTAGCACCACCGGCACCTTCGCGCCCGGGTAGGGGTTCGGTGCCCCGGCCACGATCTGGACGACCCGCCCGCCAATGTCCACCTTCGCCACGAAGAGCCGGTCAGCGTCGGGATGCGGCCCGAACTCCTGGACTTCGCCCACTATGACCTCGCCCTCGAGAACCCCGAGCCGCGAGACGCCGTCCACCTCCTGCACGCGGAGGGAGATGAGCTCGACCAGCTCGTCGGCCGAGAGGTCGACGTCCACGTACTCGCGGAGCCAGCTTAACGGAACGCGCAAGGAGACCCTACCCTTCTAGAATCAAAACTGCCGGAGGAAACGCAGATCACCCTCGAAGAAGAGGCGCAGGTCCGGGATACCGTACTTGACCATCGCCATGCGATCCGGGCCCATCCCGAAGGCGAAGCCGGTGTACTCCTCCGGGTCGTAGCCGACCTCTTCGAGTACCGCCGGGTCCACCATCCCCGCCCCGAGCATCTCGAGCCAGCCCGCCCCCTTGCACAGCTTGCAGTTGGGGTCGTTCCCGCCGCAGACGAAGCAGCTGAGGTCCATCTCCACGCTCGGCTCGGTGAACTGGAAGTAGCCCGGCCTGAGCCTGACCTTCAACCCCTCCCCGAAGACGTGGCGCGCCATCGCCGCCAGGGTCCCCTTCAGGTGCCCGAGGGTGAGGCCCCTGTCTACCGCGAGGCCCTCGATCTGGTGGAACATCGGGGTGTGGGTCGGGTCGGAGTCGCGCCGGTAGGTCCTGCCGGGGCAGACTACGTAGACTGGTGGCTCCTGCGAGAGCATCGTGCGGATCTGGACGGGCGACGTGTGCGTCCGCAAGACCAGTCCTTCGTCCAAAAAGAAGGTGTCGTGCTCGCTGCGAGCCGGGTGCTCGGGCGGGATGTTGAGCGCCGTAAAGTTGTAGTAGTCGGTCTCGACCTCCGGTCCCTCGGCCAAGCGATAGCCCAGGCCCACGAAGAAGTCCACCACGTCGTCTATGACTCGCATCGAGGGATGCAGGTGGCCCTTCGGACACGGGATGCCTGGGAGGGTGACGTCCACGGCCTCCGCCCCGAGCCGTTGCTCGCGTTCCTCCGCGGCCAGTACTCCCGTCTTCAAGCTCAGAGCGTCCTCGATCTCGCGCGAGGCTACGTTCGCCGCCCTCCCGACCTTCTTGCGGTCGTCCGGGGCCAGGGTTCCGATGCTCCTTTTGATCTCGGTAATCTCCGCCGAGCGCCCGAGGTAGCGTACCCGCACGTCCTCCAGGGAAGCGGTGGAATCGGCGGCAGCGACGGCGGAGAGAGCCTCCGCCTTCAGCTCTTCTATACGCTGCGTTACCGCCATACAGGGCGCTTATGGTAGCACACGCACATACGCCTCGTAGAGCAGGATGGAGGCGGCGATCGCGGCGTTGAGCGAGGCCGCCTGCGAGGGCACTGTCACCCTCTCCTGGCTCCCCTCGACGACCTCATCCGGAAGACCCGCACCCTCCGCGCCCACGACGATCACGAGCCTGCCGGCGGGCAAAGCCCTCGGCGTGCCTCCGCCCTTAGGAACCGCCGCCACGGTAGTAAAACCGGCGCTGCCGGCTTCGGTCAGAAGCTCCAGCGAGTCCAGCTCGCGGGAGACCGGCGCGTGGAAAAGGGAGCCCATCGTGGCGCGGACGGTCTTGGGATTGTAAAGGTCGGCGCAACCCTTCGAGAGTGCGACTCCAGCCTCGAAAGCGTGTGCAGAGCGGACGACGGTCCCGACGTTCCCAGGGTTCTGCACGCCGTGCAGCAGCACGACGCGGTCGCGAGCCGCCGTCAGCTCGCCAGGGCTCACGTCCAGGAAAGGAAAGACCCCGACCGGTCCGGTCGGGGTGGTGAGCGTCGAGAGGCGGCGCACCTCCCCCACTTCGCTGAACAGCTTCAAGGGCGGCTCGTCAGACTCCAAGGTCAAGTGCGTCCCCTCGGCCAGAAAGAGTCGCTCCGCCTCGCGGTGTTTTTTCTGGTTAAGCCTGGCCGCCCGCTTGAGGGAGATCACCGGCGGATACCGGGACCGCCGGTTAGCCCTCGTCGGCTTGTGCCTTGGCCGCCTTGTCCACGTCGCCGACGGTGATGCGGCCGTCCTTGCCGGTGCCCTCGACGGTCGAAAGATCGACGCCCAGCTCCTGGGCCTTGCGCTCGGCGGCCTCGGTGGCGTGCACCTTGCCCTCTTCCTCGGCGGCCTCCTCCACGTCGCCCACGACGACCTTGCCCTCGGCGCCGGTGGCCTCCACAGACTCGAGGTCAACGTCCAGCTTCTCGGCCCGGCGCTCGGCGGCCTCGGTGGCCTCGACCTCGGCGGTCTCATGCTCGGCGGATGGCTCCGGAGCGGCTTTCTTCGCCTCGGGTCTGGGCCTCGACTTCTTCGGCTTTTTCTCGCTGGGCTCGGTTCTCCCGGATACCTTCCTCTCCACCTTTATGCGCAGCTCGACGGGCTGGCCGACCAGGGCGTTCTTGGCCTGCGTCACAATGGCGGCGAAGGCTTCGGGTTCGGTGGCGGCAAGGTCGGCGAGAATTTTACGATCGAGGTCTATCTCGGCGAGCCTCAGGCCGTGGACGAACTGGGAGTAGGAGAGGCCGTGCTCGCGCGCCCCGGCGTTGATGCGCTGGATCCAGAGCGCCCGGAAGTCCCGCTTGCGCTGCTTGCGCCCCTCGTAGGCGTAGACGCCGCTCTTCCAGACTTGCTCCTTGGCGCGCTTATAAGAGGTGTGCTTGGTCCCCCGGTATCCCTTCGCCTGCTCGAGCACCTTGCGGCGCTTTTTGCGGGCGTGGACGCTGCGTGCCGTGCGTGCCAACTACCTCACCCCCAAAAGGCGCTTTATGCGCTTGTCGTCCTTGGGGTTGACGACGGTCTCGGTATTGAGGCGCCGCTTGCGCTTGGTGCTCTTTTTCTCGAGCATGTGGTTGTGGCCGCTGCGACGGCGCCTGAGCTTGCCCTTCTTCCGCACCTCGAAGCGCCCGGCGGCACCCTGGTGGGTCTTCATCTTCGACATCGTTTTCCTCCGCGTTTCGTTCCGGCTGCTAAGAACGGGGCTCGCGGCACGGGAGAAGAGCCGTTTCGCACCCGACGAGGCGCTATTGTATCAAACTGTTGCTTTAGCTGCGGGCTGCCCTCTCGCGGCGCTCGCCGGATTGCGAGGCCTGCTGAGAAGGTTGCGCCTCCTTGTTCTCTTTCCTCGGCGTCATGACCATCACCATGTTGCGGCCGTCGAGGTTCGGCTGGCTCTCAATGCGCCCCAGATCCTCCAGGTCGCTGGCGAGCCTTCTCAGGAGCCTCTCGCCGAGCTCCGGGTGCTGCACCTCGCGGCCCCGGAACATTATCGTGACCTTCACCTTGTCGCCGCCGCGTAAGAAACGCTCGACGTGGCCCCGCTTGGTGTTGAAATCGTGGTCGCCGATCTTGGGACGGAGCTTTATCTCCCGCACGTTGATGTTGACCTGCTTCTTGCGGGCGGCCTTACGGTCCTGCTCCTTCTGGTATTTGTACTTGCCGTAGTCCATGAGGCGGACCACCGGCGGATCCGAGTTCGGGGCGACCTCCACGAGGTCCAGATCCAGCTGCTCGGCGTAGTCGGTCGCCTCGCGTATGTGCTTTATCCCCAACTGCTCGCCGTTGGCCGAGATCAACCGCACGGAACGTGCCCGGATCTGACCGTTGATCCTCGGCTCTTCTTCAGTCGCTACTGCGCATCACTCCTCTCAAAGACAAACTTTCGGGGCCAACAGCCCGCCCAACGCTGAACTGGCTAGAGCGTCGAACGGACGCGGACCCCGACACTACAAAGGTAATTATACCCCTCGCCCGCGGCCCGTGTCCACACGCGTTCATCGGCGCGCGGCCGTCTCCCGCAACACCCGCTCGGCAAAGGTCCCTACCTCGAGCGCCTCCTGCCTCTTGTCCCCGCGCTTGCGCACGTTAACCGTGCCCTCCCCGGCCTCGGCGTCGCCGACGATGAGGAGGTAGGGGATCTTCTGGCGGGCGTTCTCCCGGATCTTCTTCTGCATGCTGTTGGCCGAATCGTCCACCTCGACGCGCAAGTCCCTGTTGGCGAGATCTCTCTGCGCCTTGCGGGCGTAATCCAGGTGCCGGTCGGCAACTGGGATGACCACCGCCTGCACCGGCGAGAGCCACACCGGGAAGGCGCCAGCATAGTGCTCGATCACCACGGCCATGAACCGCTCCGTGGTCCCTGTGACGGCGCGGTGGAGCAATACTGGGGTGTGCGCCTTTCCGTCCTCCCCGACGTACTCGCATCCGAGCCTGCCGGGCTGAAAGAAGTCTACCTGTATGGTCGAGAGCTGCCACTCTCGCCCAAGCACGTCCTTGGCGATAAAGTCCGCCTTGGGCCCGTAGAAGTTCGCCTCCCCGACGCCCGGATAGTACTCGATGCCGGACGCCTCGAGCGCCGTGCGCAAAGATTCCTCGGCCCGCGACCATCGCTCGTCACCCGCGAGGTACTTGGGATCGTCAGGATCGCGCAGACTGAGACGGACCCTGTAGTCCGTGAACCCGTAGGTGTCAAGGACCTCGCGGATGATCTCCAACGCCCGCCCGAACTCCTCCTGGACCTGCTCCTCGGTGCAGAAGACGTGGGCGTCGTCTTGCGTGAGCGCCCGCACCCTGGTGAGGCCCGTGAGCTCGCCGCTCTTCTCGTAGCGGTAGAGCGTGGCGAACTCGGCGTAGCGAAGTGGGAGGTCCCGATAGGAGTGCGCCTCGGAGTTGAAGAGCGTCATGTGGCTCGGGCAGTTCATCGGCTTGAGGCGGTAGCTCGTCTCGCCGTCCACCATCGGCGGGAACATCGAGTCGTTGTAGTGTTCGAGGTGGCCGCTCCTGGCGTAAAGTTTCTCGTTGACGAGGTGTCCGGTCCACACGTGGTCGTAGCCGTGACGGCTCTGCACCCCGCGCACGTACCCCTCCATCAGGTGGCGCAGCATCTCGCCCTTGGGTAGGAAGAGTGGGATGCCAGCCCCCACCTCGGGCGAGAACGTGAAGAGCCCGAGGTCTTTGCCGATCTTGCGGTGGTCTCTCTCTCGCGCCTCCTCGAGCCTCCGCAGGTACGCCTTGAGCTGCTTCTCCGTCGGCCAGGCGGTGCCGTAGATGCGCGTGAGCATCGGGTTGTTCTCGTCACCGCGCCAGTAAGCCCCGGCGATGTTCTGCAGCTTGAAGGCCCCCAAAGCGCCGGTGCTCGGGACGTGCGGACCACGGCAGAGGTCGAAGAAGTCGCCCTGCCGGTAGACGGAGATGTCGCCGTCCTGGAGGTCGCGGATGATCTCCATCTTGTAGGGGTTGTCGGCGTAGAGCCGCTCGGCCTCCTTTTTCGAGACTTCCTCGCGCTCGATCGGGAGGTCGCGCTCGGCGATCTCGCGCATCCGCTCCTCTATACGGGGTAGCTCCTCGTCGGTGAGGCGCCCGGCTACCTCGATGTCGTAGAAGAAGCCATCCTCTATCGGCGGCCCGAGGGTGAGCTTGCTCCCAGGATAGAGCTCCAGGATCGCCTGCGCCATCGCGTGCGCCGTCGAGTGCCGCAAGACCTCGAGGCCCTCCGGCGAGTCCTTCGTTACGACCTCGAACTCTCCGCCGCCGTTCAACGGGGCGTCGAGGTCCACGAGCCTACCGTCCAGCTTCGCCACCACGGCGTCGCGCAGCAGCCGGGGCCCGATCCTCTCGGCCACGTCCCGCGCGCGGTCGCCCGGTTTTATCTCCAACTGGTTCCCGTCAGGGAGCCTAACAGCCGCCATGTACGTACCTCGCTTTGTGAAAGATCGGGGGTTCGGTGCGAAAGATAAGGCTAGGTAGTTCGACGCAGCGCGCCAGTGAGGCCCGCGCAGCGTGGTGGGCGATAGTGGATTCGAACCACTGACCTCTTCCGCGTCAAGGAAGCGCTCTCCCCCTGAGCTAATCGCCCTCAGCCTTCGAGACCGTTTCGT
>Ga0126306_10002543_pt1 | contig 10298 bp, 9 predicted proteins | sample Plot27_FD_92592 | JGI IMG/M metagenome (GOLD analysis project Ga0126306, IMG submission 92592) | Serpentine soil microbial communities from UC McLaughlin Reserve, CA, USA - Plot27 | ecosystem: Environmental > Terrestrial > Soil > Grasslands | place: USA: UC McLaughlin Reserve, Lake County... | reverse complement strand
ATCGCCATTCATAACCCGCCCTTGAAGCTGATCGTCGTCGGCGCGGTTCATATAGCCCAGGCGCTGATTCCGATCGCCACCGGCCTGAATTACGATGTCGTGGTGATCGATCCGCGCGGCGCCTTTGCCACGCCGGAACGTTTTCCGGGCGTGACGGTCCGAGCGGAGTGGCCCGATGAAGTGATGCCGCAGATCAGTCTCGACATGCGCAGTGCGATTGTTCTCCTGACCCACGACCCGAAGATCGACGATCCCGCGCTCCTGGCCGCCCTGCGGTCGCAGTGCTTCTACATCGGCGCGCTCGGCTCCAAACGCACGCATGCGCAGCGGCTGGAACGCTTTACGGCAAAAGGGTTCACCGAGGGACAGCTGGCGCGCATCCATGCGCCCATCGGACTCAACATCGGTGCTCGCGGGGCGGCAGAAATTGCCGTTGCAATAGCGGCGGAAATGACGAAGGTTCTGCGCCTTGGGCCCGAGGTGACATGAAATTCGCCGAATTCGACGTGAGTGCTGCCGAAGGCGCAATTCTTGCGCATTCCGTAAAGCATCATGGCGGAATTTTCAAAAAGGGCAGGGTGCTTTCGGCGAGCGACATCGAGCTTCTGCAGGCGAGCGGCGTGAAACGCATCTTCGCGGCGCGGCTGGAGACGGGCGATGTTCCGGAAGATGCGGCCGCGGCGCAAATGGCCAATGCCATCGCAGGGGGTGGACTCTCGATCCAGGAGCCTTTCACCGGACGGTCCAATCTTCATGCAGCCGGTGCGGGTGTCTTTACCGCCGATAGCGAGCGGCTGAAAGCCATCAACCGGCTGCACGAGAGCCTGACCATTGCCACGGTCGCACCTTTCGCGGCTGTCAGGGAAGGCCAGATGATCGCCACGGTCAAAGTCATTCCCTTCGCCGTTCCCCGGCCAGTGCTCGACCGGGCGCTGCGCATCGCGGCGGGCGAACCGCTCGTCGCCGTCCATCCGTTTCAAAGAAGGCGTGCAGGGCTTGTCATCACCAAGCTCCCCCAGACAAAGCCGTCGATCATCGATAAGAGCCGCGAGGTCATGCAGGCGAGGCTCGAGGCGCTGGGGAGCGCGCTTGGCGAAGTCATGGTCGTTTCCCATGAAGTAGAGCCCGTCAGGGAGGCGGTGCGCGCGCTCAAGGCCTCAGGCCACGATCCGGTGCTGATGTTCGGCGCTTCTGCCATCGTCGATCGCGGCGATGTGATTCCGGCCGCGCTCACAGCCGCCGGAGGCGAGGTCGTGCATCTCGGCATGCCCGTCGATCCGGGCAATCTTTTGATGCTGGGACGGCTCGAGCAGACACCGGTCATCGGCGTGCCCTCCTGCGCGCGCTCGCCCAAGGTAAACGGCTTCGACTGGGTTCTCGAGCGCACGCTCGCGGGCCTCGCTGTTCGCCCTGAAGACATCATGGACATGGGAAGCGGCGGGCTGCTCATGGAAATTCCGTCGCGGCCGGCGCCGCGCGAAGGAAAGCCCGGCAAGCAGAAGGCCAGGCCGGAGATTGCCGCAGTCGTGCTTGCGGCCGGCCGATCGACAAGGATGGGCAGCAACAAGCTGCTGAAGCAGGTCAAGGGCAAACCGATGATCCGCGGCACGGTGGAGGCGGTGCTGCAGTCACAGGCCTCGCCCGTCGTCGTGGTGACGGGCCATGACGAGAGCCAGGTGCGAGACGCGCTCAAGGACCTGCCGGTCGCGTTCATCACCAATTCCAATTACGCGGACGGCCTGTCGACCTCGCTCGCCGCGGGCGTAGCCAAACTGCCGCCCACCGCGGACGGTGCCCTGATGGTCTTGGGCGACATGCCGCTCGTTCCCGCACAGACGCTTAATCGGCTTATCGCCTCCTTCGATCCCGCCCGCGGGCACAGTATCTGCGTGCCGGTGTATCAAGGGGAACGCGGCAATCCGATCCTGTGGGGGCGGCAGCATTTCAGCGAGTTCGAGGGTCTGAAGGGCGACCGCGGCGCGAGGGTGCTGCTGGTCGTTAATTCGGCGAACGTCGTCGAGGTGCCGGCCGGCAATGAAGGCGTGCTCACCGATTTCGATACGCCGGAATCACTGAGCCGGCTCAAAGGAGGCGCAGGCCCTTGAAGCTCGCGTGACCATTGCGGCCGATGATGACATGGTCGTGCACGGTTATGCCGAGCTTGTCGGCAGCCTCGACGATGCGGTTGGTCATCTCGATGTCGGCACGGGAAGGCGTAGGATCGCCCGAGGCTGATTGTGCACAAGAACGATCGCCGAGGCCGACAGCTCGAGCGCGCGCTTGATAACCTCGCGGGGATAGACCGGCGTGTGATCGACGGTGCCCTGCTGCTGGACTTCATCGGCGATGAGCAGGTTTTTCCGGTCGAGGAACAGGACGCGGAACGCCTCCCGGTCGCTATAGGCCATGCAGGCATGGCAATATTCGATCAGCTGCGACCAGGACTGCAACACCGGCCGATTCATGAGATGGCCGCGCATGAGCCGCCGTGATGCTGCCTCGATGAGCTTGAGCTCGGTGATCACCGCCTCACCGACACCCTTGATCTCCTTCAGCCGCTCGGGCTGGGCGGCGACCGCCTCGGCAAAGGAACCAAATTTCTCGATGAGCTTCTTGGCGAGCGGCTTGGTGTCCTGGCGGGGCAGGGCGCGGAACAGAACGAGCTCCAGGAGTTCGTAATCATGGAGTGCTTCATGGCCGGCGGTTCGGAAGCGCTCACGCAGGCGCTCGCGGTGCCCGATAAAATGCGGCCTGCCGTCCGCCTCCTCGAATTCCCCCGGCATTGCCCCTCGCGCGATGCTCAGACCAGCCGATAAGGCGGGCAGTCATAGCCTTTCGGCGACAGGGTGAAGACTTCGCAGCCGTCTTCGGTCACGCCCACCGTGTGCTCGAACTGGGCGGAGAGGGTGCGGTCGCGGGTAACGGCTGTCCAGCCATCGGACAGAACTTTCACCTCGGGCCTGCCGGAATTGATCATGGGTTCGATGGTGAAAAACATACCGGGCTTCAGCATGATGCCCTCGCCGGACCGCCCGTAATGAAGGATGTTCGGCATGTCGTGAAAGAGCCGGCCGAGCCCGTGGCCACAGAAGTCGCGCACCACGGTGCAGCGTTCGGACTGGACGAAGCTCTGGATGGCATGGCCGATATCGCCGGTGCGCGCGCCGGGCCGGACCGCGGCTATGCCGCGCATGAGAGCCTCGTAGGTGATCTCGATCAGCCGTTCGGCCCGCCGCTGGATAGGCCCGACTGCATACATGCGGCTCGAATCGCCGTGCCAGCCGTCGACAATCAGCGTGATGTCGATGTTCAGTATCTCACCGTCGCGCAGCGGTTTCTCGTTGGGGATGCCGTGACACACCACGTGATTGATGGAGGTGCAGATCGCCTTGGGATAACCTCGGTAATAAAGCGGCGCAGGCGTGGCCTTGTTGTCGAGGGCAAATTCCAGAACCGTGCGGTCCAGCTCTGCCGTGCTGACACCCGGCTGCACCATGGGCGTGATCAGATCGAGCGCTTCGGCGCAAAGCTGGCCGACGCGCCTCATTCCGGCAAAGCCATCAGGGCCATGCAGCTTAATCTGGCCGGTGTTGGCAATTGGCGCAACGGCCGCGTCGATATAAGTCATGGGAAGCAGCATCCGAAGTCAGTGTGTAGGCAGCGGTCTAGGCCCGCATGACTTCACTATATAAGCGCGAACGCGGGCTTCAGCCAGTGCCTTCAAGCGCCCGTTGGATGACAGGGGTGCCGGCATCCTTTACAGGTGAGCAAAAGGAGCTTCGGAATGCCTTCTCCCCCCACGGCAGGGCTTCTGCTGATCGGCGATGAGATCTTGTCGGGCCGCACCAAGGACAAGAATCTCGGCTATATCGCCGATTTTCTCACCGGCCTCGGCATCGATCTCATGGAGGCGAGGGTGGTGGCGGATATCGAGGACGACATCGTGGCGGCCCTGAACGCGCTCAAGGTGCGCTACAGCTATGTGTTCACCACCGGGGGAATCGGTCCGACCCACGACGACATCACGGCCGATGCCGTGGCGAAGGCCTTCGGCGTGCCGATCGATCACGACCCCCGGGCGGTCGCTATACTGAAGGCGCATTATGATCCCGGGATGCTGAACGAGGCGCGCATGCGCATGGCGCGGATTCCGCAGGGTGCAAGCCTGATAGAGAACCCGGTTTCGAAAGCTCCGGGCTTTCGGATCGGCAACGTCTTCGTCATGGCCGGCGTGCCGAAGATCATGCAGGGGATGCTCGAGTCGCTGAAACCGCAGCTCGAGGGCGGCACGCCCATGCTGTCGGCCAATGTGACGGCTTTTATAGGGGAAGGCGACCTGGCGAAGCCGCTGAAGGAAATCCAGGACCGTTATCGCGAGGTCGTCATCGGCTCCTATCCCTTCGAGGAGCAAGGCAGATATGGTTCCCACCTCGTTCTGCGATCGCGCGATGCGGCCAAGCTTGCCGAGGCGGCGGCGGAGGTCGAAGCGATGACGGGATCGCTGAAGGCGAGCGGGACGGTAAGAGTGTGGTCGTGATGGCCGGTGTAAATACATCATGGCCGGGCTTGACCCGGCCATCTGCCACCCGCGATGAAATGCGCGGATCAAGTCCGCGCATGACGTAAATTCGTGATGTTTGGGCTCAGGCGGCGAGGGCGCGCATCACCTTGCTGGTGAGGTCGTTGCGCGTGAAGGGCTTGTTCACCAGATCGATGGCGTCGGGCAGGTTCTGCATCTGGCGCACCGAACCCGGCGCGTAGCCGGACATGAACAGCAGCTTCAGCTCGGGGCGCAGCTTCAGGGCGCGGGCGGCAAGCTCGGGCCCGTTCATGCCGCCTGCCATGATGACGTCGGACAGCACCAGATCGATATCCTTGCGGGTCGCGAGAATATGGAGAGCTTCCGAGCCGTTCGAGGCCGTCAGAGTCTCGACGCCCAAATCGGCAATCATCGTGGCGGCGACATCGCGCACGGCATCATTGTCTTCGACGACGAGCACGACGGAGCGATGCGGCGGTGGCGGATCAGCTGGCTTGGCTGAGGGCTTCAATTCGAAAAAAGGGACTTGCCCGCCCTCGCTGCGGGCGCGCGGCAGATAGATCTTGACGCTGGTACCATGCCCGAGCTCGGAATAAATCTTGATGTGCCCGCCGGACTGCTTCACGAAGCCGTAGATCATCGACAGGCCTAGCCCGGAACCGGCTTCCGGCCCCTTGGTGGTGAAGAAGGGCTGGAACACCTTTTCGAGATGCTCCTTCGGAATGCCGCTGCCGGTGTCGGTGACGGCGATCATCGCATAGTCGCCCGGCAATACCTCGTCATGCCGGCTGCAATAATCGTCATCGAGCGCGACGTTGGAGAGCTCGACGACGAGGCGGCCGCCGCGCGGCATCATGGCGTCGCGCGCATTGATGCAGAGATTGAGGATGGCGGTCTCGAACTGCGACACATCGACGTTAATCGGCCAGGTGCCGGTCGAGGGCGCGAGCGTGAACTCGATGGCCTCGCCCACCGCCTGGCGCAGCATCGGCTCCATTTTCGGCAGCTGCAGCGAAAGATCGACCGACGTCGACTGCAGGGTCTGAAGCCGCGAAAAGGCGAGCAGCCGCTTGGTAAGCTCGGAGCCGCGCTCAGCGGCATCGAAGGCGGCCTTGATGCGCCGGGCAGCGCGCTCATCGCTGTGAACAAGCTGTTCGACCAGCTGAAGGTTGCCCATGACGACCATCAGCAGATTGTTGAAGTCGTGAGCGATGCCGCCGGTGAGCTGACCCACCGCTTCCATCTTCTGCGCCTGGAGATACTTTCGCTCCAGCGCCTTGCGATCGGAGATATCTTGGCAAATTCCGAAGAGGGAGACGACCTCGTTCTCTTCGCGCTCGGTCTCGATCGTCGCTTCGATGTGGCGCTCGACGCCATTGGGCAGGGCCAGCATGAACTCGAGACTCGGCATGTTGCGGCCGAGCTTGGCCAGCTCGAAGGCTTCCTTCCAGCGCTCCTGATCGGCCGGGGACATGACGCTTTCGATGAGCGACAGGGAAGGAGGCAGCACGCTGTCGGAAATGCCGAAGATCTCCAGCATCTCGTCGGAGAGCTTCACGATGCCGCTGTCGATCTGGTAGACCCAGCTGCCGAGGCGGGCCGCGGCCTGGGAACGGCGAAGATTGCGTTCGGAAAAACGCAAGCGCTCGAACGCGTTCATCTGCTCGGTGATGTTGCGGGCAAGGCCGATGACCTTGGTGGGCTTGCCGTCCATGGCGTCGCGGAGGACGCCGGCGATGACCTCGACCCAGATGTATTTTTCATCGCGGGTACGAACGCGGTATTTCGTCTGCCACTGGTCGACATGATTGCCGGAGGTGGTAAGGGAATGGTCGATGGTTTTCTTGGCGTCGTCCTGGTGAACCCGCTCGTTCCAGCTGCGATAGTTCAGGTCGGGGTCGCCGGGGGAGAAGCCGAGCATCTCATAAACCTCGGGCGACAGGTTGGAAACGCCGGTGCGATAGTCGAAGTCCCACAATGCATAACCGCCGCTGCGCAGAGCAAGCTGCAGGCGTCGCTCGACGTCATGGGTCTCGGCGATGAAGGCGGCGCGCGAGCTCTGGCCGACGAGAAGCATGACTTCCTTGCCGTCGGCCTTCATCATCTGCGCCGTGAAGCGGGCGAGCTTCGGCGCGCCCATTGAAGGGGAATAGGTTACCTCGATGCGCGTTGCGGCGTTCTGGCCGGCGTCGTTGGTTTCGTCGGTCACATAGCGGGCGGAAAGCTTGCCCATGCCGAATTTGGCCAGGGTTTGGCCCAGCATTTCCTCGCGGGGGATCCGCCACCGTTCGGCAAGGCAGGGCGTGACCTCGATGATGCCGGCATCGGGCAGGGTGACCGCCATCAATTCGACGGAGGCGATCTGAAGGATTTTCGCCAGTTCGACAACCGAGGCCGGGGTTTCCGTCATGAGCAGGCGCTCCTTGGGGATGCAAAGCAGGGCCTGAAGTCTCGCGAATAATGATGAAACAAGGGTTTACCGCAGCCGTCGATTTTGAAGCTTCGGCGGGGGTGGAATTAGAGCGGAATATCCCGAAAACGCCGGCAATCGTTGAACCGCGGGGGGATTTCGGGGCATAAGCATTAACCAGTGGCTGATAAAGGCAATGCCCGAAGATCGAGGGCGGTTCGAGGACGATGGACAACCTGCAGCAGAAGAGCTTTCCGGTTTCGTGGGACCAGTTTCATCGGGATTCGCGGGCGCTGGCCTGGCGTCTTGCGGCGGAGGGGCCGTTCGAGGCGGTGGTGGCGGTTACCCGGGGCGGGCTCGTGCCTGCGGCAATCGTGGCGCGCGAACTGGGCATCAGGGTGATCGAGACGGTGTGCATCGCGAGCTACGACTATGACAAGCAGGGGGAGCTCGAGGTGCTCAAGACGGTGGGCGAGCATGTTGCCAGGCTGAACGGCGGGGCTAAGATTCTGATCGTGGATGATCTCGTGGACACGGGGGCCACGGCCAAGGTGGTTCGGGCCATGCTGCCGAATGCTCATTTCGCAACGGTATATGCCAAGCCGGAGGGCCGGCCGATGGTCGACACCTTTATCACCGAGGTGAGTCAGGATACCTGGATCTATCTGCCCTGGGACATGGGGCTGGCTTTCGCGCCCCCGATTCGCGACGGCGCAAAGGTGTGAGAACGCACATAGGGTGCCGCGGCAACGCGTGAAGCGCGCCAAACGGCGCTTGCAATTGCCGTATAATATGGGAAATTGACGATGAGTGTAGCGGCGGCGCCACATGGCAGTTGTTATTTTTACGCCCCCTTGTGAGCACAAAAGTTAATGCTCATAGTGCCGTACTAGGGCTCGGGAAACGTGCGGCGGGCTGGTTGCTTCAGGGGGCGAACGGAGGGGAGACCGAATAATGAAACAGACATTGGCGGGAGCTTTTCTGTTCGCTTCGCTGCTAGCAACAGGAGCGACAGGAGCCGGCGCGGCTGACGTCGACATGGGTCCAGTCGTAGAGCCCATGACGTCGGAGTGGTATCTGGCGATCAGCGGCGGATTGAACAAGGTCTTCGATCTCGATTATGAAGCCGATTTTGATCCCGATCCCTTCGACGATTTCGACGGCGAGATCGAGTTCGATTACGGCTTCCGCGGCGGTGCCGCCATCGGCATGCGCTTCGGCAACAATTTCCGCGCCGAAGTGGAATTTGCCGGAAGCAGCACCGATGCGGATGAGGTCAACGGAAACGACATCGGTGGCTCGCTCGACATCTTCTCGGTGCTGGCCAAGCTCGATTTGGAGATGGAGTTCTTCGGCTGGTGGCACCCCTATATCGGCGCGGGTGCAGGCGTGGCCTTCGTGTCGCTCGACGGCATCGGCGACAGCGATGACAGTCTCGACGATGAAGATACGGTCTTCGCCGCTGCCATCGAGGGCGGCAGCATGTTCGAGCTTTCCGAAAATGTCGAGCTGTTCACCCAGACCCAGCTGATGTTCCTCGGCGATATCGATACGGAGTTCGACGTCGACGAAAGCGACGTCACGCTCGACAGCCCGCTCGTGCTGTCAAGCTCAGTCGGCTTACGGCTGAAGTTCTAGCATATCCTAATCATTGCGATTGCCGGGCCAGCGGGGCATAAGATGCGCCCCGATGGCCCGCGCGGACGTGGCGGAATGGTAGACGCAACGGACTTAAAATCCGTTGGGCGAAAGCCCGTGAGGGTTCGACTCCCTCCGTCCGCACCAGGAAAATCAAAAGCTTAATGCCGTCTTATTTGGCGCTGCCGGCGCCCTCCATCTCCTTTCTCCGCGGTTTTGGGAACCTTTAACCGCCCAAACCATCAAGGAAATAGGAGATTGCTATGCCTAGACAAGCTCATCGCGGCGAGGTGGCAGTAATTACCGGCGCTTCGGCTGGAATTGGGCGGGCGACCGCTCGTGAGTTCGCCAGACGCGGCGCGCACTTAGGCCTGCTTGGCCGAGGCATGGAGGGTTTGGAGGCAGCTAGGAAAGAAGTGACCGCCTTGGGCGGCCGGGCGCTCGCAATTTCGACCGACGTTAGCGACTTCAATCAGGTCGAGCGGGCAGCGGATAAGATCGAGGCCGAGCTCGGACCCATCGACATTTGGGTGAACAACGCATTTGCGGGGATGTTCTCTAAATTCGTCGATATGAGCCCGGAGGAGTTCAGGCGCGTAACCGAAGTAACATATCTTGGGCAAGTGAATGGCACGCGCGCGGCGCTGACGCGAATGATACGGCGCGATCGCGGCGTCATCGTATTGGTGGGTTCGGCCTTGGCTTACCGGGGTATCCCGCTCCAGTCGGCTTACTGCGGAGCAAAGCATGCGCTCCAGGGTTTTCTGGATTCAGTCAGGGTCGAACTGCTTCATGACCGCAGCAACGTGCACATTACAATGGTCCAGCTCCCCGGTGTGAACACCCCCCAGTTCGACTGGGTGAGATCTCGGGTTCCGGGCCGGCCAAAGCCGATTGGCACTATCTATCAACCCGAGGTCGCCGCAGACGCCATCTGGTTTGCTGCGCACGCCCGGCGCAAGGAGATTGTGGTTGGAGCGCCTGCCATGGCAGCGATCATGGCCGATAAAATATCGTCCAGCCTTTTTGACCGCTATCTCGCACGCAATGCCGTCGAGCAACAATATGAGGGCAGGCCGATTGCCGCTACGAGGCGAGACAATCTGTTCGAGCCGGTGCCCGGCGATCATGGCGCCCACGGCCGATTTGAAAAAAAAGCCAGTGCACATTCGCCAATGTTATGGGCGAGCATGAACCGCGGCTGGCTTGCTGCCGCCCTTGGGCTAATAGCTGCTGCGGCGTTCGTAGCGAACAGCCGCCGCAGCTGAGGCGTATGAGGTTGCCGCGCACGTGATCCGAGTAATCTCGATACGCAAAGCATTTCTGGCCGGCGCGGCTGCCGCGCTGGTATTGGAGATGGCGGTTCGGTTGCTTGCTGCCGCCGGTGTGCCCGGTGTCGATATGGTTTGGACGCTTGGAACTATTGTTGTTCCCGAGGGTCCAACGGTGGCGTGGTGGTTAGCAGGTGTCATGCTGCACGTGGGCGTCGGCGTGATCTGGGCAATCTTCTACGCTTATTTTTTCTGGTCTCTGTTCAAGCGGCATCCCGTTATTCAGGGCGTTGGGTTCTCGGTTTTACCGGCAATCCTGTCCGAGTTCATCATGTACCCGCAATTGAAATTGATGCATGCGGATAGCCTCGTGGCACATGAGAACGCCTGGACACTTCTGCAGAAAGTCACATGGAACGAGCGTGCCAGCCTATTGGCT
>Ga0126306_10002542_pt1 | contig 10300 bp, 11 predicted proteins | sample Plot27_FD_92592 | JGI IMG/M metagenome (GOLD analysis project Ga0126306, IMG submission 92592) | Serpentine soil microbial communities from UC McLaughlin Reserve, CA, USA - Plot27 | ecosystem: Environmental > Terrestrial > Soil > Grasslands | place: USA: UC McLaughlin Reserve, Lake County... | reverse complement strand
TCGAGCGAGAAGCTTCGGCCGGTCGCCGCGATCGCGCCGTCCATGACCAGTGCGATCGGGCGGCCGCCGCCGCTTGGGCCGCTTCGGATCTCGCCGGTGACCTCGCCCGGGACGAAGTGCGAGTTCGGATCGGCGTGCTGCAGATCGGCGGCCTGGTCGATATGCGCGGCCGTTGACCCGGGCAGCCGCGGCAGCGTTGCCGCACGGCGGCCCACCAGCTCGGCGTGCGGTCCGATCCGGTAGAGCGCCTCGGGGTTGTGGCCGCCGCCGCTTCCGAACAGGGCCAGCTTCCGGCGGATGGCCCTGCGCCAGCGCCGCTCCAGGGCATCCACCATGAAGGTGTAGTGGCCGCCCACGGTGTTGAGCTCCGTACCGACGCGGTGGAAGACGGTCACGCGGCGCGCCTGTGAGGCGAGCGGGCGAAGCAGCGAGCGACCGTCCAACGCCGTCGGAGCCTCGACGCCGGTCAGCTCGAGGATCGTCGGCAGGATGTCGATCGTCTCGACGTGGCGGTCGTCGAGCCTGCCCCTGCGCTGGCCCGGCAGCTTGATGAGCAGCGGGACGGGCGTGAGGTCCTGCACGTTTCGCGCCGTGACCGTCCGGCGCTCCATGCCCACGTGGAAGCCGATGCCGTGGTCTGCGACCACCACGATCAGCGCATCGTCGTACAGGCCCAGCCGGCGCAACCGCCCGAGCAGCTCGCCGAGCAGCCGGTCCGCAAGCCCCAGCTGCAGCAGGTGCCGCTGGTAGGACACCTTCACGAGCCACGGCACGCCGAATCCGAGCTCGCCGTTCAGCCCCGGGATCGGCTCCGGCGCGTGGAGGCGGTAGCGCCTTCCGGACGGATAGAACTGCCACGGCACGTGCGGCAGCAACACGTGCTTGAACCAGAGCGCGGGCTCCTTCCTCGGCTCCAGCGAGCGGACGAACGCCCGGAAGCGCTTGACCTTCCCGCCCCCGAGATGGCTCAGTGTCGTCCCGGGCTCGGGCTCGCATAGGCTCGTCGGGCACAGGCCGGTGGCCTCCTCCGAGGCGTTCACCTCGTACCGGCGCTCCAGCAGGGTAAACAGGTTCGCCGGGTGCGAGTAGACGTCCGAGCGCAGGCCCGCGCGCGGATAGCGGCCGTCCAGGATCGCGGGGACGGCGAGAGCGGTGCTGTCGTGCACGGCCGTCGCGCGCCGGTACCACGTGGACTCGCGCGCAAGCCCTGCGAACGCCGGGTAGCGAGAGCCATCGATCCGGCCCCCCGCGCCCATCAGCGACGCGAGCGGCAGCTCGTCGAAGACGACCATGACGATCGTCTTCGGCCGAACCGCAGCTGGCGGAGTCCTGCCGGCGTGCTCATGCGCCCGGCGCTCGGCGGTGCGCGAGGGCGCCGGCTCGAGCAGCGCAAGGCCCAGACCGGCCACCACCGCGGCCACGGCCGCGACCGCCAGGACCACTCGGACAACGGGGTGCTTTCGCACGAAGTCCCAGCGTATCCGGGGTGTTTGCCCGCCCGCCAGCATGCAACCACTCCTGCCCCAACGCGTTTCGCCGTGCATCCGTACGCGTGGGCGGAGGTGCGCGGCGGACTCTGCTGGGTGCGCGCCTAGGCGAAGAACTTGGCGGCGAGCTGTTCGACGGTGCCCTTCGTGCGCATCGTCGTCGGGCCGAGCAGCTCGTCGAGCGCCTTCCGGTCGAGCTCCGAGTCCATCGTCCCGCCGCTCGGCAGCCAGTAGAGCTCGCGCCTGCCGAAGGCGAGCAGATCCCGGTCGCTTGCGAGGGCGAGCGCCTTCTTCTGGACTGCGGCCGTCGGCTTCTTCTCGAGCATCGACACCTGGAGCTTCCCCTTGGCCTGTCCGACGTCCTCCGGCGGAAACGGCTCGTACGCGGCGATCTCCATCACCTCGCTCGCCGTGCGCAAGAAGATCACCATCTCGTGGCCAAGCGCCTTCTCGAGGTGCGTCTCGAGCGCGCGCGCCATGTCGCGCGGCGCCTCGAAGATGACGTTGCCGCTGGTCCGGAACGTCGCCACGTCCTCGGCTCCGAGCTGCTCGAACAGCGACTTCAGCGTGGCGCTCGTGACGCGCCGGTTGCGCCCGAGATTGACGGCTCGCAGGAAGGCGGCGTACCTCATGCCCCAAGGCTTGCAGACCCCGGCAACCGGACGTTCACTTCCGATTCACTGTGCATTCACAGCGGCAGGGCGCCCGCGTCCGACACTCCAAGCATGGAGAACGCGGGCAGGCTGCTGTTCATGGCGACGGTCACTTGCTACCTCCTCGGGCGCGTCTTCTCCGGCGAGACCACACACCCCGAGATGGTCGTCTACGCGGCCACGGCGGCGTTCGGGCTCGACTTCGTGATCGCCATGTGGCGTTCCCTCTGGACCCGCAGTCAGGCGACCCGAAATCCCGCCTGACGGATCGCTTGTCGGTGCGCTAAATTCGCCCCGTGGAAGCTCGCCGGACAGATCTGCTGAAGGCCTCCCCACGGATGTTCGAGTCGGACCTACTGGATCGGCTCTCGCGGGTCCACCCCACGGTCCCACTGGTGATCTTCGTCCCCGCGATCGTCGCGCTGTTCGTGGCCGGCGCCCGGGGCGAGCCAACCACGGTCCAGGTCATGGGCCTTGTGCTCGCCGGCTATGTCTTCTGGACGCTCTTCGAGTACTGGCTCCACAGGCTGGTCTTCCACTTCGAGCCCGAGGAGGGCATCGGCGCCCGCCTCCACTGGATCATCCACGGCGTTCACCACGACCACCCGAACGACCCGCTGCGCCTCGTAATGCCGCCATCGGTGAGCATCCCGCTGGCGGTCGCGCTGTGGGGGCTGTTCGTGCTCGTGCTCGGCACGCCGTGGGCTCACGTCTTCACCGCCGGCTTCCTCGCCGGCTACCTGCTGTACGACATGACGCACTATCACGTGCACCATCACCGCCCGTGCACGCGGCTCGGCAAGCTGGTGCGCGAGCTCCACATGCGCCATCACTTCCAGGACGACACGAGAGGCTTCGGCGTGAGCGCCCCGTTTTGGGACTACGTGTTCGGCACGCCCCAGAAGCGGCGCGGCGCGAGCTAGCGCGAGCCGGACGGGCTGAAGCGCCGCAGCCGCAGCGCGTTGGCGACCACCGAGACGCTCGACAGCGCCATCGCCGCGGCGGCTATGACTGGGTTCAGCAGGCCCGCCGCGGCGAGCGGGATGGCGGCGACGTTGTAGCCGAACGCCCAGCCGAGGTTCTGCTTGATCGTGCGGAGCGTCGCGCGGCTGAGCCGGATGGCGCGCGGCGCGGCGCGGAGGTCGCCGCTGACGAGCGTCAGGTCGGAAGCCTCGATGGCCACGTCGGTGCCGGTCCCGATCGCGAGGCCGAGGTCTGCCTGGGCGAGCGCCGGGGCGTCGTTGACGCCGTCGCCGACCATCGCCACCACGCGTCCCTCATTCCGAAGGCGCTTGACGACGCGGGCCTTGTCCGCGGGCAGCACCTCGGCGATCACCTCGTCGACGCCGACCTCCGCGGCCACGGCGCGCGCCGTCGTCTGGTTGTCGCCGGTGAGGAGGACCGGGCGGAGGCCGAGCTCCCTGAGCGAGACGACCGCCTCGGCCGAGGAGGGCTTCACCGTGTCGGCCACCACGAAGACGGCGCGAGCCTCGCCGTCCCAAGCGGCGGCGACGGCCGTGCGGCCGCGCGCCTCGGCGGCGGCGCGTGCCGCCGCGAGCTCGGGCGGCAGGGTCAGGCCGCGCTCGGCGAGAAGGGTAGGGCGGCCGACGACGACCTGCACGGAGTCCACCACACCCTGCACGCCCAGCCCCTCGATGTTCTCGAAGCGACCTCCGGATCGCGGCAGTCCGTTCTTGGTCTCCGCCGCCGTCGCGATCGCGCGAGCCACCGGGTGCTCGGATGCGCTCTCCACAGCGCCGACAAGGCGCAGGGCGTCGTCTCGCTCGACCCCATCGGCGACGGCGACCTCCACCAGGCTCATGCGCCCGGTCGTAACGGTGCCGGTCTTGTCGAGAACGACGGTGTCAACCTTCTTCGTCGACTCAAGCACCTCCGGTCCCTTGATCAGAATGCCGAGCTGCGCGCCGCGTCCCGTTCCCACCAGGAGCGCCGTCGGCGTCGCCAGTCCGAGCGCACACGGGCACGCGATGATCAGCACTGCCACCGCGGCGGTGAACGCTTCGGTCGCGCTCTCGCCTAGGGCGAGCCACACGGCGAGCGTCGCGACCGACACGGCGATCACGGCCGGCACGAACACGCTCGAGACCCGGTCGGCCAGCCGCTGGACGGGGGCCTTGCCGGCCTGGGCGTCGGTCACGAGCCGCGCGATCTGCGCGACAGCCGTCTCGGCGCCGACCTTCGTCGCGCGCACGACTAGGCGGCCGCCGGCGTTCACGGTCCCACCGGCGACCGCCGACCCGGGCGCCACCTCCACGGGAACCGACTCGCCGGTCAGCACGCTCATGTCAACGGCCGATGAGCCCTCTTCGACCATCCCGTCGGTGGCGATCTTTTCACCCGGGCGGACGACGAAGCGGTCGCCCGGGACGAGGCGCTCCAGCGGCACCTCGCGCTCGCTGCCGTTCGCATCGAGGAGCGCCACGTCCTTGGCGCCGAGCTCGAGCAGTGCTCGAAGCGCGGCGCCGGCCCGCCTCTTCGCGCGCGCTTCGAAGTACCGACCGGCGAGGATGAAGGTCGTGATCACCGACGCGGTCTCGAAGTACATGTCCGTGTCGCCGAAGAACAGCGCGTAGACGGACCACAGCCACGCGGCAAGCACGCCGACCGATATGAGCGTGTCCATCGTGACCGCGCCGTGCTTCAGGTTCGCCCAAGTGGCCCTGTGGAACGGCAGGGCGCCCCAGAGGACGACGGGCGTGGCGAGCGCGAATGCCAGCCCCTCCCAGCCGCCAAACCGCAGCGGCGGAATCATCGAGATAAGAAGGACGGGCAGCGAAAGCGTCGCGGAGATGACGACCCGGCGGCGGAGCGAGTCGGTGGAGTCGCTCCGCTCCTCTTCGACGTCCTCCTTGGGGCGGAGCACCGCCCCGTAGCCCACCGCCTCGACCGCGTCGACCAACTCGCTTCGCGCGACGCACGCCGGGTCGTAGTCCACCGTGGCCCGTTCGGTGGCGTAGTTGACGGTGGCGGTGACGCCGTCGACCTCGTTGAGGCTGCGCTCGACGCGGGCGGCGCAGGACGCGCAGGACATGCCCGTGATCGGAAGTTCGACGTGCTGCATACCCCCTAAGGGTATACTGTGCGCATGGCCACTTCCACCCAGACGCGCGGATACACCGCCACAAAAGACGAGCTCCTCAACCGCCTCCGCCGTATCGAGGGCCAGGTCGGCGGCATCGAGCGGATGGTCGAAGACGACCGCTACTGCATCGACGTGCTCACCCAGATCGCCGCCGTGCAGGCGGCGCTCGACAAGGTCGCGCTGGGCCTGCTCGACGACCACGCCCGCCACTGCGTCGTGAGTGGGCCCGCCGCGAAGAAGGAAGAACGGACCGAAGAGCTGATGGCAGCGGTCGGCCGCCTGATGCGCCGCGGCTGACCCCCGCGCGTCCAGCACCGAACGGACGCCCATCATGCCTTGGCCCCACAAAGCGATCCAGCGTTGCGACGTCCGCCTTGGCTGAGACGTAGATCGTCTTCTCGCCGGCCGCGGTCCAGCGCAGACCCATCAGGTCGGACGCGTCGCGAAGATCGTCTTGATGTCTTGTGACGCAGGCCAGCGAGCCAGGAAGCGGCAGCCGTCCGACTGAATGAGCCCGCGCAGGAGCCGCTGACGAGCCGACGTGCCAGTCGGTCAAGACGATCGCGCGCTCATGCTTGCGGCCCGGAGCGTGCTGCCGGACCGTGACACGCCGACGCGACGCGGCCACCTCGGAGGTCGCCCGCCATGCAGCCGGGAGCTGGCCCGCAAGCCAGTCGCGCACCGTAGGCTCCGGTCAACCAGATGGCCCGGGCGCGCGTCATTACGAACATATGTTCGTGTACGGTCCGGACGGAAGTGCGGCTGAGAGGAGTCGAACCTCCACGCCCCTTTCGGAGCACAGGCACCTGAAGCCTGGGCGTCTACCAGTTCCGCCACAGCCGCTTGAAGCGAGCAGAAACTCTAGCGCGGCGTAGGCGCGCTGACGTCGAGCTCCGCCACCAGCGCCGAGTGGTCTGAGAGCTTGTCTTCGCGACGCCAGTCGTGGCGGTACGAGCAGGCGGTCACGTCGACTTCGGCGGACGCGATCAAGTGGTCGAGGCGGTAGCCGCCGCCCGAGGGCCATTCCCAGCTTGGCTCCTTCGACTCGAAGCCGTTCAGGGCTCGGAAGGCGTCGCGAAAGCCGTGCTTCTCCAGGCCGCGGACCAGGGCGGACTCGGCCTCGTCCCAGCGCTCGCCGCGCTCCTTGCGGAGCCGGCCGCTGCGGTTGCGGGCGAATGTCCACACGCTGCCGTCCGGCAGCTCCTTGCGCGGCGTGTTCAGGTCGCCCAGCACCACACGCGGGCCGGACCCTGCGGACAGGTGCCGGAAGACGGCCTCGTGCGTCAGGACCTTCGCCAGCCCCGGCTTTGGGCTGATCGGCGAGTGCACGTTCACGATTTCGAGCGGCCCGGCTTGGACGCTCAGCACTCGTTCGGGCCAGGGGACGTCGGCAACAGGAAGCAGCTTGACGGCGGGTCGCGACGCGGTCAGCACCGCCAGCGGGCGGCTCCCGTCACGAGCGACGGGCAGGGGCGCCACCGCGGCCTCGAGCCCGGCCGCGGCCAGCCGCTCCGCCCACGGCGCCGCGGTCGGCGCCGTCACCTCCTGAAGGCAGACGATGTCCGGGTCGAGCTCGAGAACCCGGGCCGCCTGCTCCGCTAGACGGCTCCTCCGCCCGGCGACGTTCCAAGAGACGAGGCGCATGCATAGAGTCCTACCCGCGAACGATAGGAAGGAGAGACACATGCCGTACGAGGTACCGCCCCTGCCCTACGACTACGACGCTCTCGAGCCACACGTCGACGAGGCGACGATGCGCGTTCACCACGACAAGCACCACCAGGCCTACGTGGACAAGGTGAACGCCGCCCTCGAGGGGACCGAGTGGGCCGACAGGCCGATCGAGGACGTGATCGCGAACCTCTCGCAGATCCCCGACGACAAGCGGACGGCGGTCCGCAACAACGGCGGCGGCCATTACAACCACTCGCTCTTCTGGGAGTGGATGTCACCCGACGGCGGCGGCGAGCCCGACGGCGAGCTCGCCTCGGCGATCGAGTCGGCGTTCGGCTCCTTCAGCGACTTCCAGGCCAAGTTCAAGGACGCCGGCGTGAACCAGTTCGGCTCGGGTTGGTCATGGCTCGTGCACGATGGCTCGGGGGTCGCCGTCGTCTCGACCGCGAACCAGGACAACCCGCTCACCGACGGCAAGACGCCGCTGGTCGGCGTCGACGTCTGGGAGCACGCCTACTACCTCAAGTACCAGAACAGGCGGCCGGACTACATCGACGCCTGGTGGAGCGTCGTGAACTGGCAGAAGGTGGCAGAGGGCTTCAGCGCCGCCGGCGGCTAGCCGCCGGCCGGCGGCACCGCGATACACGGCCTCCCGCGCGGCGGGGAAGCCTATGCTGAATCCGTGACTGATTGGGTCGGACACGCGCAGCGCGAGCTCGAGCGCGAGGGCTACCGCCTCAGCGCGCCGCGCTCGGCGGTGGTCGAGACGCTCGCCGACCTCGGCTGCAGCGTCACCGCGAAGGAGATCGGCGAGCGCCTGCACGACCGCGGCCAGGACATCGGCGTGGCCAGCATCTACAGGACGCTCGAGCTGCTCGACAAGCTCGACCTGACGCGGCGAGTCGACGCCGCCGAGGGCGTCGCGCGCTATGAGCCGCTCGGCCCGAGCGGCGAGCACCACCATCACGTCGTCTGCGACACCTGCGGCGAGGTCTCGACCTTCGAGGACTCCGACCTCGAGCGCGCGATCGACCGCCTCGCGAGCCGCATCGACTACGCGATCGACGCCCACGACGTGACGCTGCGGGGCGCGTGCCCCGCCTGCCGGGGCCGCTAGAGCCTGCAGTCGACGCGCCCGCCGGACATGCCGCGCACGAGCGCGCGCGCATCAGCGGCGAGCGCCCCCGCGTAGCTCTCGCCCGCACTGCCGGCGGGACCGAGCGAGTCGGCGTACAGCGAGTCGCCGATCGTCGCGCCCGCCTCGCGCGCGATAGCCCGCTCGATGTCCGGGTTCACCGAGCTCTCCGGGAAGACGGCCTCAACGCCCTCGCGGCGGATCTGCTCGACCAGCCGCTCGACGTCGCCCGCCGACGCCTGCGCCTGGGTCGACAGGGAGGGGATCACTGCGCCGACAACCTCGATCCCGTAGCGCCGCGCAAAGTAGCCGAGCGCATCATGGGTCGTGACGATCTTGCGCTTCGACGGCGGCACGCGATCCACGCATGCAGAGATCCTCCTGTCGAGGCGCCGAAGCGCGCCGATCGCCTTAGCCGCGTTTCTCCGGTACGCCGCCCGGCCGCCCGCGTCGAGCGTCGACAGTCGCCCCCGGATCGTCTCGAGCGCCCGCTCGGCGTTCCGCGGGTCCTGCCACCAGTGCGGATCGTCGTCGACCCGGTCGACCGACTCGATCAGCGTCACGACCTCGGCATCCCCGCCCGCGTTGTCGATCACGTCGCCGAGCCACTCGTCGACCTCCCCGCCGGAGCGGAAGACGAGCTGCGCCTTGGCGACCGCCGCCACATCGCTCGGGCGCGGCTCGTAGTCGTGAGGGTCGCCGCCCGGGCGAAGCAGGCCGTCGACCGACACGCGGTCGCCACCGACCTGGCGGACGAGGTCGGCCACCTGCGTGGTGGTGGCGACGACGGCCGGCCCGCCGGACGAGCCGGAATCGTCGCCGCACCCCTCGACCGCGAAGACGAGGAGCGCGACGGCGATGGCGATTGGGGGAGCGAGCGGGCGCACGACGACGCGGGATGCTACTGAGAATCGTTATCAATAGCTCCGTGGAAGACCCCCGCGCCTCTTGGACGCGCTCGAGCTCATCGCCTTCTGCGCTGGATGGCGCCGCCGTCGATGGCGGCCGCGGTCGCGGGCGGCTACCTGTCGGGCGTCCTCCCCGACGACGTGCTGCTCGTGACGATCGGGGCGGTCCTCCTCTACTTCGGCGTCGACCTCCTCCGCGGCGACCACGCGCCGCGGCATCGCACCGGGCCCGGGTCCACGGCGTCCGTGACGGGCGCGCTGCTAGGGGCGCGCCTCACCGGTCGACTCAGCGAGCGCCAGCTCCGCCATGCGACCGGCGCGATGCTCGTCGTAGCAGGCGCCACCACGGCGCTCCAGGCTCTCTGGTGACATCGCGCGCCAGACGAAGCGCGCACCCTCAGGCGCGGAGGGAAAGCTAGGAGTCGAGCGCGTCGTATGCCTGGGAGCTCACGAACTCCCGGACCTCGTCGTCCGACATCTCCATGCCAGGGTGCTCGTCGGCGACGTGGCTGCGCACGGCATCGGCCAGGTCGTCGTCGTTCGCGGCCTGCAGGGTCTTGCCACACTCGCAGTCGATTACGCGCATAGCCGCAGGCTACCGCGGGTACACGTGGCCCGTCGGTCCGGGACGGATACTGGATCGGTCGGGAGGTGCCGGTGCACACCCGGGGCGAGCGCGTTACGATCGCCGCCCCGTGGGCGCTGCCGAGATCGCCGCCGTTGCCGCGGCCGGCATGGCGGCCGGCGCCATCAACACCCTCGTCGGCAGCGGGACCCTGATCACGTTCCCCGTGCTGCTCGCGTTCGGCTACTCGCCGGTGACGGCGAACGTCTCGAACACTGTCGGCCTGGTGCCCGGCTCGGTGGCGGGCGCGATCGGCTACCGGCGCGAGCTCGAGGGCCAGCGCACGCGGACGCTTCGCTTCGCCGTCGCGTCGGTGCTCGGCGGGATCACGGGTGCGGTGCTGCTCCTCGTGCTGCCCGACGCGGCGTTCGAGGCGATCGTGCCCGTCTTCATCGCGATCGCGCTCGTGTCGGTGGCCCTTCAGCCGCGGCTCGACCGGCTGGTCGCCGAGCACCGGCCGCCGCCCCACGCGCACGGCACCGGCCTGCCGCGCGCGCTCGTCTATCTCGCCGGAGTCTACGGCGGCTACTTCGGCGCGGCGCAGGGCATCCTGCTACTCGCGATCCTCGGCCTCGCCCTGCCGGACGGCCTCCAGCGCGTGAACGCGCTCAAGAACGTCCTCGCGGGGGTGGTGAACGGCGTCGCGGCGCTCGTCTTCATCGCCGTCGCCGACGTGGCCTGGGGGCCGGCCGCGCTGATCGCGGCCGGCTCCGTG
>Ga0126306_10002539_pt1 | contig 10301 bp, 11 predicted proteins | sample Plot27_FD_92592 | JGI IMG/M metagenome (GOLD analysis project Ga0126306, IMG submission 92592) | Serpentine soil microbial communities from UC McLaughlin Reserve, CA, USA - Plot27 | ecosystem: Environmental > Terrestrial > Soil > Grasslands | place: USA: UC McLaughlin Reserve, Lake County... | reverse complement strand
GAGAGCCCACGGGTCCGGCGCGACGCGCAGCGCCAGCCGGTAGGCGAGCGCGATCGCCAGCGCGGCGAGCGCCGCGAGGAACAGCTCTACGGCGCGGGCCCCGCCCACCGAGTACGCCGGCGCGATCAGGAGAGGGAAGCCCACGCCGTGCGGCTCGTTCAGCCGTCCGTCCGTCTCGCGGCCGTGGGGGCGGAGCTCGTGCGGGTAGAAGTCCGCGTACGCGCGCTCGTCGTACTCGTCGAGCACGTCCACGTCGCCGTCGTGGACGATCGAGTGGGCCGCGAGGAGGTAGTGCGGCTCGTCGCCGCCGTAATCGGAGCTCCCGAACGCCTCGAGTCCGACCGTCGCGGCGTAGACGCCGAAGAGGAGCAGCCAGAGGGCGAGGGTGCGACGCACGGCGCCGCACCCTAGCCACGGACGCCTAGGTGACGACCGCGATCTCCTCCTGGTAGATCGCCATCGCGCGACCGAGACCCTCACCGATTGCCGCCGGGATGACCCCCAGGTCGTCGACGATGAGCGACGCCTTCGTGATCACCCGCTGGAAGTCCTCGTCGCGGGCGACGGCATCCATCTGAGCCTCGCTGCCGCGCAGGAGGGCATAGCCCTGCAACTCCCCGCCGTGCGGGTTCAGCAGAACCACCTCGGAGCTCTCGAGGCGTCCATCGGACTCCATCTGCCCGTAGAGCTCGAGGGTCTCGTTGAAGACATCGAGCGCGCGATCCTCCCGCCCGCGCACTACCTCGCCCCAGCCAATGAAGAGGCCAGCATCAGCCACGGTTCCTCCTTAGGTCGGGTGTGGGACGAACCTACCTCAACAGCCGAGCGCTCGCGCGATCACCATCTGCTGCACCTCGTCGGTGCCCTCGCCGATGGTGAGGATCTTGGCGTCGCGGTAGAAGCGGCACACCGGGTACTCCTCGATGTAGCCGTAGCCGCCGTGGATCTGGACGGCCTCCTCGGTGGCACGCACGGCGAGCCGGCCGGTCTTCAGCTTCGCCTGCGCGGCGGTCAGGGAGAAGCTGCGGCCGGCGTCCTTCTCGAGCGCGGCCTTGTAGGTCAAGAGCCGTGCCGCCTCGATCTCGGTCGAGAGGTCGGCGAGCTTCGCCTGGATCGCCTGGTACTTCGAGATCGGCTGGCCGAACGCAATCCGCTCCTTCGCATACGCGAGCGCCTCGTCCAGCGCGCCCTGGGCCAGCCCGACCCCCATCGCCGACACGCCGATCCGGCCGCCGTCGAGCGTCTGCAGGAACTGCTTGAAGCCCTGGCCGCGCGGCCCGACCAGGTTGTCCTCCGGCACGCGGCAGTCCTCGAACGCGAGCGGCCGCGTGTCGGACGCGTTCCAGCCCATCTTCCGGTACGGCTCGCCGATCTCGTAGCCCGGTGTGCCGTTCGGGACCAGGATGTTGGAGACCTCGCCGTCGCCGGTGCGGGCGGTGATCGTGACGAAGCCGGAGATGTCCGTGCCGCTGTTGGTGATGAACTGCTTGGCGCCGTTGATCACCCACTCCTCGCCGTCGAGCTCCGCGCGCGTGCGCGTGTTCCCGGCGTCGGAGCCGGCCTCCGGCTCGGTCAGGCCGAAGGCCCCGAGCCGCTCGCCGGAGCACAGCCTCGGCATCCACTCGTCCTTCTGCGCGTCGGACCCGAACGCGTACAGCGGCCACGTGCCGAGCGAGGTGTGCGCCGCCACCGTGATCGCCACGCTCGAGTCCACCCGCGCCAGCTCCTCGATCGCGATCGCGTAGCTCAGGGTGTCCGCGCCGCCGCCGCCGTACTGCTCGGGGTACGGCATGCCCATCAGCCCGAGGTCGCCCAGCTTGGCGACGATCTCGTACGGGAACCGCTTCTCGCGATCGAGCTCCTCGGCCACCGGCCGCACCTCGCCGTCGGCGAAGTCGCGCACCAGGCGCCGGATCTGCTGCTGCTCCTCGGTGAGGTCGAACTGCATGCGGCGCGGGATGCTATTCGCCGCGCGGCATGGCCCCTCTCAGCGGAACCGCGACGCCCGGCTCAGGCAGACCATGTAGCCGCGGAACGCGTCGCCGGCGCTGACGTTCCGGAACGTCCACCGGGCTGCTCGTGCACGCAGCGGGGCGGCGGTCACGAGCTCGAACGGGTCCGCCGGGTCAAGCTGAAGCCCAGCGGAGACGCTGAAGCGGTTCCCGCCGCACCCCGCCGTCGCGGTGCGCCGCGAGGGCCGGCTCGGGAACGCGCGCTCGAACGAGCGCCTCGTCACGCCGAACCGCAGCTCGCCCGTGCCGCCGACGGCGCGCGTGGCGATCACCTTGGAGCGCAGGCAGCGCCCGATCACTTCCGGGCGGACCGTGGAGGATCCGGTGTTCTCGAGCGTGAAGCGCCAGCCGTGCGCGCCCGGGACGACCTCGGCCAGCCGCACGTCGCCGCGGCGGCCACCGCTCAGCCCGTAGCCCGTCGGGGTCCAGCGCCTTCCGCAGGCGACTTCGGTTGTCGCCGCTCCGCCCGGAGCGATGACGACGTCGGTCCTCCGCTGCGTCTTGACGTTGACCCGCGCCTGCGTGAACTCGTCGGACAGCCGGACGGAGACACACCGGAGCACGGCGCTCACCGAGCGCGACCCGGAGCCGCCCGCCGCGACGCGGAAGGCCCAGTCGCCGCTACCCCTGCCGGGAATCGAGCGCCGCACGATCACGCCGCGCCCCTGCCGCGTGATCGCACCGTTCAGCGCCACCGCGTCCGGGGGGCAGTGGAGGCTCATCGTGCTGGGCCGCCCGCCGGGCACGTCCAGGCGTCCGGTCACGGACGAGGTGCGGACGGTCCCGGCGGCGAGAGCGTCCGCGGGGACGGCGAGGACGGCGACGAGAACAGAGAGGCGGACGAGCGTCGTAGAGCGCATCGGTCACGCTAACACGGGTTTATGCGCAAGTCGCGGCCGGTGCCCGCGACGCAGCGATGATTTCGGGGCGTTCAATGCGGTTCTATGCTGCCTCACGATGGCTCTCTTGACCCTTCTCCTCGCGCAGGCGGGCTCCGGCAGCGGCGGCTTCGGCGGAGGCGGCGGCGGGTTCAGCGGCGGCGGAGGCGGCTACAGCGGCGGGGGAGGCGGCAGCGGCGAGGGTGACCCGTTCGTGGCGGTGGTCGTGCTCGGCCTGTTCGGGGTCCTCGTCCTCTTCCTTGTGCTCCGCTCGGGGCTCTACCACCGAAAGGTGCGGAGACGCGACCTGCGCGTGCGCACGGCGTCGGCGGAGGCGGCCGAGGACGACGCCTACTTCGCCGCCGACGAGCTGGAGCTCCACGCCGCCGCGCTGTTCCGCGCCGCCCAGATGGCCTGGGACGCGCGCGACCGCGCCGCGCTGGCGAAGCTCGTCGGCCCCGATCTCCTCGTAGAGTGGAACCGCCGGCTCGACAACTTCGACCGCAAGCATTGGCACAACCGCGTGGAGGTGGTCGCCGAGCCCGAGGTGCGGTACGTGGGGATCACCAACCGCGAGGACGACGCCGAGGACCGCGCAGTGGTTCGCATCACGGCAAAGCTCCGCGCCTACGTCGAGGACGGGAACGGCCGGCGCATCATGCGCAAGGGCGAGAAGGACGACGAGATCACGCTCGAGGAGTACTGGACGCTCGCGCCCCGCGACGGCCAGTGGATGGTGCAGTCGATCGAGCAACGCGCGGAGGGCGACCATCAGCTCGACGAGCCGATCGTGGCCTCCCCGTGGTCCGACGACCAGAGCCTCGAGGACGAGGCGGTGACCGAGCTGGCGGCGGCCGACGCCCTGCCCGAGGGCTTCACGACGGCGGACCTGGCGGAGGTGGACTTCGCGGGCGACGCGCGCGCCCGGGCCCTGGACCTGTCCGTGGCCGACGGCCGCTTCGCGCCCGACGTGCTGGAGGCCGCGGCGCGGCGCGCAGTGGCGGCGTGGGCCGAGGCGGTTGACGGCGACGACGCGGCGCTCGAGGCGGTGGCCTCGACCGACGCGGTCGGCGAGCTGCTGTATGGGGGGACTCCACTCGCAGGACCCGCCTGGTGGTGCGCGGACCGCGCGTGAAGCGGATCCAGATCGAGGCCGTGCGGGTGGAGCAGGTGCCGGCCACGATGACCGTCGCGGTGGAGCTGGGCGGCAGCCGCTACGCCGAGGATCGCGACACGACCACCGTCGTGAGCGGCTCGAAGGACCGCGCCACCACCTTCAGCGAGCGCTGGACGCTCGCGCTCGACGGGCCGCCCGAGGCTCCGTGGCGGATCGTTACGGCGATGTAAAAAGGTTCCGTCCGAGGCACCCGACAGGCTCGCGGCGTGCCAGACATCTCAGCCGCCGCCACCGCGCCGTCCGCACGCTTCGCGCTCCCGTCGGACAGGCAGTACCTGGCAGGCCGGCACGTCTGGGCGCAGATCGAGGAGGGCATCGTCACGGTCGGTGTGACGGCGCCGCTCGGCGAGGTGCTCTGGTACACGCCTGACGTGGAGTTCTGGGCGGTCGACCGCGTGGACGTGGGCGAGACGCTCGCGACCGTGCAGGGCCGCTCCGGGCGCACCGTGGCGGTCGGCTCCCCGGTGCGCGGAGCGCTCGTGGAGCTGAACCCCCTGCTCCGGCGCGCGCCGCACGCGCTGCTCGCGCAGCCGTACGGCCGCGGCTGGGTGGCGCGCATCTCGGCTGACCGGTGGGAACGCGACGAGGTCGCGATGGTGCCCGCGCGCGCCTACCGCAAGATCCTCGACGCCGATCTCGCGCTGGGGCGCGAGTTCTGCTTCGGCGGCGCGCTGCTCGCGCCGCGCCCTGCCGAGCCCGAAGAGCCGGCCCAGGCCGCCGCCTAGGCGCGCTCGACGCGCGCGCTCACGACCTGGTCCCGGTCGTTGAAGCGATACACCCAGCGCGACTGCGTGTCGGCGAGCCGACCCTCGTCGATCGTGCGGACCCAGCCGCTCACGACGACGGTGTCGCCCTCCTCGGTGAGCGAGTAGACGCCGGCGCGCAGCTGAAGGCCCTCCTCGGCGAACCGCGACCAGAACTGGCGCAGCGCGTCGTGCCCGCGGATCTCCTCACCGTGCGCGGCGTGCGGCTCGAAGACCACGTCCTCGGTCGAGTGCGCCAGCAACTCCTCGGCCGCGCGGGCGAGGTCGTTCTTCTCCATGTGCTCGAACAGCCGTCGGATCAGCGCTACGCGAGGCGAGTCCAATCGCCACCTCCAGAGCCACGGTGAATTCTAAACCGCGGCGGTGGCCCGCTCGCGCGGCCGCACGGTCGCGACCGCGACGCCCGCGATCACCACCGCCACGCCGAGAAGCTGCACCGGCGATGGCGACTCGGAGAGCAGCACCGCGCCCAGGAACACCGTGCTGACCGGCTGGAGCATCAGGACGATCGAGGTGAGCACCGCCGGCAGCCGCGGCAGCGACACCGAGATCAGCAGCCAGCCCAGCACCTGGGACGACAGCGCGAGCAGCACGAGCCAGGCCTGCGACTCGACGCCGGGCGTCCAGTCGATGTCGCCGACGAGGATCCCGCCGAGCGCCGAGAAGACGGCACCGCTCAGGGTCGCGTCGAACAGCGGGCCGGCCGGGCGGCGGTCGTCGGTGTTGCCCTGGCGGAGGATCAGGATGAAGAGGGCGTACGTGATCGCCGTGAACACGCCGAACACGACGCCGAGCAGCGGGTCGTCGCCGTAGGCGCCACTCCCGACCACGCCGGAGATCAGGATCACGCCGCCGAACACGATCGGGATCGCGACGAGCGCGCGGTTCTCGGGGCGCTCGCGGAGGAGCAGCCACGCGAGCAGCCCGACGAGCACCACCTGGATGTTGCCGAGCACGGTCGCGAGCCCGGCGCCGACCGCCTCGATCGAGTGGTGCCAGACGGTCAGGTCCGCCGCGAACATCACGCCCGCGCCCCACAGCGGCACGCGCTCGCGGAGGGTGCGCCGGCCGAAGCGGCGCTGCTCGCGCCGGTCGAGCAGCCACAGCACCGGGAGCGCCCAGAAGCAGCGGAAGAACGCGGCGGTGGAGGGCGCGACCTCCGCCAGCCGGACGAGGATCGCCGAGAATGCGATCACGAAGGCGCCGAGCACGCCGGCGAGAACGGGCCGGTCAGACACTCGTGCCGAGACTAGCCGCGGGTATCGTGCCGCCCGGTGGACAGGAACACGCTCCTGTGGACGCTCGTGGTGTTCTTCGGCGCCTCGGTCATGTTCGGCGCGATCGCCAACGCGACCGAAGACGCGAGCGCCGGTGTGCGGCTGGCCCTGCAGCTGGGGGCGGGCGTGCTGCTCGTGGGAGCGATCCTGCTGTACGTCCGCCGCCGGCGATGAGCCGCTGGATCGTCGACGGCATGAACGTGATCGGGTCCCGGCCGACCGGCTGGTGGCGCGACCGGCCGGGCGCGATGCGCGGGCTGGTCGCCGAGCTCGATGAGTTCGCGACGCGCGAGAGAGACGACGTGACGGTCGTGTTCGACGGGAAGCCGTTCGACCTCGAGGGCGACGGCGTGCGCGTGCTGTTCGCGAGCCGCCGCGGACCGAATGCGGCCGACGACGACATCGCCGTGCTCGTCGAGCGAGACGAGGCGCCGGGCGAGCTGTCAGTCGTTACGTCCGACGGCGACCTGGCCCGGCGGGTGCGCGACGCCGGCGCCGCCGTTGTGGGTGCCGGCGAGTTCCGCCGCCGGCTCGGCGAGTAGGCGCTCGCGGCCTGCGAGCGGGCGGTGCCCCGCGAGCGCACCCTTTTCCACCACGGCACGCGCGCCCCGGCCGGGAACCACGGTCACGTGGCGGACGACGCCCCGCTCGGGCCGCTGGGTTGCCGCGCGCAGCCGCACCCGCCGCAGCACCTCCCGCAGCACGGTCCGCATCTCGATCTGGGCGAACGACGCGCCGATGCACCGCCGCACGCCGCCGCCGAACGGGATCCACGCGTACGACTCGGGCGTATCCTCGATCCACCGCTCCGGCCGGAACTCCTCCGGCTGGTCGTAGAGGTCGGGTCGCTTGTGGAGAACCGCGATCGCCGGCAGCACGAGCGTCCCCGCCGGCAGCCGCCAGCCCCCGATCTCGGTCTCGCGCGTGAGCTTGCGCGCCACATCGACCACGACGGGCCGCACGCGGAGAGCCTCCTTGACCACGGCGTCGAGATAGTCGTCGTCATCGAGGGAGCTCGTGAGCCGCTCGAGCACGCGTGGGGTGCGGAGGAGCCGCTCGAAGGCCCAGGCCAGGCCCGTGGCGGTCGTCTCGTGACCCGCCGTGAGCAGCGTCATGAGCTCGTCGCGCAGCTCCGTGTCCGTCATCCGCGAGCCGTCCTCGTGGCGAGCGCGGAGCAGGAGGGTCATCACGTCGTCGCGCCCGTCGTCGTCCGGAGCGGCGCGGCGCTCGGCGATCTCGGCGTAGATCAGCTCGTCGACGGCCGCGAGCGCGCGCCGCGCCCGGGCCGCGGGCGTGATGCCGCCGAGATCGCGGTCCATGAACGGCAGCCAGTTGAGGATGCTCGTGAGCTCGCCGATCGCCGGTATGCGCCGGCGGAACAGGTCCATCCGCGCGTCGTCGCGCACCCCGAAGACCGCGCGCAGGATCACCTCGAGCGTGATCGCCTGCATCCGCGGCCGCAGCTCGATCTCCTCGCCCACGGGCCAGCTCGCGACCTCGCGCGCGGTGGCGTCCGCCATCACCTCGGCGTAGCGGCGGACGCTCTCGCCGTGGAACGGCGGGAGCAGCAGCTTGCGCTGGCTCATGTGACGGTGCTCGTCGAGCGTCAGCAGCGAGTGGTCGCCGAGCGCCTCGCCGACCGCGAGGGCATTCGCCTCGCCCGCGTGGAAGGTCACGGCGTCGCCCGTGAAGACCTCCTTCACGAGGGCCGGGTCGGCGATGTACACGACGCGCCCGAAGATCGGGAAGCGCGACGAGAAGACGTCGCCGTAGCGGCGCCAGCGCCGCACCATCCAGCCATACGGCGAGGCCGTCACGAAGGCCGCCTGCATCAGGCTCGGGATCCGCGGGCCGGGCGGGAATTCCACACCTGGGTTGTACCGGTTGACAGCGGGTAGTGCGAGAGACGATGCGCCCCCGCCTTACTCTGGTCGCCCTCCTCGCCGTCCTCGTTGCGGCGGCGCCCGCGCACGCGCAGAGCACCCTGACGAGCGCGGCCGGCGAGCTGCGCCAGAGCCCGGTGTACGTCGATCCGGACGCAGAGCGCGCGCTCTCGGCCTCGGAGACCGGCCGGCTCCGGCGGCTGATCTCCTCCGAGGGCGCCGGCCCGATGTACATCGTGGTGCTCCCCGCGTCCGCCACGGACCAGGCGGGCGGGGATCCGAGCGCCGTGCTGCGCGACATCGCCCGCGACCTGGGCGAGCCCGGCACCTATGCGGGCGTGATCGGCGACTCGTTCCGGGCGGGCTCGGTAGGCGTCGACGTGCCGGCGCCCGACCTTGCGCGCCAGGCGCTCGAGGCGCACGCGCGGGATGGCACCTTCGCGGTGCTCGAGGACTTCGTGAAGCGCGTGGGCGACGCGCGCGCGGATGGAGGCGGGTCGAGCGGCGGCGGCTCGGGCGCCGACGGCGGCGGCGGCTTCCCGTTCATCCTGCTGGCGCTGATCGGCGTCCCGCTCCTGCTCTTCGGCCTCGGCCGGCGGCGGCAGCGCAGGCGCGAGCAGGAGGCGGCCCGGGCAGAGCTCGACGAGGTCAAGGGTGTTGCGCGCGACGACCTCGTCGCGCTCGGCGACGACGTCCGCGCTCTCGATCTGGACGTTCAGATGCCGGACGCCGACGCGCGCGCGAAGGAGCACTACAACCAGGCGGTCGAGCGCTACACCGAGGCCGAGCAGCGGCTTGACGCCGTGCGGCGCCCCGAGGACCTGGAGCCGGTGACGTCCGCGCTCGAGGAGGGCCGCTGGGCGATGGAGGCGGCCAAGGCGGAGCTGGGCGGCGGCGAGGCGCCCGAGCGGCGGCCGCCGTGCTTCTTCGACCCGCGCCACGGCCCCTCGGTGGGCGACGTGGACTGGGCGCCGCCGGGCGGCCGGCCGCGTCCGGTGCCGGTGTGCGCCGCCGACCTCCAGCGCATCAACGACGGCATCGAGCCCGACTCCCGCCAGGTGCCGTACGGCGGCCAGATGGTCCCGTACTGGGGGGCGGGCCCGGCGTACATGCCGTGGGCCGGCGGATTCTTCGGCGGCGGTCTCCTGCCCGGGCTCTTCGTCGGCTCGCTGCTCGGCGGTGGCCTCTTCGGCGGCTTCGGCGACGAGGGCTACGCCGGCGACGCGAGCGACTTCGGCGACGGCGACTTCGGCGGAGGCGACCTGGGCGACTTCGGCGGAGGCGACTTCGGCGACTTCGGCGGCGGCGGGGACTTCTAGCCCGGCTTGCCCGAGCGCCTAGAGGTCGCGGAGGAACTTCGCGATCGCGGCGCCGGGCGCCTAGACGTCGCGGAGGAACTTCGCGATCGCGGCGTGCGTCTCGCGCGGGCGCTCGACCTGCGGCACGTGCCCGCAGTTCAGCTCCACGTGCTTCGCCCTCGGAAGCGCGCGCTCCACGTGCTTCATGAAGCCGATCGGCACCAGCACGTCGTGGCGGCCCCAGACGAACAGCGACTCGGTTTCGAGCGACTTCAGGCGCGTCCAGAAGCCGTCGTCGCCGTGCGGCTCGTCCAGGTAGATGTTGCGCGCCGCCGCGTAGAACGCCGCTCGCCCGCTTCGCGTCAGGTACGAGCGCAGGAACTCGTCCACGCCGGCGGCGGTCCAGCCGCCGTTCCCGGCCGGCACGAGCCGGCGCACCATGGCCTCGACGATCGGCCTCGGTGCCGGCTGGAGGAGGCCCAGCTCGGGACGCAGCGCGCGGATCACCGGCGTCCAGCGGCGCGGACGGAGCCACGCCAGCGCCGGGCTGAGAAGCGCGAGGCCGTCGATGCGGTCGCGGTCGGTGAGTCCCGCCTCGATCGCCACGCGCCCGCCCATGCTGTTGCCGGCCAGGTGCGCGTTCTCGACCGCGAGCTCGTCCATGGTGGCGAACACCGACTTGGCGAACCACGCCGCGTCGTACGGCGCGCCGATCGGCTTGTCCGAGTCGCCGAAGCCGGGCAGGTCCATCGCCACCACCCGGTACCGGTCCGCGAGCGCGTTCACGGTCGGCAGGAAGGAGGCCTTCGTGCCCCCGAGGCCGTGCACGCACAGGATCGTCTCCGGCCCGGTCCCGGCGGACAGCACGGAAATTGCGCCGAAATCCCGTGTCCGGAGCGTCTCGAACTCGAGCCGGCCGGGCTCGTCCGCACCGTTCGTCGCGGCCAAGAAGCCGACCCCGACGTGCAGGCTGCCGCGGATCCTGAGGCGGCCCGCCCGGAATGCCTCCATG
>Ga0126306_10002538_pt1 | contig 10304 bp, 11 predicted proteins | sample Plot27_FD_92592 | JGI IMG/M metagenome (GOLD analysis project Ga0126306, IMG submission 92592) | Serpentine soil microbial communities from UC McLaughlin Reserve, CA, USA - Plot27 | ecosystem: Environmental > Terrestrial > Soil > Grasslands | place: USA: UC McLaughlin Reserve, Lake County... | reverse complement strand
GTCGTCGACGGCACCCGGTGCTGGCTGCTCCGGTTCCCGCCCGGCGGCGCGCCGCCGGTCGACGGGTTCTGGTCGCTGACCGTGTACGGGCCCGACCTGCTCCTCGTGCCCAACGAGGTCGACCGCCACAGCGTGGGCGACCGTACGCCCGGGCTGCGCCGGGCCGCCGACGGATCGCTGGGGATCGCCCTGGCGCCCACCCGGCCAGGCGGCGCGACGGGCGCAGGCGAGGCGGACGGCGCCACCTGGCTGCCCACGCCGGACGGGCCGTGCGTGCTGGTCCTGCGGTGCTACGAGGGCCGGGAGGGGGTACGGGACGCCACCTGGTTCCCGCCGGGCCTGGAGCCGCTGCCATGACCCGCCGCCTCGCCGCCCTCGGCCTCGCCGTGGCCCTGCTGCTCGTCGCGACGGCGTGCAGCGGGGGCGGGCACGACGACACCGGCGACGCCGCGCCGGCGATGACCGCGACGACCAAGGGGGACGAGCCTATGACCGACGTGGACCGCCTCGCCGAGGCCTACGTGACGGGCCACCCGCTGGTGGTGTCGGTGCGCACCATGCAGCGGCTCGGCGGGCTGATCGGCGTGAACCGCCTGTTCTGGCAGGACAGCCTGTCCGGCCCGGGGAACCGCATCGTGGTGGCGCCCAACCGCGACACGCTCTACTCGATCGCCGTGCTGGACCTGCGGTCCGGCCCGATGGCGCTGTCGATGCCGGCGATCACCGACCGCTACTTCACCTACCAGTTCCTCGACGCCTGGACCGAGTCCTTCGCCTACGTCGGCACCCGGGCCACCGACGGCCGGGCCGGCACGTGGGTCGTCACGCCGCCGGGCTGGGAGGGCGAGCTGCCGGAGGGCGCCGAGCAGCTGGCGTCGTCGACGCCGCTGGTCTTCCTGCTGGGCCGGTTCCTGGTCGACGACGAGGCCGACATGGCGAACGTGACGGCGCTGTCCCGCCAGGTCCGGCTCGAACCGCTGGCCACGCTGGTGGCCGAGCCCGCCCCCTCACCCCCACCGCCGCTGGGCGAGCCGGTGGGCACCGCCCAGGACATCCCCACCGACGCCGTCTTCTGGGACGAGCTGGGCGACGCCCTGGCGATCAACCCGCCGCCCACGCCGGCCCAGGAGATGACGTTCGCCGCCGTGGCCGACTTCGGCGTCGGCGCCGGCGAGCACCCGTCGTCGTCCGCCGCCGGCACCGACCGGGCGCTGCTCGACGAGGGTGCCGCCGCCGGCGACGCCCGCATCGACGCAGCCGTCGAGGGCGGCCCGGGGACCGTCAACGGTTGGGGCCGGGCCGGCCACGTCGGCACCTACGGGGACGACGTCCTGCAGCGTGCGCTGGTCGCCCGCATCGGGTGGGGCGCCAACGTCCCCGAGGAGTCCGTCTACCCCGTCGCACGGGTCGACGGCGACGGCGAGACGCTCGACGGCGCGGCGACCTACCGCATCACGTTCCCGCCGGGGCAGCAGCCGCCGGTCGACGCCTTCTGGTCGCTCACGGCCTACGGCGAGGACATGTTCCTGACCGAGCACCCGAGCGGCCGCTACGCCGTCGGCGACCGGACGCCGGGCCTGGCGGCGGCCGACGACGGCTCGCTCACGCTCGTCCTCGCCCACGACGAGGCGGACGCGGCCGCCGCCGTCCCGGAGGGCGACCCCGTGAACTGGCTGCCGGTGCCGGCGGGGCGCTTCGTCCTCATGCTGCGCCTGTACCTGCCCGGCCCGCCGGTCCTCGACGGCAGCTACGAGTACCCGCCGATCGAGCGCCTCCCCGCCGGCTGACGCGCCGATCCGGTGGGCCGCCGGACGCGTCGCGTCATCCCGGGCGTGCGGCACTAGGGTGCGTCCATCCGAGGAGCGGTCTCCGCCACCTGCTGCTCGGAAGTCCGCCCCTCCGTACCCGCCACGGAGGGGCGGACACGCGTCCGGGGCCCACCGATGAGTTGCGGTGGCCCGTGGAGTCTCCCCTCGCGACCAGGTGCAGTGGGTGGCTACCACCCCGAGGGAGAGGACGGCGACATGACGAAGATCACCGGCGTGCGGACCGTGGCGGTCCCGGTGGCCGACCAGGACCGGGCGCTCGCCTTCTACGGCGAGGCGCTCGGGTTCGAGACCCGGATGGACGCCCCCATCGGGCCGGACTTCCGGTGGATCGAGGTGGCGCCGCCCGGCGCCCCCACCTCGATCGCCCTGGTCCCGGCGTCGGAGGCCACCCCCGCCGGCACGGACACCGGCATCCGGCTGAGCACCGGCGATGCCGCCGGCGACCACGCCGCGCTCCTGGCGCAGCGGGTGGACGTCGACGCGGAGGTCATGGTCACGGACTACGCCCCGCCGATGTTCACCTTCCGCGACCCCGACGGGAACCAGCTCGTGGTGGTCGAGGACATGCCCGGCATCTAGGACGTCCCGCCCCGATGCCCCGCCGGCCCTCGCGGGCGCCTGACGGCGCCGGGGGGCCGATGGCGGGCGACGGCGGGGCGACCCCGGTCAGGTGGCGAAGTCCGGCCGGCCGGCGTGGGCGGACTCGGCGCGGCCCTTGGGCTCCTCCCAGTCCTCCTGGCGGCCGAGGGCGGTGAGGTCGAGGAAGTAGTACGACCCGCCGGTCGACTCGAGCCCCCGGGCGTACTGGGAGTAGGTGTGGAACACCCTCCCGTCGACCTGCAGGAAGCACGACCGGCCCGGCATCTCGAACGGCTGGTCGTACGCGAAGAAGTCGCTGCCCCTCCCCTCGTACTCGGCCCGGTCGCGGAAGTTGTACCGGTTCGGCGTGACGCTCTCGTCGATCGTCACGCCGTAGTCGTAGTTGAACGAGCTACCGAACGACGAGTACCAGGGGATGTCCCACCCGCGCAGGGCCTTCCAGCGCTCCAGCTTGTCCAGCGGCGCCCGTGAGATCAGGGCGTAGCTGGTGTCCCGGGCGTGGAGGTGCTCGAAGAAGCCGGGCGACAGCTCGTCGGTGCCCGCGGTACAGCTGGGGCAGCCGTCCTCCCAGCTGGGGTCGAACATGAAGTGGTAGACGATCAGCTGCCGGCGCCCGTCGAACATGTCGATCAGGCCGACGGGCCCGTCGGGGCCGTCGAACGTGTAGTCCTCGGTGACCTCGACCATGGGCAGCTCGCGCCGGCGGGCGTTGAGGGCGTCGCGCCGCCGGGTGAGCTCCTTCTCCTCGGCGACGAGGGCCTCGCTGGCGGCGACCCACTCCTCGCGGGTGGCGATCCGCGGAAGGCTCATCGTTCCTCCTGTGGTCCGAACGGCCGCACCTCGGCCGTACCCATGATCGACCGTTACCGAGCGCAGAACTGAGCGGTGGTGTTCTGTCGACCGCCTACCGGGCTCGGTCGACATGGCTACGGTCGTCGCCGTCGACGGCCGGCTCCTCCCGCCCGGCCGCCTCTTCCGCCGCAAGCGCATCGGCCGGACCGGGAGCTGAACCGGGTCGGGGCACGACGACCTTCGACCTCCGGTAGGAGAGCATCTTGGCCGGCAGGGCCGTCGGCACGACGACCCTGCGCTTGCCGTCCACGACCGTGACCGGCCCGGCCCCGGCGATCGTGTGCAGGCCGTCCCCGAACCGCCCGGGGAACGGTGGCACCACGGCGACCGTCCGCTCGGCGAAGGCGTCGGGCGGTCATCGCCGCCATCGGCCTGGTCATGCTGCCCGTGCACCTGGCCTCCTACCGGGAAAGGGGGGTGCTACGCCGCTTCGACGTCAGCCGCTACCCCCGCTGGACGCTCCCGGCGGCCTGGGTCCTCGTGGCCATGGCCATCACCGCCGTTGCCGTCGCCGTCCTGCTGGTCACCGGCCACCTCGTCTACGGGCTTCCCGAACCCGACAACCTCGCCGGCGTGGTCGTCGGCACCCTGCTGGGCGCCTTCGCCTTCATCAGCATCGGCATCGCCCTCGGCATGGCCCCGCCCAGCGCCCGCTCCGCCCAGGGCCTCGGCATGTTGCTGTTCTTTCCCTTCTTCCTGCTCGGCGGCGCCGGCCCGCCGCCCGACGCCATGGGCGACCCCATGAGCACGCTCGCAAACGCCAGACCGCTCACCCACGTGGTGCGATCGATCCAGGAACCCTGGCTGGACCTCGGCGACGCCACCGTCCACCTCACCGTCCTGGCCGGCCTGGCCGTGGTCGCCACCGCCGGCTGAGTCACGCTGAGCGCACGCAGGGCGGACTGATGCCCGACGACACGGCGACGCCGACGCTCTACGAGTGGTCAGGCGGGCAGGCCGCCCTCGCGCGGCTCCTGAACGCCTTCTACGACCGGGTCGAGCGCGACGAGGAACTGTCGGCTACTTCCCCGGCGGCTTGAGCACCGAGCACCGCGACCACGTGACGGCCCGGTGGAGCGAGGTCTTCGGCGGCCCCACCCGTTACAGCGATGAGCTCGGCGGCTACGAGAGCATGCTGCGCCACCACCGCGGCCTGGCCATCACGCCCGAGCACCGCTTCCGCTTCGCGTCGACGATGAGCCTGGCGGCGGACGACGCCGGCCTGCCCGGCGACCCCGAGTTCCGCTCGGCGCTCGTCGCCTACCTCGAATGGGGCACCCGCCTGGCACTGGCCAACTCTCAGCCCGGCGCCGCCGTCTTCGAACACGCCCCGGTGCCCCGCTGGGGCTGGGGCGAAGCACCGCCGTGCGCCAGGCCCCCGGCCAGCGCCAGCCAACCGAAGGCCGTCTCGGGCCGCTTGCGCACCAGGTTGCGTCCTCGGCATGTCCGCCACCGGCGAGCGGTGATCAGGCTCGTCGGGAGCGGGCTCGCTGAACAGCACGAACAGCGGGTCGTCGAACCACTCCTCGTGGCTACGTCGGCCGAGATCGTCAACTAGCGTCACCGTCGGTGTCGGGTTCGTCCTCGCGCCTGGCCGAGCAGGACGTCCCGGCGACATCGGCGTAGCCCCGGATCGGGAGACCCATGGTTTCGCAGACCGCCCTATCGGCGCCCACGCAGGCCACGACCGGTAGGCCATTCCGCTCCAATGGCCTCGGAATCGGATTTCGCCTGTACCTGCTGGCGGTCTTCCTGATGCCCGTCCAGCTCGAACTGGAGCAGTTCCGCCACGTCGTCGAGAGCCGCCTTCCACCGGGTGACTTGGTGCTTGCTGCCTCGATCTTCCTCGCTCCGACCGCCCTGAGGCTCGCACGGCATCCGCTCTCCCTGCTGCCGGTGCTCCTCCCCGTCGTTCTCGCGTTCGGGGTGGTGCTCGCCATCGCGCAGCAAGGTGATGTGACCGCTCATGCGCTACGGGTCAAGTTCCTCGGCGCGTGGGTACTCGTCGCATGGTGCATCGTCACGGCCACATATGCCCGTGCCGGACACGCCCGAACGATCCTGCGTACATGGGTGCTTGGTATGTCGGTATGGGCCGTGATCGCTTACATCGACTGGCGAGTCATCGATTTCATCTCGTTTCTCGAGTTCGATGAGCCGACACGCTTCGGGGGGATGCAGTTCGACGTGAACAACGCGGGCGTGGCCTACGGAGTCGCGGTCATCGTGTTGTGGCGCATGAGTGGAGACTTCTTCCGATCGACCGTGGGCCGGACCTCGGCGATCGTCACGTGTGCCGCGGCACTGGCGCTCACGTTCTCGCGTGGTTCGTACCTTGCAGTCGCCGCCGCCGTGCTCGCCGTGCTCGCCGCGACCAAGAGCACGCCCAAGAGCTGGGCGAGGTATGCAGCCTTCGTTGTGGTGGCGCTGGCGCTCGGGTTTGCGACAGGTTTCCTCGGCTCCGCGTTGGAGGAATTCGCCAATCGGCCGGACACCGTGTCGGCACGAGAGGATCTCACCGTGGAGGCGCTGGTCTCGTTCGCCGAGTCGCATGGACTCGGTGTCGGACTCGGATCCCAGTTCGCCGAGTCCGGGCAGATCGTGCACAACACTGCGATCTGGCTGATCGGCGAGATGTCCGTCGTCGGCCTCGCTTACCTGGTCGCCTTGGCCGTGCTGCCCATACAGGTGACCCTCAGGATGCGATCCTTCGACCGGCCGCTGGCATTGGCGCTCTTGGGATCGCATGTCGTGATGCTGGTTGCCTCCATGAGCCTCGAAGCGCTGTATCAGCGCCAGTGGTGGATGATCATCGGCCTGGCAATGGTGCAGCGACCGAGCCCAGGACCGGCGCAGCGCCACGCGCCAACGGCAACACCAAGTTCGGCACCGACCGGTCCCGATCCTTCACGCGGCTTCGGCCGGTGACGGTGGCCATCCAGGCACAACGGCGGCCTGCTCGGACGGTGCCGCGCCGACCCGGCGGTAGATCCCCGCCCCCGACCGCCCATCTCGCTCGCGACGAAGGCGGGTGCACGCCGAGCCCAACTGCTCGGCGGTCTCCCTGGACTTCTCTCCCTCGGCACGCAGGCGGCAATGGATCGGGCCGCCAGCCAACCCTGGTACGCTGCCACACTGGGGAAACGGCCATGAAGCGTCGATCTCGAGTTCGCACACCCCCCTATGCCTGCGTTGTCGGCGACATCAGCTTGGTGCGCGCATTGGGGATCCGAAAGCTCCCCGTGGCCGTGGCGACGAGCGAGGGGGAGGGGAAGTCTGTCCGATCCCGGTATTGCCTGATCGTGGTGAGGACGCCGAGCTGGCTCCACGAGCCGGACGCGGCCGTGACGGCAATCATTGACTGGGCCAGGCAGCAGGCGTCGCGTCCTGTGCTCTTCTATCAGGGCGATCACGACCTGGTCGCCATCTCGCGTGCCCGGGAGCGGCTGGCTCCCCACTTTCGCTTCGTGCTGCCGAGGCGGGAACTGGTGGAGGACCTCACCGACAAGGTGCGGTTCTTCGCGCTGGCGAGACGGCACGATCTGCTGGTTCCGGACACCTTGGCCGTCCGCCCCGGCGGCGCATCGGAGGCCCTGCAACAGTGGGACCGATTTCCCTGCGTGTGCAAGCCCGCGATGCGCTCGGAGGAGTGGTACCAGTTCATCGGCAGGTCTCAGAAGGCCCTGCACGTCGAGACGCCACGCGAGCTCGAAAGCCTCTTGTCCAGGATCGAATCCTCGAACGCGCGCTTCCTGATCCAGGCGACAGTGGAGGGCGGGGAGGAGAACATCCTCAGCTACCACGCCTACGTGCGCCCGAACGGGGAGATCGTCGCCGAGTTCACGGGGCGCAAGATCCGTACGTCGCCGAAGGTCTACGGCAGGTCCACGTATGTCGAGATCACGGACGATCGCGAGGTCCGAGACCTAGGTAGAGCGGCGATCGGGAAGCTCGGATTCTCGGGGGTCCTCAAGATCGACTTCAAGCGGGACAGACGTGACAACCGTGTGTACATGCTGGAGATCAACCCCCGCTTCAACCTCTGGCATCATCCAGCAACGGTAGCCGGCGTCGGCATCCCGGAGGCAGTGTTCTGGGACTGTGTCGAGCCGGAAGCGGTCCCGCCGATGAAGCCGGCGAAGAAGGGTGTCCGCTGGATGGCTCCGATGTCCGACGCCAGAGCCTTCGGTGAATACCACGCCTCGGGGCAACTCTCGCGAGCCCGATGGCTGTTCGAGATGTTGACGGTCGAGGTCAACGAAGGCTTCCAGATCACCGACCCCATGCCCATGATCGCGGACGTGACCCAACGGCTCACCCGGATGTTCTCCCAGGACCAACAGAGGGTGGTCGGCCACCCGTGAGACTCGCCCTGATATCCGATGTCCACGGCAATCTCGAGGCGCTGGAATCCGTGATCGCAGACATCGACGAGCGCAGCCCGGACGCCAAGCTCGTCTGCGCTGGCGACGTCGTGGGCTACGGTCCCGATCCGGAGGCGTGCATCGCCCGATTGCGGTCGATCGGTGCGCCGTGCGTCATGGGCAACCACGAGGAGATGGTCCTCGGTCGACGGGATTTCTCCCGTTGCGCCCATGCCGGGATCACGGCGGCGCTGTGGACGCGGCAGAACCTCTCTCCCGGTGCGAGGGCATTCCTGGACTCGCTGCCCCCATGGTTGGAGGTGACAACCGGTGTCGTCGTCTGTCACGGCACGCTCGACGATGCCGACACTTACCTCAGTGATGGTGTGCGGGCCGAGCGCGCGCTGCGCCAGCTCGAGGAGCGCTGGCCGGGTGCCAGGATGCTCGTGTGTGGGCATACGCACCATGCCGCGGTCTACGCCCGCGATCGGGGCTTCTCGCTGATTCGTTCCACGACCGAGCTGCTGTTGAACCCGAGCATCACCCATGTCGTGAACCCGGGAGCCGTTGGGCAGTCGCGCGACGGAAGACCGCTCGCACGCTACGCCGTGTACGACGTCGAGCGTCAAATGGTTGCGTACCTTGAAGTGCCCTATGACCACGACACGACCATTCGCAAACTACGCGGCGCCGGTCTGGTGCCAAAGGTCGTCCAGATGAGACCTCGAGGGATCCGGCGATACGTCGAGTCGCTCAAGCGGCGATGGGCGCGCCGTCGGGCAGAAGGAGCGGCTCGGGGTCACCCCGGTCGATCAGCGCCGGCCGCCGGCAGCCGGCAGGCCGGGACCCCGTGACGACGTACGGACGGCTGCCCGACGACCTGCCGCGGTTCGTGGAGGATGGCACCGGGACCGCCCTGCCCGTCGTGCCGTCGACGACCGGGCAGGAGCCGATCGTGGCTACCGGTGATTCGCCATGCGGAGGAGGTGTCGCGGAAGCGCGCGGTAGCGCCGCCACGCGACCCACGCCCCGAACCAGGTGGCCACCGCCAGACCGATGGCGCCACCGTCGACGCCCGCCAGTTGGAGGCCGACGATCGCTGCCAGCCAGGACGCAAGGGTCCCGACGACCCGGGTCTCGAGCGCGTCGGCCGACGCATCCGCGATCATGAGGCCCGTCGTCGGACCGCGCCAGAAGGCGAGCCCCAGGAACCGGACGAGGGTAGCGGTGAACAACGCCGCGGTGATGCCGTTGGCCGACAGCGCGAACGGGCCGGCGGGCAACCCGGACGCCTCGAGGGCGAGCAGGCACGCCGCCCACCCCAGCGTGATCGCCGACACCCCGGCGATCACCTGCAGCGGGATGCGCTTGTCCACCACGTGCACGCCCGACGCTCTGATCTGCCTCGGTACGACGATCGCGCCGGCGGTGGTGTTGACGACGCTCAGCGGAGAGAAGACGACCACCGCGGCGGCGAGCACACCGGTCGCCTCGGTACCGACGATGACCTCGGTCGCGATCAACGGAACGATGAACACACTGCGGCTCAGCAGTCCGGCGAAGCCGTATCTGACGGCCTGCGGGCCCGTCGTCTGCCAGTACGTCCTGAGCCGCCGGAGGCCCCGAAGGAAGCCCTTGAGCATGAGGGGGGCCGCGCTGATCGTTCCTCCGGCGAGCCAGACGGCGAGATAGGCGGTCGGAGACCCTCGCCATGCGGTGACGCCGTCGACCAGTGCGACGACGAGCATGACGGCGAGCCAGATCCCGTCGGCCCTCAGCACCCCGAGTTGATCGTGCCGGGCGAACCGCAGTCCACGAAGCGTGTACTGCGAGACCAGGCCCGGCGTGCCGAGTGCGACCAGGAGCAGTGAGGGCCCGACCGGACCGCCGAGGATGGCTCCGGCGATGGCGATCGGGACCGCCATGGTGGCGCCGACGACCAGGGCCGCCCCAGCTGTGCCCTCGGCGACGGAGCGGCGCTCGGCACGAGGGAGCTCGCGCGACCCCTGGATGAGCGCGGTCGCACCGGTGGACGCCTCCCCGATCGAGATCACGACGAGGCCGAGCTGGTAGGCGATGGAGAACCGTCCGAACGCGACGAGGTCGCCTGACGAGAGCGCGAGCGCCGCGGCCGAGAAGTTCGTGATGCTCGCCGTTCCCTGCGCAGCGGCCGCCAGGAGCCACCCCCGCGAGATCCTCGTCCTCCGAATGAGCTGTCTCACGGCTGGCCCCTTTTCGGAGCCCCAGAGCGCATCCGGGCGGCGCCTCGCTTCCCGGACGTTGGAAGGGGATGCCAGGATAGCTTCGTAACTCGGTGTCGAGAGCGGCGGCTGGAAGCCGGTCGACCCATGCTAGCGTTATCGCCACTATGGGCGGGAAGGACAACCCCTATCTGCTGCTGACCCCGGGGCCACTCTCCACGACGAGTACCGTGCGATCCGCAACGTTGCGCGAGCTGTCGACGTGGGATCCTGATTACCACGCTATCTGCCAGTCGATACGCTCCCGATTGGTCGACATCGCCGTGTCCGATGACCGGCACCGGCCTCACTACACCGCCGTGCTGATGCAGGGAAGCGGCACGTTTGCCATCGAGTCGACGCTCGGCTCTGTGATCCCGTCCGATGGACGGATACTGATCGCGGTGAACGGTGCTTAC
>Ga0126306_10002537_pt1 | contig 10304 bp, 12 predicted proteins | sample Plot27_FD_92592 | JGI IMG/M metagenome (GOLD analysis project Ga0126306, IMG submission 92592) | Serpentine soil microbial communities from UC McLaughlin Reserve, CA, USA - Plot27 | ecosystem: Environmental > Terrestrial > Soil > Grasslands | place: USA: UC McLaughlin Reserve, Lake County... | reverse complement strand
ATCTCGCTCGTTCCGTCGGGCACGGTCAGCAAGGGGCTGCTCGATGTGATCCACGTGATCGCCGGCGCCTTCCCCTTCCGTCCGGCGCTGGAGGCCCTCGAGGGAGCCCTCTCGGCCTCGGGCCCGTCCCTGGGCCTTCCCCTCCTCCACCTGGCGCTGCTGACAGTCGGTTACCTGGCAATCGCGCGGATCGCGCTACGCCGTTTCGCGTGAACGCTTCTGCGCGGGTGGCGCCGTAGGTGGGGACGGTACCTGCGGCGACAGCACCCGCGCCGAGCGCACACGTGGACCGGCCTAGAATCAGCTGCGTGCGCTTCCCAGCCACCCGACTCCGTCGCCTGCGCCGCACCGAGCCGCTTCGGGAGCTGGTGCGCGAAACCGACCTGACGCCGGAGCACCTGGTCCAGCCGCTCTTCATCACGGCCGGGGAGGGCGTGCGCGAGCCGATCGCCTCGATGCCGGGCATGGAGCGCCTCTCGATCTCGGAGGCGGTCGCCGAGGTGACGGAGATCGCTGCGGCCGGAGTCCGTGCCGTGCTGCTCTTCGGCATCCCGGCGAGCAAGGACGAGGTGGGCTCGGAGGCCTACGACGACGAGGGCGTCGTGCAGATGGCGGTCCGGGCGCTGAAGGAGGCGCATCCGGAGGTGGTCGTGATCACCGACGTCTGCCTCTGCGAGTACACCTCGCACGGTCACTGCGGCATCGTGCGCGAGGGAGAGGTGGACAACGACCTGACCCTCGAGCTGCTCGCCAAGACCGCCATTTCTCACGCCGCCGCAGGCGCCGACGCTGTGGCGCCGAGCGACATGATGGACGGCCGCGTCGGCGCGATCCGCGGCCAGCTCGATGACGAGGACCACTCGAACGTCCCGATCGTGGCCTACAGCGCCAAGTACGCCTCCGCCTTCTACGGCCCCTTCCGCGAGGCCGCCGGATCGACGCCGGAGTTCGGCGACCGGCGCGGCTACCAGGTGGATCCCGCCAACGCCGACGAGGCGGTCCGCGAGGCCAAGCTGGACCTCGACGAGGGCGCGGACGTGGTCATGGTGAAGCCCGCCCTGCCCTATCTCGACGTGATCCGGCGGGTCAAGGACGCGACCGGGGCGCCCCTCGCCGCGTACCACGTCGGCGGCGAGTACTCGATGCTGAAGGCCGCAGCCGCGAACGGCTGGATCGACGAGCGCGCCGCGGCGATGGAGTCGCTGACCTCGATCCGCCGCGCCGGCGCCGACATGATCATCACCTACTTCGCGAAGGACGCCGCCGCCTGGCTGGTGCGAGGGCGCGCGTGAGCGCGACCCGTTTTATGGGAGCGGTCCGCCGGTGAACAAGCCGGCGGACGGGATAACGACGGCGGCCGCAAGCCCGAAGCTGCGCTCCCGGAAGGGCGGCGCCGCCGTCCCGCTGGACGAGACCGACAAGCGGCTGATGAACCTGCTGCAGTCGAGCTTCCCCCTCCATCCCGAGCCCTTCGGTGGGGTCGCCGGAGAGGCGGGGGTCTCGGTCGAGGAGACGAAGTCCCGGACCCAGCGCCTGCTCGACGAGCGAATCATCCGCGAGATCACGCCGATCTTCGACACGCGGGCGCTCGGCTACAGCTCGATGTTGGTGGCGGCCAAGGTGGACGCCGAGAACCCCCACCGCCCGGCGGGGATCATCAACTCGCACCCCGGGGTCTCCCACAACTACCTGCGCACGCACGAGTTCAACCTCTGGTTCACGATCGCGACGCCCCCGGACTCGGAACTCGGGCTCGAGGGAACGCTCGACGTGCTGCAGCGCCTGACCGGCGCGGAGTCGATCCGCCAGCTGCCGACCCTGACGCTCTTCAAGATCAACATGAACCTGGAGATGGAGGGCGGCACCGATGAGCTCGCCGCTCCCGTTGACGCCGCCCCGCCCCGGGAGCTCGAGCGCCAGCCCTACGACGAGGTCGACGTGGCCGTGATCCGCGCACTTCAGGGGCCGATGGAGATCACCGATCGCCCCTACGACGTCCCCGCGGCCGAGGCCGGGATGAGCACCGAGGACTTCCTCGCTCACCTGTCCGGGATGGTGGACCGCAAGCTGCTGAGGCGGGTCGCCGCGATCCTCTTCCACCGCCGCGCCGGCTTCTCGGCCAACGGCATGGGCGTCTGGCGGGTGCCGGAGGATCGGATCCTCGAGGTCGGCTCCCAGATGGCCGCTGTGCGCGGGATCTCGCACTGCTACCAGCGGCCCACCTATGAGGACTGGCCGTACAGCGTCTTCACCATGGCCCACGGCCGCTCCAAGGAGGAGTGCGACGCGATCCTCGACGGGATCGCCGAGGCACACGACCTGCACGGCGACGATCGCGCCGTCCTCTACTCGTCGACGGAGTTCAAGAAGATCCGCCTCCACTACTTCACGGACGACTACGCCCGCTGGGAGGCGGAGCACTCATAAGCCGCTCCGAGGAGCTGTACCGGCGCGCGCTCGAGGTGATTCCCGGCGGGGTGAACTCCCCGGTGCGAGCGATGGGGCAGATCGGCCGCGACCCGATCTTCATCGAGCGAGGCGAGGGGCCCTACATCTGGGATGTCGACGGCAACCGCTACGTCGACTGGGTCTCCTCCTGGGGGCCGCTGATCCTGGGCCACGCCGAACCGCTCGTCGTCGAGGCCGTCCGGCAGGCCGCCGGCCGCGGGGCCAGCTACGGCGCGCCGATCGCCGGTGAGGTCGAGCTGGCGACCGAGGTCTGCAACCGCTTCTCAAGCGTCGAGATGGTGCGCATGACGAGCTCGGGCACCGAGGCAACGATGTCGGCCCTACGCCTCGCTCGGGCGGCAACCGGCCGCAGCAAGATCGTCAAGTTCGCGGGCGCCTACCACGGCCACGTCGACGGACTGCTGGCGCAGGGCGGCTCCGGCCTCGCTACCGCAGGCGTTCCCGCGAGTCCGGGCGTCACCGAGGCGCAGGCCTCTGACACGGTGATCCTGCCCTGGAACGACGAGGAGGCCGTCGCCGACGCGATCACGCAGGTCCAGCCGGCAGCCGTGATCGCCGAGCCGGTGCCGGCGAACATGGGAGTGGTGCCGCCGGACCCGGGGTTCCTCGAGCATCTCAGGGACGCAACGGCCGAGGCTGGGGCGCTGCTCGTCCTCGACGAGGTGATCAGCGGTTTCCGGGTGGCGCGCGGCGGCGCCCAGGAGCTGTTCGGGGTCGAGGCCGATCTGACCGTGCTCGGCAAGGTGCTCGGCGGCGGGCTGCCGGCGGCGGCCTACGGCGGCCCCCGGGAGCTGATGGAGCGGGTCGCGCCCGCCGGCGACGTCTACCAGGCCGGGACGCTGTCGGGAAATCCGCTCGCCGTCGCCGCGGGCCTCGCTACCTTGCGCAAGCTGGACGGCGCTGCGTACCTCCGTCTGGCCGCGATCACCGAGATGCTCGCGAACGGCATGCGGGCGGCAGCCGGCGATCGGCCGGTCCAGGTGGCGAGCGTGCCGGGGCTCGTCACGATCTTCTTCTCGGCCCAGCCGGTGAGCGACTTCGCGGGCGCCAGCGCCTGCGACGCGGATGCCTACGCTCGCTTCTGCCGGGCGATGCTCGACCTGGGTGTCTACCCGCCCGCCTCCCAGTTCGAGGCCTGGTTCCCGTCGCTCGCCCACGACGACGAGGCGCTTGCCCAGACGATCGACGCCGCCGAGCAGGCGTTCCGGGAGGCGGTGAGCTGAGTTGGCGCGGCGGGAGTTTGGATCACCCCTCCCGGAGGGAGTCCGCGCCGAGTCACCCACCGCGTACATGTTCGTTGCGCTCGCCAAGCAGCTCCGTGGGGAGTTCGAGGCACGGCTGGCCCCGCTCGGCATTCATGCCGGTCAGGACCGCCTGCTGCAGGAGCTTTGGCAAGAGGATGGGATGACGCAGCGCGAGCTGATCGACAGGCTCTCCGTCGAACCGCCTACCGTCACCGGCATTCTGCAGCGGCTAGAGCGGGAGGGGTTCCTCACGCGGCGTCCGGATGAGGAGAACCGGCGCATCCAGCGGGTCTATCTCACGGACGCCGGCCGCAAGCTGGAGGGGCCGGTGCGCGAGGTCTGGCGGGAGGTCGAGTCGAGCTTCCTGAGCGGGCTCTCGAGCGCCGATCGCCGGCAGCTGCAGGGTCTCCTCGTGCGCCTAGTAGGGAGCTGAAGGACTTTTGGTCGAGGTTTACCTGCTTGCTAAGTTAGGTAGCTAAATTAGCAGGCTAATAGCGGCTCGGGAGACACCATGAACACAGAGCTGAACGGCCGGACCGCACTGATCACCGGCGCCAGCTCGGGCATCGGCGCCGCCACAGCGGCGGCCTTCGGAGGAGAGGGCGCTCGCGTTGCCCTCACCTACAACTCCAACCGGGAGGCCGCCGAAGCGGTCGCCGGCGAGGTCCGCCAGGCGGGCGGTGAGGCGCTCGTTACTCGGCTCGAGCTCGCCGACCCTTCCACGATCGAGGCAGCGATGGGCGATGTGATCGAGGCCTGGGGCGGAATCGACGTGCTCGTGCCCTGCGCGGTGCGCTGGCCGCAGGCTCGCGCTGAGGAGGGCCGTACAGAGTCTCTACCTCTGACCGCGTGGCAGGAGAGCCTCCGCGCGAATCTCGAAGGGACCATCGCCACCGTCCTGGCTGCGCTTCCCTCGATGCGCGCGCAGGGCTGGGGCCGCATCGTCTTGGTCTCCTCGAGCGTGGCCGATGAGGGCCAGCCGGGGCCGAACCCGTACGGCGTCGGCAAGTCCGGCCTCTGGGGCCTGGCGCGCCAGCTGGCCTGGGACGTGGGCCGCGACGGCATCCTGGTGAACGTGATCGGGACCGGCTTCACGGTCACCGAGCGCAACCTCCAGACCTTCGGCGACGAGCTGCGGGAAGCTGTCGCCTCGAGGATCCCATCGGGTCGTCTCTCCTCGCCCGAGGAGGTGGCCAACCTGATCGTCTTCCTCTGCTCGGCCGCGAACGGCAACATCACGGGCGAGCAGATCCTGGAGGGTTCCTCCACCGGGCGAACGGCTCACTTGATGTAGCAGGTCCCGAAGCGCCGCGTCCGGGCTGCCCTATTCTCGCGGCGTATGGCCTCGACCGGCACCTCCCTCGCCTCCCTGGCGGCCCTTCTCCGCGACGGCGAGAATGTGATCGCGCCGCACGTAGTCGACTCGGAAGATGAGCCCGCGCTCGGCGCTCTCGCGGCGGCCGGTCCCAGGGCCGCCGAGGCGCCGGAGGAGTACCTGCTCCTGGTCGAGGCGACCAGGGAGGGCTACCTCCTGCACTACGGGGACCCCCGGCTGATCCAGGGGGCCGACTCCGACCTGCGTTTGCTCGCCGGTGACTACCTCTACGCGCTCGGCCTTGAGCGGCTCGCGGCTCGCGGCGACCTGGAGGCGGTCGGTGAGCTGGCGGACCTGATCAGCCTGGCGGCCCAGATCCACGCCGAGAATGAGGCCGACGCTTCCGATCACAGGGTCCGCGCGCTGTGGCTCGCGGCGACGGTTGCGGTGGCCGCGGGGGCCTCCCCGGAGCACGTTGGGGCCAAGGAGGCCCTGCGCCGCGGCGAGCCCGAAGCAGCCGAATCCCTGGCCGAGGCCGCCCGCGAAACCGCCCGCCGGGCGGGCCTCGGCGACGCTCTGGCGCGCGCATCCGACTCGATAGGCTTCGCTCGCGAGCGACTCCCGGACCGTGGCTGACGAGGGAAACGACAAGCAGGGGGCACCGAAGCATCTGGAGAGACCGGACCCCGCCGGCTATTTCCAGGGCGAGTCGATGACTCGCAGAACCGTCTTCTCGATCGGCGTCCAGGCGGTCGGCGGGGTGGCCGTCGCGGCCGTCGCACTCCCGGCCGTTGGCTTCGCCGTCGCCCCGCTCTTCGAGGAGCAGTCGGAGCCCTGGCAGTCCGTGGGCCCGACCGGCGACTTCACTCCGGACACCTACCGGCCGGTGACGATCACCGCCGTCGAGGGGATCGGCGAGACCGGCAAGACGACGGCCTACATCCGGCAGGGCAACCCGGAAATCACCAACACCCCGGAGGCGAAGGAGAAGGGCTATCCGCCGGAGAGCCCTGACGAGTACATCGCGATCTCGACCCGCTGCGCGCACCTGGGCTGCCCCGTTCAGTTCGTGCAGCCGGCAGGCAACTTCATCTGCCCGTGCCACGGCGGCGTCTATGGCTTCGTCGGGGAGCGGATCGGCGGCCCGCCGGTCCGACCGCTCGATCGTTTCCAGACCCGAGTGACCAACGGGCAGGTCGAGGTCGGTCCGCGCTACAGCGTGACCAACAGCCTCGATCCGGTCCGCGCCCGGGACCCGGGCGAGTTCACGGGCGGGATCTGGAACATCCTCTATCCGCCGCGACCCTCGGTCCCGCCGCCACCGTAGGAGCGATCCGATGAAACTTCCAGAGGGACTGATCCCTGCGCCGCTCCGCCGACCGGCCCCGCCCGGGGAGGGGGCCAATGGCGCGGGCAGGAACGGCGGAGGGGCCACCGAGGTGGCCAGGGAGACGGGCGCCGACGTCGTCGGCTGGCTCGACGAACGCACCGGCGGCTCGAGCTTCCTCACCGCGATGCTCTACCGGAAGGTGCCGAAGGGCACCAACTGGTTCTACACGCTGGGCTCCGCGACCCTGTTCGCCTTCGTCTTCCAGGCGCTGACCGGCGTCTTCCTGGCGATGTACTACACCCCGTCGCCGACCGAGGCCTACGGCTCGATCGTCCACCTCACCAACGACGTCTGGATGGGCGAGTTCGTCCGCGGCATGCACAAGTGGGGCGCCTCGGTGATGGTCATCTGCATCTTCTTGCACATGGGGCGGGTCTTCTTCTTCGGCGCCTACAAGTACCCGCGGGAGCTCAACTGGGTGATCGGGGTGGTGCTCTTGATCCTCACCCTGGTGATGGGCCTGACCGGCTACCTGCTGCCCTTCGACCAGCGCTCCTACTGGGCGACGATCGTCGCCAACAACATCACCGGGACCGGGCCGATCCTGGGGCCGTATCTGGCCGACTTCCTGAGAGCCGGGCCTGAGATCGGAGCGACCACGCTGGCGCGCTTCTACGCGATCCACATGCTCCTGGTCCCTGGATTGATCATCGCCCTGATCGGGGCGCACCTCTACCTCGTCGTCAAGCTCGGCACCACCGCGCCACCGTGGCTCAAGGCCGGTCGGCCGAAGTCGGCCGTGCGCAAGGAGGAGGTGGGATGAACAGGGCGGAGAAGGAGGAGTACCTCCGCGACTACGAGGTCCTGAAGAAGAAGGGCAAGCCGTTCTTCCCCTACGCGGTGCTGAAGGACTCGACCATGGCGCTCGTCGTCGCCCTGGTGATCGTGGCGATGTCGATCGTGCTCGGCGCCGAGCAGGGCCCGAAGGTCGATCCGACTACCACCACCTACACGCCGCGACCCGAGTGGTACTTCTACTTCCTCTTCGAGCTGCTGCGAGTGCTGAAGCCCGTCTGGGCCGTGCCGATCGCGACGATCGGCATCCCGACGCTGGCGATGGTCCTGCTCCTGCTGCTCCCCTTCTACGACCGCAACCCCGAACGCCGGCCGGAGCGCCGGCCGATCGCGACCACCGCGGGGATCCTGACGGTCATCGCGATGGCCTATCTGACCTACCTGGGCGCGACCGCAGGGCCCCCGAGCGAGGTCGACCTGAAGACCTCGGCGGCGCTCGAACCGGGGAAGGAAGTGGTGGCGCAGTCGGGCTGCCTCGCCTGCCACAAGCTGGGTGACAACGGCAACGACGGCCCAGGGCCTGAGCTGACTGAAATCGGGGCACGGATCCCGCGCAATGCCATCGCCCGCTCGCTCGAGGTCGGCCCGGGCATCATGCCGTCCTATTCGGGCCTCCCGCCGCAGAAGAAGGAAGAGCTGACGGCCTTCCTCGCCTCGCTGAACTGACCTGTACCGAGGCGTAAGTAACCTCGTGTCGATGAGCGTCTCGCCCGACACCGAGGCCGAGAGCGGGATCCCCGAGCGGGACTCGGATGAGTTCGCGGACCAGGTCCGGGGCATGTTCGACCGGATCGCGGGCGTCTACGACCTGATGAACTCCGCGATGACGGCCGGGCTACACCATCAGTGGCGCCAGCGCGCCGTCGAGCGGGCCGGGGTGGGCCCGGGGGCCGACGCGCTCGACGTCTGCTGCGGCACCGGGGACCTGGCGCTCGAGCTGCGCCGCCGGATCGGGCCGGACGGGCGGGTGGTCGGCTGTGACTTCTCGGAGCCGATGCTGGAACTGGCCCGGCGCAAGAGCGGCGAGGAGGGACTGCCGGTGGAGTTCGGCTGGGCGGACGCCCTCGAGCTTCCCTACGGTGACGCCAGCTTCGACGCGGTCACGATCGGGTTCGGCGCCCGCAACCTCGCCGATCTGGAGCGCGGGATCGCCGAGATGACCCGGGTGCTCCGGCCCGGGGGACGTCTGGTGATCCTTGAGATCAGCCGGCCACAGCGCCAGCCGCTGGCGGGCTTCTACTCGCTCTGGTTCGACCGGCTCGTGCCGGTGCTCGGCACGCTCGCGGGCGATCCCGACGCCTATAGCTACCTGCCCGACTCGGTGCGGACCTTTCCCGAGCCTGAGAGGCTCGCCGGGATGCTCGACTCCGCGGGGCTCACCGAGATCCGCTGGCTGCTGCTCGCCGGCGGAATCATCGGGATCCACAACGGGACAAAGGCGGCATGACCCGCTCCTCCGTACCACCTCCGGTGACGGCCGTGATGGACGCCGCGAGCGCCTGGCTCCCCGCGCGAATGGCGGTGGTCGAGGACCGTCTTGCCGAGCTTGCCGGCGCCTACGGGCCGAAGCTGGGCGAGGAGGCCGAGGCGACCCTGAAGGCCGGCGGCAAGCGGCTGCGGCCGATCCTGGTCCTGATGGCGGCGGGGGACGGAGCGGGGGACCGTGCCATCCGCGTCGCGACCGCCGTCGAGCTGCTCCACATGGCCACGCTGGTCCACGACGATGTGCTGGACGGGGCACCGGTGCGCCGCGGGCGCCCCACCGTGGTCGCGCGTTCCGGCCGAGACCGGGCCGTCGGCGTAGGGGACCTTCTCCTCTCCCGGGCCTTCGCGGAGCTCGCCGTCGGTGGCGGAGGTGCCGAGGTCGCAGAGCTCAGCTCCGCCTCGGTGGCCCTCGCACTCGGCGAGCTGGCTCAGCGCAGCGACACCTACGACACCTCGATCAGCGAGCAGCGCTACCTGGAGCGCTGCTCCCTGAAGACCGCGAGGCTGTTCGAGTCGGCCTGCCGGATGGGCCGGCTCGCCTCCGGAAGGCCCGGGACCGAGGAGTTGGGCAGCTTCGGCCGTGAGATCGGTCTCGCCTTCCAGCTGCTCGACGACGTGCTCGATGTCACCGGCCCGCCGGAGCGGACCGGGAAGGCGCGCGGCACCGACTTGCTCGACGGCACCGTGACCCTGCCGCTGATCCTCGCCCGCCGACTCGATCCCGAGCTCGAATCCGTCGAGCTCAGGGGACTCGATCAGGCTCGGGCTGAGGAGATCTGCGATCGGATCGCGGCCACCGAGGCGCTCGATCAGGTGCGCAACCGGGCCAAGGGCGGGATCGCGCGCGCGAAGGGGATCCTCGAGTCCGCGGACCTCTCGGAGGAGGAGGGCCAGCTGCTCGGCATGATCGCCGACGGGGTCGTCGAGCGTTACTCATGAAGAAGAGGGGCCCGGGGGCCGCTCTTCAACTTGCAGGGAGGTGACTCGATTGGAGTGGTACCTATGGTTAATCGGGTTGCGCTGTCGCGCACCCTCGCATGAAGCGCCTTAGAAGTCTTCGGGGAGGATGCTGTCGCCCGCCAGTGCGGTGGCGAAGCGGTCGGCCTCTTCCTCCATGTTGGCCCGGGTGAGCGCGCGCAGGTCCTCGATCAGCTCCTGGCCGCCGCGGTCGAGTTCCTCGTCGTAGCGGTCGACCTCGTCCTGGGGGTAGCTGTCCCGGCCCCACCACTCGCACTCGGGGCAGCGGAGCTCGACGTTCCAGTAGCCGCCCCCCTGCTCGTGCCAGTTCACGGGGTGCACCAGGACCGAGAAGCAGCTGGGACAGGCGTGCATCCCGTCGGCGGACTTGCCACCGAGCTTCTGGGCGACGCTCGCTTCGGGCTTGGCCTTTGTGCGCCTCGGATCTCCCATCGTGGGGGACGTATCGGGAGCCCGTACGGCGGTCTTTAGCCGAAAATCGGGTTATTTCGAACTTTGCGGATATCCCGTAAACCCGTGCCGAGAAGGGCGCGGAATAGACTGCCTCGATGGTCCTCAGCGACCGCACGATCAAGGAGGAGATCGCGGCCGGCCGGCTCGTCTTCGACCCCTACGACGAGGCGCTCGT
>Ga0126306_10002535_pt1 | contig 10306 bp, 4 predicted proteins | sample Plot27_FD_92592 | JGI IMG/M metagenome (GOLD analysis project Ga0126306, IMG submission 92592) | Serpentine soil microbial communities from UC McLaughlin Reserve, CA, USA - Plot27 | ecosystem: Environmental > Terrestrial > Soil > Grasslands | place: USA: UC McLaughlin Reserve, Lake County... | reverse complement strand
AGGGCGAACAGCGGCGCGATCGTGCGCATCGAACCTCCAGCAGCGTGGACGGTGGTGTTGCAAACAACGTCGACGCCGAGCCGAATCGCCGCAAGATCCGAAGCACCTGCCCGCCACGAACAAAAGTTCGGGAAACGAGTGGGGCGGTGACCGCAGTCACCGCCTTCGGTGCCCCGCCGAGGCGATAGTCCATGCCACCGTCGGGCTAACAGCCTGCGACGTCCCGGCTCGCGGCCTCCGTCATCGGACGCCGCCGCTCAGCACCACCACCACCGTGCCGGCGCCCGAGATTCCTCATGACGTCTCCCATCCACGCGACCGCGTCGGTCCCGACGCCGTGGTATCGTCAGGCGACCAAGGTCGTCGCCGCGGTGGCCACCACGGGCGCGGCCTGTGTCTCGATCATCTCCTTTCTCTACTCGTTCGGCGTCGTCGGCAAGTCGGAGGCGCACCAGACCATCGGCAACCTCGGCGTCGCGTGGGTCGGCGTCCGGCCGGCGGTCGATACGGCGACCGCCATCGGCGACACGCTGCACCTCGCCGCGACGATCACGGACAGGGCGGGGGCGGTCCTCGTCGGTACCAGGCCAGCGTGGTCGAGCGAGAATCCCGCGGTCGCCCTCGTAGGCAACGACGGCTCCGTGGTGGCGCAGGGCCCCGGCGCGACGATGATCACCGTCGCCGTCGGCGGGCGGGTCGCCCGCTCCCGGATCATCGTGCGCCAGCGCGTGGTGTCGGTGGACGTGATCGGCGCCGACGGCACGGACGCGATGACATTGCGTGAGCTCGACCGGCAGCCGCTGCGCGCTCGTGCGCGCGACGCGCGCGGTCACGCAATCGCCGACGTGGCCGCCCAGTGGCGCGTGGATGACAGCTCGATCGTCGTGCTCGACTCGGTCGGCATCGCGACGGCGCGCGCGCCTGGACGCACGATCGTCACCGCCGCGGTGGACGGCGTGGCTGGGCATGCAGCGCTGAGCGTGGTCGCCGCGCCAGCGACCGTCGCCCTGCTCTCTGGCGCAGGGCAGCACGCAACCGCTGGACACGCGCTCCCACAGAATGTGGTCGTGCGCGTCATCGGTCTCCGCGGGCTGCCGGTGAGCGGCGCGCTCGTCGCCTTCCGCGTCGCGCAGGGAGACGGTGTTCTGGACCCCGCCTCCGCCCTCAGCGACGCCGACGGACGCGCACGCACGTCGTGGACTCTCGGTGGGTTCCCCGGGAGCCAGTCTCTGATCGCGACGGTACAGCACCTCGACAGCACGATCGTCGTCACCGCCGAAGCGGATCCGCTGCCCGCCAACACGCGTGCGATGGCCGTGGTCGAGCATCCGAGCGGCCCCGCCGCCCTGACGCTCGCCGGGCCGATACAACTGCGCATCACCGACACCAGTGGGCGCGTGCTCCCCGACGTGCCCGTGAGCTGGCACGCGCTGGATGGCACTGTGGAGTCGCTGTCGCCACGCACCGACTCAGCGGGCATCGCGCGGGCACGCTGGACGCTCGGCCCCGCGGCGGGAACGCAGCGGCTGCGCGCGCAGGTGGGCACGGCGCGCGGCGGTCCCGCGATTCCGCCCGTGACGTTCACGGCGACGGCGCTCGCCGGCGCCGCGGCGCGCATCGTCGTCCTCTCGGGCGACCGGCAGCGCGGTACGGTCGCGGCGCCACTCCGCCGCCCCATCGTCGTCCGCGTGCTCGACGCGGCAGGCAACGGAGTCGCCGACGCGGCCCTCGTCGTCTCGGTCGCCTCCGGCACGCTGCTCGACACGCTGGTGCGCACCGATTCCACTGGCAGCGGCGCACTTCAGTGGACACTCGGGCGCTCGGCGGGTAGCCACACCCTCGGCGTGCACCTGGACGGGTTGGCGAAGTCGCTCGACATCGTGGCGTGGGCCCAGCCCGGCGCCCCGGCCAACCTCGACTTTGACGAGGTGCACGGCTCACCCGTGAGGGCGGGCAAGCGCAAGCTCGTCGCCACGGTCACCGATCTCTATGGCAACCGGGTGCCGAGCGCGAGGCTCACACTGACGGCGAAAGGCGGGCGGGTGTCGCCGTCGCGCGCCGTCAGCGACGGACGAGGTGCGGTGCCGCTGACGTGGACGCCCGGCAGCGGCGCGGAGATCATCGGCGCGATCGCGGGCACCGACGTGCGTGAGACGTACACGTTGCACGTCGGCCCGGCGGTCCTCCAGGCCGGCGGCCCGGTCGGGCCGTCCGCGCCGGCGAAGGTGAAGGCGAGGGTCAGGGCGAGAGCTCCGCGAAGCGAGAGGTGACGCGGAGTCGCAGGCCCGTGGGCAGCCGCCGTCGAACGGTGCAGGCTCGCTGACGTCCAGCTGACGAGTCGCGCTGCGTACCGCTGCGTCGCGCGCCAACCACGCTCGGCCATGGCGGTCCAGCCGGGTCTCGCCGTATGTTCTGCCTCCCCCGGATCTTCGCCCCTCCCCAGGGCGCTCGGAGCTGCGCTGCTCGTCCCCCCCGTTGAGCGCTCCATGAACTGTCCTCGCTGCCGCACGCCCTCGTCCGGTGGTCGATTCTGTCCGCAGTGCGGCGCGCCATTGCCGTCCGAGGACGCCGTGCCCCGCAGCTCGCGCCGCCAGATGACGGTGTTGTTCTGCGACCTGGTAGGCTCGACGGACCTCGCGCAACGCATCGACCCGGACGATCTGCTGGTCACCCTCCAGGAGTATCACCGGCTGGTGGGCGAGATCAGTGCGCGCTTCGGCGGCTTCGTCGCGCGCGTGGTCGGTGATGGCGTGGACGTGTACTTCGGCTATCCAGCCGCGAACGAGGACGACGCGGCGCGTGCCCTGCACGCTGCCCTCGCTCTGGTCGCTGAGGTGCCGCACATCGAGGTCGCGCCCGGCGAACCGCTCGCGGTGCGCATCGGTGTCGCGTCCGGGATGGTCGCCGTGAGCGTGAGCCAGGGGGTCGCGCTGGCGGGCAGCACGCCGAACCTCGCAGCCCGCATCCAGGCCGCCGTGCCTCCGGGCGCGATCGGCGTGGCACCGAGCACGCGCCGCATTGCGGGGCGGCAGTTCGAATTCGAGGAGCTCGGAGAACGGACGTTGAAGGGCTTCGACGCGCCGGTGTCCGTCGCGGTCGTGCGCCGCGCGCTCTCGCTGGACAGCCGGTCGGCGTGGCGCGGACGCGACGCGACGCTGCCGATGATCGGCCGCGATGCCGAGCTCGCGGCGCTGCTCGCCCACTGGCGGCACGCGAGCACTGGCCGCACCCGCGGCGCACTGCTGCTCGGTGAGCCGGGTATCGGCAAATCGCGACTCGTCACGGCACTCGACCACGCACTGCCCGCCCAGGGTCACACGTTGCTGCGGCTGCAGTGCTCGCCCTACCACATCAACAGCGCCCTGCAACCGTTCGTGCAGCATCTCTCGGCGGCGGCGGGGCTGACGGCCTCGCACAGCGCCGCGGAGCAACTCGACACGCTGGAAGCGCAGCTAGCGATTGCCGGCATCGAAGAAGGGACCGAGCGCGCGCTGATCGCCGCGCTGCTGGGCGTGCCCTCCGACGGTCGGTATCCGCCGCTGGCCATGCCGCCACCCATGCAGCTGCATCTGACGAAACAGGCACTCGAGCGCTACTTCACCGGCCTCGCTTGGCATCAGGTGCACGTTCGCGATGTGGAGACGACGCACCGCGTGTCTGCGTCGTTCGAGCAGGGATCGCTGCTCATGGTGTTCGAGGATCTGCACTGGATCGATCCCACCTCGCTGGAGCTGCTGGACCAGCTTCTGGCGAACGGCGATCACGCCCCGATTCTCCTTCTGATGACGGCGCGTCCCGAGTTCGAGCCGCCGTGGCCCGACGAGCGCGAAGTTCTCCAGCTTCCGTTGCGTCGTCTGCCGGATGCGGATTCGGCGGCCATCGCAAGTCAGCACGCCGACGAGGCCCATCTGCCCGCGGACTGGGTGTCGGCGATCATCGAACGCACGGATGGCGTGCCTCTCTTCATCGAGGAGATGACGCGCATGCTGCTCGACCGACGCGCGGCGCACGGCAGTGCCGACACAGTCGCGCGTGGTGTGCCCGATACGCTGATGGACCTGCTCACCGAGCGCCTCGACCGGCTCCCCGCCGAAGGCAAGCAGGTGGCGCAGCTCGCGGCCGTCATCGGGCGCGAGTTCGATCGAGCGCTGCTCGCCGCCGCCGCCCCCGAGGGAACCGACATCCTCCACGCACCGCTCTCGGCCATGCTCGAGAGTGGTCTCGCGCTCCAGAAGAGCGCCGATGGCGAGGTGCTGGTCTTCAAGCACGCGCTCGTGGAAGACACGGCGTACGCATCGCTGCCGCCGAAGCGATGCGCCGAGCTGCACGGCCGGGTTGCCGACGCACTGCTGTCACGCTTCGCGGACCGCGTCGAACGTCAGCCGGAGCTCGCGGCGAGACATCTCACCCGTGCCGGCCGCGCGTTGGAAGCGTCGCGGTGGTGGCAGGCCGCGGGCGGACAGGCGCTCTCGCGCGGCGCACCGCGCGAAGCCGCGGGTCATCTGCGTGCCGGCGTGGATGCGCTGGCGGCGATGCCGGCGGGCACCGGTGGCCAGGAGCGCGAGGCGGCGGAGCTGGGGCTGCTGTCCATGCTCGGACCGACCACCATGGTTCTTCTTGGTCCCGGCAGCGCCGAGTTCGGCGCGGTGCAGGAGCGAGCGTATGGTCTGAGCCAGTCCCTGCCCGGGCAGCCGCGCCTGTTCCCCACGAGCTATGGCTGGTGCCTGTTCAACTGGGGTCGCGCCCGGCTCGACACGGCGAGTGAGCTCGTCGACGGGTTGCTGCGCAACGCCGCGGAGCGGACGGGCGACTCGGAGGCGATCATGGCGGCGAACAACATGGCCGGCATGGTGCACTTCCATCGTGGCCATCCGGAGACGGCGCGCGCGCATCTCACGACGTCTACCTCGCTCTACGAGCCGGCGCGCGATGCGGCGCTGTATCCGGTTTACCTGATGGACTTCGGCGTCTTCGGCCGCTTCTACCTGGCGCTGTCGATGCACGTGCTTGGCGATGCGGAGGGCGCGCGCCGCACGGCCGCCGAGGCGCTTCAGGTCGCCGAGACGTTGAATCAGCCGCACACGATGGGGTTCGCCATGCTCGCCAATTTCAACACGGCGGTGATGCGCGGCGACACCGACGACGCGCTGCGCATGGCGGAGCGCTGCATCGAGTTCGCCGGACAGTTCGGTTTTCCCGAGTTCATCGCCATGGCCCGCTTCGCGCGCGGCTGGGCGTGGGCGCACGGCCAGGGGCGCGTCGAAGATGGTCTCGCCGAAGTGCAGGCCGGCATTAGCGGGTGGGCACAGACCGGCTTCGAGAACTGGCAGCCGTGGTTCGTCACCCACGAGGCCGAGCTGCTCGGCCGCATGGGGCAGCACACGCAGGCGCTGCGCCGCATCGACGAGCAGCTCGCCCGCATCGCGCAGAATGGCGAACGTCAGTTCGAGAGTCTGCTGCTCGCCGAGCGCGCCGTGGCGCAAGCCGCGCTCGCCACGCGACCCGAGGATCGCGCGGCGGCGATGCGCTACTTCGATCAGGCCGCCGCGCTCGCCGCAGATCAGCGCGCGGTCGCGTGGGAGACTCGCATCGCCCAGCGACGCGCGCAGGTGCCCGCGTAAAGACGCGCGCTCAGTGGCCGTGCACGCGTGGCCTCGTGAACGCCTCGGCACCGGCTGATGCGTTGGCCGCGGAGAGGGCGAAGGTGAGCATCATGTCGTAATCGGCAGCGACGAGGCCGGACGCGCGTCCACGGCCCGACATCGCGACGTTCCCGGGCCGGTTCTGGAACCATGCGGCCCATTGTGCCGACCCAGGGTCGAAGAAGAGGAACTGCTGGCCATCCTCCGGGAACACCATGTTGGGTGACGGATAGAGATTGGCCACGAAGGGATACTGGGCCGAGCTGTGGCAGCTCACGCAGGAGCTGGCGGGAAAGGAGTTGCCCCTCTCATAGCGTCGACCGGACACCGTGACGACGTTGTGTCGCAGGCCAACGTCGAGCGGCCCCGCGAGGCGACCGCCCCAGCCGAGCCCGAAGCGGACGAAATCGGGAAGGCTGTCGTTCGTCCAGGTCTCCGTCAGGACGCCGTTGGGCCCCCGCCCGTCCGGATAGCGCGCGAACTGCGGGTCGTTGCCCCACATCGCGCCGATCGGTCGCACGCGATCCCACACCGTGCGGCCGTTAGACCGGCTGTCGTAGGCGAAGGCGACGAAGACCCAGCCTGTCTTCGGCGAGGCCACGCGATCCTTGATGCGTACCGCCATCTGCAGAAACCGGATCGGCGTGACGATGGGTACGCGCTTGGTCGGATCGGGTTCGTTCAGCATCGACTCCACCGACGGGCGGTAGAGATACGACACCGAAGATCCCTTGAGCACCGGTGGACCGCTCGCGCTCGGCCACTGGTCCTCCGTCAGCGTGACGCCTTCCACCTTGAGCGCCATCGAGCCTTCCGGAAACTGCGTCGCCGCCAGATCGGGCTTGAACGGATTCTTCCAGATGCTGCCGAGCTGAGAGGCGGCGACGTCGTTGTAATACACGACTGCGTGATTCTGGAAGTGTTGCGGCGTAGGACGCTGGCCCTGGGGATACGAGATGTTCTCCAGGATCTGCCCGGTGTAGGAGCCGAGCAGCGCCTCACGACCGGAGGAGGGATCGATCTTGCCGTTCGACATCCTCGAGCCCTGTCCGCCCCACGGCATGTCGAACCATCTCGCCTGCTTCGGCGTCCAGTTCAGCGGATCGTTGATCAGACCGGCGATGTCGCGCTCGAGGAACTGCTTGACCAGCGCCACGTAGGCCGGCGCGGTCTGCCTGGTGAGCGGACCCCCGACCGGACGGATGGCGAGCCATCCTGACGCCGCGGGTTGCGCTGGATAGTCGTAGTTGCTCGTCCGGAACGGCTTGTTCTTCCACGCCGCGGAATCCGGGTAGACCGTGTTGTTGGCCGCGTAGGGATCGGGGCCCTGCGCTCCCGCCGACAGCAGGGAGCCGCAGGTCAGGATGGCGACCACTGCGCACTGATTGAGCCTGGTCATCGGTTCGCCTTTCGATTGGGGAGGGGGAACAGCGGGTCGGGCCATGCAGGACTGCGATCGCGCGTGCGCCTCACGAGGCGAGACCCAGGCGCTTGACGAGGCGAGTGAAACGCTGGTGGCCGCGCAGCGGCGCGTAGACCGGACGCACTCCCAGCCAGGCGAGCTCCGTCGCACGCTCCACTGTCGCTTCATACAGGCGGTCGAGCGCGGCTTCATGGTCGCCCAGGCCGAGGAGTACCTGCGCCTCGTGTACGGGCGAGACGTAGGTCGTCGTCGCACGCGCGGCCAACTCGGCGAGCGCCCGCTCGGCCCCGGCGCGATCTCCCGCAAGCGCATGGGCGACGCCGAGTGCGGCGATGCTTTCGCTGGAGTTCCCGAGCAGCTCGGCCGCGCGATGAAGCGTGGGCAGCGCGGCATCGAGCCGGCCCTCATCGCGCCGGGCCTGACCGAGGAAGTAGTGCGCCATCCCGAAATCGGGGTCGCGTTCGATGATCGCCCCGCACACGCGCTCCACCCTGTCCCAATCGCGAGCGAGGTAGTGCGCGAGAGCGATGCTCAGCGTGACTGCCGGCGCGAGCGGGTCGAGCGCGCGTGCCTGCGCGAGCTGGTCCAGTGCCTCGTCGATGCGTCCGAGCGGGAGGAGGACGTTCGTCGCGAACGATTGACGCGCGAGCGGCATCGACGGGTATGCGTGAATGGCCTCACGGTAGTCGGTCTCGGCCCTGTCCCATCGCCAATCGTGGAGCGCCGAGAGCGCGGCGCGCGCGGGAAGAGCCTCGGGCAGACCGGGCACGAGCCGCAGTGCATCCATGCAGGCCACGCGCGCTTCCGCCATTGCATGTGCCGGCGCCTCGGCGCCGTAGATCGCGAGCGTCACCCAGGCATCGGCGAGCGCGGCGTGCGCGAGCGCGAACTCCGGATCCATCGCGATGGCATCGCGGAGGGAGCCAATGCTGCGCTGCAAGCCCGTCTGCGTGCGCCGGTTCCAGAAGACGCGGCCCTGCAGGTATCGCTCGTACGCGTCCACGTTGCGCGTTGGTGGCCCCGTCACGGCGGCGGATGCCTGGGCACGTGCCCCGGTACCGGTCGTCACCCCGCCGATGGCGGTCACCAGCGCTTCGCCGATCTCTCGCGCGATCTCGTCCTGCACCGCGAAGACGTCCGCCAGCTCTCTCTCGTAGCGTTGCGACCAGCGTTCGTGCCCCGTCGCGACCTCGACCAGCCGCGCGGTGACGCGCAGTCGGTCGCCGGCGCGTCGCAGGCTCCCCTCGAGCACATGTGAGACGCGGAGCTCGCGAGCGATCGCCTCCAGCGCGAGGGCGCGTCCTTTCAACGCGAAGGCGGACGTGCGGCCAACGACGCGAAGGCCAGGGGTGGCGGACAGTCTGTTGATGATCTCGTCCGTGATGCCGTCGGCGAGGTATTCGTCGGTGGCGTCCGCCCCGAGGTTGGCGAGGGGAAGCACCGCCACCGTGGGCGTATTCGGTCGCGCCATCCGACCCGTCCCTCGTCCTGGTGTGACGGCGATCGGTGCCGGGGCTTCGGCGAGTGCCTCCTGGAGTGCCGTGGCCAGCTCCGCTGCCGACGCATACCGCTCCACCGGCTGCGTGGCGAGTGCGACGCGCAGTAGCTCGCGCACGATGTCGGGGATCGCGAGGTCGGCGCGCGGCGGGAGCGGCGGTGCGGGCTCGCTCATACGACGCGCGAGAATCGCGAGCGGCGCGCCGGTGAACGGCGGCTCGCCTGCGAGCAGCTCGTACAGCACGCAGCCGAGCGCGTACACGTCGGTGCGGGCGTCGATGTCTTCGCCCAAGCCCTGTTCAGGGCTCATGTACTCAGGCGTGCCCAGGACGAACCCGGCCATCGTCAGGCGCTCTCCCTCCGTCGCGTGACGCAGCGCATAGGCGATCCCGAAGTCCGACACGATCGCGTGTCGCGCCGAGAACAGGATGTTCTCCGGCTTGATGTCGCGGTGAATCACGTCGTGCGCGTGTGCGTGGGCCAGCGCATCCGCCACCTCGAGCGCGATCCGAAGTGCATCCGTCCATTCGAGCGTTCCGTCCCGTTGGATGCGCGAGCGGAGCGTCCCGTCAGGCAGATAGGGCATGACGTAGAACAGCTGTCCGTCGGACTCGCCGGAATCGTGCACGGCGAGGATGTTCGGGTGCTGGAGTCGCGCGGCGATCCCGATCTCGCGCAGGAAGCGCTCACGGTCGAGGGATGGGCCGAGGTCGCCGCGCAACACTTTCACCGCCACGGATCGGTCGTGGCGTACGTCGGTGGCGCGATACACATCGGCCATGCCGCCCGCGCCGAGCTTGTGCTCTAGGCGGTACCGGTCGGTGAGGCCCGGAAGGTGGGTGAGCACGGAGACAGGTGGGCGAGGCGCGAATGCGGCTCGGTCGGCGAAGGTACGGCGAGGATGTAGCGACCGCTAGCGCTTCTGCCTAAGCCGTCCACGTCGCGCCGCTCCGTACGGCACGGCTACGGTTCCGGACTTCCTGGCCTCATCGACGCCTTCACCCTGCCGATAGCCGTTGCCCTCCGCGGCGCGCGGGAGGTGCCCTCAAATAGTGCAGACTCGCTGACCTTCCACCGGACCAATATCGCCTATACTCCTCGACGTGTGGTTCGTCGCGTCCGACCGCGTCAGCTCTTCACGCCACTCCGCGAGGGAACGCTCATGACACGAGATCGACATTCCGGTTCGAGCTCCGCGCAGCGGCTCACAGTGGGCGCGCTCGCGGTGGCCGCGGCGCTCATGGGGCTGCAGCCAGCCGCGGCGTCCGCGCAGGCGACGCAACCGAGAGTCTACCGGCTCGAGTCCGCGGACGGCCTCCGACTCCACAACGTGACCGCGGAGGCGGTGACCTACGAGGAAAGGCGCGGCCTGCGCATCCAGATCGACGAGCACGCGCAGCGCCGCAACGCCGCGCTCCCTGTCGAGCAGCAGAGCCAATTCGAAAAGTTGGCCGTGATCGAGGGGACCGACTTCACGAACGGCGTGATCGAGGCGGAGATCGCTGGCGCCCCGGGTGCCGCGGCGGCGACAGGGGCGCGGGGTTTCGTCGGTATCGCGTTCCGCGTTCGGCCGGACATGCGCACCTACGACGCGTTCTACCTGCGACCGACCAACGGTCGTGCCGAGGACCAGGAGCGGCGCAACCACTCGGCGCAGTACATCTCGCATCCGGCGTGGACGTGGAACCGCTTCCGCAACGAGACGCCGAGCCGCTACGAGTCGTACGTCGATCTGGTGCCCGGT
>Ga0126306_10002534_pt1 | contig 10308 bp, 7 predicted proteins | sample Plot27_FD_92592 | JGI IMG/M metagenome (GOLD analysis project Ga0126306, IMG submission 92592) | Serpentine soil microbial communities from UC McLaughlin Reserve, CA, USA - Plot27 | ecosystem: Environmental > Terrestrial > Soil > Grasslands | place: USA: UC McLaughlin Reserve, Lake County... | reverse complement strand
TAGCCTTCTCGTCTGCCTTACCCTGCTCGCCCGCAGATTGCTGCTCGACCTGCGGCTCGATCGCCGCTTCTTGAGCGGGCGTGAGCTCCGCTCCCTGCTGGGCCTCGATCTGCTCCTCGACCGCCGCCTCCTGCTCGCCCTCGATAACGTTCTCGACCGCCGGCTCCTGCGGCTCCTCGACCAATTCTTCGAGTATCTCCGCCTGCTCCTCGTACTGATCCTGCGCAAAAGCAGCAGGCGTGACCCCGAACAATGCCAGCATAGAGAAAGCTACTACGAATGCTAGTCTCCTCATTACTCCTCCTTGCCTACCTCGCCTACCGGACACAAAGGACACAACGAGTATCCTTTCCGGACCACCATCGAGTTAGCCCGTCCACCGTTTGAATTTTTTCATTTCTGCTTTTGCATATCAACCCTAAAAGCAAAAACTCTTCCATTTTTCTTAAAATTTCTTAGTTTCTGAGGGTAAGAGGCTTTGTGACGCTCTCAAGAGGCCACAGAGTTTCGATCGATAGGTGCTTGCCGGGGATATACACGGTTATCGTGAAGGCCAGCGAGAGAAGAACAGTAAACGGCCAGTGTGAAGCCCGCGGCAACGAAGTGTCATCTCGCGTAAGGTTGCGCGAAAAAAGAACCGTTGATACGCTACGGACGAATGGGGTGAATATCCCACTGAGTGGGACAAAGGAATATGGGGTGGGCTTCTGTGTCGAAACGTGGGGAAGCGCCTTCCGGGACGCTCGAGCGGGGCTTGTCGGTTTTGGAGTTCGTCGCCAAGAGGGGCGAGGCATCGGCGTCCGACGCCGTCACCGCACTCGGCATCAGCCGGAGCGCGACCTACAGGATAGTCGACACGCTCCGGCGAAAGCGCTACCTGGAGATCAGCCCGACGTCGGAGAAACTCCGGCTGGGAATAAGGACCGCAGAGCTCGGCATGGCCGCCGTCTCAGGGGTTGACGCGGTTAGGTTGGCCCCCTCTTATCTTAGAGCTCTGGTCGAGAAGACCTTGGAGACGGTGTTTCTCGCGGTCGTCGACGATAACGCCGTGGTCTACGTCTACAAGGAAGAGGGGCCCCAGGCCATCAAGATGAGCTCTCGGCTCGGCAGCCGGCGGCCCCTCCATTGCACCGCGCTGGGCAAAGCTTACATGTCCGCGCTCCCCGACGACGTCCGACCTTCCTTCATCCAGGGACTGCGTCTAAGGCGGTTCACGGACAACACCATAACGGACGCTGCCGCACTTGAAGCCGAGGTCTCGTTGACGAGGGAGCGGGGCTACGCGGTCGACAGGGTCGAGATCGAGGAGGGTGTAGCCTGTTTCGGGGCGGCTTTGCGCGACTACCGGGGCTTGCCGGTCGCGGCGATCAGCGTCGCCGGGCCCGCAGAGAGGCTGCTCCCTAAAGAAGTCAGGGTGGGCCCACTCGTGGCAAAGACAGCGTTGGCTATATCTCGACACCTCGGATACGTCCCGCCACCGGTGGGAAGGAAGTGAGGTTTTCTTGACCAGGATCTCCTACGTCAAGACCTACGCGGTCTCGTACCCTTTGGGCGCCCCGCTCTCTGACTCTATCCACTACATGCCGGCCCGCACGGCCCTCCTATTAGAGATCGGTGACGAAGACGGAAGGGTGGGAATCGGGGAGTCCGCCATCTACGGCGGGCCCGCTTCGGTTGTGGAGACGATGGTCCACGACGAACTAACGCCCCGGCTGCTCGGGCAGGATTACACTAGGCCCGAGCGGCTGTGGCAGATTCTAACGAGCCGCTCCCACCAGCACGGTGACGGGGGCGTACTTCCGGCCGCAGTCTCCGGCCTCGACATCGCGCTGTGGGACCTGATGGGTCAAGTTGCCAACCTGCCCTTATACCGCCTCCTGGGGGGCTATCGGGACGAGGTTCAGGCCTACGCCAGCGCTGGGTTCTACGCCGAAGGCAAGGACGCCGAGGGCTTGGCCGATGAGGCGCGCGGTTACGTTGAGGCGGGTTTCCATCACGTAAAGATCAAGGTCGGGCGCACCACAGACACTCCGATGAACCCGCTGGTTAACATGGAGGCCCCAGACTTCGCCACCGTCACGTTCGCCGAAGACCTACGGCGGGTCGGCGCGGTGCGCAAAGCGGTCGGCGACAAGGTGCACATCATGGTCGACGCCAACAACGCCTGGACAAAGCCGACCGCACAAGAGGCCGGGCGGGAGTTCGAGCGGCTCGGCATTCACTGGTTCGAGGAACCGGTACCAACCGACGATCTGGCAGGAAGCGCGGCGCTGGCAGCCTCTCTCGACGTGCCTATCGCCGGTTACGAGACCCGGACCGGACTCGCTGGTTTCAGGGATTTTATAGAGGCGCGAGCCGTAGACATAGTACAACCAGACGTTATCTGGTCGGGGGGTATCACACCCTGCCGCCGGATCGCAGCGCTAGCCGCGGCGGCAGGCCTGCCTTGTGTGCCCCACGTCTTCTCGACCGCGGTGAGCCTGGTGGCAAACCTCCACTTCATCGCCTCGCTCCCCAACTCGTACCTCCTGGAGTTCGATCAGAATCCCAACGCCCTGCGAACCGAGCTTCTTGAAGAGCCCATAACACCTGACAAGCGTGGGGTCGTCACCGTCCCAAACGGTCCCGGCTTGGGTGTTCGCCTCGACCGCGAGATCCTGCGTCGATACGCCGTCGCGGAGGCGCGGACCACCGAGGTCTCCTAGGCGTGCAAGAGGGAAAGCAAGACAGGCATACAAACCGAGGGAAGTACGGCGAGGGAGGAAGATGAAGGCAAGACCAATTGGAGGTTTGTTGGCCGTCGTGGCCTTGGCACTGCTGATAACGGCGTGCACCCCTCCTGGGGCTAACCTGGTTAACAGGGCAGTGTCGGATGTGGGCCCGGAAGGCCAGCAGGATTGGGAGGTGCCCCCCGAGGCAGATTACTGCAACGTCCAACCCCCAAACGTGGACTTCGAGAACGCCACGTTCGGGTTCGCCCAGACGGAGAACAACAACCCCTGGCGAATCGCGCAGACCGAATCGATGAGGAACGCGGCCAGAGAGAACGGGGTCGAGCTTATAATCACCGATGCTCAGTCCAACACCCCCAAACAGGTCTCGGACATCGAAGACATGGTCGCCCAGGGCGTCGATGTCCTCTTTATCCCTCCGCGCGAGGAGCAAGGCCTGGAGCCCGCGCTGGAGTCTGCCCGCGAAGCGGGCGTACCGGTCTTCCTCGTCGACCGCGAGGCGAACGCCCAAATCTGCGAGGATTACATAAGCTTTATGGGTTCGAACTTCATCCAACAGGGCGAGCGAGCGGCCGAGTGGCTGATAGAGGCCACAAACGGGAGCGCCAAGATCGCCGAGCTGCAGGGCACGGTCGGGGCGTCGGTTACCGCCGACCGGGGCGAGGGCTTCAAGAGGGTCATTGACGAGAACCCCGGCATGGAGATGGTCGCCTCCCAGAGCGGCAACTTCAGCCGCGCCGAAGGCCAAAACGTGATGGAGCAGATCCTCGCGGGGAACCCCGACCTTGACGCGGTCTACGCGCACAACGACGAGATGGCCATCGGAGCCATCCAGGCGCTCAAGGACGCCGGGCGGAAACCGGGCGAGGACGTCACCGTCGTGTCGGTCGACGGCACCAGGGACGCTCTGCAGGCGATCATCGATGGCGATCTTGGCGCAACCGTGGAGACCAACCCGCGCTTTGGCCCTCTCGCCTTCGATACCGCTGAGAAGTCACTGAACGACGAACCGGTCCCGACAAAGATTACGGTTCAGGATCGCCTGTTTGACAAGAGCAACGCCGCCGAGTTCATAGACGCGGCCTACTAGGGAGAGGAGGCAAAAGTGAGCGAACAAGAAACCTCGATCCTCGAGGTCCGGGAGGTGACCAAGAGGTTCCCGGGCGTCCTCGCCCTCGATAACGTCTCCTTCCGGCTCCGCGCCAGCGAGGTGCACGCGCTCGTCGGCGAGAACGGGGCGGGTAAGTCGACTCTGATCAAGGTAATAACCGGCGTTCACCAGCCCGATGCGGGCCGGGTCCTCTTTGACGGTCAAGAGGTGTCGTTCGCCAGTCCGCGGGAGGCGCAGGAGGCGGGGATCAGCACCATCTACCAAGAGATCAACCTGATCCCGCTGCGCAGCGTCGCGCAAAACCTCTTCCTCGGGCGCGAGCCCCGCACCAGTTTGGGCCTCACCGACACGGGTCGCATGAAGCGGGAGGCCGCCGAACTCCTTGAGCGCTACGGGGTAGAGGCCGACGTCAGCGCGCCGGTGCGCTCACTCGGTATAGGGGTCCAGCAGATGGTCGCGATCGTTAAGGCGGTCTCGCTGGAGGCCCGGGTGGTCATCATGGATGAGCCGACCTCGTCGCTCGAGGCGCACGAAGTGGAGACCCTCTTCCGGGTGATCCGGCAGCTGCGAGAGGACGGCGTGGGTGTCGTCTACGTAAGCCACCGGCTCGAAGAACTCTACGAGATCTGCGAGCGGGTCACCGTGCTGCGCGACGGCAAGGTCGTTCACGAGGGTAACCTCGCGGAGCTGCCAAGGCTGGAGCTGATCGCCACGATGCTCGGCCGGGAGGTGCCCGAGGTCGAACAGCGCACTGCTGCTCATGCAGCACGGGAGGCCAGGGCCGGAGAGCCGGTGCTGGAGGCGCACGATCTCACAGCTTACCGTGCCCCACAGGGAGTCTCCATCGACGTTCGCAGGGGCGAGGTCGTCGGGCTCGCCGGCCTTCTCGGCTCCGGCCGCACGGAGACCGCGAAGGCGATCTTTGGCGCCCAACCGCTCGAGTCGGGCACCGTGGAGGTCGACGGGAAGGACGTAAACCCCGACTCGCCGGGTGCGGCCATCAAGAGCGGCCTGGCCTTTCTCCCCGAGGATCGCAAGGCAGAAGGGATCATCCCGGATCTATCGGTCAGGGAGAACATTATCGCCGCGGCCCTCCCGCGGCTCTCCCGCGGGGGATTCGTCTCGAAAAAGGCGCAGGACGAGCTCGTCGAGCGGTTCATGACGCGGCTAGATATAAAGGCGGCGAGCCCCGACCAGCCGGTCGGGGAGCTCTCCGGCGGTAACCAGCAGAAGGTGATGCTGGCCCGCTGGCTCTGCATGGAGCCGAAGGTGTTGATCCTCGATGAGCCAACCCAGGGTATCGACGTGGGCGCCAAGGCCGAGGTACAGCAGCTTATCGCTGAGCTCGCCCAGCAAGGCCTCGGGGTGGTCATGATCGACTCGGAGCCAGAGGAGCTTATAGAAGCTTCCGACCGGGTGGTCGTCCTCAGGGATGGGGCTGTCGTCGACACCCTTTCCGGCGACGACCTTGACGAGGAGAACTTGGTGGGGGCCATCGCCGGAGGCGAGCCCTCGCAACCCACGCAGGATGGGGGTGACGGCGATGAGCGGTAGGACGGCGACCGCGGGCGCCTCGTTTGATCGCGCCGCGGTAGTCAGCTGGTTGCGCGATCAGGGCGTGTACGTCGCGCTCGTATTGCTTGTGCTCTTCAACCTCGTTTTTACGACCAACTTCGCCACCAGCGGAACGATCCTAGGCCTGCTCTCCCAGGCAACACCGGTGTTGCTCGTCTCCCTGGGTTTGGCACTGGTGATCGGGACGGGGGGTATCGACCTCTCGGTTGGGGCGATCATGGCGATCGCCTCCGCGGTCGTCCCGCTCTACCTCGGATATAGCTGGCCCGTGGCGGTCCTCGTGGCGCTCCTTTTCTGCGGCCTCGCCGGACTGCTGAACGGCTTTTTGGTCGCGTACGTTGGGATGCAGCCAATCGTCGCTACGCTGGCGCTGTTTGTCGGCGGGCGCGGTTTCGCCCAGGTCCTGGTGGATGGGCAGCTTCAGACCATCAGCAACGGGTCGTTCCTGTCGCTGTGGCGGGCGGCACCACTCGGGATCCCACTCCCCGTGATAATAGCGGCGGTAATGGCCGTGCTGGTCGGCCTCGTGGTGAAGCGCACCACGTTTGGGCGGTACGTGCTGGCGGTCGGCGGCAACCGCACGGCCAGCTACCTGTCGGGGCAGCCGGTGCGGGGGGTGCTGCTGGCGGTCTACGCGATCAGCGGGCTGTTCGCCGGGATCGCCGGTACCCTCGCCACGGCCCGACTGGCCGCGGGAGACCCCTCCCAGATAGGTCTCTTGATAGAGCTCGACGCCATCGCCGCGGTGGTGATCGGGGGTACCCCGCTCACCGGCGGTCGGGTGAGCATCGCCGGTACGGTAGCGGGGGCGCTGCTCATGCTGGTGATTAGCGCCACGTTCGTTATGAATAACCTGCCCCCCACCTACGCCCAGATACTCAAGGCGGCGATTATCGTGCTCGCCGTTTACATCCAGCAGGGAAGGAGAAAAGTCTGATGGCCAGCGCTACCTCAGGAGCCGCCACGGTAGAGAGGGAGGCCCTCCGGCGCGAACAGATCTTCGGCGCGATACAACGCCGCGGCGCCCTGGTCGTCCTGATCGCTGTGGTAATCGTCGCCGCGTTAACGCTCGACGCATTCTTTACCGCCGCCAATATCGAGAACATATTGCTGCACGCGTCGTTCCTCGGGCTGATCGCGGTGGGGATGACCTTCGTTATTATCACCGGCGGCGTCGACCTATCGGTCGGATCACTCGCCGCCCTTGGTGGTGTCCTCGCGGGCCTCAGCGTGGGCGCGGGATGGCCGCTCGCCCTGATCGTCCCGACCCTGGCGTGCGGCATCATCGGCCTCGTCAACGGCCTGCTCATCGCCAAGGCACGGTTGCCGTTTTTTATCGTCACCCTCGCCGGCTTGCTCGGCTTCCGGGGCCTGGCGCTGGCGCTCTCCGGGGCGCAGACCATCCCCATTAGCGGCCCCCCCGCGTTCACCTGGTTCGGGCAGGGCGAGATCTTTGGTCTCGATGTCCCCATCATAATCATGCTCGTCGCCTTCGCGGTCGGCGCGCTGGTGCTCAACCGCACCCGCTATGGGGAGGCGCTCTTCGCGGTCGGCGGCAGCGAAGACGCGGCGCGGCTGTCGGGGGTGCCGGTCGACCGGGTAAAGATAATCGCCTACACGACGAGCGGCGCGCTCTCAGGCCTCGCCGGCGCGTTGGTGGCCGCCTGGCTCTCGGCGGGCCAACCCCTCGTGGGTCAGGCGTGGGAGCTGTACGCGATCGCCGCGGTGGTATTGGGGGGGACGCTGCTCACCGGGGGCGCTGGCACGATGCTCGGATCGCTGGCCGGCCTGCTCCTCTTTTACACCATCCAGAACGTGATCAATCAGGTCGGTACTCTAACCTCGTACACCCAGCAGGTGGTGACGGGCGCTTTCCTGATCGTGGTGGTCGCGGCGCAGACCTACCTGACCCGCAAGCGGACCTACTGAGAGGCTCTGTATGGACGTCTTGAGCGCACTCGGCAGGGAGCCCGCGATGTACATCGGCGGCTCGTGGGTGACGGCCAGCGAAACCAGGCCCGTGATTAACCCGGCCGACGAATCTTCCATCGTCGAGGTGCCGGAGGCCGACGCCGGCCACGCGCAAAGGGCGCTCGAAGCGGCGAGGCGCTCCCAGAGGGAGTGGGCCCGAAAGACCGGCGTTGAGCGCGGGAGGGTGCTGAGGGCGATAGCCGAAGGTATCCGGGCTCGGCAGGAGGAGCTCGCGCAGCTCGTCGTGGCGGAGCAGGGAAAGACGATCACCGAGGCGCGCGGCGAGGTGGGCGAGGCGGCCGCGGGTTTCTTCGAATACTACGCCACCTTCGAGCGCGCCCAGGTCGGCAGCATGTTCGCCCCGGACGAGACGAACGAGCACCTTATCGTCAGGTCCGTTCCGTACGGCGTGGTCGTAGGTATTATCCCTTGGAACTACCCAGCGGCGCTCTTTGCCAGAAAGGTCGCGCCGGCGATCATGTCGGGCAACGCCATCGTTCTCAAGCCGCACGAGGACACGCCACTTGCGGCGCTCGCGCTAGCCGGGATCATCGAGGAGGCCGGAGTACCCCCTGGAGTCGTCAACGTCGTCACCGGGGCGGGTAGCGTCGTCGGCGACGCCCTGGTCCGCCACCCCATCACCCAGATGGTCACCGTGACCGGCTCGGTGCGCGGCGGGCGCGAGATCTTGGCCGCCGCCGCGGAGAACATCGTCCCGGTCTCGCTGGAGCTGGGCGGCAAAGCACCGTTTATCGTCCTCGATGACGCCGACCTCGCCTCCGCGGTCGAGAACGCGGTTGACGCCCGCTTTTGGAACTGTGGGCAGGTGTGCACCTGCAACGAGCGTACCTACGTACAACGCGGCGTCTACGACGAGTTCGTCGAGCGCTTCGTCGAGGCCGCTTCCTCCCTTCGGCTGGGAGATCCGACACGAGACGACATGCAGATGGGCCCGAAGGTCAACGAACCCGAACTCGAAAAGGTCGAGGCCCTTGTACAGGGTGCGGTCGAAGGGGGGGCCGAGATAGTTCTCGGTGGGGGAAGGCCCGAGGGAGAGGAGTTCGAGAAGGGATATTGGTTCGAACCGACGGTCTTAACCGGCACGACGAACGATATGGACATTGTGCAGCAAGAGGTGTTCGGGCCGGTGTTGCCGATACAGCCGTTCGAGGACTTCGAGGAAGTCCTCGAGCTGGCTAACGACTCCCGGTACGGACTAACCGCTTACGTCTTTACGTCGAATCTGCACAAGGCGATGCGGGCGATCGACGAGATTAACTTCGGTGAGGTCTACGTGAACAAGATAGGCCCCGAGCAGCTGCAGGGCTTCCATACCGGTTACCGGCTCTCTGGGATGGGCGGCGACGACGGGCCCTACGGCTATGAGCGGTACCTTAGGCGCAAGACCGTCTACCTCCACTACAAGGACTTCGGCACCCCTGCGGAAAACCATCCGTAGGGTAGAGTCCCGTCGCGAAGAAGCACATGGAGGAGAAAGTACCAGCCCTTTTAGCTCTGAACCCGCACGAGGCGCGGACGGTGGCAGCGCTATTCGAACGCCTGTTCCCCGCCGACGAGTACGGCCCCGGCGCGACCGAGATTGGTGTACTCACCTACGTAGACCGGGCCCTGGCAGGACCGTACAACGGCAAGACCGAGACCTACCGGCTCGGCCTCGCGGCGTTGGACCGCGCCGCCCTCGATCGCTATAGCGCACCCCTCGCCGATTGCAATCCTGAACAACAAAACGTGTTGATAGGTCGGCTGGAAGAGGGCACGCTCCCCGGCTTTAGGGTTCCTCCCCAACGCGACTTTTTCAAGATGCTGCGGGATCATCTGCAGGAGGGGCTCTTCGCCGACCCCGCGCACGGTGGCAACCGCGACAAGCTGGGCTGGAAGCTACTTGGTCACCCCGGGATCTGGCTCGAGAACTCGGCCGAGGAGAACCTCTCCGAAGAGCCCGTCACCAAGGGCGGCGAGGTACGTTCGCTAGGCGATCTTGGCTACTCCTTAGGCGGCGCCCCGGGCATGCCCGTGGAGATACCAGGTTATGACCCGCAGAAGAGCATCGAGCCTCCCAGTGGGCCCGCGGATGTCGTGCTCGTAGGGGTGGGCGCCGTGGGCGGTCTGGTGGCCCCACTCCTGGCCCGCGCCGGCCTGCGCGTGGTAGGCCTTGAGGCCGGACCGTGGCGCAAGGGTCGCGACTTCGTACCCGACGAGCTGAGCTCTTCTTTCTACTGTAGGGGCGAGATGGGCCCCAAGTTCCTCGAAGAGAGGCCACGCTGGCGGCTCGGGGAAGGTGCGGAGGAGCAGGCGGCCACCTTTACTCTGGGTCGCATGATGAACGGCGTGGGCGGCTCGGTAGTCCATTGGGGCGGCGCTTTGCGCCGTTGCCACCCCCACCACTTCAAGTACCTCACCCACGTGTGCGAGAGCTTTGGCGAGAAGGTACTACCGGAGGGGCACACCCTGGTCGACTGGCCGGTAACCTACGAAGAGCTTGAACCGTACTACACGGTGGTCGAGTATCTGGCCGGTGTGGCGGGCGACGGCGAGGCCAACCCCTACACGCCGCGTAGCAAGCCCTATCCCATGCCCCCCTTGAGGCCCTTCCGCAAAGGCGAAATCTTCCGGGAGGCCGCGGAGGCGATGGGATTGCACCCCTACCCGACGCCGGTCTGCTTCAACAGCGTGCCCTACAATGGGCTCCCTGCGACCCATTACTCCCCCTGGATGGCTGGTTTTGGCCCCTTCAACGATGACCGATGGTATCCCGCCCTGACCTCGATACCGGAGGCTCTGGCCACCGGCAACTTCGATCTGCGAACCCACTGCAGGGTCTTCCGCGTCCTTACCGATGGAGAGGGACACGCCAGCGGCGTCGAGTACGTGGACGCCAACGGCAGAGGGCACGTGCAG
>Ga0126306_10002533_pt1 | contig 10309 bp, 5 predicted proteins | sample Plot27_FD_92592 | JGI IMG/M metagenome (GOLD analysis project Ga0126306, IMG submission 92592) | Serpentine soil microbial communities from UC McLaughlin Reserve, CA, USA - Plot27 | ecosystem: Environmental > Terrestrial > Soil > Grasslands | place: USA: UC McLaughlin Reserve, Lake County... | reverse complement strand
GGGCGGTCGCGACGGCCAGGAACAGCGCCAGCAGCGGATGCGGGCGTGCGCGAAGTGTCATGAGGTGGTGCCCCCCTTGCCTTGCTCGGCGGCCTGTGCGGTGCGGAGCCTACGCAGCCGGGCCGCCGGACGCCAATCGGCTGCGGAGCGCGTCCAGGCGCTGCTCCCCGGGGAGCAGCGATGCTGATGAGAGACCCAAGCCGGTCGCTGTTGTCGTGACCCCAACCGCTGCACCCAGAGACTCCATAGCGCCGCCACCGCGACCGCCTCCGTGCGACCCCAGGCCAAGCCGACCCACCAGCGACGCCCACAGCGGCGTTGCCGCCAGCTCGGCGATGGCCACATCCAGGCGGTCGCGGACGTGCCTGGTCGGCCAGCACCGCCCCATAGGCCTCCTCGAAGGCGACCCGCAGGCCAGGCGGCCCCCACCCCAAGCCACCCAGCCACTAGGCCGAAGTTCCCCCTGCGTGGAGCGCGGCAGGGCGTTTGCCTGCGGAAATGCGGGGTGTTCTGATGCTGCCTGACTACGCGTACCCGAGGCGGTGGGAGACGCCGAGGAACTCGAAGGCGTGGCGCTGGACCGGGGTGGGCGTGGTGATGACGGTGAAGGCGGGCAGGCCGCCGGCGGGCTGGATGCGGCTGGCGGCGATGGTGGCCAGGTCGGCCAGCAGGGTCTGGAAGCTGTGCACCGGCCCGCCGTCGGTGGTGGCTTTCGTGGCGGCCTTGGCCAGCGCCGCCGGTGAGCGCTGGGCGGGGGCGACCGGGCTGGGTCGGGCCGTCTTGCCGGCGGCGGGGTCGTGGTCTTTGAACAGCATGGGCGCGAGCCGCTGCTGCATATGCCAGGTGACGTAGTAGGCCATCATTCTGATGAGCACGTGGGCGCGGACCCGGTCTTCGAGCCGGTGGCGGATGGGGCGGATCAGCAGGTCGCTGTTCAGGCCGCGGAAGACCCGCTCCACGTTTTCCAGGCCCTTGTAGGACTCCACCGCGCCGCCGGTGCCGAGCGCGTCCGCGGGGAGGCTGGTGCGGATCACATAGATCCCGTCCAGCGCGGCCTCCTCCGCGATCTTGTGCTCATCCCGCCGCCAGGCAATCCCGTCGTCGGTGAGCTCGACGATGAAGTGCTTGGCGACCTTCTTCTTGTTGATCACCTTGCCCACGGCCAGGCCGATGCTGTCCTTGCCGCGCAGCGGGCGGCGCGCCCGCCGGGTCGCCTGGTCTAGCTTCTGGAGCTCGGCCTCGGTGGCGTCCAGCAGCTCGGCCCGCTTGCGGGCCCGCTCGGTGGCAAGGAACGGGTTGTAGCAGGCGATCAGCCGCTCCCCGGGGTAGTCCGGGGAGGTGATCTCGGCCATGTCCTGCTCATCGAACAAGGTGGGCTGGATCGCGCCCTCGGCCATCAGCGCCTTGATCGCCGGGCCGCGCAGCGCGGTGATCCAGTCCAGCTCCGCTGGCTTCAGGTCATCGCGGATGCGGGCCTTGGTGAGCATCCCGCGGTCCCCGACGACCGCCACGTGAGCCAGCCCGAACCGCTGCTTGAGCTTCTTGACCTGGCTGGCCAGGGTGGCCGGGTCGCCGGCTGAGCCCTTGAACACCTCGACGGCGACCGGGATCCCCTCGGTGGTGGTGAGCACCCCGTAGACGATCTGCAGCCGGCCCCGCACCCCGTCGCGGGCGTGCCCGATCTCCCCCAGCGGGCAGGTCCGGCCCTCGAACGCCGCGCTGGACACGTCATACAGCACCAGCGTCCCGTCGGCCAGGTGCCGGGCGGCCAGCGCATCCTCGATCGCCTGCTGCCGGGGCAGCAGCCAGTCCATCGCCCGATACAGGTCATCCTCGTCGCAGGCCTGCAGGCCCAGCACCTCGCCCAGCGAGCTGGCCGCGGTCTCCGCGCGCAGCCCCCGGGCGGTGGCCAGCTTCGAGGAGCCGTCGATCACCGCGGCGGTGATCATCGCGGTCACCAGGTCCCGCTGCCGCGAGCCCGCCGGGTCGATCAGCTCCTCCAGCCCCAGCGCGCGGATCGTGCCCAGCACCGCGGCCACGTGCCCGTGCGGCAGGCTGCGGGCGATCTCGACCATGCCGTCCAGCCCTGCCGGGGGCAGGCCCTTCAGCGCCCGCGACAGCGCCTCCACCTTGGCCTCCGGCCAGGACGACAAGTTGGCCAGGGTCCGGTTCTTGACCTTGCCACCCTCGCGGTAGCTCTCCCGCAGCAGCACCGCCGGCGGGGAGCCCCGGTTCGGCACCCCGGTGATGTACATGACTGCCATCTTAGCCGAGTATCGCAGCCATGTCACCTAGAACGCGCTGTTATACATGACTACGTATCGGGCGACGAGTAGGCAGATCCTCCCCGGTCACAGCAACAGCGGGACCGTCAAGGGCCAGTGCTCAGGGGAACTTCGGGCTAGGTATGCGCCTGGTCCAGACAGCCCCGTGCCAGACCAGCCAGTGGTGCAACAGCAGCTTCGACAGCCGATGGCGAGCCCGCATCAGGTCGGCGCGGGCGTCCTCCCGCAAGCAGACCAGGTCCCGGGCCGCCTCCTCAGCCTGGGTCGGCCGCCGCAGGGCAGCTGCCCGATGTGTAGCAGCCGGGCCAGGCGTTCGGCGTCTCGCCGGTCGTTCTTGACCCGGTCCCCGGGCAGGCGCTCCAGATTGGAGGGCGCCACCACCACACACCGCACCCCAGCCCCCTGCAGCGCCCGGGCCAGTCCGAACCCGGTCGGGCCGGCCTCATAGGCCACGGTCACGCGGGGATCACGCCGTCGGGGAACTCGGGCATGATCAGCTGCTCTTCGTCTTCGGACTGCCGCAGGGCGGTGGTGGCGCCGAGGGGCGGGAACGGGCTGTCGGAGTAGACGCCGATGTCCCGGTCCCAGAAGGACTGGATGACGCCGCCGTCGCCGATGCTGTGGACATAGACGTTGGCCCCGGCGCCCTTGAGCGCGCTGGCGAACGACGGCCGGTAGCGCCGGCTCTCGCGGCCGTTGGCGGCCAGGCTGATGGCCAGGTTCCGGTCCCGCCACCACATCATCACGCCCGGGGCCCGGTAGCGGCTGGTGAAGTCGCCGACGATCGGGTCCTCGTACCGGTTCTGGGCCTGGGTGTGGTACAGGGCCAGCATGTAGTTCTGGAGCGGGTAGGCGGTGCGGAACTGGGTCAGCTCGGCCCGGTCCTCGATGTGGGGCATGATCCGCTCGCGCACACTCCGCTCGGGTGCGTAACGCAGCATGCTCTTGTAGATGTCGAGCCGGGCGTACTTGGAATCCAAGATCACATACATGTCCGGGTGGTCGCGCAGCAGCCCGGCCAGTTCCTGTGCGCGCAGGATGGTGTACCGCCCCAGGTACTTGTGGCCGGCCAGGTCGGCCCAGGTCGCCTCGGTGAAGGGCTTACTCAGGCCGTAGTTGGCCTCGAGGCCGTCGTGGGCCAGCAAGGCCGTCCCGTCGGCCAGGCGGACCAGGTCGCACTCGAAGACCCGGAAGCCGCGGCCGTAGTTGCGCTCGAAGGCTTCCAGGCTGTTGGTGTAGAGGTGGCCGTCGACCGCGCCGAAGGCGTGGGCGACGAACCCGTAGGGGTCGTAGCCGCTGGTCAGCGCCTGGGGGCGCAGCGGCGGGGCCCGGGTGTAGCCGATGTCGAGGGTGGTCGCCCTCGAGGTGAACTGCCGGTTGGCGTGCCCGAACCAGAGATAGTCGTCGGGGTCGCCCTGGGCGTACCAGAAGACGTCGTCAGGGCCATCGCCGCCGTAGTCGCCGACATAGGGCTGGTAGGTGCCGTTCACGGTGGTCGCCACGGACCCGAAGGTCCCGTCGGAGCGCCCGTACCAGGTCACGTCGTAGCCGGCCCCCGGCCCGTACCAGAAGATGTCGCGGCGGCCGTCGCCGTCGAAGTCGCCGGTGAACGGCTGGTAGCGGCCCGCGACGTTGACCGCCCGGCCGGTGAAGCGCCCGTCGGCGTGCCCGAACCAGAGGACGTCGGGGTCGGCGCCGGGCCCGTACCAGAGGACGTCGCTGCTGCCGTCGCCGTTCCAGTCACCAAGCAGCGGCTGGTAGGTGCCGTTGATGGTGGCGGCCCGGCTCGAGAACCCGCCGCTGGCCCGGCCCAGCCAGAGGACGTCGTAGCCGCCGCCGGGCCCGTACCAGAGGATATCCGTTCGGCCGTCGCCGTTGAAGTCGGCCACCAGCGGCTGATAGTTCCCCCGGACGGTGACCGCGTAGCCGCTGAAGCCACCCGATGACTTCCCGTACCACAGCACGTCCTTCGCGGCGCCCGGGCCGTACCAGAAGATATCGTCCTGCCCGTCGCCGTTGAAGTCGCCCAGCAGCGGCTGGTAGCTGCCGTTCACGGTCACCGCCGAGCCCGAGAACGCCCCGTCGGTCTTGCCGTACCAGAGCACGTCGTTGGCGGCGCCCGGCCCGTACCAGAGGATGTCGGCATGGCCGTTGCCGTTGAAGTCCCCGACCAGCGGGAGGTAGTTGCCGCCGACCTTGGCCGCCGCCCCCCGGAAGGCCCGGTCGGGCCGGCCCAGCCAGACGTGGTCGGGCAGCGAGCCGGGCCCGTACATGAAGACGTCGGAGCGGTGGTCGCCGTCGAAGTCCCCGATCAGCGGCGTGATCCCGGTGGGCACGGCGGCCGCCTCGGCGGCGGTCGCGGCCCCGTCGGCCACCGCCGTCCGCCGGCCCGACTCCTGGGCGGCCGTCGGCGCCGCCACCGCCAGGGCCAGGAGGCAGAGGCAGGTGAGCAGCAGGCCGACCCTGGCCGGCCGCGCCTTCATGTAGGCCATCCGCCCCACCCCTCCTCAACCTGCAGTGCCGGAGCGTCCGAACATATGGGACAGTCAAGCCATAGGCAAGGTTCACGCGCAGTAGGTTGATTACGCAATTGACGGGCAGTCGGGCGTGGCCGCACCCGCGAGAGACCCTTCGCGAATCGGGATGACGCGTCCGGAGATGGCCGGAAGGGGGCTGTTGCATTCGCCGACCCGCGGCAATCTGAAGCGGCGACCGCGCTTCTAGTGGTCCGTCGCTGAGCTGATTTGACACCGAGGCTCTGTGCAAACCCCAGGGCCCCGGCGTTCTCCCGGTATGTCCAGTTGGTGAGGTAGAGACCGATAGTGTGGAACAGGCGCGGCCTTCCGGGATCATGCGGTTCTCACAGCCTCGCGGGTAGCACGGTCCGCCCGCCTGAGCGGCGGTACGCTGGCCGCCATGCGCTCGCGCCTGGCCGTCCTGCTGGCCGCCGCCGCCCTCTTTGCTCTGGCTGTGCCGGCGTCGGCCCAGGAGGTCGAGGGGGCCGAGGTGGTGCTGCGCCTGGAGGACCCGCGGATCGTCGAGTCCAGCGGGCTGGCCCTCAGCCGCCGCCACCCGGGGGTGCTCTGGACCCACAACGACAGTGGCGACAAGGCCAGGCTGTACGCCATCGGCGCCGACGGTCAGACCCTGGCCACCCTGACCCTGGCCGGGGTGGAGGCGCGCGACTGGGAGGCGCTGGCCGCCGGCCGCGACGACCGTGGCCGGCCGGCCCTGTTCGTCGGCGATATCGGCGACAACAACGGCGTGTGGCCCGAGGTGGCGGTGTACCGGGTGGCCGAGCCGGCCACCTTGCGGGACGCCACCGTCGCGGCGGTCCGCTACCGGCTGCGGTATCCCGACGGCTCCCACGACGCCGAGGCCCTGCTGGTCGACCCGCGCAGCAACCGCTTGTACGTGGCCACCAAGAGCCTGACCGGTGGCGGCCTCTACCAGGCTCCGGCCCGGCTGCGCACCGACCGGGTGAACGTCCTGCAACGGGTGGCCCGGGTGCCGCCGGTGATCACCGACGGGGCGTTCTCGCCCGACGGCCGCAGCTTCGTCCTCCGCGACTATCAGGGGGCCTTCGTCTATGTGGCCCCCGGCCGCCGGGTCGGGGCCTTCGAGCTCCCCCTGCAGTTCCAGGGCGAGTCGATCACCGTGTCGGCCGACGGCCGCTCGGTCCTGGCCGGCTCGGAGGGCGCGGACAGCAAGGTCTGGCGGGTCCCCCTCCCGGCGTCAGTCCTCGCGCGGGTCACCCCCACCTCCCGTCCCCCGCCCGGCGCGTCGCCGCTCCCCGGTCAGCCTGCCGCCGCGGGTGGGTGGAGCTGGGCGGCGACGCCGGTCCTGGTGGTGGCCGCCGCCGCCTTGGTCCTCCTGGTCGCCCTCGCCCTCCTGGGCGGGATGTTCCGCCGCCGCCGAGGCTAGGCGCTTGCGGATGCGGGATCGACAAAAGGTTGTCTATGCCGCGGCACTGCTGGCGGTGATGCCGAGGTCGTGGAAGAGGGTCTGCATGCCGATGCGGAGGGTCTCGTAGTCCCGGTCGATGGCGGTCCAGTGTGCGGGTTTACGGCCGCGTCGGGGGCTGCGGATACCGGCCAGGATGGGGCCGATGACCTGGTCGCGGAGGGCGAGCAGGCCGGCGATGGTGTGGGCGGCGGGTGGGGGGACCTGGTAGCGCCGTGACCGGCCGGGTTTGACGATCAGGTCCTTGCCGCGGAGCTTGCGCAGGCCGTAGGCGGCCTGGCGGATGGTGTAGCCGCTCTCGGTCAGCCTGGTCATTTGCTGGACCTTGGCGGCCAGGTCGGCGACGGTGAAGCCGTCGGGTGCGGCCGAAAGCGCCAGGACCGCCGCCAGCGCGGCCCGCATCCGTGGCTTGTTCAGATCGATGCCGCCGACCCGGGTCGCTCCGATGCGGGAGGGCAGCGGCAGCGCATCCAGTGTGCCGTCGGGCAGGAAGCCGATGTCGACGCAGTCCAGGGTGGTGCAGAACCGCTCGGCCATGCCCTGTAGCCGGGTGACGATCTCGGGGAACTTCCCGATCGCCCGGCCGCAGCCGAGTTGTTTGGTGTTGTGCACGACCGCTTCGAAGCGCAGCACGTGTTCGCCTTTGGTGTAGCCCTTCAAGGTCAATCGCCCGAAGTGCACCTTGAACAGGGTCAGGTCCCACCGAGGTGTCTCGATCACCACTGCCAGCCGAGGCGACAGGTCGGGGGTGCCGCCCAGGCCCGGGCGCCGCCTGGCGCCGAACAGCGTCCGCAGCGTCGGCACGTCCAGGCGGGCGCGGGTCCGGTCGACCACCGTGTTGAACACGCGGTCCATCTGGCCGCCCACCCGGAACAGCAGGTTGCGGCTGTATTCGGCCTGGTAGACCGAGTAGTCGTAGCGGAAGCCGCTGCGGGCCTGCTCATCGGCGTCCAGGCCGAAGCACAGACAGGCGCTGTAGATCCACCGGTCGCAGACCTGGCGCAGGCGCCCTACCGTCGCTTGCTGCGACAAGGTGTCTGCGACCTGCGCCAGGGCCTGCGGGTCGGCCACCGCGGTGAAGCAGTTGCCTTCCTTGGTGAAGCCGATCCCGGCCGCCTGCGCCTGGCAGGCGACCCACTCGTGCCCGTTTGCGATGACCTGCGCGCCGAACGGCGGATGCCCACTCATCTTGACGGTCAGGTGACCCCAGTCGGGGTCCATGATGTGGAACGAGTAGTGGTTGACGTAGGCGGTCTTCTTGGCGAGGTTGCCGATCACGCCGCTGGTCGAGCGCTTGACCTCCCAGACCGTTGCGGCGGCCCGCGCGACCAGGATCAAGAACACGCCCACTCCCACCGTATGGGTGGCCAGGTACTCCTCGGCGATACGGTGCTTGCGCTCCCCGCGGCCGCAGTCGATGACCGGGATCCCATGGGCCTTGGCGAACCCGCGCACCCGGCGGCTGAACCGCCCCGCCATCCGCATCAGATGCGCGTTGTCCAGCTGCTCCTCGCCGCCGTGCAGGCGCCGCCACCACACCCGAAACCCGCCCGGGTTGTGCCCCAGCGAGAAATAGGCGTTGAGCACGATCCGATCCACGCAGTCGTAGGCGCCAGCCAGCAGATCGCCATACCGCTCGCTCAGCTCATCAGTCATGGCCCGGGAGCCTAACCGTCACCGCCCGCGACCTGGAACTGCCCCATAGGGGCCACCGGTTCCGAGCGCAGTCTCGGAAGCGGCGTAGATCTTCTTGGGGCGCGGGAGATGGGACGTTGTGACAAGTTCTGGGAGGACAGATAGAGTCAGGCGTCCGCTCCACATCAGCAGACACGTCGTCTGACCAGCCACTTTCGGAGTGGCCAGCCGGTCGGGATGCCGGCCGGACCTCGGCGCAGCGGATGGCGGCGGTCGGTCTGACAGACCGCGGACCGGGGACGGCACCCGCAGCTGGCGGACGATCACCCCCCGCCGAGTGCCGGCCGGCCGGCTCCGGGGGGCCTTCTTCCTGGACCCGCGGACGGGCTGGGTGGTGGCCAGCGCCAAGGTCGAGGAGACCGGGTCGCGGGTCCAGCTGGCCGTCTACCGGACCGGCGACGCCGGCGCGAACTGGCAGTGGTCGTCCCTGGGCGAGCTCGACCTGGGCGGCGACAACGCCGCCGGCGGCTACGAGGGCGGCTTCGGGGTGCTGGCCCTGCCGAGCTTCGTCGACCGCCGCCACGGCTGGGTCGCCGTCCTGACCTCCTCGGACACCTACCAGCCCCACAGCTTCCTGTTCCGCACCACCGACGGCGGCGCCACCTGGGACCGGCTCCCGCCGCCGCCCGGGGCCCCGCGGCTCGCGTTCTCCAGCCGGACCACCGGCTGGTCGGTCGTCCAGGGCGGCGCCGGCGGCCTGTACCGGACCGCCGACGCCGGCCGCAGCTGGCGAGGGGTCGCGCTCGCTCCGCCGGCGGCGCTGCGCGGGACCAGCGTGCGGCTGCGCGAGCCGCCGACCTTCAAGAGCCAGCGCGACGGGTTCCTGCCGGTCGAGTTCGTCAGGCAGGAGGGTGGCCGGCCCCGGATCCTGGCCGCCGGCTTCTACGTCACCGCCGACGGCGGCGCGACCTGGACGCCCCGCTACGTGCCTCTGGCCGAGGAGGACGAGGAGCACGGGCTGCTCCCGCAGGCGGCGGCCGATCGGCGCACCCTGCTCGCCCTGGTCGGGAACGGGGCCAGGAAGGTCCTGACCAGCCGGGACGGCGGCGGCCGGTGGTCGGTGGCCACCAGTGGGCTGGAGGGCCGCTACCCGGCCGTGCGGGGCCTGGCCTTCGCCGACCCGGCCACCGGCTGGGCGGTCACCGGCCGGAGCGCCGGCAGCCTCGAGAACGGCTGCCAGCCCCCGACACCGCAATGCGACGACCGCGGCGTCCTGCTGCGCACCACCGACGGCGGCGCCACCTGGTCGGCGGCCACCCCCGGCGGCTGAGCCCGCGGCTCGCGAACTGGACTACCATCGACCGCATGCGGGTGGTGATCGTCGGGGGAGGGCCGGGCGGCTACGAGGCCGCCCTGGTCGCGGCCGACCTGGGGGCCGAGGTCACCATCGTCAACGACGAGGGCCTGGGCGGGGCCTGCGTGCTGTGGGACTGCGTGCCGTCCAAGACGCTGCTGACCTCGGCCCAGGCGTTCAACACGCTGGAGACGGCGCCCAGCCTGGGGGTGCACTTCGAGGGGATGACCGGGCTGGAGGTGCCCCGGTACGAGGTCGACCTGCCCACGATCATGCGCCGGGTGCGCGACCTGGCCCTCGCCCAGTCCGAGGACATCAGCAAGAGGGTCCTGGCCGACGGCGTGAAGGTGGTGCTGGGTCGCGGGCGGATCGTGGGGCCGCACACGGTCGAGGTGCGGCGGCCGGACGGGAACGGGGGAGCCGGCGAGGAGGTGGTGGAGCGGCTGGAGGGCGACGCCATCCTGCTGGCCACCGGGTCCGACCCGCGGCGGATGGACACCGCGCCCACCGACGGCGAGGTCATCCTGTCCAGCCAGGACGTCTACAAGCTGCGCAAGGTGCCCGAGCACCTGGTGGTGGTGGGGGCCGGGGCGACCGGGGCCGAGTACGCGACCGCGTTCCTGCGCTTCGGGGCCCAGGTGACCTTCGTCTGCAGCCGCGACCGGATCCTCCCCACCCAGGACGAGGACGCCGCCCTGGTCATCGAGGACGTGTTCGAGCGCCGGGGCCTGACGACGGTGAAGCGGGCCAAGGCGGCCAAGGTCGAGCGAGTCGGCGACCGTGGCGTCGTCCGCCTGGACGACGGCCGCACCGTCGAGGGCAGCCACGTGCTGCTCACCATCGGCCAGGTCCCCCAGACCAGCGGCCTCGGCCTGGAGGAGCTGGGCATCCAGACCAACGAGCGCGGGGCCGTGGTCGTCGACGGGGTCAGCCGGACCAGCGTGCCCAGCATCTACGCCGCCGGCGACGTCACCGCCAAGCTGATGCTGGCCTCGGTGGCGGCCATGCAGGGCCGGATCGCCATGTGGCACCTGCTCGGCCAGGCCGTCTCCCCGCTGCGCTGGGACGCGGT
>Ga0126306_10002532_pt1 | contig 10311 bp, 8 predicted proteins | sample Plot27_FD_92592 | JGI IMG/M metagenome (GOLD analysis project Ga0126306, IMG submission 92592) | Serpentine soil microbial communities from UC McLaughlin Reserve, CA, USA - Plot27 | ecosystem: Environmental > Terrestrial > Soil > Grasslands | place: USA: UC McLaughlin Reserve, Lake County... | reverse complement strand
TGCCGAGGCCGAGAGTGACGGCAAATCCGCGTACCGGGCCCGAGCCGAGGCCGAACAGCACGGCAACGGCGATGAACGTCGTGAGATTGGCATCGACGATAGTGGCAAGAGCGGCGCGAAAGCCGGTCTCGATCGCGCTGACCGGTGAACGCCCGCCGCGCCATTCCTCGCGGATGCGCTCATACACCAGAACGTTGGAATCGACCGCCATGCCGAGCGTGAGCAGCAGCCCGGCGATGCCGGGAAGCGTCAGGGTAGCGCCGAGCGCCGACAGGAGCCCGACCAGCATCGCCAGATTCGCAAAGAGCGCGACATTGGCGATGAGCCCGAAGAAACCGTAACCCGCCAGCATGAAGATGACGACCCCGGCCGTGCCGATAAGCGTGGCGACTACGCCGGCGCGGATGGAATCGGAGCCGAGACTTGGGCCCACCGTGCGTTCCTCGACCACGGTAAGCTTTGCCGGCAGCGCGCCTGACCTCAGCACGATGGCGAGGTCGCTGGCTTCCTGCGTGGTGAACCGGCCCGATATCTGCCCCGTGCCGCCGAGGATCGGCTCGTTGATGACCGGGGCGCTGACCACCCTGTTGTCGAGCACGATGGCGAATGGCTTGCTGACATTTTCCTGGGTTAGCCTGCCGAAACGCAGCGCCCCTTTTTGATTGAACCGGAAGCTCACCACCGGCTCGTTGGTGCGCTGGTCGAAGGTGGGCTGCGCATCGGTCAGATCCTCGCCGTCCACCGTGGCGCGGCTCGAGGTTTGAACCCACAATATCTGCTGCTGATTATCCCGGTCGGGCACTTCCTCGCAATCAGGCGGCGGACGGTCGGTCGCAGACTGTGGCTGCGATTCGCATACCAGTCGGAACTGCAGCTTCGCCGTCTGGCCGAGCAATGCCTTTAGCCGGTCGGGATCCTGCAGGCCCGGCACCTGGATCAGTATCCGGTCGACGCCCTGGCGCTGGATCGTCGGCTCTGTCGTTCCGAGCGCGTTGATGCGCTTGCCGATGATTTCCAGCGATTGCTGTATGGCCCGCCCGACCTTCGCATCGAGCCCCGCCTGGGTGATGCCGAACACGATGAGGTCGTTGTTGCGGCGAAGCTCGAAGTCGTTGCTGAGGCCACCCGTATCGAAAAGGCCCGAGCTCACAGGCTGCGAGAGCCGGCGCAGAGCCTCCACTGCCCGGTCGGCCTGCTCGGGATTGGTGATGCGCACGCTGACGCCCTTGTTCACCCGGCCAAGCCCCGTATAGGTGATCTTCTGCTCGCGCAGCGTCTGGCGGATGTCGGCGATCAATTGCTTGGCAAGCTGGCCTTCGAGTTCATTCCGGTCGACCTCGAGCAGCACATGCGATCCGCCCTGCAGGTCGAGGCCCAGCACCAGGGGCTTGAGGCCATTGACCAACGGCAGCCTCTGCCAGGTGTCGTGACCTACCAGATTTGGCAATGCGAAAATCATGCCCAGCGCGACAGCAAATAAGATCGACAACGCTTTCCAGCGCGGAAAATTCAGCATCGGCCTGCAACTATTCCAAGAAAACTTTTCACTCTATTTCTTCGTTGCTTTCGCGGTTTCTGCCTGTTTCACGGGCTCGCCCTTGGTGCGGACTTCGGTGAGCGCATTCTTCATGATCCGCACCTGCACGCTCTCGGCGATATCCACCAGGACCTCGTTGTCATCGACGACTTTGGCGACCTTGCCGACGAGACCCCCCGAGGTCACCACCGTATCGCCGCGCCTGACGTTCTTAACCATTTGCTGGTGATCGCGCATCTTGCGCTGCTGGGGCCTGATAAGGAGAAAATAGAACACCACCATGATCAGCAGCAGCGGCAGCATCATGCCGAAAATATCGTTGACGCCGGGCGCCGCGCTGGTCTGGGCAAAGGCAGGTGTGATGAACATGAATATGCTTTCGTTTCGGTGGGAGGAGCCGCCTCTGGACCTCGCGATGGGCGGAATATAGCGATCGAGCCCCCTTTTGCAACTGCAAGGAGCGGCTTGCTTGCCCCACGAAGTCTGCGAGGCTAAGGAGAGCCATGGCAAGGGCGAAGGATAAATCTCTGGTTGATCTCCTCACCCGCATGGCGGCTGCGCTCGACCGGCTGGCCCCCGCCGTTCCCGAAGCCACGGATTTCGGCGCCGCCGATGCCTTCGTATGGCACTGGGATCGCTCCGCGCTCGAACCGGTGCCGCGCGTCAACCGTGTCGCGCTGCCCCTGCTCAAGGCGATCGATCAGGTCCGCGACATTTTGATGGAGAACACCAAGCGTTTCGCCGCCGGACTGCCGGCCAACAACGCGCTCCTGTGGGGTGCACGCGGCATGGGCAAGAGTTCGCTCGTCAAGGCTGTCCATGGCGAAGTGGCGAAACATGCCAGGGGCCGGCTCAAGCTCGTGGAGATCCATCGTGAAGATATTGAAAGCCTGCCCCGGCTCATGGCCCTGCTCCGGCCCGAAAAGCAGAGGCGCTTCATCGTTTTCTGCGACGATCTGTCCTTCGATGCCGAGGACACGTCCTACAAATCCTTGAAAGCCGCGCTCGAGGGCGGCATCGAAGGCCGTCCCGACAACATGATCTTTTACGCTACCTCCAACCGCCGCCACATCCTGCCCAGGGACATGGCGGAGAACGAGCGCTCGACTGCCGTCAATCCCCATGAGGCCGTGCAAGAGAAGGTGTCGCTGTCTGACCGTTTCGGCCTGTGGCTCGGTTTCCACAATTGTTCGCAGGACGATTATCTCGCGATGGTCGTGAGTTACGCCCGCCACTTTAAGCTCGAAATTGCTGAAGCAGAGCTGTCGGCCAGGGCGATCGAATGGTCGGCGACGCGTGGCAGCCGCTCGGGCCGGGTGGCTTGGCAGTTCATCCAGGATTTGGCGGGGGGCATGGGCGTCCACCTGGAATAGCCGCCGTCCGCGCCGGAACCAAGCGGTTCTCCTCGCGTTTCGCTTGGTCGGGCCGCCTCACGCCCGCTCATAACGAGGGTCGATATCATGCTGAAATTCGTCATCCCGGGACTATCCGCCTTTGCCCTGATTTCCCTAATCGCGCTGCCCGCGCCGGCCTTCGCCGAAACCGTGAAAATGAAGGCCGACCTCAAAGCCTCCGAAGAGGTGCCGCCTACCGAAAGTTCCGGCGCCGGCACAGCCGAAATTACGCTGGACACCGACGCCAACAAGGTGAGCTGGAAGGTCACTTCTGAAAATTTGACCGGCGATGTCGCGGCCGCGCATTTTCACGGCCCAGCCAAGGTTGGCGAAAACGCTCCCCCTGTCGTCGATATATCGGGCAACCTTAACGAAGGCTCCGCCGATGTGACCGCCGATCAGCTGCAGATGATCCGCGAGGGCAATACCTACATCAACATTCACACCGCGAAATATCCCGACGGGGAAATCCGCGGTCAGGTGCTGCAACTCGAATAGCCGCATGCGCGTATGACGAGATGCGCGGGTCGTGCCCGCGCATCTGCCCGTCAGGCATATTCCTTTTCGATCGCGAGCCATTCCTCCGGCGTCTTGCCGGTGGGAATCATCGCCCCCTTCTGATAGGCGGGGCGGGATTTCAACGCCACATGCCAGCGCTCGATATGCGGCAGCACCGGCCGCTGCCATTCGAAACAGGTGAGCCGCCACACCATCACGCCGAGCGGAACATCGCCGAAGCTCAGCCTCTCGCCCGCCAGGAAGGACGAGCTTGCGAGCGCCGCATCGGCAATCGGCAGGAGCTTGTGCAGCTGCTCCGTGGCCTGCTGGCTCACCTCCCTGTTGCGGCTCTCAGGCGCGGTGCGCACCGACTGGAAGAACAGCGCCACCATCGGTGGCCCGATATTGAGCTGCGCCCAATCCATCCACTGCTCGGCCCCGGCGAGCGCGCCAGGTTCGCGAGGGCGAAGATTTCCCTCGCCATATCGTGCCGCCAGATAGCGGACGATGGCATTGGACTCGAATATCGTTATGTCGCCGTCGCGCAGCACAGGCACGAGCCCCATCGGGTTCATCGTCTTGAAGTTCGCCGTATTGGTGCCGCCATAGGAACCGGCCGCATTGTGCCGCTCATAGCCAAGACCGAGTTCCTCGAGCGCCCAGACCACTTTCTGGACGTTCATGCTGTTGCGCCGGCCCCAAAGCGTGATCATGATCGTTCTAAGGTCCTTCTGCTGGCCGAAACAATTGGGTTCTGTCGTGATCCATTTGCCGGGTCATTGCAAGCCGGAACGCGGCGACAGAGAGCGCTTTGCCGCTGCGATGCGCCTATAGGACGCCTCGATCTGCTCGCGGTTGATCCGGCCGTCTTCCACCGCACCAACCAGAGCCCGCGTAACCTTCTCGACGAGGTCCTGATCGGGCGCGGCCCTGTTCGCGGACAAGAGCAGGTCGTTGCCTGCAGCTGCCGCCCTGACGAATGCCTCTTCCCTTCCATAGCGCTCGCGCACCGCCGCCATGTCGAGATCGTCGGTGATGATGAGTCCGTTGAACGCAAGCTCCTCGCGCAGCACATCGGTGACGGCGCGCCGCGACAGGCTTGTCGGCGCATCCCCGTCAGAGAACCCCTCTATGATGAGATGCCCAACCATGACCATTGGAACGCGAGGCTCCTCCTCCATGAGCGATCGGAACGGTGCCAGCTCCTGCTTCTGCCACCGGGTTGCGGGATTTACGGCCCTGTCGTGCGGGTCGCTGTCCCCCGAACCGTGGCCGGGAAAGTGCTTAGCTGCGGTGAGAACCCCCGCCTCCCGATGCGCCGCGACGAAGGCGCGCCCGAAGGAAGCGACGACCTCCGGCCTTTCGCCATAGCTGCGCGCGAGCCTGCCGATGATCGGGTTGTCTGGATTGAGATCGAGATCCGCCACCGGTCCGAAGTTGACAGTGATGCCTTCGGCAACTAGCTGCCGCGCCTGCTCGGCATAGAGCGCATAGGCCGTTTCGACGTCCGTTCCGGCCACGGTCTTCGCTGCGGGCAGGCCCAGGAAGCCCTTATAGGGTGAGAGCCTCTGCACCGCGCCGCCTTCCTGGTCGACAGCAATCAGCGGTGGAAACATTCCCCCTGCCCCGCGAAGCGCCGCCGTCAGCTCCCGCAGCTGCTCCGGTGACTCGATATTGTCGCCGAGCAGCAGAACGCCGCCGATCTCTCCCTGGCCGATCATCTTCGCGATGCGCGCCGGCCATTCTTCCTGAACCGAAGTGCCCGGAAAGCCGATGACCAGCATCTGGCCGATCATCGCCCTCAGCTGCGCCCGTGCCGCTGATTCTGGATCGGGAACGATCGGGCCATGCGGAGCGACCAGCAGCGCCAGCACCATCGATGCCAGGACCGCTGTCGCAGCGAGCCATGGAGCGGCAAGCCACAGCAGGCGTTCTCTCCCCGCGAAGTGCATGGACGAGAACTGAACCGGTAAATATGCCTTTTTTGGGTTGAAACCCATGGCGGATTCGGCAACAACAGGCGCCCGCCATGGGGATGGATCGCGATGCGTCTCAACGATTTCAAGGCTCTGACATTCGACTGTTACGGCACGCTGATTGATTGGGAGACCGGCATGATCGAGGCGCTGAAGCCGCTGACGCAGCGCCTCACGCCGCCCCTGTCGCGAAATCAAATTCTCGAAGCGCACGCCCGGCTCGAATCGCGCCAGCAGGTCTTCACGCCCGCCATGCGCTATCGCGACCTCCTGGCCGTCGTCTACAAACGCCTGTCGGAAATGTGGGCAGTGCCAACCTCCTGGGATGACTGCAAGGCCTATGGAAAATCGATCAAGCACTGGCCGGTCTTCCCGGACTCGGCAGATGCGCTGCGATATCTCAAGCAGCATTACAAGCTCGTCATCCTGTCGAATGTCGACAACAAGTCCTTCGGCTATAGCAACAAGAAGCTGCAGGTGTCGTTCGATGCGGTCTATACCGCGGAGGATATCGGCTCATACAAGCCCGATAGCCGAAACTTCGAATATATGATCGAACGGCTTGTCGATGATGGAATTGGCAAGCGCGATATCCTGCACACCGCCGAAAGCCTGTTCCACGATCATAAGCCTGCCAATGCGCATGGCCTCGCTTCTTGCTGGATCTACCGCAGGCATGGCGAGGAGGGTTTCGGCGCGACCATCGATCCCGGTGCGCAGCCGCACACCGACTTCCGTTTTACTTCGATGAAGGAGCTGGTAAAGGCCCACAAGGCCGAACGCGGGGCGTGAGGATCCTAATTCGTCCCGTAATTCCGGCGAATGCCGGAACCAGCTTGATCTACTTTGGCACGACACCGCCCTTACGCAGCCCATCCACAATCTTTTCGAAATCCCCGGGGTTTTTGAAGGGCAGCACAGTCCGGCGGTACTCCAGAGAATAGTCAGGGTTGACACGGAACACCTCCTGCCATTCTGCCCGTGCCTCTTTGTTGCGGCCCTGGTGCCCGTAGCACGCAGCCAGAAGTTCGCGGGAGACATCAGTGTTCGGATTACGGATAAGCCGCCGCTTCAGTAGATCAATAGTCTCGTCGTAACGACCGAGTTGGAACATGGCCAGTCCCTTCAAATGCAGCCACAAATCCGGGTAATACGGGTCCAGGGCCATGGCCCGGTCGAAACTTTCGAGCGCCTCTTCGGGTCTGCCCGAATAGGTCAAGGCCGAGGCGAGAACTTCGTGGCCGATGGCAAGATTTGGATCGAGTGAAATCGTGCGTTCAGCTTCACGGATCGCCCGGTCATGCCGCCGCATATACAAATTGACGAGGGCCAGCGCCCAGTGCGCATAAGGATACTGGTCGTCGAGTGCTGCCGCCTGTGCTGCATTGTTTTCCGCTAATTCCAGGGACTGGGCAGGGTCAGCACTCCATCGGTTCATGTAATCAAGGCCATGCGCGATGGCTACGAACGCATAAGGAGGAGCAAATTTACGGTCCAGGCCGATGGCTCGTTCAAACAGTTCCTTGGCCTGAACATTGGCCGCCTTTGTGAGCCGCCGAAATTGTTCGCGGCCACGCATGAAACAGTCATAAGCTTCCAGATTGTCGGTATGCTCGGCGGTAATTCGTTGCCTGTCCCTCTCCGTTAGATTAAGTGCCAAGGCGCCGACGATGTGCCGGGTCACATCATCCTGGACGTCGAAGATGTCGATCAACTCTCGGTCAAAACGCTCTGCCCAAAGATGTCCGCCGCTGGCCGCATCGATGAGCTGTGCGGTGATCCGGACCCTATTGCCGGATTTGCGCACGCTGCCCTCAAGCACATAGCGTATGCCGAGGCTCCGCCCTACCTCCTGAATATTCACGTTCTTGCCTTTGAAGGTGAAGGACGAATTGCGGGCGATCACGAAAAGCTGCGACAACTTTGAGAGAGCGGTAATGATATCCTCGGAGATGCCGTCGGCGAAATAGTCCTGCTCCGGGTCGCCGCTCATGTTGTGGAATGGCAGGACGGCGATAGAGGGCTTGTCGGAAGGCCTTGGGGCCGCGACCGCCGCAATCGGTTTCGTCTCCGGTATAGGCTTCACATCCCCGCCGAGGCCCACCCGCAACGAATAGACGCGCATCGGGTCGGTGATATTTTTCAGCTTGGTTTGGCCGAGATCACTGACCGAGAGATCGAGTCTCGCCTTCACCTGGCGATAGGCGTCCTCTGAGAGGCAAATGGCACCTGGACTGGCGACACCCTCCAGCCTTGCCGCGATGTTGACGCCATCCCCCATAAGATCCCCGTCACTTTCCTCAACAACATCTCCCAAATGGATGCCGATGCGAAACTCGATCCGCCGGTCCTCCGGCACCCCGGCATTGCGCTCGATCATCGCGTTCTGCACCTCGATGGCACAGCGCACCGCATCCACCACGCTGCGGAACTCAACGATGGCTCCGTCACCCGTGCGCTTGACCACCCGGCCCCTGTGCACGGCGATGGTGGGATCGATCAGGTCGCTGCGCAGCGCTCGCAGCCGCGCCAGTGTCCGGTCCTCGTCAGCGCCGGCAAGCCGGCTGAATCCGACCACATCGGCGGCGAGGATGGCTGCGAGTTTTCTTTGCTCCGGCATTTATTCTTGTTCTTCCTTCCGTTGGCTCTCGAACTTTCCCCGAGCGAGACCCAATATGCAAGACCCGCTGGCGATATTACACGCTCAGACGGCTGTGGTCGGTTCGCAGGAAGTTTGTTGGATCACCTGGTAGCGCGATGCGGCTGCAATCGCGCCACGCAAGAAAGGGAAAAGGAGCTTAATTGCTTGCCTGAGCGGCGGTGAGATACTTCAACGGGTCGACCGCGGTTGCACCTTTGCGCAGCTCGAAGTGAAGCTGCGGGCTTTCCACCGACCCGGTCTGCCCCGCCTTGGCGATGACATCGCCGCGCCGCACCGTGTCGCCGCGCTTGACCAAAAGCTGCCTGGTATGAGCATAGGCCGTTACCCAGCCGCCGTCGTGACGGATGAGAACGAGATTGCCATAGCCCTTGAGCTCGTTGCCGGCATAGGCCACCACCCCGCCATCGGCGGCGCGAACGCTGGTGCCTTCGGGAACAGCGATATTGATGCCTTCGTTGCGCGCACCACCCGGCTTCGAGCCGAACTTCGATATCACGCGGCCTTTGACCGGCCATCTGAAGCTGTTGATCGTCTCCTCGGCGGGCTGTTCTTCACTCTGCTCCTCGCCTCCGGCAGGCGCGCTGCTTTCGTCTTCGGGCGGCGCATAGGCGATATCGGAATCGGATTCGAAATTCTGCTTCTGATCGCTATTTTCCTCCGCATAGCGCTCGGAAGGCTCTTCAGCCGGCACCTTTACATCCTCCGACTCGATCCGTTCCGCTGTCTTGCCGCCGGGAATGCGGATTTTTTGCCCAACCGTCAGGCTGGCATTATGCGAAAGGCTGTTCAGATCGGCGATCTTATAGGGATGCACGCCATAGCTGCGCCCGAGCGAGAACAGCGTCTCGCCGCTCTCGACCCTGTGCATGGATGTCTTTGGGGAAAAATTCTGATTGACCGGAGCATAGGCCGCTTCCGCACGCGGCTCATCGACGCCGGGAATCCTGATCCTCTGCCCCGCGTGAACATTATAGGGCGGTGCGATGTCATTGGCGGACGCGAGCGTCGCCGCCGTCATGCCGTTGGCCCGCGCGATGGAATAGAGTGTCTGGCCGGGTTCAACGATGATGGTGCCGCCGCCGCGCTCCTCCTGCATCGGTGCTGCCGGCGGATCGTACGAGGCCTGGTCGTAGGATGAATTCTGATTATAGCTTTTGGCCTTGGCATACACCGGCGCCTTGTAAGGATTGCTGCCGGCAGATGTCTTGGGCGCGCCGGTCAGCGTGCCGCTCTCGATGTAATCATCGGATGCAGCGGCACCACCGCGGCTCGGCACGGAAGCCGTATGAGTTCCGTCGTTTCGGCCGGGATAATCGGCAAATCGGTCGATCGAACTGGAACAGCCCGCCAGCAGCAGCCCGGCGCAGCCGATGGCAAGAATCGAATTGCTCGGAAAACCCTTGAACAGGGTCAAAAGCTCGCAACGCATACCCACCACTCCACGGACGTTCTGTCGGAATATTGGGGCGTTTGAGTTAAGAGGAGGTTTACGCCAATCGCGAATTATAAGCATTCATTTGCGATGGCCTTCCTTCTCCCCGCCTAGATATCCCGCGCGACCCCCTCCACCAGGGGCACGAAGCGCACGTCGAGCAGCTTTTCGGTTTCAAGCCCCTGCGCCGTTCTGGTGATCCGCAAAAGCTCCTGCCCCCCTCGCCCGGTATCCACGGGAACGATCATGATGCCGCCGGGCGCCAGCTGATCGAGGAGCATTTTCGGCTCTTCCGGTGCAGCTGCCGTCACGATGATGCGCTCGAAGGGCGCCTGCGCCGGCCAGCCCTTTGCGCCGTCGCCCACCATGGCGGTGATGTTCTCCAGATGGAGCTGACGGAAGCGTTCAACGGCCTCGTTCATCAATGTCCTGTAGCGCTCGATCGTGTACACGCGGCGACAGATCAGCGACAGGATAGCCGACTGGTAGCCCGATCCGGTGCCGATCTCCAGGACCTTCATCCGCTTTGAGACTTTCAGCCGGTCCGTCATGAACGCCACGATGAAGGGCTGCGAGATGGTCTGCCCGCACGCAATCGGCATCGCCTGGTCGTCATAGGCATGGTGGGCGAAACTGTCGGGGAGAAAAATCTCGCGCGGAATCCGCTCCATCGCCTCGAGCACGCGGACATCACGCACTCCCTGGTCCCTGAGCTTCATGATAAGCTCGATCTTGCGGCGATCCTGGTTCATGAAGATATCAGCCGCTTCCGTCGATCCTGCTCCGCAATATTTCCATGGCGTCGATCTGGG
>Ga0126306_10002529_pt1 | contig 10316 bp, 6 predicted proteins | sample Plot27_FD_92592 | JGI IMG/M metagenome (GOLD analysis project Ga0126306, IMG submission 92592) | Serpentine soil microbial communities from UC McLaughlin Reserve, CA, USA - Plot27 | ecosystem: Environmental > Terrestrial > Soil > Grasslands | place: USA: UC McLaughlin Reserve, Lake County... | reverse complement strand
GCGGGCCAGCGCGACGCCGTGCTCGCGGTAGCTCGGGAAGAGCATGTCGCGGTCGCCGAAGCCGCGCACCGAGCCGGTCTGGGCGGCCTCCTGGCCGAGGCTCGGGATCCACAGCCCCAGCTCGCCCTGGCGCTGCAGCGCGGTCGCCTCGGCGTCGAACCGCCTGGTCAGCACCATCTCGCGGTACAGCTCGCGCAGCTCGTCCGCGGTCACGTCGAGCGGGAAGTCGGGGTGCTCGCGCCGGTGGCCGTCCGGCGTCAGCAACTGCACCGGGTTCATCCGCGCACCTCCCCCAACGCCACGCCGGCCAGCGTCTCACCACGGTCGAGGCGGACGACGCGCCGGTCGGTGACGATCGCCGTCACCAGATCGTGTGGGGTGACGTCGAACGCCGGGTTGACGGTGGGCGTACCCGCCGGTGCCACCGAGCCGACGATCTCCGCGCCGTCCCGGTCCTCGATCTCCACGTCGGCGCCCGACTTGGTGCCCATATCGACGGTCGACTCCGGCGCCACCACCAGGAACGGGATGCCGGCGCGAGCGGCGCCGAGCGCGTGGGCGTAGCTGCCGACCTTGTTGACGACGTCACCGTTGGCGCAGATCCGGTCGGCGCCGAGGATCACCGCGTCGACCTCGCCCCGGGCCATCAGGAAGGGGCCGGCGCCGTCGACAGCCAGCCGGAACGGCACACCGGCGCGCTGCAGCTCCCACGCGGTGAGCCGGGCGCCCTGCAGCAGCGGTCGGGTCTCCGAGGCGATCACCGCGCCGAGCCGGCCGGCGGCGTGCAGGGTGGTGACCACACCGAGCGCCGTGCCGCCCGTGACGCAGGCCAGGGCGCCGGCGTTGCAGTGGGTCAGCAACCGCGGCGCCGGGCCGAGCAGTTCGGTGACCAACTCGGCGCCGTACCGCCCCATCGATGTGCTACAGGCGATGTCCTCGTCGCGGACCGCGAGCGCCTCGGCGAGCACCGCGTCCGGGCCCTCGGCCAGCTTGGCGGCGGCCCGGTCCACCCCGCGGGCCAGGTTGACGGCGGTCGGCCGGGCCGCCCTGAGGACCGCGACGTCGGCGCCCGGGTCGGCCGAGGTCCGCGCGGCCAGTGCGACCCCGAGCGCGCCGGCGACGCCGAGGGCGGGAGCACCCCGGACGGCCAACCGCTGGATCGCGGCCACCAGCTCGGCCACGGATCCCAGCCGGACCAGCTCTTCGCTGTGTGGCAGCAGCGTCTGGTCGACTATCACAACGGCAGGCCCGTCCGGGCCGTCCGCCCAGTCGATGGTGTTGGTCACCCTTCCGAGCTTTCCACGGGCGCGTCGGCGCCGTGCGGTGACGCCAGACACAGACGTCCCTGAACCGGGACGGCGAGAGGGGCCGCCCAGGTCGGGCGGCCCCTCTGAAGTTGCTGCGCGTCAGGCAGTCACCAGCAGATCAGGCCGTCACGAGCAGAACTGCCGCCAGGCCGCCATGCCGTACGGGTCCCGCAACCGGTAGTCGCCGGTCGACCAGTCGATGTCGAAGTACGCCACGAACAGCGCCTTCTGTTCGAGCAGGTACTTGACCGATGCGCGAACCCACTCGGCTCGCATGGCTCCGCTGTCGCCCGCGACCAGGTGGCTGCCGGTCTCGGGGAACGCGAAGGGCAGGCCCTCGTTCCGGGAGATCGCGATCGGCGTGCCGAACACACCGGCCGGCTCGTGGTACTCACCCGACTTGGCGCGCATGTTGTACGCGTCCCAGCCCAGCACCTGAATGACGTTCCGCCCGGGGTAGTAGTCACGCCAGTTCCGGCCGGACTTGGCGAAGGCCGTCCAGCTCATCAGGATCAGGGTGGACCGCAGCCGGGGGTTGCCCGCGGTGTCGGCCAGCTTGCGCAGCCTGGTCCAGGCGGCCCGGTAGTCCGCGGCGGTGTACTCGCCGGCCGCGATGTTGTCCTCGGGCTCGTGGTAGTAGGTCCAATAGATGTCCTTGTCCCGGGGCGCGGTCTTGAACCAGTTCGTCATGTAGGCGTCGTACTTGCCGGCGGTGACGTCCCGCGGCGCGAACTTGAAGGAGATCGAGAGCGTGCGGCTGCCGACGTTCAACACGTTCGACCACGCCGGCGGCTGGGTGTAGAACACCCGAACCATCTCGAGGCCGTTGTAGTAGCTGTCGATCCGGGCGAGCTGTTCGGCGCGCGTCTCACCGGGCTTCTCCGCCAGGAACGACGCGCCGCACAGGGTTCCGCCGGCGGGCAGCGGGTTCGGAGCCGGCGGCGCCGCGGGCGCGCTCGCGCTCGGGCTCGGGCTGGCGCTCGGCTTCGCGGTGGGCGTGGGCGAGGCGGACGGGCTGGGCGCCAGGGTCGGCGGGGGGGCGGTGCCGCCGGTCTCGTACTCCAGCAGAAGCGTCGGGGCGTACTTGCCGTACTCGGTCGAGCGGAAGCTGGCCCACGCGGTGGTGGAGGCGGAGGTCACGGCGAACGAGTAGATGCCGTTGCCCTTGACGACGTTCCCGATCTCGAACGAGACCGTCCTGGTGGAGACTCCGGTGGGCACCTCGACCAGCTGCCGGCCCAGCTCGGGCGCGTTGTTGTGGTTGAGAGACGACTCGCTCCACGTGGTGTCCGGCACCGTCGACAGTGCGACCGGGGCCGAAAGGTGGTGATTGTCCCGGGTCAGCTGGACCGTGGCGCGCACGTTCGTGGCGTCGGCCGGCAGTTTTGTAACGTCGAACTTGAGATACGCGATCTTACGGTTGCCCGGTACCGAGCTGGCCACCAGCTTCTGGGCGTCGCCCTTCTCCGCCTCCGGGTACTCAGCGAAAGTGTAGGTGTCCTCAGTGGCCTTGACGCTGATCGAGGCGGTGCCGTCGTCGCTCGAGTTCCGGACGTTGGTGCCGGCGATTGCGGTGCCGGTCGACACCGCGAGAACGGTGAGGACGATGAGTGGGACCTTGGCTTTCCGGAGCCTGGTCCGCGGCGGTGGGCTTCCCGCGTCGAGTGTGGGCTCTGTCAGTTCGGTCGGTCTTTGGGACAGGTAAGTCACAACAGCTCTCCGAGACGAGTGACACGACCGCCACATGCTTCGGGCCTGCCGTCCATGCGTTCAGCTACACGGTCGTGACGACTCTCTAATCAGTAAGGCGAACGGACGGACCATAACCGCGGCTACGCAGGCGACCAAGCTCTGTAAGGACCGATAAGGCCGGTTTAAGTTCCGCTTAACGCCATTCTGTGTTTACTCGGACATACCGGCTGCGGTACCACGCCAGCGCAACAGCCTCCTCCCGGACGTGCGGCGGAGGCCGCGGAACCGAACGCATAGTCCCGTTCGGACGTTCGGGGGCACAGGCCAAGAACCGAACGTCCCGGCACCAACCGGATGGTTCGCCGGGTGCAGCGGATGTATCACCGGGGATCCCTCGCCGGTCTACGCTTTGAGGGCGGACAGCGGGCAGCCGGCCGCGCGACACCCGCAGGCTGGCAGGGGAGCGTGAACGAGAGCATGGTCGGCTCGGTCACCACGCCTAATGAGGCCACCAGGCCCGACCGGTCCGGCGCGAGCCCCGCGGTCGCACTGTTACGCCGCCGCTGGTTGTTCATCCTCGGCGCCGCCCTGATCGGCGGCGCGCTGGTCGGCGCCGCGGTCACCGTGCGCCCGGTGAGCTACTCCTCGACCGCGACCGTGCTGGTAACCCAGACCGGCGTGGACGAGTCGGCGGCGCCGGCGAACGGGCAGGGCCGCAAGGTCGGGGTCAACCTCGACACCGAGGCGCAGCTCGTCAAGTCGGTGCAGGTGGCCGACCGGGCGAAGGCGCTGCTCGAGACCGACCGGACCCGGGGCGCGCTCACCGCCCGGGCGAACGTCGAGGTGCCCACGAACACATCGCTGCTGACCGTCACGTACCGGGCCAAGACCGCGGCTGAGGCGCAGCGCGGGGCGCAGGCGTTCGCCACCGCGTACCTCGACAACCGGCACGCGGTCGCCGCGGCCAACCTGGCCAGCCAGATCAAGTCGGTCCAGCAGCAGCTCGCCAGTCTCCGCACGCAGCTCCGGGTGACCGCGAAGAAGATGTCGGTCACCCCGTTCAGGTCGGCGGGGCGCGCGTTCATCCAGGCCCAGGCGGACGTCCTGACAAGTCAGGTGGCGGCGCTCTCCGACCGGCTCAGCACACTGCAATCGACCACCATCACGCCGGGGCGGATCATCGTCAACGCGCCCGTGCCGCTCGCGCCGGACGGGCCGTCCACCGCGGCACTGCTCGCCGGCGCCGGCCTGGTCGGGTTGCTCGTGGTACTGGCACTGGCGGTGGTGCGGGACCGGACGGACCCCCGGCTGCACACGGCCACCGAGACTGAGCGTCGCGCCGGCGCCCCGGTCGTGCTCGACCTGGGCAGCGAACCGGCGCTCGCCCTGCACGGCACCTCGCCGGCCGCGGCCCAGGAGCTCCACCGGTTGCAGAACACCCTCACCGCGTCGCTTCCGGACGCGGGGGCCGTGATCCTGGTGACCGCGGCCACTGACGGCAGCGCCGCGGGCCCGGTCGCGGCCAACGTCGCCGCCGCCCTGGCCCACGGCGGCTCGACCGCGATCCTGCTCTGCGCCGACCCGGCGTCGCACACCGGCGCGGAGCTGGTCGGCGACGGTACGGGGCTGGCCGAGGTGCTCACCGGCGAGCTGCCGATCAGCGATGCGCTGCGGCCGGTGCCGACCGTGGAGGCCCTCCGGATCGCGACCCCCGGCGGGGATCCGGTGCGGCTCTCCGCGCAGCTCCAAGGGCCGGCCGCCGGCCGGCTGGTGGCGGCCGCGCGCGTCCTGGCCGACTACGTCGTCATCGAGTCCGCCCCGGCGGTGGCCAGCGCCGACGCGCAGACCATCGCGCGCTGGGCAGACGCCGGGATCGTCGTGGTCGAGTCCGGTCGCAGCCGCCTGATCGAGGTCCGGGCCGTACTCCAGCAGCTCGCCGACGTCCAGCTGGACCACGTCGGCTGCGCGCTGGTGCCGGCCGCGCGCTCGCGCCAGCTGATCCTGCCCACGGTGCTTCCCCCCGGCCACGAGCCGCAGACGCCGGCAGCGGCCCACCTGGCGACCGCTCCGGAGGAGGCGTACAGCACCGGCCCGCGGCACTCCGCCGGGCGCCGGGGCACCCCGCCGCCGGTGGCCCGACCGGCCGGGAGAGCCCGCCGTGCGCGTTGACCCGAGGATGGTGGCGCTGGTCGCCGTCGCGCTGGCGCTGGCCGCCGGATGCGCCGACAAGTCTCCGTCCACCACCGCCGAGCCGGTCACGTTCGGCTCCTCGTCGCCGAGCGCCAGCGGGACGGCCAGCGCGCCGCCGACCGGGCCACCGGTCGACCCGCGGACGATCCTGCCGCTCGCCGGCACGGTCGGTAAGGATCCCGCGACCCGTGCCCGGCCAGCGGTCGCCACCGTGCTCCGGTTCGCCCCCGGCGGTGCACCGGTGCTCGGGCTCGACGCGGCCGACCTGGTCTACCAGCAGCCCGGCAAGGGCTCCGGGAGCCGGCTCGTCGCGCTCTACCACTCCGCCGACGCCGGCCGGGTCGGCCCGATCGGCGGCACCCAACCGGCCGATGTCCTCCTGCTGTCGGTGATCAAGCCGATCTACGTGCATGGCGGCGGTGCGGACCGGCTCACCAGCAAGCTGACCGGCTCCGGCCTGTCCCAGGTCGGTCCGGACCGCGCCGGCGCCGGGTTCAGCACCGTCGCCGGCGGCCTCTACGGCGCCACGGCGACGCTGCGGAAGGCCGCGCCGGCCGGCGCCCGGACCCCCGCGCAGCCCCTCGTCTACGGCGAGCCGGGGCAGCCGATCTCCGAGGCGCAGACCGCCAGTGTCCGCTCGGTCCGGGTCAGCGTGCCGGGGCAGCCGCCACAGGTCTGGACCCGGGACGCGACCGGCGGCTGGGTGCAGAGCGGCGCCGGTGCTCCGCGGCTGCGGGTCGCGAACCTGGTCATCGTGGAGACCCGCTACCGCGACCTGCGCAGCGACAAGGCCGGCACCCTGGTCGCCGAGCCGTCCGTCCTCGGCAAGGGTCGGGTGACCGCCGTCTCCGGGAACCGGTTGGTCAAGGGTGCGTGGGCCCGGCCGACGAGGACCAGCGTCGCCAACTACGCCGACGCCGAGGGCGTCCCGCTGCGGCTCGCGCCGGGCCGGACCTGGGTGCTCATGGCGCCACCTGGCACCACGGTGTCCTGGCGATGACCGCAGCACCCGAGGCCGCCCGGCGCTCCGGCGCCGATCTCGGCCGGCTGGCGCGCGGCGGTGCGCTGAACCTGATGGCTGCCGGCGTGACGGGCGTGGCGAACCTGGCGCTGGTGGTGCTGGTCACCCGGGGGTTCGCGCCCGCTCTGGCCGGCATCTTCTTCGCCGCCACCACCATCTTCCTGCTCGGCGTCCGGGTCAGCGAGCTCGGCACGAACACCGGCCTGGTGTACTTCGTGGCCCGGTTCCGGGCGCTCGATCAGCAGCACCGGATCGGCCTGCTGTTCAAGGTCGCGTTCACCCCGGTGGTTGTCACCTCGGCCGTGGTGGGCGGCGCGCTGTTCGTGTTCGCGCCGACCTGGGCGTCGATGGCCGTGCACGGCGACCCGGGGCCGTTCGCCGTGCTGCTCCGGATCCTCGCGCTGTTCCTGCCGCTGACCGCGGTCTCGGACACCTGCCTGGCCGCCACCCGCGGCTACGGGTTGATGCGCCCCACCGCCCTGGTCGAGAAGGTGCTCCGGCCGATCGGGCAGTTGCTGCTGATCGCCGTGGCGATCCTGATCGGCAGCGGCAACGCGCTGACGCTGGCCTGGGTCGCGCCGTACGCGGGCACCGCACTGGCCGCCTGGTGGTGGCTCACCCGGATCCGGTCCCGGCAGCCGGAGCCGGCAGAGCGCGCGGACACCGACCTGCGGGCGATGGCGTCGGAGTTCTGGGCATTCACCGCGCCGAGGGCACTCACCGGCGTGGTCCAGCTCGCGCTGCAACGCTTCGACATCGTCCTGATCGCCGCCCTGCGCGGCCCCACCGACGCGGCGATCTACGCCGCCGCGACCCGGTTCCTGGTGATCGGGCAGATCGTGAACCAGGCGCTCGCGCACGTGGTCGAGCCCAAACTGAGCGAGCTGCTCGGCAAGGGCGACCACGAGGCCAGCCAGACCGTCTACCAGACCTCGACCTGCTGGATCGTCCTGCTGAACTGGCCGTTCTACCTCACGTTCGCGGTCTGCGCGCCACTGGTGCTCCAGCTGTTCGGCCCCGTGTACCAGGCTGGCTCGGACGCGGTCCTCGTGCTGGCCGGTGTGATGCTGTTCGCCACCGGCTGCGGGATGGTCCAGACGTTGCTGAACATGGCCGGCCGGACCGTCTGGAACCTCGGGAACGCGGTATTGGCGCTCAGCATCAACGTCACGGTCGACCTGCTGCTCATCCCGGACCTGGGGATCATCGGCGCGGCCATCGGCTGGGCCGCGGCCATCGTTACGGTGAACCTTCTCCCGCTGATACAGGTCCGCCTCTCGCTCCGCCTGCACCCGCTCGGCCCCGGGACCCGGCTCGCGATGCTGCTCGCGGCGGGCTGCTTCGGCGGGCTGCCGTTCGTGGTCACCCGGCTGGCCGGCTCCGGGGTGGTGCCGCTGCTCTCGGCGCTCACCGTGGGGTTGGTCGTCTACCTTGGGCTGTGCTGGCGTTTCCGGCAGCGGCTCGACCTGGACGCGCTCCTCGCGCTACGGCGGCGCCGTCGCCGCACGGTGCCTAACGGAGGTGGCTCGTGACGCGGAGCCCCTCGGTCGGGTTCAGGCACTACTCGCAGCTGCTGCGACGGCGCTGGCTGGCGATCGCCGCCGGCCTCGCGATCGGGCTGGTCGCCGCCGGGTTGGTGCTGGTCACCGCACCGAAGCGGTACGTGGCCAGCTGCCAGGTGCTGGTCCTGCCGCTGCGCACCGACCTGACACCGGTCTCCACCACGGGCGCGCTCACCACCGTCAACCTCGACACGGAGGCGCAGATCGTCCGCTCCGCGGCGGTGCTCGACGCGGTCCGGGCCGAGCTGGGGACAGCGCGGACCGCCGCCGAGCTCTCCCGCGAGGTCAGCGTGACCGCGCCAGCGAACACCACAATCCTCGAGCTGTCCTTTCCCGGCCGCACCGCCGTCGAGGCCCGGCGCGGTGCGCTCGCCTTCGCGCATGCCTACCTGGCCAGCCGGACCGCCGAGGGCGCGGAGGTCGTCGCGGCGCGGAAGAAGTCACTCCAGGTGAACATCGACGCCCTGCAGACCGAGTTGCAGCGGGTCGCCCCGGCGGCCGAGTTCTCCCGAAACCGGGTCGACCGCGCGCTCGCCGAGTCCCGCCGGACCGTGCTGATGCGCCAGCTCAACTCATACACCAGCCGGTTCCAGCGGATCTCGACCACGCCGCTCGATCCGGGCCGGATCATCCGCGAACCCAGCGAGTCGATGGCGCCGGAGAGCCCGGTGCCGGAGCTGGTCGGCCCGTCCGGGCTGATCGCCGGCCTGCTGCTCGGGCTGGCGTTCGCGGTGGTGCGGGACCGGACCGATCGCCGGGTCCGTGGCGCGCGGCAGGCCGGCCTGGCGCCGCTGCTCGGCCTGGTGCGGCGGCAGCGACGGGCGCGGCGGCAGCGACGGGCGCCCGAGCTGGCCGGCCCGGCGTTCGAGCAGTCCCGCCGGCTCGCCAACCGGCTGCTGCTGGCGCTGGATCAGGATCCTGCAACGCGGGTGGTCTTGGTCCTGCCGGTCGGCGCCGAGACCGGCGTGCTCACGGCCCAGGTCGCCGTCGCCGCGGCCCGCGGCGGGCGGCGTACCCTGCTCTTCCCAACGGAGGCCAGCCGCGCGGTCGCGTCTGCCATCGTCGTCTCGGCCGACACGCCGGGGCTCTCGATCGCGCAGCCGGCGAGCGGGGACTTCGGTGACGACAGCCTGGTCACGAGCCTGCGCCCGCTGATCTCCCGGGGCCGGCAGACCCACGACCTGCTTCTCGTCGAGGCGCCGCCGGTCAGGGCCGGCAGCGGCGCACAGACCCTGGCCTCCTGGTCCGACGGCGTGATCGTGGTCTTCCGGCCCGGCCGTACGACGCGCGCGGAACTCGGTACCGCGCTGGGCCAGCTCGAACGCGTGGGCGCGCCCGTACTCGGCTCGGTGGCGGCCGTCCGGCGGTCGTGGCTGCGCCGGCTGCTGAAGCCGGGCCGGCGTGCCGAGGCTCGTGCCGAGCTGGTGGACGCCGTAGCCACAGTGGACGCGCCGGATCGCGTCCCCGCGGTCCGCAGCTGACTCTCGCCTCGCACCGGGAGGCCCCGGCCGCGAGCTGGGTTCGCGACCAGGGCCTCCCAGGGGGTATGACGGTCAGTCGGTCAGCGCGACCGTCCACATGGTGGCCTTGGCGCTGGCCGAGTCCGCCGTGCCGGTCAACCCACCCTGCTCGCCCGCGGCGACCGGGCCGGCGGTGTCGGTGGACAGCGTGCAGATGCGCCCGCCACCGGTACCGAACGAGGTGCTGCGGACCGTCTGCCCGGCCGGCGCGATCCACGCCGTCGTCGCCGAGGAGTTGTCCGCCCAGTAGGACACGACCCACGCCGCACCGCTGGTGGTGAGCTTCGGCGTCACGTGCGCGGCGGTGGATGCCGTCTCGGCCACGCCGGCCTGGGCCGCCACGATGGAGCCGGTCGGCGCCGTACCGCGGTACGCCATCAGCAGCATGTCGGTCTTGGCCAGTGCCGCGAGCGTCACGTTGACGGTCGCCGGCTCGTTCGCGACCGCCCGCCGCTGCCACAGCTTGGTCGTGATGCCATTCGCCGACTGCACCTGGCGGACCAGCGTCCACCCCGCCGGGTCGTTGATCGTCGCCGTGGCGCTGTTCGCCGTGGCGAAGAGCAGCATGCCGTCACCAGCGGTCACTCCGGGCGGGAGCGCGACCTGATGCGACGCGGCGTTGGCGTTCAGGCTGGTCTTGCCGACGAACGAGACCGGGACGTCCGGGTAGTCCACCGTGACCGACCTGGTCACCGTGTTGGTGGCTCCCTTGAGGTCGGTCACGGTCAGCGCGACCTGGTAGGTGCCTGGCGTAGCGTAGGTGTGCGTCGCCGTGGCGCCGTTGTAGGTGTCACCGTCCCCGAACTTCCACGCGTGCGAGAAGATGGCGCCCTCGGCGTCGGTCGAGCCGGTGCCGGAGTAGCTGCAGTTCAGGCCCGCGCAGGTGATCTGCGGGTCGGCCACCGGTGGCTGGTTCACCTCGGTGATCGGCGGCGCGTAGAGGAACAGGCCGCGGGTGCGCCAGTCGGCGCCGTCCTCGAGCGGGCCGCTCACCTGGCCCGCGGTGCCGCCGACCGGGACGCCG
>Ga0126306_10002528_pt1 | contig 10318 bp, 10 predicted proteins | sample Plot27_FD_92592 | JGI IMG/M metagenome (GOLD analysis project Ga0126306, IMG submission 92592) | Serpentine soil microbial communities from UC McLaughlin Reserve, CA, USA - Plot27 | ecosystem: Environmental > Terrestrial > Soil > Grasslands | place: USA: UC McLaughlin Reserve, Lake County... | reverse complement strand
CCGTGCTACCGCTGCCTGTACCCGGTGCCGCCGCCGGCCGAGCTGGCGCCGTCGTGCGGGGCCAACGGCGTGCTGGGCGTGCTGCCCGGCACGATGGGCCTGCTCCAGGCGACCGAGGTCGTGAAGCTCGTGACCGGGATCGGCGAGCCGCTGATCGGCCGGCTGCTGCTCTACGAGGCGCTCGGCGCAACGTTCACCGAGCTCAAGGTGCGGCGCGACCCGCAGTGCCCGATCTGCTCGCGCGACCCGTCCGAGATCGCCGACGAGGAGATGGGCGTCTTCCCGGACTATGAGGCGTTCTGCGCCTCGGCCGGTTAATCGGTCGACCGGATGGAGACCTCGATTTCAAGAGGCACCGGCCGGATGCCGGTGGCGTGCTAACCATCTCGCGATGCCACTGATCAAGATCCCGGTCGTCCTGCGCCCGTCGGTGGGCGGCGAGAAGGAGGTGCGCGCGGACGGCGGCGACGTCGGCACGGTCCTGCGCGCGCTCGCGGACCAGCATCCCGCCGTGAGCTCGCAGCTGTTCGGCCCCGACGGCGCGCTCAACCGCTACGTGAACGTGTACCTCAACGACGAGGACGTCCGGGTGCTCGACGGGCTCGAGACCGAGGTGCGCGAGTCCGACGTGCTGAACGTCCTGCCGGCGATGGCCGGCGGCGCCGCGCCACTGGTCTAGACCAGTCTGTGATACCGTCGCTTGCTCCGGGAGCGAGGAGGGACAGACATGGCGGCAAGCAGGGTTCGAGCACTGGCGGCAGTCGCGGCAGCGCTGACGCTCGGCATCGCGGGATGCGGCGACGACGACGACGAGGGCGGCGGCGGAGGCGGCGGTGACGGTGGCGGCGGCACGGTTGCGCTGCTCCTGCCCGAGACGAAGACCACGCGCTACGAGGAGCAGGACCGGCCGAACTTCGAGCGGCGCGTGAAGGAGCTCTGCGCCGACTGCGAGGTGATCTACTCGAACGCCGACCAGGATCCGGCCAAGCAGCAGCAGCAGGCCGAGGCGGCGATCACGAAGGGGGCGAAGGTGATCGTGATCAGCTCCGTCGACGTGAAGTCGGCGGCGTCGATCGTCAACCGCGCCCAGCAGTCGCAGGTCAAGGTGATCGCCTACGGTCGCCTGATCCCCGACGCCCCGATCGACTACTACGTCTCGATCGACCCGTTCGAGGTCGGCAAGCAGCAGGCCGAGGTGCAGATGGACGCGATCGAGAAGTCCGGCGCCGACAGCCCGAAGGTGGTCATGATCAACGGCGCGCCCACCGACAGCAACGCGAAGCCCTACAAGGACGGGGCGACCCAGGTGCTGGAGGAGCGCGGAGCGCAGATCGTCAAGAGCTACGACACGCCCGACTGGAGCCCGGACAAGGCCCAGCAGGAGATGGAGGGCTCGATCACCGGCCTCGGGAAGGACGGCTTCGAAGCGGTCTACGTCGCTAACGACGGCATGGCAGGCGGCGCGATCGCGGCGCTGAAGGGCGCTGGCATCGACCCGGCCAGTCGCTTCGTGACCGGTCAGGACGCCGAGCTGGCCGGCGTGCAGCGGATCCTCGCCGGCGAGCAGCTGATGACGGTCTACCAGCCGATCATCCAGATCGCGGAAACGGCGGCCGAGCTGGCCGTGCCGCTCGCGCAGGGCAAGCAGCCGCCCGCCGACCTCGCCGCCGACAAGGTCGACAACGGGGCGAAGGAGGTCCCGTCGGTGCTGCTCGAGACAATCGCCATCCAGGAGGACAACATCCAGGATCCGCTCGTCAAGGAGGGCTTCCTCAAGGCCGACCAGATCTGCACCAAGGCGTACGCGAAGGAGTGCGAGGAGGCAGGCATTCAGTGACCCCGGCGGTGCTCGCCGTCGACGCCGGACAGACCGAGATCAGGGCCGCGCTCGCCGACGGCGGGCGCGGTCCGCGGACCGCGACCGCGCCCGGCGTGCTGCGGATGGGCGGCCCGGTCGGACCGGAGCAGGTGAGCGCGGGTTTGCTCGCGGCCGTCGCAGGGCTCGGGCGGCTGCCGCAACCGGTGCCGTCCGCGGCCGTGGGCCTGTCGGGCTTCGAGGCCGCCGAGGACGACCTGCGGCAAGTCGGAGAGGTCCTGCGCCGCGAGCTCGCGCTGGAGCGGCTGGCGATCGCGAGCGACGGACTGACGTCGCTGCTCGGCGCGCTCGGCGACCGCGACGGCGCGGTGGTGGCGGCGGGTACCGGCACAGTCTGCGTGGCACGCCGGGGCGAGCGGCTTGTCAAGGTCGACGGCTGGGGGCCGCTGCTGGGCGACGCGGGCAGCGGCTTCGCGATCGGGCGCGCCGGGCTCGACGCCGCCCTGAGGCACGCGGACGGGCGCGGCGGCTCAGAGGCGCTGCTGCGAGCGGCCGAGCGCCGCTACGCGCCGCTGCCGGGTCTGCCCGAGCGGATCTATGCCCTGCCGGTGCCGGCGCCCGCGATCGCCGCCTTCGCGGTCGACGTGACGCGCGCGGCGCTGGCCGGGGACGCAAGTGCGCTCGCGATCCTCGAGCGAGCCGCGCGCGAGCTCGCGCTGACCGCCTGCGCGGCGGTCGACAGGCTGTTCGAGCCGGACCAGCCCGCGACCGTCTCCTACGCCGGCAAGGTGTTCCGCGCCGGCGCGCTCGTGACGGACCCCTTCACCCGCGCCGTGGCGGAGCGGCGGCCGGGCACGGACGTGGTGCCTCCCGCGGGCGACGCGCTCGCCGGCGCCGCGCTGCTGGCCGGGCTCGCGGGGGCGCTCCGGCCGGAGCCGGGGATCCTGTGGACGGCGCGATGAGCGGGCCGCTCGCGGCGCTCCGGGGCGGCCTCGTCGTCTCCTGCCAGGCGCCTGCGGGCAGCCCGATGGCCGCGACCGAGCAGATCGTGGCGCTCGCCCGCGCCGCCGAGCTGGGCGGCGCGCGCGGCATCCGCGCCGACGGTCTGGACGACGTCAGCGCGATCAGGCAGGCCGTCTCCCTGCCGCTGATCGGGCTGCGCAAGCGCACCGTGCCCGGGAGCGACGTCTACATCACGCCCGAGCTCGGCGACGCCCGCGCGCTGGCAGCCGCGGGCGCGGACATCGTCGCCGTCGACGCGACGCGGCGGCCGCGCCCGGGCGGTCTCGAGAGCGAGCGCTTCCTCGCCCGGCTCGTCCGTGCGCTGGCCCAGCCGGTGCTCGCCGACATCGACTGCCTCGAGGCCGGTCTCGCCGCGCGCGCCGCCGGGGCCGCTGCCGTCGCTACGACGCTGTCCGGCTACACAGGCGACGCGCCCGTGCCGGAGGAGCCCGACGTCGAGCTCGTCGCCCGGCTTGCCGCGGCGCTCGACTGCCCGGTGCTCGCCGAGGGGCGCTACGCGACGCCGGAGGCCGTACAGGACGCGCTCGAGGCGGGCGCGTATGCCGTCGTGGTCGGCACCGCGATCACGGACCCCGTGGCGCTCACGCGCCGCTTCGTCGCCGCCTGCGAGAGGAGCCCGCATGGCGCGCGCTGAGCCGGCGCCGGATCCACTGCCCGCGCGGCTCCCGAAGGGCCGGCCGAAGGGTCAGGCGCTGCGCGAGATCATCGAGGCGCTGGTCGCCGCGCTCGGCCCTGGGGCGCCGCTGCCGTCCGAGCGGCTGCTGGCCGACCGCTACGGGCTCGCGCGCATGACCGTGCGCAGCGAGGTCGACCGGCTGGTCGCCGCGGGCGTCGTGTACCGGCTGCACGGGCGCGGCAGCTTCGTGGCCGAGCCGCGAGTGGCGCAGGCGAGCCTGTTCAGCTCGTTCAGCGAGGACATGCGCGCCCGCGGGCTGACGCCCGGCTCGATCGTCCGCTCGCATGCACTGACCGCCGCCGGCCCGTTCCTCGCCGGCTCGCTCGAGCTGGCTCCCGGCGCCGCGCTGGCCGAGTTCGAGCGGCTGCGGACCGCGGACGGCGCGCCGCTCGCGCTCGAACGCGTGTACCTCCCGGCCGAGCGCTTCCCCGGCATCGGCGCCGCCGACCTCGAGGACGGCTCGCTGTTCGAGCTGCTCGCCGGCTACGGAGTCAGCCTGACCCACGCCGACCAGCGCGTGCTGGCCGTCGCGATCGAGGCCGACGAGGCGGCGCTGCTCGGCGTGGCCGCAGGCGCGCCGGGCCTGCGCTTCCACACGCTCGCCCGCGACGCCCGGGGCACGCCCGCCTACTACGCCACGTCGCTGTATCGCGGCGACCGCTACGAGATCGAGCTGCGCCAGACCCGGGCGCGGTCGCTGGAGCCGGCCGCATGAACGGCGCGCGCATGAAGGCCGACATGGCCGCCCAACCCGAGGTGATGCGGGCGCTGCTGGCACGGCGCTCGGAGATCGCGGCGGCGCTTGCGGGCGAGCGGCCGGCGGGAGTCGTGATCGTCGCGCGCGGCTCGTCCGACTACGCCGCGATCTTCGCCCGCTACCTGCTCGAGACGGCCACCGGCCGCCCCGTGGCGCTGGCCGCGCCCAGCCTGGTCACGCTCTACGGAGCCGAGCCGCGACTCGACGGCTGGCTCGCGCTCGGGATCAGCCAGTCCGGCCGCACGCCCGAGATCGCGACGGTGCTCGAGCGCTATCGCGCCGGCGGCGCGCGGACCGTGGCCGTGACGAACGATCCCGAGAGCCCGCTGGCGACCGCGGCCGACGTCGGGCTCGCGCTCGGCGCCGGCGACGAGGCGGCGGTGCCGGCCACCAAGACGTTCACCGCGCAGCTGATCGCCGTGGCGCTGGTGGCCGAGGCGCTCGGCCCGGTGCCGTGGAGCCATGACGACTGGACCGGCATCCCGGAAATCGTCGAGGCGCTGCTCGCCGATCCCGGCCCTGCCGCTCGCGCGGCGGAGGCGCTCGGCGACGCCGCCGAGCTCGTCGCCATCGGGCGCGGCTACCTGATGTGCGTCGCGCTCGAGGCGGCGCTCAAGCTGCGCGAGGCCACGGGCGTGCGTGCGGAGGGCTGGTCCGCCGCCGACTTCCGCCACGGTCCCAGGACGGTCGCGCGCGGCGACATCCCGCTACTGGCCGTGAGCGCCGCCGGCCCGGGAGCTGCCGACGTCGACGAGCTCGCGGGCGAGCTCGCACACGCGGGCACGCCGGTGCTGCGCCTGGCCGACCGCCCGGATGCGGAGCTGCCGTACCCGGCCGGGCTGCCGGAGCCGCTCTGCGCGCTGCCGGCCACGGTGCGCGCACAGCAGCTCGCGCTGGCGCTCGCGCTCCGCCGCGGCATCGACCCCGACGAGCCGCACGGACTGCGCAAGGTCACGCCGACGACGTAGGCGATCCGGCACGGACGCTCGCAAACGTATCGAGCGCTCATGCTCGCTCTTCCCGAGTCGGCTTCGGAGTCAAGCTGTCCTCCTGTCAGGGGTTACGAGCTGCGGGGCGCCGCAGCGTCGGCGGCGGGTGAAGACCCAGGTGCGCAGGGCGACGAAGCGGGTCACCGTCGCGGCGAACCCCGCCACGACGAGCACGGCGAGCTCGACGGCGCGGGCCGGCGTGGCGTCGACGCCGTGCAGCACGAGCAGCGCGCCGCTCGTGAGCGCCAGCGTCAGGACGAACACCAGCGCGCCGCGCACGTGATGGCGCAACACGTCGGCGCGGCCGCGCACGCCGAAGGTGAGCCTGCGGTTCGCGGCGGTGTTGCCGACCGCGGTCAGCGCCAGCGCGATCGCGTTCGCGCCGCCCGCTCCCACGACACCGCGCAGCAGCACGAACAGCAGCGCGTACGCCAGCGTGCTCACGACGCCGACGCCCATGAATCGGGCGATCGGCGACGCCGCCATCAGGCGCGCGACACCGAGCAGGTCCTCCACCGCGGTGCGCACGATCCGCACGCGCGAGTCCGGGTCGTCGATCCAGTCCACGGGTACCTCGTGGATCCGCAGCCCGCGCCGCTGGGCGAGGACGAGGAGCTCGGTGTCGAAGAACCACGACTCGTCGCGGACCGCCGGGAGCAGGTCGTCGAGCACGTCGCGGCGCACCGCCTTGAAGCCGCATTGCGCATCGCTGAAGCGGGCGCGCAACGCCACCCGCAGGATCCGGTTGTAGCCGCGCGAGATCAGCTCGCGCTTCGGCCCGCGGAGTACGCGGGCGCCGTGCGCGAGCCGGCTGCCGATCGCGAGGTCGCTGTGGCCGGAGAGCAGCGGCGCGACCAGGGGGAGCAGCCCGCGCAGGTCGGTCGAGAGGTCGGCGTCCATGTAGCAGACGACGCGCGCGCGGCTCGCCGACCAGGCCGCGCGCAGCGCGCGGCCGCGGCCCTTGCGCTCGAGCCGGAGCACCGACACCGCCGGCAGCTCGGCCGCCAGGGCGGAGGCCACAGCCGGCGTTCCGTCCGCGCTGGCGTTGTCCGCGATCACGATCCGCCAGCCGAACGGGAACTCGGCGCTCAGGAAGCGGTGCAGGCGCCGCAGGCTGAGCGCGAGCGTCCGCTCCTCGTCGTGCACCGGCACGACGATCTCGACGTCGAGCGTGGGTTGCGCGCCGGCGGCGGGGCGGTGCCATAGCGGGCTCGCAAGCGCGGTCATGGTCATGCGGCCAGGTTCGGCCTCCGAGGTGGGAGATCGGTGGGAGGAGGCTGAGAGGCCCCTGAGAGCGCACGGCTCAGCCAACTCTCAGCCTCGTCCCAGGCGGCTCTCGCACGGCCGGTCGAAGCTCCGGGCATGTCGACCTCCTCGCTCTCCCTGCCCCGCATCCGCGGCGCCCGCCGTTCCCGGAGCCTCGCGCTCGCCAGCCGCCGCCCCGAGCTCGCCGCGCTGCTCCTCCTCGCCGGCGTGCTCTACCTGTGGGGTCTCAGCCGCAACGGCGTCGCCAACGAGTACTACAGCGCCGCCGTGCGCTCGATGAGCACGAGCCGGCACGCGTTCCTGTACGGCTCGTTTGACGCTTCTGGCGTGATGACAGTGGACAAGCCGCCGCTGGCCCTGTGGGTGCAGGCGGTCTCTGCACGCGTGTTCGGCTTCAGCTCGTGGAGCATGCTCGAGCCGCAAGCGCTGATGGGCGTGGCGACCGTCGCGTTGGCGTACGACCTGACGCGGCGGCGGTTCGGCCGGAGCGCCGGCTTCACGGCCGGCCTGGTGCTCGCGCTCACGCCGATGACCGTCGCGATGGCGCGCCACAACAACCCCGACGCGCTGCTGGTGCTGTGCTGCACCGCCGCGCTGTGGGCGATCGTGCGCGGCCTGGAGGACGGGCGGACGCGCTGGGTGGTGCTGAGCGGCGTCTGTGTCGGGCTTGGCTTCGAAGCCAAGATGGCCGCGGCGCTGCTGGTGGTGCCCGCGATCGCCGCGGCCTGGCTGTGGATGGCTCCCCGGGGGCGCGCCGCCGCCGTGCGGCAGCTGCTCGCCGGCGGCGCCGCGATGACGGCCGTCGGGCTCGCCTGGCCCATGCTCATGTGGCTCACCCCGGCGGCCGACCGGCCGTGGATCTCGGGGACCAGCGACAACAGCATCTGGTCGCTGATCCTGGGCTAGAACGGCCTCGGGCGCCTGTTCGGGCAGGACGGCGGGCCCGGGGGCGGAGCAGGTCCGGGCGGCCCGGGCGGCGGCGGCGTGTTCGGCGGCGAGCCGGGCGTGCTGCGGCTCCTGAACCAGGCCCTCGGCGGCCAGGCCGGCTGGCTGCTCGGCTTCGCGCTGGTCGGCGGTCTCGGCCTCCTCGCCGTGATCCGGCTGCGGCGCAGCGATCCGCGCGCGGGCTGGCTGATCGCGGCCGGCGGCGCGTTCCTGACGATCGCCGTCGCCTTCAGCCGTGCCCAGGGCATCTTCCACCCCTATTACGTCTCACAACTCGCGCCGTTCGCCGCCGTGCTGGTCGGCGCCACCGTCGGCGTGATGCTCGATCGGGGTCGCGCGGCGCGCGCCATCGGAGCCGCGGCGATCGTCGCCGGCGCCGTCACCGAGGTGCTCGTGCTGAGGGACAACCCGGGCCAGCTGACGTGGCTGTCGCCGGTGCTGGCAGCGGCGTCCGTCGGCGCCGCGGTGCTGCTGCTCGCCGGCGCGATCGCTCCGCGCGCGCGGGTGGCCGTGGTGGCGGGAGCGATAGCGCTCCTGCTGCTCGCGCCCGCCGCCTGGTCGGCGCAGACGCTTGGCCACGCCACGAACGGGACCTTCCCCGCGGGCGGGCCCGCGACCACCGGGTTCGGCGGCGGTGGCCCGATGGGCGGCCGTCCCGGCGGCGGCGGCGGCCTGTTCGGCGGCAGCGATCAGTCCCTGTCCGCGGCCGTCGCCTACGCGCAGGAGCACGGCGGCGGGACGATCGCGGTCTCCAGCCAAACCGGCGCGGCCGGCCAGCTGATCACCGCGGGCGCCGACGTCGCCGCGATCGGGGGGTTCTCCGGCCGCGAGAGCCAGGTCACCACCGCCTGGCTGGCCGACGCCGTCGAGCGCGGCGAGATCCGCTGGGTTCTCACCGACACCGCCAACGGCATGGGCAACGACGGCCGGATCGGCTCGAGCCAGGTCATGGCCGCGGTCCAGCAGGTCGGCACGCCGGTCAGCGCCGTCGACGGGCTGTATGACCTTCAGGGGCAAGCGGACGCGCTCGGGTCGCTGTGAAGCCGTGGCGGGACTTCGTCCAACTCAGAACAAAAAACCTGCGCTTAACGCGAGGTTTCGTCCGGAGCCTTGACAAAAGGGTGTCAGGAAACGAGCATGCCTGCCGATGCGAGGAGAGCAGCCCGGGGCGCTCGGGTCGTTGCGCGAGTCGAACCGGGACAAGGTCGTACAGGCGCTCAAGGCGCTCGGTGTCGCCAGCCGAGCTGAGATCGCGCGCCGGACCGGCTTGTCGCGCTCGACCGTGTCGAGCATCGTCGCCGACCTTCAGAGCCGCGGACTCGTGGTCGACCGCGAGACCGGCGCCAGCGTGGCGATCGGCAGCGGGCGACCGCCCGCGCTGATCGCGCTCGACAGCTCCGCCGGGGTCGCCGTCGGCATCGACTTCGGCAAGCGCCATCTCGCTGTCGCGCTGGCCGATCTGTCGCACGAGATCCTCGCGGAGCGGTGGGTCGTGATGGGCGACGATTACGCCGCCGACGAGGGAATGCGTCGAGCGGTCGAGCTCGTCGAGCGGGTGCTCGACGAGGGCGACGCGGATCGCGACCGCGTGATCGGCGTCGGCATGGGCATCCCCGGCCCGGTGCGCGAGACGGGCGTGGTCGGCTCGTCGACGATCCTCCCGGGATGGGTCGGCCGCTCGCCCGAGGAGCGCATGGCGCAGCTGCTCGAGCTCCCGGTGCGCGGTGGCAACGACGCGAACCTGGGCGCGCTCGCCGAGTTCACGTACGGGGCGGGCCGCGGCGCCTCGAACCTCGTCTATCTCAAGCTCGCGACCGGCATCGGGGCCGGCATCGTGATCGGCGGGCGGCTCTTCGAGGGGGCGGGCGGCACCGCCGGCGAGATCGGCCACACGACGATCGACGAGACCGGCGACATCTGCCGCTGCGGCAACCGCGGCTGCCTCGAGACCTATGCGGGGGCGGCCGCGATCGCCGGTCTGCTCTCGCGCAGCCTCGGCGAGGAGCTCGGTCTCGACGACGTCCTGAGCCGTGCTATCGACGGCGACCCCGGATGCCGTCGCGCGCTCGCGGACGCCGCTCGCCACACCGGCGTCGCGGTGGCGAACCTCTGCAACCTGGTCAACCCCGAGCGGATCGTCGTCGGGGGCAGCATGGGCCGTGCCGGCGACCTGCTGCTCGATCCACTGCGAGAGTCGGTGAACCTCCGCGCCATTCCGAGCGCAGCCGAGGACGTGGAGATCGTGCCGGGGGAGCTCGGCGAGCGCGCCGAGCTACTCGGCGCGGTCGCGCTCGTGCTCCAGGAGGCGAGCCTGGCTCAGGGCGGCCGGACACCGGCGCTGCAGGTAAGGCAAACGAGACCCTAGGAGGGCACATGCAGGAGAGACGGTGGAAGCTCAGCAGGTTCGCGGTCGTCGCGGCGCTCGTCGCCGCGATGTCGCTGGCGGCGTGCGGCGACGACGACGACTCCTCCGGCGGTGGCGGTGGCGGCGGCGGTGGCGGCGACGGCGGAGGCGGCTCGATCGCGCTGCTGCTGCCGGAGTCGAAGACCGCGCGCTACGAGTCGCAGGACCGTCCGAACTTCGAACGCAAGGTCAAGGAGCTCTGCGCGGACTGCGAGATCCTCTACTCGAACGCCGATCAGGACGCGGCGAAGCAGCAGCAGCAGGCCGAGGCCGCGATCACGAAGGGCGCCAAGGTGATGGTGCTCGACCCCGTGGACGCCGCGTCCGCTGGCGCGATCGTGAACCGAGCCAAGCAGTCTCAGATCCCGGTGGTCAGCTACGACCGGCTCGTCACCGACGCCGACATCGACTACTACATCTCGTTCGACAACGAGAAGGTCGG
>Ga0126306_10002527_pt1 | contig 10320 bp, 10 predicted proteins | sample Plot27_FD_92592 | JGI IMG/M metagenome (GOLD analysis project Ga0126306, IMG submission 92592) | Serpentine soil microbial communities from UC McLaughlin Reserve, CA, USA - Plot27 | ecosystem: Environmental > Terrestrial > Soil > Grasslands | place: USA: UC McLaughlin Reserve, Lake County... | reverse complement strand
TCCGCATCCTGGCCGTCACCAGCGAGGAGGCCGTCGAGGGCGTCGACGCCCCGACCCTGACCGACGAGGGCGTCGACCTGGTCTTCGCCAACTGGCGCGGCATCGTGGCGCCTCCCGGCATCTCCGACGACGACACGGAGAAGTGGGTCGACGCGGTCTCCGAGATGCACGACGGCGACTCGTGGAAGCAGGCGCTCGAGGACAACGGCTGGACCGACTCCTTCATGACCGGCGACGACTTCGGCTCCTTCCTGGAGGACGAGAGCAGCCGGGTCGAGGACGTCATGACCCAGCTGGGGCTGGTGTGAGTTCTGCCGCCCCCGGCGGCACCCGGGAGGAGGGCCGCTCCGAGTACGGAGTGGCCCTGTTCCTGGGGGCTCTCGGCCTCCTCGTCATCGTCCAGGCGATCCTCCTGCCGGAGAGCCGGATCGCCCGTGGTCCCGTCGGACCCGCCGCCGTGCCGATCGTCGTCGGCGGCCTGCTGGTCATCGTGGCCGGCTTCCTCGCCCTGGACGTGGCCCGCGGTGGCCGCGGCGAGCCGGAGGGCGGCGAGGACGTCGAGCTCACCGGGCGCAGCGACTGGCGCACGGTCCTGCTGCTGGCGGCGGCGTTCGTCTCCAACGCGCTGCTGATCGAGGGCCTCGGCTGGCCCCTCTCCGGCGCGATCCTGTTCTGGGGCTGCGCCTTCGCACTGGGCAGCCGCCACTACATCCGGGACGCCGTGATCGCGCTCGTCCTGTCGTTCGGGTCGTGGTACCTGTTCGCATTCGGCCTGGGCGTGGTCCTGCCGGTCGGCATCCTGAAGGGCATCCTCTGATGGACGCACTGACCTCGTTGATCGAGGGTTTCGGCACCGCGCTGACGCCGCAGAACCTGCTGTACGCCTTCCTCGGCGTGCTCCTGGGCACCGCGATCGGCGTCCTGCCGGGCATCGGCCCGGCCATGACGATCGCCCTGCTCCTCCCGCTCACCCGGGGCCTGGGCGTCACCAGCGCGCTGATCATGTTCGCCGGCATCTACTACGGCGGCATGTACGGCGGGTCGACGACGTCGATCCTGCTGAACACCCCCGGCGAGAGCGCGTCGGTCGTCACGGCCATCGAGGGCAACAAGATGGCCAAGGCGGGCCGCGCCGCGCAGGCGTTGGCGACGGCGGCCATCGGGTCCTTCGTCGCCGGCACCATCGCGACCGCGCTGCTCGCACTCCTGGCGCCCACGGTCGCCGATCTCGCGGTGGAGGTCTCGCCCGCCGACTTCTTCGCGATCATGCTGCTCGCCTTCATCGCCGTGACCTCGGTGCTGGGCAGCTCGCGCGTGCGCGGGCTGGCCTCCCTGGGCCTGGGCCTCACCATCGGCCTGATCGGCATCGACGCCACCTCGGGTCAGCAGCGGCTCACGTTCGGCATCCCGGAGCTCGCCGACGGCATCGACGTCATCGTCGTCGCGGTCGGCCTGTTCGCCGTCGGCGAGGCGCTGTGGACGGCAGCGCACCTGCGTCGCAAGCCGGTCGAGGTCATCCCGGTCGGCAACCCGCGGATGAACCGGGCGGACTGGGGCCGCTCGTGGAAGCCGTGGCTGCGCGGCACCGCCATCGGCTTCCCCTTCGGCGCCATCCCGGCCGGCGGCGCGGAGATCCCGACCTTCCTGTCCTACGTGACCGAGAAGCGGCTCTCGAAGCACCCCGAGGAGTTCGGCAAGGGCGCGATCGAGGGGGTCGCCGGTCCGGAGGCGACCAACAACGCCTCTGCGGCAGGTGGCCTCGTCCCGATGCTCACCCTGGGCATCCCGACCACGGCCACCGCGGCGATCATGCTGGCGGCCATCCAGAGCTACGGCATCGAGCCCGGCCCGCAGCTGTTCAGCAAGGAGCCGGAACTGGTGTGGGGACTGATCGCCAGCCTCTTCATCGGCAACACGGTGCTGCTGGTGCTCAACCTGCCGCTCGCGCCGCTCTGGGCCCGGCTGCTGCGGATCCCCCGCGCGTACCTGTACGCCGGGATCCTGTTCTTCTCCAGCCTCGGTGCCTACGCCGCGAACGCGAACACGTTCGACCTGTTCCTGCTGCTGCTGATCGGCGGTCTCGGCTTCATGATGCGCCGCTACGGCCTGCCGGTCCTGCCCTGCATCATCGGCGTGATCCTCGGTCCGTTCGCCGAGGAGAAGCTGCGGCAGGCGCTGCAGATCAGCAACGGCGACATCGGCGGCCTCTTCGAGCCGATCTCGGTCGTCGTCTACTGCATCGTGGCGCTGATCCTGCTGTGGCCGATCGTCCGCAGGTTCCTGCCCCGCAAGGCGATCCCCGGCGTCCTCGAGGAGGCCGCGCACGACATCGAGGAGGCGCACCAGCACTCGGGGCTCACCACCGCGGTGTCGGTGGAACGCCACGTCGGCGTTCACCCGGGCGACCACCCCGGGGACGAGGCCCGGAAGAAGCCCGACTTCGGGGAACCGAGCGGCCTCTGACGAGGCAGGGCCGGGAGCGCACTGCGCTCCCGGCCCTCCGTCGTCCTACGGGACGAGCAGCTGCAGGTCGCGGACGTACACGCCCGCCCCGTGCCCGAAGCCGCTGACCACCGGCTGGATCCGGCTGCCGGCCGTGGCGACGGCCCGATCGAGCAGGAGACGCGGCCGTGGCATCCGGACCCGCTCGCCCGAGATCGTCAGCACGAGAACGCCGGCGACGACGGCGAGCACCGCCACGGAACTCAGGGCTACCGCCAGGCCCAACCGGTCGGCCAGCAGGCCGATCGCCGGGGGGCCGCCGAGCAGGCCGGTGTAGCCGACGGTGGTGGCCAGCGCGATCCCCGGGGCGCCGCCGAGCAGGCCGGCGCGGGCGATCGCGAGCGGGAAGACGTTGGCCAGGCCGAGCCCGACGACGACGAAGCCGGCCAGGGCGACCCACAGGGACGACGTCGTCACCGCCGCGAGCGCGCCCACGGCCGCGACCAGCGCCCCGCCGACGAGCAACCGGCGCTCGCCCCACGCCATGAGCAGCCGGCCGCCGACCAGCCGTCCGCAGGCCATGGCCAGGGAGAACCCCGCGTAGCCCGCGGCGGCGAGCGTGCTGGGGGCGGCGAGCTCCTGGCGGAGGAGCAGGGCGCCCCAGTCGGTGAGGGCTCCCTCCCCGAACGCGGTGCAACCGGCGATCGCGCCGAGGACGACGAGCGTGGCGGTGGGCCCGCGACGGCCGGCCACCCGCCGCTCCGCCGCGGCCGACGCGGTCCTCCGGTCGGCCCCGGCGAGCGCGGGCAGCACCCACGCGCTGACGAACAGGCCCGCCGCGGCGGTGAGCACGAGGTGGGCGGGGACGTCGAGCACCGAGGATGCCGCCCCGCCGACCAGGGCGCCGGCGAGACCACCGAAGCTGAACCCGGCGTGCAGCCCCGACAGGATCGGGCGGCCGACGCGCGCCTCGACCTGGACGCCTACGGCGTTGGCCGCGACGTTGACCACGCCCGTCGCGCCGCCGAAGACGAACAGCGCGGCACACAGCGCGGGAACGGTGGAGACCAAGCCGGGGGGGACGGCCGACGCCGAGACGGCCACCCCGGCCGTGGCGGCGACCGGCCCGGCGCCGAAGCGGGCGCACAGGGTGCCGGTGACGCGCATGCAGACGAGCGCGCCCAGCGAGAGGCAGAGCAGCGCGACGCCGAGGGCACCGTGACCGGCGCCGACGCGGTCGGCCACGTCGGGGACCCGGGCGGCCCAGGTGCCGAAGACGGCGCCGTCGAGGACGAACAGCGCGGTGACGGCGGCCCGGAGGCGGCTGGTGGACCCGCGCCGGACGCGGACCGGCTCGCCGACCGGCCTACGGGCGCGCGGGATCGCGGGAAGGGTGGACACGGGAAGACCTCACGAAAGGACGCCGGCGGCTTTCGGGATTCGAGGAGCCGCCGGAGGACGGGAAGAGCACACGACCTCGGGCGCCTGTCCTCCACGGTGTCAGCCCTGGCGGCTCTTCGCCGTCGCACACACCCCGCGGGGTGCGTGAGAGTCGCCACGTCAGATGCTGCGCCAGCGCCCCTCGGCCGCATTGCCCTCGGGCTTCGACGCGAAGACATTGCCCGTCGTCGGCGGCACCTCGTTCCTGTCGATGGCCAGCGCGCGCATCAGCGGTCCGGCCAGGACGTCGAAGACGCCCGGGACCAGCCGGAAGGCGGCGGTGATCACCGGGTTGAGCACCCCCGCGTGAACCTCGCGCCGGGGCCGGTCCAGCAGCGCGAGGATGCGCCGTCCCACCCGCTCCGGCGAGTAGACCGGCGGCGGCGGCCGGCCGGTGCTGCCCGCCCAGGTCGCGGCCTGGAAGTAGATCGGTGTGTCGACCCCGCCGGGCTTGACGATGGAGATCTGGATGCCCGGCATGTCCCGCGTCTCCTGCTGGAGCACGCGCACCAGGCCCAACTGCCCCCACTTCGCCACGACGTAGCTGCCCAGCAGAGGCGTCGTGACCTGACCGAGCAGGGAGTTGACGACCACCAGCTGCCCCTCGCCCTGGCGGCGGAAGGCCGGCAGCACGACGCGGGCGACGACCGCCGTGCCGTGCACCGCGGTCTCCACCACCTGCTCGAAGACCTCGCGGGGGACGTCCTCGATCTTCCCGTAGGCCATGACCTGCGCGGCGTGCACGACGGCGTCGAGTTGGCCGAACCGCTCCACCGCCGTGTCGACGGCGGCCTGCACCCCGTCCTCGTCCAGCACGTCCGCGGGGCAGACGAGCACCTCGGCGGCACCCGCCTTCCGCGCCTCCGTGGCCGCCTCCTCGAGCGTCTCCCGATCGCGGGCGACCAGGACCAGACGATCGCCCCGGCCGCCGAGCTCGACGGCGGTCGCGCGCCCGATGCCGCTCGAGGCGCCCGTCACGAGGACCGAACGGGCGGTCGTGGGCTCTGCGGATCGGGGCACGGGCTCAGCTCCTCGGGCGGGGCGAGGAGGGCGACCGACCGCCACCCGCCTCTGCTCGGCGTCCGGCGGCCCCTACCCGCCGCCCACTGCGGTCATGCGGGCGGCGTCATCTCATCGCCCGCGATCTGATCGAGCACGGCCAACAGCCAGCTCGGTCCGGCGACCTCCACCCCGGCGGGCAGCCGGGCGCGCAGCCCCCGATCCGCGGTGACCACCACGGCCGGGATCCCCGCCGCAGCCAGCTCGGCGGCAGCATCGGCGAGGGCGTCGTCCCCGCTCCCCTCCGCCCGGACGACGCGCAGGCCGGCGGGCGCCTCGATGTGCCGGGCGCGGCCTTCGACCACGGCCACCACCGCATCCACCGCCAGGTCCGCACCGTCCGGCCCGGCCACGACCCGCTGAGGCAGCGCCACCAGGCGCGCCAGCAACCGGCTGTTGGCGCCGGCACGGTCGCGCCACCAGCCGTCGGGGCGCGAGCCCACGACGTTCGCCGCGTCGACCAGCAGGACCGTCATCGCAGCTCCCGGGCTCGTCGTCGCCCGGCCAGGGGTCGCCCGTCCGGGGGAAAACGATCTTCCTCCCGTTTGCGGGTTCCGGCGGCGGGGACCCACAGCGCGACAGCAGCGGGACCACTCCGGCCCCACCTGCGCGAAGGAGACCGACCATGGCCGAGACCGATTCCACGCATCCCACGCACGACCGTGACGCGACCGTCCGCGCCGACACCGTCCGCACCGACACCGTCCGCACCGAGGGAGCGACAGTGAGCCGGGGGACCGCCCGGGACGCCGTCGCGGCCCAGCGGGCCCGGTTCGGCGGGATCAAGTGGGGCGCCGCCTTCTTCGGCTGGCTGTCGGCCAACGGGCTGGCCGTCCTGCTGGTCGCGCTGCTCTCCGCGGCCGGGGTCGCCCTCGGGCTCGCCCAGGGCGTCGACACCGCTGACGAGGCGGTCGACCAGGCCGAGACGCTGGGCATCGGCGGGGGCATCGCCGTCCTCGTCGTCCTGTTCCTCGCCTACCTCGCCGGTGGCTACGTCGCGGGCCGGATGGCCCGGTTCGACGGCGCCCGCCAGGGGCTGGCGGTCTGGCTCGTCGGGCTGATCGTGGTGATCGTCCTGGCCGCGGCCGGGGCGATCCTGGGGGCGCAGTACAACGTCCTCACCCAGCTGAACCTCCCGCGGATCCCGATCGACGAGGGCACCGCCACCACCGCCGGCATCATCACGCTCGTCGCGATCCTGGTGGTCACGCTGCTGGGCGCGGTGCTCGGCGGCAAGCTCGGCGACCGGTTCCACCGCCGGGTCGACCGGGCCGGCTTCGACGCCGTCTAGACCGTCCTGGCCAGGCAGGCCCCGGACGGCACCGCTGTCCGGGACCTGCTGCTGTCCGGGTACCGCACATACGCTGGCGGCATGTGCCGGAACATCCGTCCCCTCTCCAACTTCGAGCCGCCGGCGACGGACGACGAGATCCAGGCCGCGGCCCTCCAGTACGTCCGCAAGATCAGCGGCACGACGAAACCGTCCCGGGCGAACGCGGACGCCTTCGACCGGGCGGTCGCCGAGGTGGCCGCCGCGTCCACGCGCCTGCTGGACGCGCTGGTGAGCACCGCGCCGCCCAAGGACCGCGAGATCGAGGCGGCCAAGGCACGCGAGCGGGCCGCCCTGCGCTACGGCACCTGATCGGTGTCGACATGTCGACGAGTCGGCTCGTGGACATGTCACCCGGGCGGCTGCACACGGCCGCGCCCGGCGGCGGCGGCCTTCCCCGCCCCATACGATCCGGCCGGTGAGCACTGCACGCGGATCCGACTCCGGGCGGAACGAGACACGCAAGGAACGGGTCGACCGCGAGCTCATCGAGCTGCTCAACGAGCTGCGGGTCGCCCTCCCCGGCGTGCAGTTCCTGTTCGCGTTCCTGCTGATCGTCCCCTTCCAGCAGACCGTCGACCGCATCACCGAGTTCCAGCGCGACGTCTACTTCGTCGCCCTCGTCTCCGCGGCGGTGGCGAGTGCGCTGCTCATCGCGCCGGCGGCGCAGCACCGGGTGCTCTTCCGGCAGAGCGTCAAGGAGAAGCTGCTGCAGCGCAGCCACCGCTCGGCGCTCGCCGGGCTGGTCGTGCTCGCCGTCGCCATCTGCTCGGCGGTCCTGCTGGTGGTCGACGTCCTGTTCTCCCGCACCCAGGCCTGGCTCACCGCGGGAGGGCTGGCGCTGCTGCTGGCCTGGTGGTGGCTCGCCGTGCCCGTCTGGCAGCGGGCCCACAGCGACGAGGACGACCTGGACGACGGCGCCGCGACCGAGGACGACGCCAGGAGCGTCTGAGGGTCGCCTAACCTGCACGGGTGGGCCCTGCGACGACGGACCGGGCGCCGGCGTCGTCGTCCACCGCCACCGGGGCGCCGGAGCTCCCCCGCTGGAGCGTGCTCGAGCTGCTGCCGCCGGTCCTCGTCCTGCTCATGGGCACCGTCCTGCTGCTGCCCGGCCACGGCCTCTGGTTCGACGAGCTGTTCACCGCCGAGGTCGCACGGCTGCCGCTCGGGGAGATCGTCTCCGCGGTCGTGGACGGCCGGGGCACCACCGACTACCTGACCGGCGTCCCGCCCTCGTACAACGCGCCCTACTACGTCGTCGTGCACGCCTGGATGGCACTGCCCGGCGTGGGCGGCGACACCTCGCTGCGGGTGCTCTCGCTGCTGGCGACCGCCGGCGGGCTGGCGCTGGTGACCCGCGGGGTCTCCCGGCTGGCCGGCCGCGGGACCGGCGTGCTCGCCGGGTTGGTGCTGGCCTGCAGCCCACTCGTGCTGGAGCAGGCCGTCGAGGCGCGCAGCTACGGGCTGGCGGTGCTGGCCACCGGCGGGGCCCTGCTCGCGCTGGTCCGGTGGCTGCAGGAACCGCCGCGCGGGCTGGTGCTGTTCGGGCTGGCCGGAGCCGGCATGGGCCTGGCCCACTGGTACGCGGTGACGGTGCTGGCGGCGTTCGTGGTCGCCGCGGCGGTGCTGCGCGGCCGGCGGGCATGGCCGGTGGCGCTGACCGGCGCCGTCGCCGTCCTGCCCGCCGCCGGACTGGTCGTCCTGAACCTGCTCAACGGCACCGGCGGCCGCAACGCCGAGCACCTCCAGGACACCGGCGGCGCGCTGCCCGGGATGGCCATCGAGGCCTGGGCCGGCGGCTCGACGCCGCTGCTCCTCATCACCGTCGCCCTCGCCGTCGTGGGTGCGCTGCGCGCCCGCGGGGTGCGGGTCGTCGGCGTCGCCTGGGCGCTGGTGCCGCTTTCGCTGCTCGTCCTCGCGGAATTGGTGCGGCCCGTCTACCTGCCGCGCTACCTGCTCGCCGGCCTGCTCGGCGTGGGCGTCCTGACCGCGGCCGGGGCGCTCGCCCTGCCGCGCCCCGCCCGCCTGCCCGGAGCGGCGCTCCTGCTGGCCTGTGCCCTGCTCGCGTGCGCGCCGATGGCCCAGCGCGGGCCACGGGAGCGGTCCGACGAGCTCGTGGCGAGGCTCGCCCAGCTGCACCGCGCCGGCGAGCCGATCGTCGCCGCCGACCAGCGGTCGGCGATGGGGCTGGACCACTTCGTGCGCACCGAGGCCCCGCAGCTGCGCGCCGACGTCGTACTGCCCCCGGACGACGCCCCGGCCGACGCCGATCGCGTGTGGCTGGTCCGCCGGCTGATCGACCGCGTTCCCGAGCCCACCGACGACGACGAGATCATGCGCGAGGCCGGCCTCCACCGGACCGACACCTACAACTTCTCGGCCAGCAAGACGCACCTCGTCCTGCAGCTCTGGGAACGCTGACTGTCCGGATCTCGGCCAGATCTCGCCCCGTCCTTTCGCTGAACTGCTTGAGAGTTGTCAGCGTGTACCGCTCGCCTCCGCCACCACGGCTGCGGCCCTTGCGCGCCATAGAGCCCATGAGATGTCACCCGCGGGCGAGAGGTGTCGATCCGATGGCGGAGTCCTGGGTGAGGGTGACCTGAGGGCGCGCAGGACTGTCCCAAGGCCGTCTTTCGGACGAGCCGGCTGTCCCGAGGCGGCCCACTCAGGGACAGTCTGGAGTTGCCTTCTCAGCGTTTCCGGCGGTCGCGTCTGCAGCCGCGTCGCCTGCCTTCTCGATGTGAGGCGAGTGGACGTCGACACGGAGTACGGCCGTCGGCCGGATCGCTCAGGGGCGCCACTCCGGCCGATAGTCAGGGTGCGCGGCGTACGGAATGGCGAGATACGCGAGCGTGGTGCAACTGATCCCCTCTGGGCGGCCGCGGCCGCCGTCGTCGCAACAGCCCGTTCCGGTACCGCAGGCCGCGTGCAGCCTCACAATCTGCCGCTTGGCGCGGACGTCAGCCAGGACACGCGCGCAGGACAGCCCGATGTAGTGAGCTCCGCGGTAGTCGACGAGACCGATCCACGGCTGGTCGGTGTAGCAGCACCGCGCGGCGGTCTTCTCGTCTTCGTTGAGGCGGGCGCGGAGGAAGTCGGCGAGGTCGATGACTGCCGTAGTCATGTCTCATCCCCTTCAGGTCGGCGGTCAAGGACTTCGAACAGTCCCTCGATCGCCACTGGTCTGATCGCTTCATGCATTGAGGACGCGCACGGCGTGGGGGGATGACGCGGTCAGAACCCCGTTCTGACCACATGCAGCATGCGCGTTCGCAGGTAGCCTCCGGTGCGGTTCGACGAGATGGCGGACGAGTCGCCCCGGCCATCGGACTAGTCGGCGCGGGAGCGGAGCGGTTCAGGCGGACGTGACGCGGCGAGGCGTGGTCGGCCGCAACTGCGCACGTTGCGCAGATGGGGATGCTCGGCTATCCGTCCGGATGGCCCTCAGGCCGCCCTCAGAGCGCGTCGACGGTCTCGCCCTGAGCGGCCCATCTAGAGACACGAGGCCTCGCATGGCCTCACGGGATGACTCATCGGCCCGACGTAGCAGATGCGCGAACGGCGAGGGTGTCAGCACCCCAGCTCCAGCGGCGCAGGCCTGTCGCGCCGGGCCGTACTCCCCTTCCCGGCGGGATCGGCGACTCGTAGCGTCGGCCCATGACTCGGAAGCCACTGCGGTGCCGGTTCGGGTTTCACTCCTACGTGCGGCGCCACCCGGACGGCGAGCGGCCCTCGAGTCCGGACGACAAGATCTGCCGGCGGTGCGGGAAGCGCACGGGCGCCCCGTTCGGGAACGCACCGTCGGTCTTCCCCGGGTGACGTGCTCGGCAGTGGTGGTGGAGGCGTCAGTGGCTTCTGATACGACCTCTTACGCCGAGGCCGCTCACCGCCGGATGCGACTTTGCGACCGGTCCGGCGTGCCAAGCCCGAGCGTCGCGTGTCCTCCTCGACCCCGCGACGTCCGGCGGACTGACCCCGCTCGACAACAAGCCGCCCCGGACCTTCCGGTCCGGGGCACTTCGTTCATTCTGCGAAGGATTCCCAAGCGC
>Ga0126306_10002526_pt1 | contig 10320 bp, 8 predicted proteins | sample Plot27_FD_92592 | JGI IMG/M metagenome (GOLD analysis project Ga0126306, IMG submission 92592) | Serpentine soil microbial communities from UC McLaughlin Reserve, CA, USA - Plot27 | ecosystem: Environmental > Terrestrial > Soil > Grasslands | place: USA: UC McLaughlin Reserve, Lake County... | reverse complement strand
AGGTGGAGGAGATCATCGGCCAGGGCCAGCAGGCCCCGTCCGGACACATTCCCTTCACGCCGCGCGCCAAGAAGGTCCTGGAGCTGAGCCTTCGTGAGGCTCTGCAGCTGGGCCACAACTACATCGGCACCGAGCACATTCTGCTCGGTCTCATCCGCGAGGGTGAGGGCGTCGCCGCGCAGGTGCTGGTGAAGCTGGGCGCCGACCTGAACCGGGTCCGCCAGCAGGTGATCCAGCTCCTCTCCGGCTACCAGGGCAAGGAGCCGCAGGGCGCCGGCCCGGCCGAGGGCACGCCGTCCACGTCGCTGGTCCTCGACCAGTTCGGGCGGAACCTCACCCAGGCCGCGCGGGAGTCCAAGCTCGACCCGGTGATCGGGCGCGAGAAGGAGATCGAGCGCCTCATGCAGGTGCTCTCCCGGCGTACCAAGAACAACCCGGTCCTGATCGGGGAGCCCGGCGTCGGCAAAACCGCCGTCGTCGAGGGCCTGTCCCAGGCCATCGTCAAGGGCGAGGTCCCCGAGACGCTGAAGGACAAGCAGCTCTACACGCTTGACCTCGGCGCCCTGGTGGCTGGTTCGCGCTACCGCGGTGACTTCGAAGAGCGGCTGAAGAAGGTCCTCAAGGAAATCCGCACCCGCGGCGACATCATCCTGTTCATCGACGAGATCCACACGCTCGTCGGGGCCGGTGCCGCCGAAGGCGCGATCGACGCGGCGAGCATCCTCAAGCCGATGCTGGCGCGCGGCGAGCTGCAGACCATCGGCGCCACCACGCTCGACGAGTACCGCAAGCACCTGGAGAAGGACGCCGCGCTCGAGCGCCGGTTCCAGCCGATCCAGGTGGGTGAGCCGTCGCTGGCCCACACCATCGAGATCCTCAAGGGCCTGCGTGACCGGTACGAGGCGCACCACCGCGTGTCGATCACCGACGCCGCGCTGGTCGCGGCCGCTTCGCTGGCCGACCGCTACATCTCCGACCGGTTCCTCCCGGACAAGGCGATCGACCTGATCGACGAGGCCGGCGCCCGGATGCGGATCCGTCGCATGACCGCCCCGCCGGACCTGCGCGAGTTCGACGAGAAGATCGCCGACGTGCGCCGGGAGAAGGAGTCCGCGATCGACGCGCAGGACTTCGAGAAGGCGGCCAGCCTCCGCGACAAGGAGAAGCAGCTGCTCAACCAGAAGTCGCAGCGCGAGAAGGAGTGGAAGGCCGGCGACCTCGACGTCGTGAGCGAGGTCGACGACGAGCAGATCGCCGAGGTGCTGGCGAACTGGACCGGCATCCCCGTCTTCAAGCTCACCGAGGAGGAGACCTCCCGGCTGCTGCGGATGGAGGAGGAGCTGCACCGGCGGATCGTCGGCCAGGAGCAGGCGATCAAGGCGGTCTCGCAGGCCATCCGGCGTACCCGGGCCGGCCTGAAGGACCCGAAGCGCCCCGGTGGCTCGTTCATCTTCGCCGGCCCGTCCGGTGTCGGTAAGACGGAGCTGTCCAAGGCGCTCGCCGAGTTCCTCTTCGGCGACGAGGACGCGCTGATCCAGCTCGACATGTCCGAGTTCCACGACCGGTACACCGTGTCGCGGCTCGTCGGTGCGCCCCCCGGCTACGTGGGCTACGACGAAGGCGGCCAGCTGACCGAGAAGGTGCGGCGCAAGCCGTTCTCGGTGGTCCTGTTCGACGAGGTCGAGAAGGCCCACCCGGACGTCTTCAACACCCTGCTCCAGATCCTGGAGGACGGTCGCCTCACCGACGGCCAGGGCCGGATCGTGGACTTCAAGAACACGGTGCTCATCCTCACCTCGAACCTGGGGACCCGCGACATCGCCAAGGCCGTTAGCCTGGGCTTCCAGTCCGGGAACGACATCCAGAGCAACTACGAGCGGATGAGGCAGAAGGTCACGGATGAGCTCAAGCAGCACTTCCGTCCTGAGTTCCTCAACCGGATCGACGACACGATCATCTTCCACCAGCTGACCGAGGAGGAGATCGTCTCGATCGTCGACCTCATGCTGAATCGCGTGGATGCCCAGTTGAAGAACAAGGACATGGGCATGGAGCTGACCGAGGCGGCGAAGAAGCTGCTCGCGAAGAAGGGCTACGACCCCGTACTGGGCGCCCGGCCGCTGCGCCGGACCATCCAGCGCGAGATCGAGGACACCCTGAGCGAGAAGATCCTCTTCGGCGAGCTCGCCCCCGGGCAGATCGTTCTGGTCGACGTCGAGGGCCTCGACGAGAAGGACGGCACCAAGGGCCAGTTCACCTTCCGCGGCGTCGACAAGCCGGTCCCGGTGCCCGACGCGCCGCCGGTGGACATCGCCGGTGAGGCCGCCGCCGGCGAGTAGTCCAGCACCGAACGCACGACCGCCAAAGGGGCGGGTCCCCCCGGGGACCCGCCCCTTTGCCTGCCTTCCGCGGCCCGCCACGATCCGCCCGCCGCGCCGCGATCCGCGATCCGCGAAGTGTGTCGTGTTTTCCGCGCTATAGCGCCGGAATTGCCACACGGTTCGGGAGGGCGGGGCGGGTTTTGGCTGTCGGGTATCGGACTACGCGGGGGAGCGCCGCTGTTCTGCCTAGCAGACTCCGGAGGCTGAGACGTGCGGCGTCATGGGGGCGGTTCTAGTACGTCCGCACGGTGTGAACACATGGAGGGGGACTCCTATGAAGCAGGAAGAGCAGCGGCCGGCGAACGTCACCGACGTCGCGCTGTGGAAGCTCGCCCGGATCGTCCGGGAACGGCACCAGCGCGACGACAAGACCCACCGCTGTACGTTCTGCGGCGAGAAGTGGCCGTGCGCGGCCGAGATCCGCGCGGCGCAGGCCGATGCGGCGTCCCGGCGACCGCTCGCACCAGTGGTTCCCGGCCCCCGTCAGGCCCCGGAGCGGCAGGAGCGCCCCGTCACCGCAACTGTGGTGCCCACCGCGACCGCGACCAAGCCGGCCCCCAGCAACACCGCTCCGACGCGCCGCGCGGCGCCTGATGGCGTCGCGAAGAGCGGCGCCTCAACCAGGCAGGCTGCCGCCACGTCGAGCACCCCTAGTGGCGCCGGTACCACGGGCGCCTCGGTCACCAACGCCAACGGCGCGCCCGGCGACGGCGCGTCCGTCAACGGCGCCGTCGGCAGGGGTGCCCCGGCGGCCAACGGCGCGGCCGGCGACGGCGCGTCCAAGACCGGCGGTGCCAGCGCGGCCGCCGCTGGCCGGCCGCGATGGCCCATCCGCCCGCGGCGCCAGGCTGGCTGAGCCGCTACCCGGTCGCCAGGACGAACACGAACTGAGCCTGGCGCCGTCCGCCGTTCTCACGGACCTGCACCACCAGGTCCTCGTCGAAGATGGAGTCGCCCCGGTTGGCGGCCTCGCCGGGGAAGAAGAGCTGGCTGGTCAGGACGGGACCGCCGGGTGCCTGTGCCTTCAGGTGGATGTGCCGGGTACGTCCGGTGTACAGCCCCGGGACCACGGTCTCCAGCCGGTAGCGGCCGTCGGCGCCGGTGAACTGGTGACCGCGCAGCCGGTATCCGTCGTTGTCGTACTCGCCCGCGTCGTCGGCCTGCCAGAAGTCGAGGAGCGCGCGGGCGATAGGGCGGCAGCGCTGGTCGACCACGACGCCGGTGAGGGTGAGCGCGGTGCCGGCCATGCCGGCGGTCCGCAGGTCCGTGGTCTCCGGTGAGTCCGGCGTGAAGAACGGCCCCTCGGTGGTCGGCGGCGTCGGGTCGTCACCGTCGTCGCAGGCCGGCGTTGTCGGCAGTGGCCCCGACGAGGCAGCCGCGGGCGGGTGCCGGTCGTCCCCACCGGACGAGCAGGCGACCAGCAGCGGTAGCGGCAGCGCGACGCCGAGCTGGAGCAGCCGCCGCCGGGTGAGCAGGCGCTCGGGCTCGTCCATCCCCCCACTGTGCCACCGGAGTCTCGTTCCGCCAGTTCAGCCGAGCGCAGGGGTGGATAGTGCCCTAGCTCGGCGGGCGGGACGGCAGCGCGAACCGGCCGTCCGGCAGCGGATCCACCAGGCCATCGGCGACCAGGCCGTCGAGCGCCCGCGCCCGCTGCGCCGCGTCCGGCCAGACGAGATCGAGCTGCGGCTGATCGACCGGGCGGTCGCTGTCCCGCAGCACCGCCAGCAGCAGGCCGCGGACCTGGCGGTCGGTGCCGGCGTACCGCTGCGGACGCTTGACCGGCCCCTCGTATGCCGGCGCGCCGGCACGCCGCCACGCGCACTCCGTGAAGAGCGGACACTCGCCGCAGCGCGGGCTCCTGGCCGTGCACACCAGCGCGCCCACTTCCATCACGGCGACCGCGAATCTCGCGGCGACGGCCGGCTCGGCCGGCAGCAGCGGTTCCATCGCAGCCAGGTCACGCGCGGTCGCCGGCGGCCCTGCATCACCGTCGCCGATGATCGCCCTGGCGACCAGCCGCCGGACGTTCGTGTCGACCACCGGGTGGCGTTGCCGGTAGGCGAAGGACGCCACCGCCCGCGCGGTGTAGGAGCCGACGCCGGGCAGCGCGAGCAGCGCATCGAGGTCGCGGGGCACCTCGCCGCCGTGGCGCTCGGTGATCGCGGCCGCGCATTCGTGTAGCCGGAGCGCGCGGCGCGGGTAGCCGAGCCGACCCCAGGCCCGGACCGCCTCGCCAGGGGCGACCGCGGCCAGCGCCGCTGAAGTGGGCCAGCGGCTGAGCCACGCGTGGTACGCCGGGATGACCCGGGCGACCGGCGTCTGCTGGAGCATGATCTCGCTGACCAGGACGGCCCACGCGCCGGCCTCCGGCCGGCGCCACGGCAGGTCGCGGGCGTTCTGGTCATACCAGTCGAGGACGAGCTCGGCGAAGCGTTCCGGTGACACGGCAACGGAATCGGGGCGGGCGCTGGTCATCGCGGCGATCGTCCCACGGCGCGCCGCCCACGGCACGGCGACGGTCGGGGTTACGGTCAGGACGCTATGAACCTGACGGTCGGTCCGCATCCGTCCGCCGTCTACTGGCGGCGGCGGGCGCTTGTGGCCGCACCGCTCCTCGCCATCCTGATCACGTTCACGACCTGCCTCGCCAACGGCTCGGACGGCAAGCCGCCGGAGCCGGGGTCCCGGGCCGCGAACGTGAACACTCCGACCCCAGCCCGCTCATCGGCCAACCCGTCGCCCACGCCCTCGGTGGCCGACACGGCCGCCGCGCTACCGCTCCCGACCTGGTCGCCGAGCCCCAGCGCGCCGGCTCCGAACTCCACCGGCCCACTCCCGTGTGCCGACACGGATCTCACCCTCGTCGCGCTGGTGGAGAAGACAAGCTACCCGCTTGGCGCCGAGCCGCGGTTCAAGCTCGCCGTCACCAACAGCTCCACCCGGCCGTGCCTCCGCGACGTCGGCTCCAGCCAGCAGGAGCTGTCCGTCCTGGCCGGGACGAGAAAGCTGTGGTCCTCGGACCACTGCTCACCTAACCGCGGCGCCGACGCCCGCACTCTGTACCCGGGCGAGAAGCGCACCTATTGGCTGACCTGGTCGGCGCGGACGTCCGAGCCAGGTTGCCCGAAGACCCGTACCCAGGTGGGTGCCGGCTCGTACCAGCTGACCGCGCGGCTCGGGACGCTGGTGAGCAAGCCGGTTCCATTCACGATCGAGAAATAGCGGCCGCAGTTCCTTAACCGTCTCTTGAACAAGTCTTCTGGCGCTCTTGAGGCGCCGGACGGCACGCTTCCCAAGTCTCGTTTCCACCGCGAGGCTCGCCGGGATCGGCTCGACGCAGGTCGTCGGTTCTGGTCGAGCGTGTGGCCGAGGGGCGGCGCCCACCAGCCCCTCGGCCGCACCAGACTCCGGGCGCCGACGTTATCCGCCGTCAGGGCGTTCTTCGACCACCGACACGCGGTACGACCGCGCGGAGTCCACATAGGCGTGCAGGGTCGACACGTGCCGCGCGGCGGCGAAGCGAAGCTCGATCGATTCGTCGGTCGTCCGCACGCCCTGCGTCTCGAAGCCGGGCCTTGGGTCGTAGGCCAGCAGGTAGACGCGCCCGTCGGAGAACCCGATCCGGGCCGTGCCGCCGGCGGTACTCACGTCGCGCACCACGTCGTACTCGAGGGTGCGCTCCGCCGGCGGGGCGGTGATCTCGTCTACTCCCGTGGAGCTGGTCGGCCCGACCGTCGGCGTCGGCCTGACGGGGCCGCGCTTGGGCTGCGACGGCACTGTCGGGCTGGCCGGGCCGGTGCGCCGGGGTTGGCCGCTGGGCCGTTGCTGGGCCGCCCTGCTGGGGCTGCTGGAAGCGTCGGGCAACCCGGCGGGCGCACGCGGAGGTGATTTCCCCGCCTGCTTCGGGGCGAGGATCGACGGGTCGAGCGCGGCCACCTCGGCCGGTTCGGTGGTCCCGGTGTCGATCGCCGAACTGAGCCCGGCCCACCCCACCGCGACCGCCACGAGGCTGATGCTGGTCCACACGAGCACCAGCCGGGACGAGGCACGCACCACGCCATTGTGCATGTCCGTTATGGTCCGCGACATGGCCCGGGTACTTCTCATTGAAGATGACGCGGACATCCGCCGTGCGCTCGAGCGCGCACTCTCCAATTTCGGGTACCGCGTGCGATCCAGTGGTAACGCAATGTTGGGAATCCGGGAATTCACGGTCTGGGAGCCCGACATCGTCGTCCTCGATCTCGGACTGCCCGATCTGGACGGTGGATCGACGCTGCGGATGATCCGCGCGGTCTCCAACGTCCCGGTCATCATCGCGACCGCGCGCAACAGCGAGCAGGAGATCGTCAACCTCCTCAATGCCGGTGCCGACGAGTACGTCACGAAGCCGTTCTCGGCCGAGCAGCTCGGAGCCAGGATCGGCGCGCTGCTCCGGCGCGCCGGCTCGGCCAAGCGCCCGAACATGGTCCAGGTCGGCGGCCTCACGCTCGATCTTGACGCGCGGGAGGCCAGCCTGGACGGTGAGCGGCTCCAGCTCTCCCGGCGCGAGTTCGACCTCTTGGCCTACCTCGGCAGCAACGCGGGCCGGGCGGTGACCCGGCGGGAGTTGCTCGCGCAGGTGTGGAACCAGCCGTACGGCGGCGACTTCCAGACCATTGACGTGCACGTCTCGTGGCTGCGGCGCAAGCTCGGCGAGGTCGCCTCGGACCCGCGTTACCTGCACACCGTCCGCGGCGTCGGGGTCAAGCTCGTCGCCCCCGACTGAACACGCGGCGGACGCCGGCCGCGCCCTTGGCGGCGGCCGGAGGAACGTCCGAGCGGAGGAACGTCAGCATCAGCCGGGTGCCGCCGAGCGGGCTGGTGGCCACGGCCAGCCGCCCGCCGGTCGACTCGACCGTCCGTCGCGCGATGTCCATGCCGAGCCCGGTCGAGCTGCGGCCGCTGACCCCGCGCTGGAGCGCCTTGCGTGGTGCGGCGATCCCCGGGCCGGCGTCGTCGACGGTCACGGTCGCGGTGCCGGAGTCGCTGTCGAGCCGCACCTGGAACCCCGTGCCGGCCGGCGTGTGCGCGAACACGTTGCCCAGCACCGCGTCGAGCGCGGTCACCGTGTCCGCCCGGGAGGCCGGCACCCGGACGGCCCCGCCCAGCCCTGCGACCGCCCACGGCCGGCCCTGGTCGCGGGCCAGCTCCGTCCAGAACGCGATCCGCTCCACCGCCGCCTCCACCAGGTCGCAGTCGGCCGGCTCCGGGCTCACCAGTGGGCGCTGCGCCTGCTCGATGATCGTGTCGATCTCCTGGTTGAGCGCATCGGCGGCGGACATGATCCGGGCCCGGTCGTCGCCGATCGGCAGCGCCTCGGCGTTCAGCCGGAGGCGGGTGAGCGGCGTGCGGAGCCGGTGCGAGAGGTCGGTCGCGAGCTCGCGCTCGGCCGCGAGCAGCGCGAGGAACCGGTCGGCGAGGTGGTTGAACGCGACCGCCGCACGGGCCACCTCCGGCGGGCCGGTCGGCCGCACCCGCACGTCGAGGTCGCCGTCGCCGAGCCGGCCGGCCGCGTCGGCGAGCGACTGGGTGGCCTTCACCGCCCCGGCCGCCAGCCGGTCGGCCAGCAGCGCCGAGCCGACCAGCAGGCAAAGCGCGAGCAGCACCAGGACGCCGTGCGCGGCGGCCACGCCGCGCCGCATCGCCGCGTCGGTGACCAGCACCTCAACCACCGACACCCCGCCGCCGGCCGTCGGGGCGGCGCGGACCCGGACCGCCCCGCCCGGCGTCTCGTGCGTCACCGCACCACGCACCCTACGGATCCGCTCCACTGTGGTCTTCCCGGCCCAGCCCGCGGCACCCACGGTCCGGCCGCTGGGCAGGTGGACGGCGATCTGTTCCCGGCGTCCCGCCCCGGTGCTCAGCACCGCGCGGTTGACGGCGGTGGCGTCGGCGGTGACCACCAGCACTGTGGCGACCGTGCCGGCCTGCCGCTCGGCCTCGGTGAGCGCCCTCGACTTGGCCACCGCGGCGACCATCACCGCAAGCGGCACCGCGAACGCGAGCGTAACCATGACCGTCACCGCGAGGGCGACCAGGACGAACCGGCGCCTCACCGGAGAGCTGCCTGGTCCGAGTCGCGCACCGTCCGATTATGGAGGTTCGGCGCGGTGGCGCGGCGCGGCGCGGGGTGGCTCGTCAGACGTAGCGTTCGAGGATCGAGGACTCGGCGAGACGGGACAGCCCCTCGCGGACGCTGCGCGCCCTCGCGTCACCGACGCCGTCCACGGTCTGCAGGTCGTCCACGGTCGCGCCGAGCAGCTTCTGCAGGCCGCCGAAGTGCTCGACCAGCCGCTCGATCACGCTGGTGGGCAGCCGGGGCACCTTGGCGAGCAGCCGGAAGCCGCGCGGGCTCACCGCCGCCTCCAGCGCATCCGCGGTGGCCGGGTAACCGAGCGCGCGCGCGACCAGCGTCAGGTCGAGCAGCTCGGTCGCGGACAGGTCGTCCAAGTCGTCGAGCACGTCCTCGACCGAGCGGAGCCGCCGGGTCGGCGGCATGTAGTCCCGGATCACCAGCTCGCGGTCGGCGTCCACGCCGGCCATCAGCTCGTCGAGCTGGAGCGAGAGCAACCGGCCGTCGGTGCCGAGCTCGATCACGTACCCGGCGATCTCGTCGGCGATCCGGCGCACCATCTCCAGCCGCTGGGTCACCGCCATCGCGTCGCGGACCGTGACGAGATCCTCGATCTCCAGCGCCGACAGCGTGCCGGACACCTCGTCCAGCCGGAGCTTGTACCGCTCGAGGGTGGCCAGCGCCTGGTTGGCACGGGAGAGGATGGCCGCAGACTCGTCCAGCACGTACCGCATGCCGGCGACGTAGAGGCCGATCAGCCGCATCGACTGGCTCACCGAGATCACCGGGTAGCCGGTCTGCTTCGCGACCCGCTCCGCGGTGCGGTGCCGGGTGCCGGACTCATCCGTGTGGATCGTCGGGTCGGGCACCATGTGCACCGCGGCCCGCACGATCCGGCTGCCGTCCGACGAGAGCACGATGCCGCCGTCCATCTTCGCCAGCTCGCGCAGCCGGGTCGCCGAGAATTCCACGTCGAGGGAGAACCCACCGGTGCAGAGCGCGTCGACGTCCTTGTCGTAACCCAGCACGATGAGGCCACCGGTGCTGCCCCGCAGGATGCGTTCGAGACCGTCACGCAGCGCAGTGCCGGGGGCGACCAACGCGAGCGTCTGCCGGAGCTTCTCTTCTCGCTCCGTCCCCGCCACGGTGTTACCTCCCCGATGTTCGACTCCTCCGCAGTCTACGGGGGACAGCCCGCCATTCGCTGCACGCCCTTTGCGCCGCCTCGCGGATGGGGTGTCCGGAAACTGTCACAGTCATGTTGCGGCGTCAGGGATCCCGGTACGAACAACAGCGACGGGTGCCGGCGGACCGGCGCCGTCGCGAGGCCGAGGGCGGGCGCCGACGGGGGGCGCCCGGTCTCGGCCTCCAGTCTGTGCCCGGCCATGGGCGCCCACGGTTGCTCCACGTGGGCACCCACGGGGGTGCTCGGCCGCTCCCGGCTCAGCTCAGCTGGCGGAGGGCGGCCCCCAGGTCGTCCACCTCGACGATCGTCATCCCGGCCGGCGGCTTGTCGCACCCGGGCGGAGCCAGCGCGCGGCGGTAGCCGAGCCGGGCCGCCTCGGCGAGCCGCCGGGTGACACCGCTCACCCGCCGAACGTCGCCGGAGAGGCCGACCTCGCCGACGGCGACCAGGTCGGTCGGGAGCGGGGCGTCCTTCGCCGCGGACGCGACCGCGAGCGCTACGGCCAGGTCGGCCGCCGGCTCGGTGACCCGCACACCGCCGACCGTGGCGGCGAAGACGTCCCGGTCGGCCAGCCGGACGCGGCCACGCCGCTCCACCACGGCCAGCACCATCGCCACCCTGGCCGAGTCGAGCCCGCT